>Ga0163161_10003094_pt1 | contig 11740 bp, 7 predicted proteins | sample S45metaG_FD_129847 | JGI IMG/M metagenome (GOLD analysis project Ga0163161, IMG submission 129847) | Switchgrass rhizosphere microbial communities from Kellogg Biological Station, Michigan, USA - S4-5 metaG | ecosystem: Host-associated > Plants > Roots > Rhizosphere > Soil | place: USA: Michigan... | reverse complement strand
GGACGCCAAGGACGCCAAGGACAAAGACAAGGATGGCAAGGAGAAGGAAAAGGACGACCCGAAGGCCAGGCGCAAGAAGGTGATCGTCCTTTCCGTGATCGCGGCGGTATTCCTTCTCGCGGGGCTGGCCTGGCTGTTGCTCTATATTTTCGTTTTCTCGCAACGCGAAACTACCGACGACGCCTACGTGAAGGGCGACATGGTGACCATCTCGTCGCGCATCGCCGGGACGGTCATCGAAGTCGGCGTGGAAGAAACCGAGCGGGTGCATCAGGGCCAGGTGCTGATCAAGCTGGACCCTGTCGATGCCCGCGTGAGCCTGATGAACGCGGAAGGTCAGCTCGCCCAGGCCGTGCGCGAAGCCCAGGCAAAGATGCAGCAGGCAAACCAGGCCGATGCCGCAATCCCCCAGCGCCGTGCCCAGTACGAGCAGGCGCGTGACGATTACAACCGCCGCCATCCGCTGCTCGAGCGTCGTGCCGTGTCGGCCGAAGAGGTCGATACCGGCAAGCGTCAGATGCAGCAAGCCAAGGCCGCGCTGGATGCTGCCGAACGCGAAGCCGCCGCCGCGCACGCACAGGTCGACGGCACGACGGTCGAGAACTACCCGGCCGTGATCCAGGCGCGCTCGCAGTTCCGCAATGCCTGGGTCAACAATGGTCGCAATGCGATCGTCTCGCCGATCGAAGGCTATGCCGCACGGCGCCAGGTTCAGGTCGGCCAGCGCATCCAGCCGGGCCAGGACCTGCTGACGGTCGTACCGTTGTCGGACCTCTGGGTGGACGCGAATTTCAAGGAGACCCAGCTGGAGCACATCCGCATCGGCCAGCCGGTGAAGCTCACGACCGACATGTATTCCGACGTGGAGTACCACGGCAAGATCGTCGGTCTGAACGCCGGCACGGGTAGCGCGTTCTCGCTGCTGCCTGCGGAGAACGCTACCGGAAACTGGATCAAGGTCGTGCAGCGCCTGCCGGTCAGGGTGGCGATCGATGCAGAAGACCTCCGCAAGCACCCGCTGCGCATCGGCCTGTCGACCGACGTAAACGTCGATACGCACGACCGCGACGGTCGCGTCCTCTCCGACACGGTGCGAAGCAAGCCGCTCGCCAGCACCACCGTCTACGAGCAGGAGATGGGCGAAGCCGACCAACACGCCGAAGAGATCATCCGCGCCAATACCGTGGACGCGACACCCAAGCCAGTCCCGGCCAGGCACGGCAGCTGATCGATGCCCGGGCAGAACGGTAACGGGGCGTCGAAGTCGCCGCTGACCGGTGGCGCACTTGTGCTGCTGACGGCCGGCGTCGCTCTGGCGACGTTCATGGAGGTGCTCGACATCTCCATCGTCAACGTGTCGGTACGGACTATCGCCGGCAACGTCGGTGTGAGCAGCAACGAAGGGACCATGGCCATCAGCGCGTACTCGATGGCCAGTGCTGTCATGCAGCCGCTGACCGGCTGGGTCGCGCGTCGATTCGGTGAAGTGCGCACCTTCATGACGTCGGTCATGCTGTTCGTTGTGTTCTCGGCGCTATGTGGCTTCTCACAAAGCATGCCCATGCTGATCGTCTTCCGACTGTTGCAGGGTGCGGTATCCGGTCCAATGGTGCCGTTGTCGCAAACCCTCCTGCTCAACAACTACCCCGTCGCCAGACGACCCATCGCGCTGGCGCTATGGGCCATGACGGTCGTGGTGGCGCCGGTGTTCGGGCCGATTCTCGGTGGCTGGATCACCGACAACTACCACTGGTCGTGGATCTTCTTCATCAATATCCCGGTGGGCATCTTCGCCGTCGTGGTCACCTACGCCCTGCTGCGCGATCGCGAATCCAAGGTGGTGAAGGCGCCGATCGACGCGATCGGCCTGTTCTTGCTGGCGGTGGGCATCGGCTGCCTGCAGTTCATGCTCGACAACGGCAACGACGACGACTGGTTCACCTCGAAGACGATCACGGTACTGGCCATTGTCTCGGTGATCTGCCTGACCTTCCTCATCGCCTGGGAGCTGATGCACAAGCATCCCGTCGTCGACCTCCGACTTCTCAAACGACGTAACTTCTTCGTCGGCGTCTTGTGCCTGTCGTTGGGCATGTTTGCCTTCTTCGGCGGTACCGTCGTCATGCCGATGTGGGTGCAGGAGGTCCTGGGGTATACGGCGACCTGGGCTGGCTTTGTTGTCGCGCCCATTGGCATCCTGGCGATCGTGCTGTCCCCACTGGTGGGTGCGTTCCAGAGCAAGTTCGATCTTCGCGTGCTCAACACGGTGGGCTTCGCCGTCTTTGCCGGTGCGTCGTTCTACATGTCGACGTTGAGCACCAACGCGCCGTACAGCGAAATGGCGATCCCGCGATTGTGCATGGGCGCGGGTATTGCACTGTTCTTCGTGCCGGTGAACCAGATCATCCTGTCCGGTATGCCGGACGAGCAGGTAGCGAGCGCGTCGGGACTTTCGAATTTCTTCCGAACGCTGGCAGGCAGTATCGCGACCGCGGTGAGTACCACCATGTATTCGCATCGGACGACCTATCACCACGCCGTGTTGGCGGAGAACGTCAGTGCGGGAAGCCGGAGCACGACGGAGTACCTGGATCGCTTTCAGGCGTTCGGCATTCAGGGCCCGACGGCGAACGCCGCACTGAATCGTATTGTCGACATGCAGGCGGCAACGCTGGCGGTGAACGATGTGTTCTGGGGCTTTGCGTTGATCTTCCTGCTGGCGATGGTCGCCGTGTGGTTCGCGAAGCCGCCGTTCGTGTCGGGTGGAACGCCGGGGCACTGAGCCGATTCATCGGCGATGCTCTTAGCCGGTGGCTGAAAAATCCAGCGTTTCCGTAAGATCCCCCGGCGCCGGCCCGCCCGCTGCCACCATCGCCTCCTCACGCATCTTCAGCCCGGGCAACTTTTCCAGGTTGAAGCGTCGCGTCAGGAAGCGCGCGATCGATCCCGTGTCGTAGATGGTGTGCTCCACATGGCCCTTCTTCGCGTACGGCGAGATCACCAGTGCCGGAATGCGCGTACCCGGCCCCCAGCGATCGCCCTTCGGCGGCGCGACGTGATCCCACCACCCACCATTCTCGTCGAAGGTGACGACGACGAGCATGTCCTTCCAGTGCGGGCTGGTGCGCAGCGCATGCACGACGCCAGCGATATGGCGGTCACCGGCTTCGACGTCGGAGTAACCGGCGTGCATATTGAGGTCGCCTTGCGGCTTGTAGAACGTGACCGTCGGAAGTCTTCCGGCGGCAACGTCGGCGAGGAAGCGATTGGTTTTTGCCGTCTCGCCGGTGCCGCCGTCACGCAGGTGTCGCTTCCGTGCTTCCGTGCCGGGCGCGAGCGTGACGAAGTAGTTCAGTGGCTGGTGATGCGGTTGGAAGTTGGGCGTCTGGGGGAAATGTTTCTCGTCACCTTCGCCGTCACCCTTGCCGTCGAGCGCAGCCTGAAAGCCACCGCCATACCACGCCCAGTCCACGCCCTTGTCCGAAAGGACGTCGCCGATGTGCTTATGCTTTTGCGGCAGCAGCGTATTCGGGCTCGTTGCATCGGCGAGCAACGGGTTCTTCGGATCGACGTTGAAGCCGGGCGAGTAGGGCGGGCCTATCGTATTGACGGCGAAGAAGTCCGGCGTGAGCTGGTTGTGGTGGGCGAATTTCGGTTTGCCCTGCATGGCGCTGGCCGGCGACTCGTCGGCCATCTTCAAGCGGTAATCCAGTGGATCGCCGCTTTCGGTGACGGCGATGCCGAACTGCGCTGGGCTCTTGTCGGCGTCCGGATAGAACGGCGGCTGCGCGGCCACGAGGTACTGGTGATTGAGGAACGAACCACCGAAGGCGCCCATGAAGAAGTTGTCGCAGAGCGTGTACTGCTCGGCGAGGCGCCACAAGCGAAGATGCACCGGTGCCGACGCGTAGTGGCCCATGGTCATCGCGCCGTTGTCGCCCCAGGCGACGAAGCCGTCGTTCTTGCCACCGTTGATCTGCAGCTGGTTGTTGTAGAACGCATGCACGAGATCGCGCGTGACCAGGCCGTGCGGCAACGGGGTGCCGTCACCCGTATGCAAGGCCCAGGGCGCATTGGGCAGGCCGGTGATGTCCTGTTCGCCGACCTTGTACGGCTTGTGATCGACCACCTGCTGGTGTGGCACGAGCCCGCCCCAGATCGGCGGCAGCGTGGTCAGCGGCTTGCCGTCGCGATCGCGCTGCAGATAGCGTTCCGCTGGCACGGCGCTCAAGGGCTGCTGCAAACCGGGGAACTCGGCGAACAGGTTATTGAAACTGCGGTTCTCCGCGTAGATCACGACGACGTGCTGGATGTGCTTTTCCAGCAGCGCGTCGAGTGCCTTGCCGCCGGGTGCGGGCGCAAGAGCTTTCGAATCGCCCGCGGCGACCTCCGCCACGCCGCCCAGTGCGAGCACGGCGCCCGTCGTGGCGAGGCCGCCCAACAGGCGGCGTCGGCCGCTATCCGGCGTGTCGTTCTCGGTTTTCTTGGTCATGACAGGGATCGCAATGGCGGGGCGCCGGCCGACGAAGCCTGGGGAAGCGTTCGATGGCCACGAGGTAACGCACGCCCGTGGTGGGGCATGCAGGGTAAGCGATGTGGGCGGGCCCGCCAAACCCCGCCGTGGGGCACCTCGTCTTAGCGCTCAACCCGCCGACGGTTCCGGGTGCGCCGCGAGCCACGCACGTATCTCCGCGGCAGGACCCTGTTGCTTGGGATCGTCGCCGAAGCGTGCGAGGAAATCCCTGGCCGAGCGGTATCGGTTCGGACTGTTCGTGTCCTTGTCCACGCATGCCCGAATGACATAACCGTTGGCGTTGCCGGGGTCGCGCCGCATCAATTCGTCGGCAATCGCGCCTGCCTTCGGGTAGTTGTGTCCCTCGTGCGAGTAAAAGTCGCCAAGCATCGCGAGAACCCAGTCGTCCCTCTCGTGCTCGGTGGCGTAAACCATCAACGACTCCGCCAGAGCGGGCTCACCGAGGTAGCGCAACTCGACACCTGCGTCAGCAGCGACATCCACGTCGTCCGGATGCTCCTTCGCCGCGCGGATCAGCTCGGCCTTGGCCCATTCACGGTAATAGCCTTGCGTGGCGAGGTAACCCAACACATAGAGGGCGTCGCCCTGCGCGTTGTCGAACCGTATCGCTTCCACGGCGAGCACGAAGGCCTCGTCGCTCTTCCGTGCGCGATTGGCGTCGGCGGCAAGCTGACTCAGGCTGTAGGCCGTGGCCACTTCATCGGCCAACGCCAGAAAGCGACCGTCCGCGGGGCGCGTGAGGTGCCCCTCGGTCGCAGCCTCGATGCGCGCATTGCCGGCGGCGACCCAGAGCAGAGGCGTGTCCTTGGCGGCGACGGCCGCTTCGTCGGCTTGTCGCGCGACCCATGCGGTGCTGCCGCCCCATTTCCTGCCCGTGAAGTCTGCCTGATCCAGACGCAGGGGCAGGTTGTTCGGTTGCACCGCGAATCCACGTTCGATAGCGGCCATGGCGTAACGACTATCGCCAGTCAACACGCCCATGCGAAGCATGTCCGCGTAAATCGTCGGGATGGCCGGTGACATCGTCGCCGCGCGATCCAGGTCCCGACGCGCGAGATCAGCCAGCCTTCGCGCCTCGCGCCACTGTTCGCTACTCGTCTTCGAAGCGAAGTCGGCGCCGCGTGCGGCGAATGCGGCCTGCTGGTATTGCATGCCACTGGCGGCGACAGCGAAGACGCTGTCCGGTCGCTGGCGCAACCATGCATCGATAGCGGCGCGCGTTTCAGCGCTGGGGTCATGAAAGCCGGCCCTGCTCACCGCCTGGTCAAAGATGGCCGGATTCCCGGGGTCGTGCATCTGCATCTGCAGATACCCGGCAAGCAGTCGGTCGACTTCGGCGCCCTTGCCGGCGGCGATGAGCGCGCGGAATCCCGCGATCTCCTTCATCTCGGTCAGTCGGTATCGGCAATAGGCCGCGACACCGTCCGTATGCCAATGCGAACCCGGCGGGTCGGGCATGTGTAAGCAGCGCTCGACCGGATCGGCGATCTTCGCTGCGGTCCGTACCTGTGCCATGAACGCATCGAGGGTCGGTGTCGCGGTGAAAGCGTGTCCCGCCTGATGGCCTGTCGACGTCGCTTCCGGTGCTGGCCAGCTTTTCACAGCGGCCAGCGCAGCGACCGCCAGGAGCAATCCTCCCAAAAGCAGCACGCGTCGGTTTCCCTGCCTTGCCATATCCATCCCCTGTCATGGTCTGCGTTGCCCGGCGATCATAGCCGTAGCCACGGCGCAGGTGATACGACACAATCCGCCGAAATGGCCACGGGGCAGGGATGGACACCATGACGCGATCGGCGGGAGGTCTCGCCACGACGGCATCCCTTGCCGTCGTCGCCTATGCCGCGATGGACATGTGTCACGAAGTGCTGGGGCATGGCGTAGCGATGCTGTTCGTCGATGACGTCACGCCTGTCCAACTGACGACAGTCGCCTTGAGCTCGCAGGGTGCGGTCAGTCGCGTGGTCGCCCTGGCGGGTCCGCTGGCGAACCTCATCCTGGGTGGGATCGCGATGGCGTGGTTTCGACGCCTCACCACGTTTGGCACAGGGTCGTATTTTCTCTGGCTGTTCGCGACGATCAACCTGCTCAATGGCACCGGCTATGCCGTGTACTCCGGGGTGCTCGACTTCGGCGACCTGGCCGTGGTGATAGGCGGATGGGAGCCGCACATCGCCTGGCGTATTGGCATGGCCGCCCTGGGCGCGGCGGGGTACTACGTATCACTTCGTCTCGCTTCGGTATCCCTCGCCAGGCGACTGGATACCGTTTCCATCGGACGGCACACCCTCCCTCGCCTGACTTGGCCGGCTTACCTTGCCGGCGGCTTGCTGCTCGCTGCGGGTGCAGCGATGAATCCCCTGCCGAACCTCTTCCTTCTGGTGGGATTGGCCGGCGGTTTCGGGTGCATGCTCGGTCTGCTTTTCGTGCCGGCGTTGACGGAACCTGCCAGGGCTGAGGCGACTCGCGCCGAGCCATGGCAAACCTCATGGGGGTGGATCGTCGGTGCCGTGCTCACTGCCGCCATCTTCGTTTTCGTCGTCGGGCCGGGCGTCGCACTACATGACTGAGCTGGTGCTTCTTCCCGGGATGGATGGGACGGCGAAGCTGTTCGATCCCTTCATCGCAGCCTTGGGAAGCCGCATTCCAACGCGTGCGATCGCGTATCCGCCGGACGGTGCCACCGGGTATCCAGACCTCGCGGCCTGGATCCGGAAGCGACTGCCGGAAAATGATTTCGTCCTGCTGGGGGAGTCCTTCGGTGGACCGCTCGCGGCGGCCCTCGCCGCCGAACGGCCCGCCGGCCTACGCGGACTGATCCTGTGCGCCACGTTTCTAAGCAATCCCCGCCCGATGGCGCGCCACCTGTCACCTCTCATCGGCATGCTCAGGATGTCTCCGGCGGTTGCCGCTATCGCCTCGCCGGCCCTGCTGGGGTGGCGACCGACTGCCCATGTCCGAAAGCAGTTCATTGCATCGGTCGGGGCACTGACCTCTCGGACCCTGCAAGAACGTTTGCGCGAGGTACTTGGATCAGGGACAACAAGGTTTACCGGCATCGACGTTCCCGTGTTGTGCCTGCGAGCGACGCGGGACTGGCTGGTACCGCGCTCCGCGGCCGAGGCGATGCGGGCGATCCTGCCAAGGGCTCGAATCGTGGATGTGGATGGACCCCACGCGCTTCTGCTGACGGCTCCGACGATGTGCGCGGCGCTCGTGGAGGAATTCCTCGGGACGATGACACCGTAGGGGCTGCAAGTCGCCTGGCGGGACCGGTGGCCGGACTTCCTCCAGGCCAGTGACTGGTGCAAGCGATGTGCAAATGCACCACTTTGGTGCATTTGCACATCGGCCTCACAGCCGTTCTATGATGCGAAAGCTTGGTCCTGGCGGCCCCGTCGATGGAGGGTCTGCTGGCATGGCGATTGCTAAATGGACTCCGCCCACCTACCCGAGGTTTTTATGTCCGCCGCTTCGAAAGTGCTGAACCTGATCCAGGACGAGGAAATCGAGTTCGTTGATTTCCGCTTCGCCGACATCCTCGGCAAGCACCATCACACGACCTTTCCTGCTCACGCCATCGACGAGAGCACCTTTGAAGACGGCAAGATGTTCGACGGTTCGTCGATCGCCGGCTGGAAGGGCATCAATGAGTCCGACATGGTCCTCATGCCGGATCCGGAAACCGCCCACCTCGATCCGTTCAGCGCGCACAAGCAGCTGATCCTGCATTGCGACGTGCTCGAGCCGAGCACCATGCAGGCGTATGGCCGCGACCCGCGCTCGATCGCCAAGCGCGCCGAGGCCTACCTGAAGTCGACCGGCATCGCCGACACCGCCTTCTTCGGTCCGGAGCCCGAGTTCTTCATCTTCGATTCGGTCCGCTGGCAGAACGACATGGGCCGCGTGTTCTACGAGATCGGCTCCGAAGAAGCGGCCTGGTCGTCGCGCTACAAGTACGACGGCACCAATACGGGTCATCGTCCGGGCGTGAAGGGCGGTTACTTCCCGGTCGCACCGGTGGACAGCCTCGGCGACCTGCGCGCCGACATGTGCAAGGTGCTCGAGTCGCTCGGCCAGGTGGTCGAAGTGCACCACCACGAAGTCGCGAACGCGGGCCAGTGCGAGATCGGTACGCGCTTCAACACCCTGGTGAAGAAGGCCGATGAACTGATGACGATGAAGTACGTCATCAAGAACGTCGCCCACCAGGCTGGCAAGACCGTGACCTTCATGCCGAAGCCGATCGTCGGCGACAACGGTTCGGGCATGCACGTCCACCAGTCGCTGTCGAAGAACGGCGAGAACCTCTTCGCCGGTGACCTCTACGGTGGCCTGTCGCAGACGGCGCTCTGGTACATCGGCGGCATCTTCAAGCATGCCCGCGCGATCAATGCCTTCGCCAACTCGACCACCAACAGCTACAAGCGCCTGGTCCCGGGCTTCGAAGCACCGGTGATGCTCGCTTACTCGGCACGCAACCGTTCGGCCTCCTGCCGTATCCCGTACGTGTCGAGCCCGAAGGGTCGTCGCATCGAAATCCGCTTCCCGGACCCGATGCAGTCGGGCTACCTGACCTTCACCGTGCTGATGATGGCCGGTCTGGACGGCATCCTGAACAAGATCGACCCGGGCGCACCGGCCGACAAGGATCTCTACGATCTGCCGCCGGAAGAAGAGAAGAACATCCCGCAAGTCTGCGCCAGCCTCGACGAGGCGCTTGTCGCCCTCGACAAGGATCGTGAATTCCTCAAGGCGGGTGGCGTCTTCACCGACGACTTCATCGACGGCTACATCGCCCTGAAGATGCAGGAAGTGACCCGCTACCGTGCGAGCACGCACCCACTCGAGTTCCAGATGTACTACGCGATCTGATCGCGTTCACAACTCGGGGTGAGGAGAAAGGGGCGCTTTGGCGCCCCTTTTTTTTGCGCCGGCTCCGCAAGAGTTAACGAATTCGCAAGGTCACGCTATAGTCCTTCCCGATGTATCGGCTGGTGCCGCCGGCTGAGCCCTGGGAGGGGCAACCTCATGAAGAAGCTCGCCCTCAGCGCCCTGGCGCTGATTGCGCCCGTGTTCGCGTTCGCCACCGACGCGCCGGGCAATCGTTACGACTGGCGCAGCAACTGGCCGACCCACTACGTGTTCGCCGACGGTACGGACCTTGGTCTGTCCGTGAAGTACCAGTACGACGTCGATCGTTTCTCACACGATGACGGCCTTTACGAGAACGCACAGACGAACCGGCGCAAGGAATTCGGTTTCTTCATTCGCAAGAAGGGTGTCTACGACGCGACCGCCGTCTTCGATTTTCAGACCCACACCTGGCTGGACACGTTCTTTCGCCTCCAGAGCAAGGCTGTTCTCGGTGAGGACTACGGTGCGGTGCGTGTCGGTTTCATGAAGACGCCGGTCGGCTTCGAAGGCAATACCAGCACCGGTTCCACATCGTTCCTCGAGCCGTCGCTGCCCATGCAAGCGGTTTATGCGAACCGGCGTATCGGTGTCGACTGGGCGTTGACGCGCAGGGCTTACCTGGTGCAGCTGGGTTACTACCACGGTGGCAACCTTCAGGGCGATCTCGACGGCCGCATGGTGGCCGGACGTGTCGCATGGACGCCACTAAACGATCCGGGCGACGTACTGCATCTGGGCGGCTCCGTGTCACGCGAAACACCGTATGGCACGACCGACGGGCGCGGTCGCTACACGCCGTCGAACGCGCGGTTGCGCGCGCTGCCGGAGGCGGGACTGGTCACCCAGCGACTGATCGACTCCGGCGTGCTTAGCGTAACCGACCATGTGGACCGCCGTGGCCTCGAAGGCTTGTGGATTCACGGCCCCTGGTCGGTGCAGGGCGAATATCTTGATGCCAAGGTGAAACTCGAGAGCAAGCCGGCCTACCAGGCCCACGGCTGGTATGCCTTTGGAAGCTGGGTCGTTACCGGCGAGTCCCGTGGTTACAGCGGTGGCAACGTGTCCGACGTCTTGCCGAAGAGTCCCTTGGGCGCCCTCGAGTTTCTGATTCGTTACAGCACGCTGGATCTCGACGACGGCCCAACGCTGGGCGGCACGGAACACGACTGGACGCTCGGGGCGAACTGGTACCTCACCAAGTACCTCAAGCTGCAGGGCAACTATGTCCGCGCGATCAGCGACCGACGCGATGTTCGCGTCGATCCCCACGTCATCGAAGTACGCGCGCAGATCATGTTCTGAGCGGGATGTGTTTCATGTCAGAGCTCGCCGTGGCCCGTCGAATCCGAAGGCTCGTCGATCGCCGTAGGCTCCGTGTTGGACGAATGTGAGCCGGGCAATGCGTCGACGGGACGATCAAAGATGTCGTCGCACGAGAAGGCTCGTGATGCCGGTGCCGGTAGGTCACCAGTGAGAAGGTAGTGGGCCGCCGTCCGCTCGATGCACGATGAATTCGTGAAATTGAACACGCCATGCAGATCGGAACCGCGCACCAGAAGCATGCGGGCGTTGGCGAACTCGCGGAGAATGTGTTGAGCGCCCACCAACGGTGTAGACGTGTCCTTTTCCGACTGGATCAGCAGGAAGGGAGCCGCGAGGCCCAGACGCGAGAGATCGGGACGTCGCGCGCGTGGCCCGCCCCAGCGTGTGCAGGCGAGTTCTTCAAGGGTCTGGTCGCCGTTGAAGTTGAAGTAACGCGCGGCATAGCGTCGGGCCGATTCGCGAATATCGGCCTCGCCCCGGCTCCAGGGAAAGTCGTTGCATCCCATGGCGACGCGAACGAAGTCGCCTTCACCTTCAGTGACACGCGACGCCTCCGCCCCCGTCTCAGTTGCTGCCTGAAGGTAGAGCAAAGGGGCGAGTTGGCTGGCCTTCAGGCGTATGCGCCTGTCCAGCGCTACGTCATGACTGAAGACCGTACTGTCGATGCGCCGCATCATGGCTTCCTTGGCCAGAAGGCTGTCCTCGATCAGCCACTCCGACAGTCGAAGAGCGGCAGCCAGGCTCACGGGTGAATCCACACGACCGGTCCAGGCTTCGCGCGCGCGGGGCGGAAGATCGTCGATCTCGCTGGCGACGGCATCGCTACTGTTACCGAGCCCGTAACGTGCAGGGTGGCGCAACAACGGCGCGACGACGTTCTCGTCGAAGCTTCGTTGCTGTGCAACCATCGAAAGGTACGCCGCCGAACGGTATCCATGCATGAGGTCCATGGTCGAATCGAGCAACAGG
>Ga0163161_10003093_pt1 | contig 11740 bp, 14 predicted proteins | sample S45metaG_FD_129847 | JGI IMG/M metagenome (GOLD analysis project Ga0163161, IMG submission 129847) | Switchgrass rhizosphere microbial communities from Kellogg Biological Station, Michigan, USA - S4-5 metaG | ecosystem: Host-associated > Plants > Roots > Rhizosphere > Soil | place: USA... | reverse complement strand
CTGCCCGGCGTGGGCGTCTTTGCATCGTGCGGGGCCGCTGCGTCGGGGTGGTGATGATCCGCATGCCCGCTCGCATGCGCCGCTGGTTGGGCAGCTTCGCCGCCTGCCCTCGCCGCCACCATCGCACCGCCATGCCCCGGTGCGCAAAAGGCCATCGCCGTTGCCGCGAAGGCCTGGAAAGGCACGGCAAACATCACGATCCACAACACGAAAAAGCGAACCCGGCGCATCGGCGGATTGTAAGCAACGCAGCGCGCCCGTCGATGCCGCAGGTGTATCCATCCGGTGCGTTCGAGGTGTACCGCTCCGGTAGGAAACTGCCGACCTCGACAGGCGGCGGCGGCCCGCGCCGGTTACGGGTGGTTGCGCCTCAGATTTCAATTCGACAGGTAAGCAACGGAGGTGATCCCATGCATGCGAAAGCTCGTTTTCTCGGCCATTCCGTGCACCAGATGCTGGTGGTTTTTCCGCTGGGTCTGCTGGCCACGGCCGTGGTCTTCGACCTGATCTATCTCGCGGGCAGGAGCCAGGTCATGGCGGCCGTGTCGTACTGGATGATTGCGGCGGGCCTGGTCGGTGGCCTGCTGGCCGCGCCCTTCGGCACCATCGACTGGCTGAGCATTCCCGCAGGCACGCGCGCCAAGCGCATCGGCGCGATCCACGGCGCCGGCAACGTGGTGGTGATGCTTCTCTTTGCCCTGAGCTTTTTTCTGCGTGACACGGCCTACACCCCGGAGCCGCGCCAGATGGTCTGGGCCTTCCTGGGCGCGGCCATCGCGCTGGTCACGGCCTGGCTCGGCGGTGAGCTGGTGGACCGGCTCGCCGTCGGCGTCGACGAGGACGCCGGCCTGAACGCCTCCAGTTCGCTCAGCAAGCATCGGCACGCGGCAGCGGGCAAGCAGTAGCGCCAGTCCCGTTGCCAAATAAGATGCCGACATCGGCACGACTGCGAAATTCTCTGCTGGATCGCACGCCCAATTCGATCCGGTAAGACCCGGCGAGGCTCCTATGCTCGTAGCGGACAGACACCTTCGTCTGTTGCCGCTGCGATGCCTTCTCCCCCGCCTCACTGGAGCTTCTCTCGTATGTCCCTGCAAGATTTCAAGGTCCTCACCTTCGACGTGGTCGGCACGCTCATCGACTTCGAAGGCGGCATGCTCGCCTACCTGCGCTCGGCGGTGCCCGATGCGTCCGTGAGCGACGACGACTTTCTGGCCGCCTACCGTGTTGCCCGCGCAGACGGCAACGCGGGCTGGTACCCCGACGACCTGGAGCGCTGCTGGCACGCCATCGCCCCCAAGCTCGGCCTGCCCGACAGCGATACGCTGGCACAAGGCCTGCGCGATTCCGTCGCGCAGTGGCCCGCGTTTGCGGATTCGGTCGAAGCCTTGAAGCGGCTGAAGAAGCGCTTCAAGCTGGTCACCATGACCAACGCGCAGCACTGGGCGCTGGCCCATTTCGACAAGACGCTGGGCTCGCCCTTCGACATGCTGCTGAGCTGCGACGACGCGCTGTGCGAGAAGCCCGATGCGCGCTACTTTGCCTATGCGCGCGGGCGCTTCGAAGGCGCGTGGGGCTACAAGCAGGCCGAGAACCTGCACGTGGCGCAAAGCCAGTACCACGACATCGGGATTTCCAAACAGTTGGGCATCGCCACCTGCTGGATCGAGCGCCGCCATGCGCAGAAAGGATCGGGCGGCACCATCGAGTCCAATCGCACCGAACCCGACTACCACTTTCACACGCTGGCCGAACTGGCCGACGCCGTCGACGCGGGCCGCTGACCATGAGCGGCATCACCGTGCTGAAGCAGTCCGCCACCATCGGCGGCCTGCAAGACCAGGGCACCCCCGCCCGTCCGCTGACCCAGCCGCCCAGCCGCCTGCGCGGCATCGACGTCGAGCTTGCGGGTGCCGGCGGCAACGGCAGCGGGATCTGGGAATGCGAACCCGGCCGCTTCGAGCGCCAGCTGCCCAACGCCGAGGTCATGCACATCCTTACAGGTGCCGGCACCTTCACACCGACAGGCGAAACGCCACTGAGCTTCCGCGCGGGGGATACGCTGTTCTTTCCGGCGAACACTACGGGCGAATGGCACGTTCTTGAGACCTTGCGGAAGGTGTTCGTCGTTATGGCGATGTAGCGTTTTCAAATAGCCGAACTCGAAACGAGTCCGCATCGGCGAGAGCGGGTTTTCAGCGGAGGGGCCGAATGGCCGAGAGGCGACAACAAGGAGCATCGCCCAAACCACCACCTCTCTGCCAGAAATGGCTCTCGCTCCATCGGATGTGGCGCTGCCTAGACTCGAGCAGGAGCCATCGACAACTCGACAACTCGACACGTAGGGCGCAGCATCGGGCAGCAGCGTAACCAGATAGGGTTCGACGAACAGGTTGCCCGAGAGTGAATGCCCAAGGAGTTCGTATCGGTAGTCAGCGACCGCACCGACCCTGTCGACGACCATGCCCTGGCCAGCTCGGACATGGCAGAAGTCCGCACGGTGCGCCTGATCCCCGAAGAACCGAGACACTGGCACATGTAGGCCTTGTGCAATGCGGTCCAGCGTCTCCACCGAGGCGAGACCAGGCCGCGCTCGATGCGCGAGAGCATCGAAGCCGAAATTTGTGATGCCCGCAACAAGCCCCTGGCGGACACGCCGGCTGCCATCCTAAGGGCCTTGACCTGCGTCCCCACAAGGGCGGCGGAAGCACTACGCGCTATGGGTGCGGGTCGCCGCGGCTGGGTACGGGTCACCGTGGCCGGCAGCTGCAAGACGCGAACTGTCGGTAGGGGTGAAGCAAGCTGTCGATGGACCATCTGAGATTACGCAATTGAAAACCGCTTGTTGATTGCAACCGAAAATTGACCCGGCTAACGCACTAATTTCCGTCTAAGACTGACCCACGTAAAACTCTACCCTGCTCATTTTTAAGGCAGGGCATCCTAGGAGTGATAGACGTGGCGACATTGAGTGTCATCAGACGCTGGGCCCTGCGCGAGCAGATGTCCATTCGCGAGATAGCCAAGCGTACAGGCCTGTCTCGCAACATCGTAAAGAAGTACCTGCGAGCGGGCGACGAAGCGCCGCGCTACGCCAAGCGGGCGAGCTCGAGCAAGCTCGACCCCTATGCCGACAAGCTCGCGACTTGGCTCGCGATCGAGGCCACCAAATCTCGGAAACAGCGGCGCAATCTGCGGCAGATCCACAAATAGTTGGCTGGCATGCTGCAGTAACTCTCACAAGCCTCTTGGCCGGGAGGCGCGGTTACTGACTCTGTTACTGCACATGCTTCGGAAGCACCCGGACAGATGCGGAAGCAAGCGAAATGAAAAAGGCCCTAAGTAGTTGATTTACGTAGGGCTTTTGGACTTATGCGGAAAACCGCTGAAGTAATGTTGGTGGCAGGGGCGGAATCTTAAAATCGCCTGCAACCCGCGCCAGCACTCGCTTTCGCCAATTCGTCCAATCTGCCGGGTACACGTTTGGGTACACCAAAACTGCCGGAAGCAGCCCCAAGTTTCAGGCATCACACCAGAGACAAACGGGCCGCCGAGACAGGATTATCTCACTCGCGAATCGGTGCGCCAAGCTACGCGCGGCCGTGCCCCAAGCCAGCTAGATGAGGGCCACGACATCGCGCAGGTGCGCTGCAGTCTGGGGCAATCCGCGCTTCTCGAGCAGGGCGCCCAACGCGATCGCGCCGTACTGCGGCCGGGCCCAGCGCTCGCGCATTCGCTTCAAGGCCGCGAGGGCCGTGAGCTTCTCCAGCATCAACTGGTTGAGGGCGAATTCGTCCGGGGTCTGTACCTCGATGCCGAACAGGTCCCGCACTTCCTGAGAAAGTTCTTTCGTTCCACGTCACGATCGCATCTGCGTGCCCAGTAATCGCAGCCGCCAGCACGTGGCGCATCGAGGTCCGGTACTTGAGGCGGCGGCGAGCGGCCGTTTTCGAGCGATTCGAACTTCGGCTTTAGCCCTTTGCGCCAACAGTGCGTGAGGCTACGGTCGGCCAGGAGCAGACGTCCATCCTTTTTCTGCACGATCTATCGAGTAGTTAGGCCGCCGAGGCGCGTCCACGGCACATGGAGAGTGGGGCCATTCGGTTATTCGTTCTCAGGAACGGTCAGCAGATCTAGGAAAGCCGTGAATGTCGTTGCCAGGGTCAGCAATGAATCCTCCCCTGACTTTCCATGAGCAAAGTAGGCAACGGTCGGAACATGGTCAAGCCGGTAGTCTAGGCACACGTAGTCACCGAAGCCCGTATTGACAATGGGAAGCACGCTGACCGGTATCTGTTCGTCACACCTCAAGGCCCGATAGGTGCTCAACACAGTTCCTAGTCCGTCCTCATCAAACGCGAGCATGCTACCGAAGCAGCTAACGTCCTCGACGCCAGAACCGGATGTAACCACAAACTCGCACTCCTCTGGGTTGCTGGCCCCTGAATTGACCATCGCAAACTCGACTAGATCGGGAGGCAGCCGATAACCGAAAGAGGCTTCAAGGCTCTGAATGGCCTGAGCCGTGACAGGAGTACCTCTTTCGAACCAAGTCAGTTGTCGCATGTCATGTGCTTTGGAAGGGGGGTCCAAGTGATGCTACAGGTAGCTCGAGCAGCTAGTGCAAGTAGCCTCTTTGATGCGCGCTCGATCGACTCTACACCTCGCGCAACGAGTGACCGCTTTCGAGAAGATCGGACGACGGCTCATGGCCCCAAGCCGTCCCTCGCTCTTGCCGAAAGCGGACGTAAGTCAATCGAGATTTGCAGCCAGCTCGCGGGCGCCATCAAGCTCGCCGAGCTTGCCACTCGGCGAACCAAGCTGCGAAGTCGGGATGCTCGCGCCGCGCCGCATCGATACGCTCTGTGGGGTTTTCCGGTGCCCCCGAACCAAATTGGCCTTTGAGCCATCCACGAAATTCGGACAGTCGCGCTGCCGGGTTTTCGGCCTCCTTAACCTCACGCCAACTCACGGCAAAGCCCAGATCTTCTGCTCCGACGGCCAGCAGCGAGAGGAATTCAACCAAGTCTTTAGCGATGAGGCTGGAATCCACTCCTTCAGAGCCAAGGAATACGACCGGAGCATCATTTGTCGTTCTACCTGGGTACATCCAGAGCGCATAGAGCGACCCATCTGACTCCATGCCCAGCACGATGAATTGCTCGGCGGCCAAGCGGTCACCAGCAAACCAATGCGCTTGCCCGAACGGCCATTCTGTTAGCTCGAAGTGGCCCGAATACCAATCACGCGCGCCGTTCTGAAAATTCAACAGGTCTTGGATTTCTTGCGGAACCGATGCGCCCTCGGGGAAGTTCTGCTTGTAGGTTTGAAGGTCCATTCGAACTTGTTCCAAATCTTAGTAGGTCGATTCCGAGAGCGCCCGGTCCTAGCCATATTCTGCTGTCCAGGTGAGTCCACTACTCTTTGAGAACGCCTGCCGGCGCCAACGCACTTATCGCCAGCCTACAAATTCGCCAAAAAAGCCAGAGAAATCCCAGTGGAAGGACAATTGTCTGCACTGCGAATAGCGCCAAGAGCCGAATCATCTTGTCGGCCCAATCACTCGCCGACTTCAGTATCGAATCGATAGCCGCAGGCACGTCCGACATGCGCTGAAACCAAGCCTTTATTCGGACAACAAGGCCGTCTTCCGACGTCGATCCGGACAACTTGACGACCGGCGCCATCTCCAGGGTTGCGACGGCGGACTTGTACTCAGTCGCCATGACCGCCCTATAGACCGCTCCATTGGCGGCAACGCCCAGAGGGACGGCAAACCGTACCAAGAGCAAGAACACGACCAGCGCTTGCAGGAATCGCAAAGGTCGAGCGTCTCTGCGCCAGAGCGTTATCACGGCCCCCAGCATGGCCGCTGACAGGAGCGCAGAGACAACCCAGTGCGCGCCGATTTCCAACAGGAGCAGTTGAATGCCGAAGGCCACGCTGGCAGCAAGCATGAGGGCGGCAAACCGATCGACGAACTCTTGCACTGGCCGCAGCGCCTGACCTGGAGAGAAGCCAACCCCGGTGCCGAAGACTTTCACGTCGACATTAGCGCTTTGAACAACTGACAGCCCCGAGCCGAGCGCGCGTGAGGCGGCGAACACTGTTGCAGCGCGGGCGAGGTCTTCGCGGACTTGAACTCGCGCGGCATCGTCAATGGGAGCGCTCCAAGCGAACAACAGGATGACGATGGTCAGTGCGAGGAGGCCGCAGCGGCGGTACGGAAAATTTCTAATCATGGGGGGCGACTGAAAGGGCACCAGGGAAGCCTGGGCTGTTGGCACATCCTGCGCAGGGGAATCGCTCTTCGGTATCGGGTCCGATCGACTGTAACCACGCGGAGCCGCGCTTTCTCGATATCAGCACATCAAAACTGGCGTGATGTAATGAATGTCTGATTCAGGCCGACAGCTGAAGTCTAGCCTGCGGCTTCCAGAACCACCAAGTCGTCAAGGTGGGGCGACCAGCCGCGTACGTCTTTTCAGACACCCTCGGCCAATTGTTGACACGCGCGGGTTAGCGTGCACGCACCTTCTCAGTCGAACTTACTCAATTGAGGGATGCATTGGAGCGGCCCCACGATGTTTGCTCTTGGCCGAGAAAAGGCCGACCGCCGCGACCTTTGGAAGCGCCGGCAGCGTCATCAGCGTTTAGCGGGGCCGTCACCGTCGTTGTTGTTTGTCGCGCCATCAGATTCGTCAAGGGCATCAGTGAGAACTTCTCGGGCCTTGTCCTCGATCGCATCGAAGATCTCGGGCGCGACCTCATCGGCGTAGCGCTTTCGCTTTTTGCTGGAGATCGTACCGTCGTTGTTCAGCGCAATCGACACCAGCGTTGCCAGCGTCGAACCACGCAGGTCGTACTGGTCGTCAATCTGCTTGCGCACCGCGTCGAAATGAACGATGAAGTTCGTCTCGTTGCGCAACTCCACGTCCAGTGCTTCGCGCGCCATGCTCAAGCCGAATTCCACACAACGCGTGGCATCCCAGAAACGAAAGATCGTGTCGTCACACTTGAAGGTGAATTCAAAGTCGCCCTCCCCGGCCGCCCTGGCATTGACCAGCGCGCGCGCCGGACGGGAGAAGTCCTGCAGGACGCTCAGATACTGTGCCTCGTGGCGCTTCATGGCTACCGAAACCGGGAGCAGCATGCCGTCGGGCAATTGGCCGGACTGGCATAGGACCTTGTGAAAGAGAAAGCGGGAAAGACGTCCGTTGCCATCCATGAAAGGGTGCAGGTAGACAAAACCGAAAGAGGCAATGCTGGCGGCCATCAGTGGATCCAGATGCTTCGCGGTGTCGTTAGCGAAACGTGACCACGCATCCATCAGCCCCGGCAGATCATCAGGCCGCGGAGGCACGAAGCTCACGCCCAGCGCACCGCGGCCGCCGTCGCTCAGCCAGTTTTGCTCTGTCCGGTATTGAACCGCCTGGTTGTAAGGATTGGAGACGATCGAGGCCTGCAACTCCACCAGATACGACTCGTCAAGGGAGCGTGGCTCGTGCGCCTGACGCAGCAGGCGAATGAATGTGCGCGCCTTGTCTTCCGACGGCGCCTCTTTCTCTATCGCGTAGCTGTCTTGGGTCTCGTGCAGATAAGCCCAGGTCAACGTGCGATCAAGAAGTTCGCGGTTGAGCGAGGTGACGAATTCACGAGTTGCCCCCAGCACATCAAAGTCCAGCGCATCCTTTATCGCCGGCGTGCGCTCCACCGTGACGCAGTAGTCCCAGGTTCCGAGGCCGTTGAAGTTGACTCGCCATCGCGAGTCGCGGTCGGTGCCGCCTGTGTAGTAACGACCATCGTCGAACAAGTCAACATAGCCCGCGGTGACGACCGGCTGGGCCACCACCTGGTTACCAGTGAAGTGTTCCCACGTGCTGCAGAGCATTCGCACGTATTGTCCATTCGGAGTCGCGGCAAGCGCCGCGGCCAGGTCGGCGCCGGCGAGGTGCTTGGATGCACCTGCAAGCACCTGCAGGTTCACTCCCTCATGCTTGAGGGCGAAGAGCAAGTGCGCTACCAGGTCGCCGTCGGCCGGCGCCATGGCGGCCGGCACGCCAAGTGCTTCCGCCGATGACATGATGCGCGTGACCGGTTTGACCAGAGCGGGTCGGCTCACTTCGAAGATGGGCAGGTCCAAGCTTGACCGCACGTATTCGTAGCCCACGTAGGCCATGCTTTTCCTAAGTGTTACAAGATTTCCTGCATTTTAGGGCTTGAATCCCGGAATTTTGTCATTTCCCTGGCGCTTGGCGCAGCGCGTTCACTCATCACGGATGTGAACGGACCATTTCGCGCTATAGAGGGCCGCGTCGGCCAGGCTGAGCAGCACGTCGCGCAGCAACGCCGGATACAGGACGTTGGCATCGAGCACTGCTGTGTACTGGGCGTTTCCGCCACTCACAACTCCTCGCCCATCTCCTGGGAGAGGTCGTTCAATCGTTTGAGGGCGCCGGCCGACCGCTGCTTCTGCTCGTCCTTGTAGCGCATGAGTTCTTCGAACTCGATGCGGCGGTGCCGGTTGATCAGCCGGCACTTCAGCCGGCCAGCCTCAATCTCCTTGATAACGAAGGGACGCGACACATTCAGAAGTGCCGCGGCTTGCTGCGTCGTGAGCTCCAGCTTCTGCGGGACAAGCATCATCGGCTCACGCTTAGCCATCTGGCGCAGCACGTCGGCAAAGAAGCGCAAGGCACGCGGAGGCAGGAGCAGCACGGGGGCTTCGCCCCCACGGTCCCCCTCCACTTCGATGGTCACCTTGATGGCTTTTGCCTTGGAGTGGTCCAGAGCCGCAACCAAGCACGCTGTCGCCGCGCCGGCCATTTCCGCTTCCATTTCGCTGGCTGGGTCGAGTATCTGGGTCATGCTGGTCCTTCAATAGCCGGCGTTGCGCCGACGCCTCAGGCGAAATATACGCACCAAACGCAATATTCGCAACTGACGGGCGTCGGACGCAGAGGCAGTCCTGTCCTATGGCACCTTCTTCGACGCGTACGCCTAATTGCATGCGACAATTTAATTTTGTCGACAATATATCGCGCCACACGCACTGCGCGCGCCTCCTAAGAGCACCCCATGGAAAACGAGCCTGGAAAAACGCTGTCCCAGACCATCTCGGACCGCTTGGCCGAAGAAATCGTGCTGCGCCGTTTCCAGCCCGGCGAGCGCCTGGACGAACAGACGATTGCGACGCGTTTCGGTGTCTCGCGCAGCCCGGTGCGCGATGCGCTGCGCCAGCTCGCCTCGACCCGGTTGATCGAGCACCTGCCGCGCCGCGGCTTCTCGGTGGCGACGATGGCGCCTGCCGACCTCGACGGCCTCTTCGAAGCCTCCGGCGAACTGGAAGCCCTCTGCGCCAAGCTGTGCGCGCTGCGTGCCGCGCCGTCGGAACTCAAGCGCATCGAGTTCGTTCATCAGCAGGCCGGACGCGCCGCCGCCGAGGGCGACGCAAAAGCGTACGCCGCGCTGAACGAGGAATTCCACGCGCTGATCTACGCCGGCGCCCGCAACAAGACGCTGCAAGACCTCGCACTGAGCCTGCGGCAGCGCCTCGCGCCCTTCCGCTCGCAAGGCTTCTTCACGACGGAGAACCGTCTGCAGCATTCCCATGTCGAGCATGAATCCCTCGTTGCCGCCCTGCTGGCGCACGACGGTGGGGCCGCCGCCGCTGCCATGCACGGCCATGCGGCCAACTCGGCGATGAACGTGCTGCAGCACCTCGACGGCAGCTCTTCCCGCACCCCGGCTTCCAGCGCCGCCGCCTGACGCGGCCGACGCGCTTCCTTCCCTTTCCCTCGTTCCATCTGCCCTCGGCCCGCCCTTCCGGCGCAGGCCGTGCACGCGCCTGCGCGCCAATTTCCGGCGTATTGCAAGAAAGCCTTGACGTCCGTGAACACCAAAACATAAACTTGCACACAATTCGCAGACACTGAATGCAAAATACATGTCGCGGATTCCAATCCACCTAACAAAGAGGAGTCAATCGAATGTCTTGGATCGCGCTCGCCACTTACCGCCGCGCCGGCGGGCTTGCCCCCGCCCTGGTAATCGACAACCAGCTGTATGACCTGGAGGCCGCGCGCAAGGCCGGCCTGCCACCGTTGCCAGACGCCTGGGTAACGCAAGGCATCGAGGCCATGCTGCGCGACTGGGCGAATGCCCAGCCCTGGCTGCGCGACGCCACGCCCATCGCCGCTGCGCTGGCGGCGTCGGGCGCCATCCGGCCGGTGGCCGATGGCGCCGCGGCCGTGGCCGCGCCCTTCGTTCCGAGCCGCATCTTTTGCGCTGCTTCGAACTTCGCCTCGCACGCCAACGAAATGGGCACCGTGCTGGCGGCCAAGTCGCAGAGCAAGCCGTACATGTTCCTGAAACTCTCGAACACGGTGATCGGCAACGGCGAGACGATCCAGATGCCGCCCGAGACCAGCAAGCTCGACTGGGAAGTCGAACTCGCCGCCGTGATCGGCAAGCGCTGCCGCCGCGTGTCGGTCGAAGACGCGCTCGACGCCGTGGCCTGCTACACGATCGTCAACGACATCTCGGCGCGCGACCTCAACATCCGCACCGACTACCCGTTCAAGCACGACTGGTTCCAAGGCAAGTGCCACGACACCTTCGCGCCCATCGGCCCGTGGCTGGTGCCGGCCTGGCAGATCCCCGACCCGCAGGCCGTGCAGATGCGCCTGGACGTGAACGACGAGCCCATGCAGGAGGACAGCACCGCCAACATGATCTGGACGGTGCGCGAGCAGATCGCCTACCTGTCGACCATCGTCACGCTGGAACCCGGCGACGTGATCGCCACCGGCACGCCGACCGGCGTGGGCATGGGTCGGGGTATCTACCTGAAGCCAGGCGACCGGCTGGTGGCGAGCATCGAGGGCATCGGGCGGCTTGCCAATCACGTGCAGGCAGAGCGCGTCTGAGCGCCGGCACGGCGGGGCCACGGCCCCTTCCTTTCGCATCACTACAAGGTATGGAGACAACGACATGCAACCCACCCGCAGAGGATTCGCCGCGATCGCGCGTGCACTGACCGGCCTCGCCTGCTGCGCGCTGCTGGCCGGCACGGCCCCCGCGTTTGCCCAGGAGAAGGTCACCTACAACATGGCGTGGCTGCCGCAGGGCAGCTCGGTGGGCGTGATCGTCGCGCAGGCGCAGGGCTTCTTCCGCGAGCTGGGCCTGGACACCGCCATCGTGCGCGGCTACGGCGGCAACCGCACCGCCAATGAACTCGACCAAGGGCAGTTCGAGTTCGGCTACGTCGACCCGATCAGCCTCGTGCTCAACCGCGCCAACGGCGGCAAGATCCGCATGATCGGCGCCATCAACACACGCTGGCCCGCCGGCATCTGCTTCGACACCAAGCGCCACCAACCCAAGACGCCGGCCGACATGAAGGGCTTGCGCCTGGGCGGCGGCTCGGCCTCGCCGGTGCACAACGTCGTGCCCGCCTGGCTGGAACTGAACCGGCAGCCCAAGGACAGCATCCGCCTGCTGCGCATGGACCCCGCCGTGGTCGACGCCTCGCTGATCGAAGGCAAGATCGACCTGGCCGAATGCTGGCGCGGGAGCAACCGCGCCGTGACCCAGAAGCAGGCCAACGCCGCAGGCGTGACGCTCGGCTGGATCGAGTACAGCGACTTCGGCCTCGATGCCTACGGCAGCGGCTTCGCCGCCAGCGAGGAGACCATCAGGAAGCGCCCCGAGGTGGTGAAGAAGTTCCTGAGCGCATCCT
>Ga0163161_10003092_pt1 | contig 11741 bp, 15 predicted proteins | sample S45metaG_FD_129847 | JGI IMG/M metagenome (GOLD analysis project Ga0163161, IMG submission 129847) | Switchgrass rhizosphere microbial communities from Kellogg Biological Station, Michigan, USA - S4-5 metaG | ecosystem: Host-associated > Plants > Roots > Rhizosphere > Soil | place: USA... | reverse complement strand
GGATAGCACAGCCGAGAAACCGTCGCTATAATCCGCGGCCTACTGAGGGCCTATAGCTCAGTTGGTTAGAGCAGGGGACTCATAATCCCTTGGTCGTAGGTTCGAGTCCTACTGGGCCCACCATATGAATCAAGGCCTGCAGCTCAGCTGCTGGTTTTGACACCGCAATCAGATGTTCCCGAGGTACAGTTTCGGTACAGTCCGTACCGATCTTCCCTCGGAGAACGTATGGCAACTCTCGTAAAATCCCCCTCAGGAACATGGAAAGCGGTCATCCGTAAAAATGGCTGGCCGACCGTTTCCAAAACTTTCCGCACCAAACGTGACGCTGAAGACTGGTCGCGCCGGACCGAAGATGAAATGGTCAGGGGCGTCTACATCCAACGCAGTGGTGCCGAACGAATGACGCTTGAGGCCGCCTTGAAGCGTTATCTGAGCGATGTCACGCCAACGAAGAAACCGACCACCCAGCGCGGCGAAATCAGCAAAGCCAAAAAGCTCATCGAGCATTTGGGAAAATACTCGCTCGCCGCATTGTCCGCTGAAATCATTGCCGGCTATCGTGACAAACGCCTGAGCGAATCCGGCCATAAGGGAAACATCAGCAACAACACCGTTCGCCTGGAACTAGCGCTACTCAGCCATCTTTTTACCGTGGCGATCCAAGAATGGGGAGTGGGCCTGACATTCAACCCAGTGCTAAACATTCGTAAGCCAAGCCCCGGTGAAGGCCGAGATCGCAGGCTGTCGCCTGATGAAGAGCATCGGCTAATCAATGCTGTGAACGCTCACAGCAATCCAATGTTGGGATGGATCGTGCGCATAGCGCTGGAAACTGGTATGCGGGCTTCTGAGATTTCAACCTTGCGACGACACCAAGTCGACCTAGAAAGGCGCGTCTTGCGGCTTAAAGACACGAAAAATGACTCATCTCGAACCGTACCCCTGAACCGAGTCGCTACCGAAGCTATCAAGTCGGCGATGAAAAATCCCATCCGCCCCATCGATTGTGATTTGGTCTTTTTTGGTGAGCCTGGCCGAGACAAGAAACGTCGCCCATACGCATTTACAAAAGTATGGGGAACTATGAAGAGCAAACTGAAAATGCCAGATTTTCGTTTTCATGATCTGCGGCATGAAGCAGTAAGCCGGCTAGTTGAAGCAGGGCTGTCTGATCAAGAGGTTTCAGCCATAAGCGGCCATAAATCAATGCAAATGCTCAGGCGGTATACGCATTTGCGAGCTGAGGATTTGGTTGCAAGGCTAGACGAGCTTCGCCAGCGTTAACCTTAGTTAGAGCCAATGTTTGTGCATGTACAAGTTTTTTGGGCAAAGCGAATAGCAGGCAAACGGAGGGTGCACATATTTTTTCAAGCCTGCTGGCTTGGCTTAAGCACCTTCTCAACAAAGCGCTTTAGAATTGTTCATCGAGGCGGCTCGCAGCTTAACCACGCCCCCCCTAGGTATAAGTGAGCGCACGCAGCCTGCGGTTGCCACCACGGTTTAGAAATAAACGCCCAGCAGTATGAAAACGTACGAAAAAAGGGGCATCGCTCAAGACTATTAGAGAAGACATCCACTCACGGAGCTTTCTCTTATGGTTTCCTGCCAAGAAAAAATTGAATTACAGATCCTTGAACGTTTTGGACCACTCTTAACCTTAGAACAGTTGGCGGAGCTTCTTCACCGCAAACCCGGAGGCCTTGCCTGGAGTTTAAGCCAAGAGGGCGAGTTCTCGAGTGCAATCAACGCTACCCGTGTAAAGCTAGGTCGCCGAAGCTATTTCCGCACCTCGGAGCTGGCCGGAATTCTCGCGAATGGGTAACCAGAGCTTGAAACGTCGGATGATGATTGAAAAAGGTAACCCTGATTGGATACTTGGAGATACCCGTCCGGAGGATTGGACTGACTCAATGCGTGCCGTCCCAAACAGCCTACTCCGCTCCGCGCTTTTCGCCGGAGTGAGAGGCGGCCAGCGCCTCCTAGAAAACGTAGAAATTTGTACAACAGCCGGTGTGAGTATCACTTATACAGGCCCTCAACTCGATCAGGGCGACCTTGATGTATGGCTAGCCTTGCTATTTGTCGCTCGTCGGGACGGCCTATGGTCAGAGTGCCACACCACCGCATACCAACTGCTGAAAACTCTTGGCATAACCGACACAGGTAAAAATCGACGACAGCTGGGCCGTAGACTGAGCAGGCTAAAGGCCACTGCACTCGGCCTTCAATCATCAAAATACAGTTATGAGGGCAGCCTAATAAACGAACTGGCTCGGGATGAGAAAACGAAAAAATTCGTAATACGACTAAATCCCAGCTTAAGTGCGCTTTTCGGTTATGACCAATACACCAGAATCAATTGGAGAGTCCGCCACCGACTAGCCGGAAAACCGTTAGCGCAGTGGCTGCACGGATACTATTCCAGCCATGCAAATCCATTCCCAGTACGCGTAGAAACTCTGCATGGCCTATGCGGCAGCGAGGCAAAGGTCCAAAGGGATTTCAAAAAGGATTTGCTCCGGTCATTAGAGTCAATCCGAGTCGCTAACGAGGAGTACCGACTGAGCTTCAATTATGAAGTTCGCGACGGCCTCATCCATATCAACAAAAGCGGTGGCCCTTTCCAGAAACGTCAGCTTAATAGGTTCGATAATGTGGAGAGATAAGCACCGTTCTCACACCCCCACTATACCGTTCTCGGGCTCCCACGTGCCGTTCGCGCCCCCCTGCGAATACCGTTCTCGCGCCACTGAAATTACCGTTCTTTCGCCCCTGAACATACCGTTCCTGCCCCCCCGAAATATTGAGCCCAAACCCTTCAACAGTCGCCACTTCCGGCGCTCTGGATCTAGAGACCTGTTACGACTAATCTGCTTTTAATCATTATTTAATCATTATTTAATCTTCGTGGTGGTATCCGCATCATGTGGAAACCGTTCCATTGTCATCCGGAAAGCAGTCGAAGCGACGCGACATAGGTTTGTGTAGAACTTCTCCACATGAGCAACCTTGATCTGGCCTTCACGCCGCTTAGATTGATGTTGAGCTTATTTTGCCTCCCATCCTGCACTTGTTAGTTTTACTGTGGCCTCAGCTTTCTGAGGTCCTTGATGAATCAGGTTCATCTCAGGGTAGTGGTAGGTAATGCCAGAGTTGACTACCCAATTCATCGGCACCACCTGATAGGTGTATTGAACTACCGCTTCCTTGTAGTCGCCGTTGCTCATTGGACCATCCCACTCAACCACCTCAGAGAGCACCTTCTTTCCCCAGCAAATATCAGGTCCGATCATGAAGGGTTTGGCCTTCTCGCTGGGGGTGTAGAGAGCGGTTGGAATCTTCAAACCGCCGGCCATAATCACCGTATCCTTGCTGGTCACCAGTCCCTCTACTTCCAAGTAACTAAACGTTAGCGCTTTGCGCGACTTCATTCTCATATCGAATGCGGTCACCTCGATCGGCCACCTCTGTATTCCTAGGCAGAGGGCTCCCGTGGTTTCCAAGTCCTGAGATATGGCTTTTGCAAAGTTGGCCTTGTAGTTATCACACCCCGCGATAGATAGCGTGAAAACGGCCAGAACAGCGATATGCTTCTTCATAACAACCCTATCAATTCAGATTTTTTTGAGGAATGCGCCGCATGAGCTGCCATCTTCACCTGCGAGAATCCGCAAAATTGCGATGCGTTGTCGATCACTAGTCCCCTGCAAGTTATTGAGCCGGGCAGCGATCAGTTCAGCCTCGACAAACGAGCTGAGAGTTGGATGGCTAAGTGGAATGGGTGCAGGGAAACCTTGAGCAATCGCGACCAGGATGGGGTTATCCATGCGCCCCACTGCGACATGTGCCACGGCACTGAGGCGCTCCAACTGTGCGTCGAGGTCGAACACCAAATTACTGGAAATCGTGTGAAGGTGAGTGAACATACTGGCTTTCCTCATCATTGTTCTGGATGAGCCAGTAGCTTCAGGCCAGTTCAGCTGTGTCACCAGCCTCCCACGAAGAACAACGGCAGCAATTGATTGCCGTCATAGCTTCCGAGAACCGCCGCATTGAAAAAAATGACTTCGTTCCTCCAGGCAGACCGTCCATTGCGTACGCCTATATAAAGAAAAAGCGTCGCACCGATCAGCAGCCCGAACGAAACAACTTGGGCGCTGAACAATAGATCGAGCAAGGTACTACCGGGCTTGGCTGTCGGGAGCCAGGCACTACCGGCCGTGAGGGAAAATACAAATCCACAGGCCGCCACAACAGCAAATCGCGAGGGCGCTAGCACCAAGCAAAAAACGCGGATTTTCTGAGTCATGGAGCATCTCCAAGGTATCGGGAGATGCCATCGTTTGACTGAATGCGGTGTGTCACCAGCACCAACTTTGACGCTTCAATTAATTGCGCGTTTTCTGCGCCAATCCGTTCGAAGGCGTTAGGGACAAACGAACCCCATATGAATGCGTGAGCGGTAACGGCCATAAGCACTCTCTTTTTTCGCGAAGCATAAAAAAGAGAGTGCCCTGCGACAACACGATGTAGGCAGGACAACGCCCATATTTTTCAGGATTAGATCTAAGTCACATCAGTGGAAACCAAGGTGTGCGAAAATGATTCTGTTGGGTGAATACAATTTTTTTGCACGTCTGATGAGCCGGTTACGGCGAAACTCTTTGGGGTCACGTGCTAAGGGTTAGTCCTCTTCATCTGGGATCGCCACCTGGTCAGCCATTCCACGCCATTCGTGGAATGAACCCAGGTCATGCAGCCGCCCCCCTGCCATTCAGGGGGATGGCGCTTACAGATCGAAGGCGTTTGTACCTCTGCCCTCGGCTCGTTGACTGCAATTTCTCTCAATGGGTGAAACCAGGTGCCGAATCCGAACATGGGATCTCGTGGTCGGAAGGAAGTGGTGGTTGAGATCAAACGAAGCGCACAGCGCTTCCCGCCTGAGGTGTGATCGGCCAGCGGGGGCCGTCGGTGATGATGGGGGCTTACGGCATCTGTCACGCGGGAACACATCACGCAATGTCTAGGACGGTGGCAGTCCTGGGGCGCACGTTGCGGAAATCTGCGTAGCGCATCGTTGCTGTAGCGCGCGGAGTGGGTAAAGGAACAGGATTTGCTTGAGCTTGCTCGCACCTCAACCTATAACCCACAACTGTGCTGACAATGGCTATCGATGCAAACCAGCCTGGCAGGCTGGCCGGAACCGCTCTTTGGTTGTCCGCCTTTTTAGGGTGCTTTTAGATGCGGGAAACCGTGTTCATCAGCAGCGAGTTCGCTTTCAAGTACGCCAAAACCGCGCGCACATTACGTATGAGGTAATCCATGGCTGGCTGGAAATCGTCACTGGCAACCGTTCTCAAAGCACACAACGGTATTAAGGCCACTGACGGCACCAGGGCGAGTTTTGAAACCATGGAGAAACGCGCGACTGTGTTGTTCAGCGCGTTCACCGATCTGCGGACGATGGGTTATAAACTCGATGATGTTCAGCAGCTCAAGGGTCGTCATGTTGACGCCCTGACCAGACACTGGCTAGACAAGGGGTTGGCGGCGTCCACATTACAAAACAACCTGTCGACGCTGCGGACGTTCTCTGCCTGGATCGGAAAGGAGGGCATGGTCGAGGGCGCAGCCACCTACTTTAAGAATGGCGAAGCCGCGCGCAGCTCGATCAACACCGCCGATAAATCCTGGTCGGCCAACGGCGTCAGCCTGGAAGCCAAGCTGGCCGAGCTCCGGCTCATCGATGAGCGCGTAGCGCTGCAAATCGAGCTGCAAGCAACGTTTGGACTCCGGGTCAAAGAATCCGTGATGCTGCGTCCGCATCTGGCAGACAAAGGCACCTACCTGGCAATCAACATCGGCACCAAAGGTGGTCGCGACCGTACCGTACCGATCGACAGTGAGAAAAAACGCGAGCTGCTGGATCGAGCGAAAACATTCGCTGGCCGCCCGACTGCAAGCACCACAGCGCCGGAGCTATCGCTAAAGCAGGCGCTGGGTCATTACAGTCGCGTGCTCAGAAACGCTGGCATCACCAAGGCCACAGCCGGGGTCACGTCTCACGGATTGCGCCACAACTACGCCAACGATCGTTACCAGCACTACGCCGGCGCAGACTCTCCCGTGCGGGGTGGCTCTCTCGCCGAGCTTGATCGTGAATTGGATCGAGCTGCTCGACTAGAGGTATCCGAAGAACTCGGTCATTCCCGAGAATCGGTTTCCACCTATTACCTAGGGCGTTAACCGCCGTCGATGTTGCCGGGTATTGGTGGAACACTACATTTCAGCCAATGTAGCTATCTCTGCGTTCAGCCCATGGGTACAGGTGGTTGCATTTAGTCTGTGTAGCCGACGGTGCGCAGGGGCAAAATATGGTGCATATGAAAACGGGTCGAGGGGATTTCGTCTGACTTCTCGGCGCTGGGTGGCCGTTAGCCATCGCTCATTCCTATATGTGATAATGTCCTTTATCACGCGTAAATATGACAGGTTGTGAAGCGAATGAAGACAGCACCATCCCTCATAAGGGGAAGGTTGGCAGTTTGAGCTCGCCCTGGGACACCATATAAATCAAGGCTTACAGAAAATTATCACCCTAATAGAAGTCCTCATGGGTGCGGGGTGGGTGCAACAAGATTGTTTTAGGCCACAAAAAAAGCCCCGATCAGGGATTCACTGATGGGAGTTTTTGCTGCGAGGTTTGGACAATACAAACAGTTCAATTGGAAATTTGAAATGAGCAGGAAGCACCCGACTTTCGTAGAAAAGCAATTTCAAACAGCTGAAGAACTCTGGCTGGCGCTTTCACCAACCCACAAGCTTCGCGCAGGTTCGGATCAATTTAACTATCGAGGGCAGGGCGATTCAAGATGGCTTTTGGTGCCAACAATTCTTCGGCCTCGCAACCAACCGCCGATTGTCTCTTACGAGCAAATGGTGAATGCGAGCCAGATGGTTTTCGCTGAAATAAATATACTGAAGCGCTTCGTCAAGCACTGCGATGCGGTCGGCATCCCAATCCCAAACGATTCTCAGAGCTTCAGAAATTCTGTAATCAGTACTGATGTCTCCGAAAAGTATTACAACGAGCCATCCTTGTGGCCTAATCCTGAAGTGTTGGACCTCATGGCTATGGCCCAGCACCATGGCGTCCCCACCAGGTTATTAGACTGGACTACGAGGGCATATACGGCAGCATATTTCGCAGCTAGCTCGGCACTCGCTCGTTTCAATGACTGGAGTTGGGGGGAGCGGCTTTGTGTCTGGGCGATGGATGAAAAGGCCCTGAAGTTTCATGACAAGATTATTTTGCATCGCTCTCCTGGTTCTATAAGTCGGCATTTGGCTGCACAGGGCGGTCTGTTTTCTGTCCACCCGCACACTGGGAGTCGAGGAGAGGCATTCTCTGTCACTAGTTTAGAGACGCACCAAAACGATATTCCTTACAGCGCCTTCATTAAGTTGACGCTTCCGGTGTATGAGTCTGCTGAGCTTCTCCGACTGTGTTCTATAGCAGGCTTTGATGCTGCGACAATCTACCCTACCGCTGATGGGGCTGGGCGGGCTGTGATTGATGATATGAACAGGGACGGTGCTAAGAAGAGGTGGAATGACAGGGGGCACGGCACCTTAGTTCGGTAGCTCGCAGATCAAATCTCGAATTCTTAGCACTGTGGTAGTGGAACAGTGTGCTTGCCGAGCGGTCCCTCGGATGCCTAACCCGGCTTTCAACAGTTCATTCACCCGATTGTGAAGATACTCATCGATTGGCCGACCCTGATATTTCCCGGCGGCCTTGGCCTTCTCTATTCCCTGGGCCTGGCGCTCCCGGCGCTGCTCGTAATCTTTGCGCGCAATAGCGGCCATCATCTCCACCAGCATCGAGTTGATCGCCCCCAGCATTCGCCCGGGGTGAACTCATCGCCTTTGGTGTCCTGCATCCCCTGGTGGCTCGTTGGCAGGTCGAGCGCAACGATGCGCAGCCCCTTGGAGTCAATCGCGGCCTTGAGCTTCTGCCAATCCTCCACAGGAAGGCGTGAGAGGCGGTCTATCGACTCCACCAGCGCACATCACCCTTGCGTGTACCCTTGAAGCAGGCGCAGCGGCTCGGGTCGGTCTGCGGTCGCGCCGCTGGCATTCTCCAGGTACACACTGGCAATAACCTTGTTGTGATCGCTGGCGAATTGCTCGAGTGATTTCCGGGCGCGGCCGGCGTCCTGCTCTTCGGTCGACGCTCGGAGGTATGCGCGGATGAACAGATGGGGGCCTGTATCAGTTAGGGTGTTCTCGTAACACTGTTTAACTTTGGGTGTTACTTATCAAGCGAAAAGGCTGAAAAAGGCAAAATCTGCCCGTATCTGGATAGGCATGCCTAAAGTGGCTCAGGGGGAATTAGGTTTGGCAGCATAGCCGTACAGCAACGGGTTGACTCCGACGGTAATTGGCTACGACAAACTAATGGCAGAATTCTGGACATTTCAATTGAGCGGAATGTGGCACCTTTGGATAACTCTAACCAATAGCATTTTAAACAACAAGTACACCGCCATTTTCAACAATACTATTTTTACGCATAAAAAAGCCAGCTTAAAGCTGGCTTTTTTATGTAGCTAATATTTTATTATCAACTACTTTTACTACTAAGGTGTTCAACCATCCATTTATTTGTGCCAAGGATATTACTCCAAGCAGCACCTGTACCACACCTTATAACCACCGCCCGATCTTCAGGCGCCATGATATTTTTCATCTGATCACGAATTTGCTTCGCCAATTGATCAGAATCAACTAGCCAAACATTTCCTAGCACACGCATAGCGTCACCAGAAGAATTTATTATATTTATTAGCGCTTCTTCCCTGCCTCCGTCCTGCACCTCATATGACACCAAATAAACAGTCATAATTAATCCTTCGCAAAATAGTACCCAATCACCATTGAAACTACAGGAACTATCCCTTGGTAAATATTTTCAGCAAATTTTATCGATCTAGCGGTTACATATTCATCAGGGACAAAACTTGTAATATAAGCAAATGCAATCAAGAGAAACAAAAACAGTAGAACTGCCTTAGCCAACCCAAGCTTCGCTTCCGGCATATTAAACGAGGGCTCTCCCATCGCTCCAATATTTAAAGTTATATCACCTGAGCCGTTAACGCCATTGCCACCTTTAGGATTTTCTTTGGTGCCACTGACTCTCTCAGCCTTACTACTCTTAGCGTCAATGCTAAATGAGGGTTCCCCCATCTCTGCAAGATTAAGATTTATGTCCGCTGATACGCTAGCATCGTTACTCATTTACAGTCCTAAAATCTTGCCAACGATTTCTAGGTCATGAGATTCATTTTCTTTAGCTACAGCAAGAAAACGGCCTCTTTTCTTTTCGGTTTCTGCAACTTTAAATAAGGCAAAAGCACGGCGAATAACTTCACCTTTGGAGATGCCTTCTCGGCTTGCTGTTTCTTCTACCAAGCTTTCCATTTCAGGCGAAAGGTTCACACTCATTCTGGACATTTGAGTTTCTCCATTGATAACGGCACAATACGATCACAACCAATGACACCATACTGGTGCATTTCTGGTGCATTTGCAATTTTTTTGGCTCTAGGAGAAACGTATGGGCTCCCCACCTACAAAACAAGGAATGTCCAACGGCTCCAGCCTTTCTGTAGCAGACGCCCGTGATGAGGGAAGCTCGGTAGTACCCCTCCATGGTCGTGAATCTGAATCGCAACCTGTGGCAATGAAATCTGACGAACGGACGCCAGATTTTGAAGCTATGGCCGTCGGAGGTGGAAACGAGGATTCTCAGGAGTCTTTTGATGACTCAGAGCTCACTACCGAATCTACTGAGCGAAAGCCTCGATCTGTTCAGTATATAAACAGCATTTTAGAAAAAAAATACGATGACTCCCGTCTTGAAGCGATTATTCAAAACGAAATTGAATTTATAATTGACGCCCATGAGGCATTGAAAGACTTCGAAGTTATTTTTCTTTATGACTACAATCACATTAACAAAACGCATGCCAGCAGTATTTATCAACACTTAGCATCAATGCCAAAAAAGAGAGATATACTACTCGTACTAAAAAGTCCTGGTGGTGAAGTAGAACCTGCTTATCTCATCAGCAAAATGTGTAACAGACTAAAACTCTCTAAATTTATAATTGGTATCCCGGCTGAAGCGAAGTCGGCCGCAACACTCCTATCTCTTGGTGCAGATGAACTGCATATGGGGGGAATGAGTGAGCTCGGCCCCATTGATCCGCAGATTAATGACTTTCCTGCTCTTGCATTTTCGAGCGCACTAGAAAAAATTGCTCAAATTGCGCAAATGTATCCTGGCGCAGCCGACATGCTGGCCAAGTATCTAGTCGATAGTGAACTGGATGTTAGGGCATTAGGTCTTTATGATCGCATCACGGAATCTTCAGCTCACTATGCTCAACGACTTCTGCAAGCGAAAGCCACAGCTGCCGATGAAGATGGCCTAGATCAAATCCAGTACCTTTCTGACCACTTCACAAACAACTATAAAGACCACAACTTTGTTATCGATATTGATGAAGCTCAGGAACTACTCACCGAGGACGTTGTGAAATCCGAGACAGATATTTATGCAGCGTGCCACGAGGTCCACAAATTCTTGGAAACATTCGAAACAGCAATGCTCATAAAGGGAATGAAAAGAAGGATTGTCGGAATGGGCCGAAGCTTTTACATATCTAGAACCAAGTGACGACATTTAGCGTAAAAAGGCACAACAAACACAGACAATGAGCTGGGGGTGCCTTGAAAAATCTCCTCTCACCCCATCAGGGTGCAGAGAAAAAGCTGAAACTCTTAACATCCCTCGTCCCCGCGAACATCTACTTCATCAAAAACGCCCATCACTATTGACGTTTTTTCCGGCTGCCGAATGCAAAAACAAATCATCCGCATACTCACCCTGCTGGCACAGTTCAAGTAGCATTACTTCTGCCTTCCTGTAATTAAAACCTGCTCGAAAAACACGTCCTACTGCCTCCAAAGCCGCCACTGTTTTCAGCGCATTAGTCCGGGGGCAAGGCTGACGACTCCAGCCCTGTCACGGGAACGGCAGGTACGGTAGAGGTACACAGCTCAGCTTTGCCCACCTAGACAAAACTAGCTAAAACTACAAGTAATCAAATAGTTAACACTGTTGTACCTTTCCCCTACCTAGCCTAGACTTTACTCACCTCGGTGCATCAGTCGGCGACTCATAATCCCTTGGTCGTAGGTTCGAGTCCTACTGGGCCCACCAAACAAGAAAGCCGCGCAATGCGCGGCTTTTTCGTGTCTGTTGGAATAACGTGTTCGGGGCTTCAAATCTTCATACGTGCAGATCAATCTCAACTTAAGAAGCAACCGTTAACGCTGGAATGGCCTGCACCAGCCGCAGTTGTTCAAGCATTGCACCCGTCCATACGACCTCATACGTATCCGCCGCCCTACCCCACTGCTCCACGATGACCATGCCGTCGACTAGTACGAGTCCCAATTCGGTAATCGTATCGGCCAATTGCTCTACGATCGTTTGAGTCCGAAACCACACACGATCAGTAATCTCTTTCAGCTCAGCCGTGATGCGGTCAGACGAGGCCGGATCCGTATCGGGGTAGGCAATATTGCGCAGCAAGTGCCGTAACTCCCTTATTTTTGCGTAATCCTGTTCCGCGCCAAGCTCTCCTTTGAGGATGGCTGTCGCT
>Ga0163161_10003089_pt1 | contig 11751 bp, 9 predicted proteins | sample S45metaG_FD_129847 | JGI IMG/M metagenome (GOLD analysis project Ga0163161, IMG submission 129847) | Switchgrass rhizosphere microbial communities from Kellogg Biological Station, Michigan, USA - S4-5 metaG | ecosystem: Host-associated > Plants > Roots > Rhizosphere > Soil | place: USA: Michigan... | reverse complement strand
TGCTCTTCGTCGACGATGGAAGCAATGGCCGCCACAGCCAGCGGGTCTATGTCACGTAACGTCTGAAGTTGGTGAGCCAGGTGCCTGAGCACCACGCTTTCCACGGCCACGGTGGTGGCAACGATAGCCTTGCGCCCGCACACCCCGGTGAGCAGGCCCAGCACCAGCCCGCCAAGGCCGCACAGCCAGTAGCTGCGGCAGCGTCGGTAGCCTCGCCGTTGCAACTCGGCCTGGAAAACCGCGCGGTGGCGGCGCTCGTGGGCGAGGAATTCACGAAGTTCACCCACCATGCCGGGGGCGAACAACCGCGCCATAAACAGCTGGCCGCTGTAGATACAGATCGCGCCATGCTCGCCGGCGTGGTCGACTTTGATCATGCGGTTGCCCAGGTCAGGGTCGATCAAGGGGGTAGCAGGAGCGTTCACGGTTGACGACCTTGTGCGAGGGCCTCAGGGAGTGTGCCGGTGCAGTTTACAGAACCCGGGCATCGTGCCGTACCACCCGCCAAATGCGCAACCTAGACGTTCTGAACGACCACCCATCGCCTGAGCCACATCCAATCGAACCTATCCGCGCCATGCCCACTCAACCTAACTGAACCCTGATGGTGGAGTAAGGATCATGGCTCAGCCATCGATTTTGGTATTGGAAGACGACGAGATCATTCGTTCGTTGATGGTGGATGTACTGGAGGATTTCGGCGCGGTTGTGACGTCTTTTCCTTCAGCCGATGAAGGGATGATTTACCTGGAGCGCGGCAACGACCCGGTGGACCTGATTGTCAGCGATGTGCAGATGCCGGGGTTGCTCAATGGCTATGACTTGAGCCGGGTGGTGGCGCATCGTTGGCCGTCGGTGCCGGTGCTGCTGACCTCTGGCAACACCAAGATGGCGGCCGAATTGGGCGGTACCGTACGGTTTCTGCCTAAACCGTGGAGCACAGAACATCTGCTTGAATGTGTGCAAACAGCGCTGACGCAACAAGGTGCCTCCATGCATTGATAGCGCTACGACATCACTTTTACCGAACTTCTGTGGAGTCGCTGCGGTCACTAGAGAGACAAGGAGTGACTTTTCTGATCCGCTGGTCAGCCTTTTCGCCTTCAGCCTATAGCTGATAGCCATCAGCTGTGTAGAATCGTCGCCTATTTTTCTCAGCGTCATTCCTGGTCGAAAGACCCACAGTTCGAGCGCACTGAATGCATCCACAGGCCCCTGATTCTAGTGTGCCCTCTCTACTCGAAGCGTTGCGCACAGGCACTGCCCTGCTGCATGTAGCGCTTGAAAAACGTCTCCCGTTTTTCTCCGAGCACCTGGATGCCAATGGGTACATGCGTCTGATCCAGGCGTATTACGGGTTTTATCTGCCTATAGAAGCGGCACTCCACGACAGCCACTTGATCCCGGATGGATTCGACCCGGTTCTGCGTGTGAAAACGCCGACGCTGCTCAGCGATCTTAACGCCCTTGGCCTGGATCAGACCGCTATCACCGGCCTGCCGCGCTGTACCCATCTGCCCCGTTTCGACACCCCCGCCGCCTGCCTTGGCGCCCTGTATGTGCTGGAAGGCGCGACGCTGGGCGGCCAGGTGCTGCGCCGGGAAATGGCCCGGCGCCTGGGTGTGGACGCCGATAACGGCGGTGCGTTTCTCAATGTATACGGTGCCGAAACCGGTCGGCGCTGGAAGGATTTTCTCGACTATCTGGGCCGCCTGCCGCTGGACGCCAATGCCAAACAGCAGGCGGTGGATACGGCCCGGTCGACATTCAGCTGCTTTGAGCAATGGCTCGACAGCCAGGAGGTACTGCTATGAAACCCGAAGATTTTGAAGAACTGCTTGCCAACTGTGCCAACGAGCCGATCCGTTTTCCGGGGGCGATCCAGCCCCACGGCGTGCTGCTGACGCTGTCAGAGCCCGACCTGAACATCATTCAGGTCAGTACCAACACCGCCAGCTTGTTCGACCGCGCTCCCGAGTCGTTGCTGGGCCAGCCGCTGCACGCGCTGATTGGCACCGAGCACGCCCAGGCCGTGCAGCGCATAACGGCACATAACAGCTTTTTTGATGCGCCGCCGCTGCACGTCACCCTCAACGGCGCCGAGTTCGAAGGCCTGTTGCACCGCCATCAGGACGTGCTGGTGCTGGAGTTCGAACCGCGGCTCAAGGACTTCCAGCCACGCACGCTCAAAGGTCGCAGCAATGGCTTGGGCAAGATGCTGCAACGTTTGCAGTCCGCGAAAACCCTGCAGGCGCTGTACGAAATCAGCGTGACTGAAATCCAGGCCATGACCGGTTACGACCGGGTGTTGATCTACCGTTTCGAAGACGAAGGGCATGGCCAGGTGATCGCGGAAGCGTCGGCACCGTCCATGGAGCTGTTCAACGGGTTGTTCTTCCCCGCCTCTGACATCCCGGAGCAGGCCCGCGAGCTGTATCGCACCAACTGGCTGCGCATCATCCCCAACGCCGCCTACGAGCCGGTGCCCCTGCTGCCCAGGTTGCGTCCGGACACCGGCCAGCCCCTGGACTTGAGCTTTGCCACCCTGCGCAGCGTGTCGCCGATTCACTGCCAGTACATGCAGAACATGGGCGTGTTGTCGTCCATGAGCATTTCGCTGATGAAGGGCGACAAACTCTGGGGCCTGATCAGTTGCGGCAACCGCGAGCCGCTGCTGGTACCCAATGACCTGCGCATCACCTGCCAGACCATCGGCCAGGTGCTGTCACTGCAGATCAGCGCCATGGAAGCCCTGGACCTGAGCCGTCAGCGTGAAGAGAAAGTCGAGACCCTGGTCAAGCTGGATCAAGCGATGAAGGCGTCGGAAGAAAACGTGTTCGACGGCCTCGCCCAACAAGGCCAATTACTGATGGACCTGACCTTGTCCGGCGGTGTGGCGATCATCGAAGACAAGCAACTGCACCGCTACGGCAACTGCCCGGAACCGGCGCAGATCCGCGCCTTGCACAAATGGCTGCAAAACCACGGCGAGCCGGTGTTTTCCAGCCATAACCTGGTGTCGGTCTACCCGCCAGGCGCCGAGTTCCAACAGGTGGCCAGTGGTGTCCTGGCGATGAGCCTGCCAAAGCCTGTGGATAACGGCGTGCTGTGGTTCCGCCCGGAAGTGAAAGAGAACATCAACTGGAGCGGCGACCCGAATAAGCCGCTGGCCCTGGAAAACTCCGACGCCGGCCTGCGCCTTCGTCCACGCACCTCATTTGAAATCTGGAAAGTGGAGATGGCCGGTATCTCCACCAAGTGGAGCCACGGCGACCTGTTCGCAGCCAATGACCTGCGCCGCTCGGCCCTGGAAAACGACCTGGCCCGCCAGGTGCTGCGCGAGCAACAAGCCGTGCGTGCCCGCGATGAGCTGGTGGCGGTGGTGTCCCACGACCTGCGCAACCCGATGACGGTGATCTCCATGCTCTGCGGCATGATGCAAAAAGCCTTCAGCTCCGACGGCCCCCATACCTCGCGACGCATTTCCTCGGCCATCGACACCATGCAACAGGCCGCCGGGCGCATGAACGTCTTGCTGGAAGATCTGCTCGACACCTCGAAAATCGAAGCGGGGCGCTACGTCGTCAAACCGGTGGCCCTGGACGTCAGCCAAATGTTCGAAGAGGCCTACTCCCTGCTGGCGCCCCTGGCGATGGAAAAAGGCATCGACCTGTCGTTCAACGCCGAGCCTGGCCTGCAGATCAATGGCGACCCGGAGCGCCTGTTCCAGGTGTTGTCGAACCTGATCGGCAATGCCATCAAGTTCACCCCGCGCCAGGGCAGCATCGGCATCAGCGCAATGAGCAATGGTGAAGAGATCGTGTTCTCGGTGCGTGACTCAGGTGAAGGCATTGCCCCTGAGCAGTTGCCACATGTGTTTGATCGTTACTGGACCCAGGCGGAAAACAACCCCACCGGCACTGGCCTGGGGCTGTATATCACCCAGGGGATAGTCCAAGCCCATGGCGGCAAAATCGTTGCCGAGAGTGAAGTCGGACGTGGCAGTGAGTTCCGCTTTACCGTGCCGAGGGTGATTGAGGACTCCCGTACCTGACCGCCCCTGTGGCGAGCCTGCTCGCCATACAAAAAAATGCCGGATGACGTCTGAAGCCATTGCCAACCGCCGTCATATCTTGCAGCAGGGCGTTTATAGCTCACCTTCTCCTGGCTCTATAAGTTTGGCGCCACTTCGCGCCAAGGGGCGAAGTAACCCTCGACTAATAGAGAGAAGGACACTTCCATGATCAGCTCCATCAACACCGTACAACTCCCCGCTCAATACCCCCCTGCGCCGCAGGATGACGCAGCCCCCCAACGCAAGAAGCGCAGCATCGAAGAACCTCAGTCGCAACTGGAGCCACAGGAGTCCGACGGTTCGGCGCGCGACCGCCGAACCGGAAGTGGCAGCCTGGACAGCCTGGGCAGAGGAAACTTGCTCTAAACCGCAGGAAGAGGGGCAGCGCACTGCCCTTCTTCTCTACCGACCGCCGCGCCTTAACAAAACACTGACATACGTTGCGCTAACCTTGCCGGTTCAATCCTGGCCGGAGCCTTTGACTGCATGCCACACCCCGACACCTTGCCCGCCGTACTCGCCGGCCCTCTGCTGCGGCGCCTGGAACCCCGGCGCCTGGTGCTGTGGCTGGTGGGAAGCCGCGCATTGCCCCTGACCCTGAAGCTGCACTGTGCCGAACGGAGCCTGGAAATACCCCTGGGCCAGGACCAGTGCCAGATCGTGCCAGTGGGGCGCCAGGCGTTTATCCACCTGATTGATGTACGGTTGGACGCGGCGCTGCCCCAGGACGTGATCATCAACTATGACCTGCTGGTCGAGCATGCCGGCATTGCCGAGTGGGCCCCGCACCTGCTGTACGCCGACACGCGATGCCCAAGTTTCGTGCTGCACAGCCATATCCATCAGCTGGTACACGGCTCGTGCCGTAAACCTCACCACAAGGCCGACGAAGGCCTGCTCTGCGTCGATCGCCTGCTGGCCGATGCACAGACCCCAGCCGACCGCCCGGCCTTGCTGATGATGAGCGGCGACCAGGTGTACGCCGACGATGTCGCCGGACCGATGTTGCGGGCGATCCATGAGCTGATTGCGCGCCTGGGCCTGTTCGATGAGTACCTGGAAGGCGCCGTGGTAGATGACAGCAGCAGCCTCTATGGGCATCGCGCCAGCTACTACAATCGCGCCGATCTGCTCCCCGCGCTGGACAGCAACGAGACCCTGCGCGAGCGTTTTTTTGGTGGCGTGAAAAAGCCGATTTTCACCAGCAGTACCGCCGACAATCACCTGGTGACCTTCGCCGAAGTCATGGCGATGTACCTGCTGGTGTGGTCGCCCACACCCTGGTCGCTGATCACTGCACAGCCACCGCAACTGGATGCCGATGAAGCCGCGCGCTATGCCCGCGAACAGGTGCACGTGGATAAATTCCGCGATGGCTTGCCGGGCGTGGCACGCGTATTCGCCCATCTGCCCACCTTGATGATCTTTGACGATCACGACATCACCGACGACTGGAACCTCAGCGCGCAATGGGAAGAAACCGCCTACGGCCATCCGTTCTCCAAACGCATCATCGGTAACGCGCTGCTGGCGTACCTGCTGTGCCAGGGCTGGGGGAATAACCCGGACGCCTTTGATGAACTGGTGGGCCAAACCCAGGCACTGGCCACCCAGGCGCAGAACAATCACCTGGACGCCCAGGCGCAGGATGATTTGCTGGCGGCGCTGCTGAAATTCCAGCGGTGGCATTACGTCCTGCCTACCACCCCGGCCCTGGTGGTGCTCGACACCCGCACCCGGCGCTGGCGCAGCGAATTCAACCTCAAGCAACCCTCCGGCCTGCTGGACTGGGAAGCCTTGAGCGAACTGCAACAGGAACTGCTCGACCACCCCTCGGCCATCATCGTCTCCCCTGCGCCTGTGTTTGGCGTCAAGCTGATCGAGACCGTGCAGAAGGTCTTCAGTTGGTGCGGGCACCCTTTGCTGGTGGACGCGGAAAACTGGATGGCCCATCGCGGCGCGGCGCAGGTGATCCTCAATATTTTTCGCCACTCGCGCACACCCGGTAACTACGTGATCCTCTCGGGCGACGTGCACTACTCGTTCGTCTATGAAGTACTGATCCGCCATCGCAACGCCGGTCCCAGGATCTGGCAGATCACCAGCAGCGGCATCAAGAACGAATTTCCACCGCGATTGCTGGAATGGTTCGACCGCCTCAATCGCTGGCTGTACTCGCCACGTTCGCCCCTCAACTGGTTCACTCGCCGCCGCACCATGCAGGTGGTGCCGCATATCCCGGAACATGCCGAGGCCGGTGAACGGTTATGGAATTCGGCAGGGATTGGCCAAGTGTTTTTCAACGAGCGGGGGCAGCCTGACACGATTTACCAGCACAACGCTGATGGGAGGACACGTACAAGGATGATCGCGCCGAAGTAATAGCCCATTGCCAGCCCTCCTATAGTCGCCCATTCGTTCTATTCAAAGCGCACAAGCTCCGATGTACAGTAGCGCCAGCCACGGAGTATCGGCATCAACATGGTTGGCCCTGGACGCCAGCCCATGCAAGGAGCGCGCAAATGGACGATATTTCCGACGACAACAACCTGACGGGTGATTTCTCTCACCTCAATGCCGACATGCTGCATACCGTGCTGGAGTTGGTCAGCGACGGGATCTGGGACTGGAACGCCAATACCGGGTTCGTCTACCGCAACCCGGGCTGGTACGAGATGCTGGGCTACCCCCGCCACTCCCTGGAAAACAGCGTGTTCACCTGGGAGAACGTCATCCACCCGGAAGATTACCCCCAGGTGATGACGCTGTTCGATGACTACATCAACCGTCGCGCCCCCCATTATCAAATCGAATACCGTTGCCGCAAAAAAGATGGCAGTTACCTGTGGATCGAAGACCGGGGCTACGTGATTGCGCGCAACCCCGACGGCTCGGTGGCGCGGATGGTGGGCGCCCATCGCGATATTCATCTGCGCAAGTGCTCCGTCGAACAGCTGGAGCGGCGCAACCAATCGCTTGAGGCGCTGGTGGCCGAGCGCACGCGCGAACTGTCGCGAGTCAATCAACAGTTGCAATTGCAGCTGGACGAAAATCGCTCCCTGGCCGAACGGGATGCCCTGACGCTCGTTGCCAACCGCTACCGCTTGGAAAAAGTCCTGCTGGAAGAGTGCGACCGCGCCCAGCGTTTTCGCCTGCCGCTGGCATTGATTGCGATGGATATCGATGACTTCAAGCCGATCAATGACCAGCATGGTCACGGCGTGGGCGACCAAACCCTTTTGCAGGTAGTGGAATGCCTGGAAAGCTGCCTGCGCCCAGGCGACCTGCTGGCCCGCTGGGGTGGCGATGAGTTCATCGCGGTCCTGCCCAAAAGCGCACTGCAAACCGCCAGGGAACTGGCCGAGAAAATCTGCCAAAAGATGCGCAAGATCCCGATGCGCGGCGGCCTCCACGTCACCCTCAGCGTAGGCGTGGCCGAGCGCCGTATGGATGAGTCCCCCAGCGCCCTGATGGCGCGTGCCGATCAGGCGTTGTATCGCGCCAAGGCGGCGGGCAAGGATGGGGTGTCGGCGTAGCATCGACGGGGCTACGACGTTGCCAAAAACGAGCTTTTGGCAACAGCTCTTCCGATTTGGAATGACCCAGCGATTTTATTTCGTTTGCGGCAGTGCCTGGCACACGGCTTAGATAAAAGACGCCCGCCACTGCCGAGTCCGACGTTCATGAGCCGCGAAACCATCAGCCAGTCGATATCCATCGTTCATCCCATCAGCCTCAGCCATGGCAGGAATGCCGAGGTCTGGGACACCACGGGCAAACGCTATATCGACTTTGTCGGCGGGATCGGCGTGCTCAACCTTGGCCATTGCCACCCGGGCGTGGTGGCGGCCATCCGTGAACAAGCGACGAAGTTGACCCACTATGCGTTCAACGCCGCGCCCCACACGCCCTACATCGAACTGATGGAGCGCCTGACCGGGTTTATCCCGGTGGACTACCCCGTCAGCGGCATGCTCACCAACAGCGGCGCAGAAGCCGCAGAAAACGCCTTGAAGATCGTCCGCGGCGCCACTGGCCGCACGGCGGTGATCGCCTTTGACGGTGCCTTCCACGGCCGCACCCTGGCCACCCTCAACCTCAATGGCAAGGTGGCCCCCTACAAACAAAAGATCGGCGTACTGCCCGGCCCGGTGTATCACCTGCCCTACCCCAGCGCCGATAACGGCGTGAGCTGCGCCGAAGCCCTGAAGGCCATGGACCGCTTGTTCAGCGTGGAAATCGACGTCAATGACGTCGCCTGCTTCATCATCGAGCCGGTGCAGGGCGAGGCGGGTTTCCTCGCCCTGGATGTCGAGTTTGCCCAGGCGTTGCGACGCTTGTGCGATGAGAAAAACATCCTGCTGATTGCCGATGAAATCCAATCCGGCTTCGGTCGCACCGGCCAGCGTTTCGCCTTCTCACGCCTGGGCATCGAACCTGACCTGATCCTGCTGGGCAAAAGCATTGCGGGCGGCATGCCGTTGGGCGCGGTGGTCGGACGCAAGGCGTTGATGGACAACCTGCCCAAAGGCGGGTTGGGCGGGACGTACTCCGGCAACCCCATCGCCTGCGCAGCGGCGCTGGCCACCCTCGATGCAATGACCGATGAACATGTGCAGGCCTGGGGATCGCAGCAGGAAGAAGCGATCGTCGGCCGCTATGAAGCCTGGCGCTCACAGCACCTGTCGCCGTACCTGGGCCGCCTGACCGGCGTCGGTGCCATGCGCGGCATCGAACTGGCCAGCGCCGATGGCACGCCGGCGCCCCAGCAACTGACCCAATTGCTGAGCCTGGCGCGAGACGCCGGGTTGCTGTTGATGCCCAGCGGCAAGTCGCGGCACATCATCCGCCTGTTGGCACCGCTGACCATTGAGCCTGCGGTGCTGGAAGAAGGGCTGGATATTCTCCAGGCGTGCCTCAAGCAGTTGGTTTAACCCCCCGCCTGCGCCGGTCGGCAGCCTTGCTCCACGATAAGGGCATTGTGCTGCCTTGACCTGACCTCCCTCCCCGCTGAAAATGCGCGACGCTTTTTGTCTCCCGTTTACTGAAGTAGTGAAATTTCAATGTCCGATTCTTACACCGAACAAGCCGCCGAAGAATCCGTAGTCGCCTTGCACGCCAAAGCTGAATACGAAAACGCCATCAATCTTTCACAGCATGTGCCAGCCGCCAAGATCATCAGCGAGATGGTGCTGGACGCCTTTCACACCTCCAAGGAAAGCGACCAGATCCGCGAACTGCGCGTCGCCATCCGCCAGGCCCACGACAGCTTCGACGACGACAAGGCCTACGACCTGATGGGCCAGCTCAAGCAGCTCAAGGACGCCGAAGCCGCTGACAACATCGCCCTTGAAGACCTGAGCAGCAAATTCTCCATCAGCCGTATCCTGTCGAGCTTCAAGGATGATCCGCAGTTCCAGGAGCTGGTCTACGGGTTGGCCCTCAAAGTGCTGAACCAGTCTCACCAGGCCATCAGCAACCCAAGCGCCGGCAAAGGCAAGGCGGCTCGTCCCAAGAAAGAAGCCGAAGTGTTTGTGATCAGCAAGGACGGCATCAGCGTGACCCTGCCGTTGCGCACGCCACGCTCGCGACTGAACGTCGACCGTGAGGCGTTTGAGTTCCTGGGTTTCAGCTTTGTAGGCGAAGGTGATGAAGCCGAGCTGGAGGTTGAAAGCTTTGTGGATAACGCCGGCGTCGAGCAGCCGCTGAGCCGCAAGAGCGTGATTACTGCGCTGCAACAGCAGACGGCGTTTGAGGGTTACAGCATCGCGCAGCAGTGACACCACTGAACTGAATGTGGGAGGCAGAAGGCCCCTCCCACATCGGCGCTAGACCGTCGCCGCAAACACCTCGCGAAACCGCTCCATCTCCCGCTTGCTCCCCACCGTCACGCGCACCCACTGCGGCCAGTTTTTCCACACCCGTCCGATCAGCACGCCGTGCGTGGCAAGTTTCTCGATGACCTGCTCGGCCGGTTGCTTCACATTGATCATGAAGCAGTTGGCCTGGGAGGCCGTGCAGGCGAAGCCACGGTCCTTGAGCCAGGTGATTGTTTCATCGCGCAACTGGGCATTGAGGGCCTTGCGTTGTGGCAGCAGCTTCACATCCTCCAGGCTGGCGAGACCGCCGAGCAAGGAGGAACCCGCCGGGACATTTTCACCGCCGAACACCGCCAGCCTTTCCAGCAGTGCCGGGTGGCCGATCGCCAGGCCCAGGCGGGCGCCGGCCATGCCGTAGATCTTCGAGAAGGTGCGCAAGACCAGCAGGTCGTCATGGTCCTTGACCCAGCTCACCACGCTTGGGGTGTCGGCGAAGTCGATGTAGGCCTCGTCCACCACCAGCACGCTGCCCTTGGGTTTGTTCGCCAGCGCCTGACGGATGGCGTCGGTTGGGGTCAGGGTGCCGGTGGGATTGTTGGGGTTGCACAGGTAGAGCATGCCGGCCTGGGGATCGGCAGCGAGCATGGCCGGGATGTCGTGGGCATGCTCGGCATTGAGATCCACTTCGTGCACCGGTGCCTTGCGTGATTCGGCCGCCTGTCGGGGTACTTCGTAGGAGGGTGTGGCCATCACCAGGCTGCGGGTTTCACTGGTAAACGCCAGCACCGCGTAGCGCAGCGCGGCCATGGAGCCGGCGAACACCGCCACCTGCTCTTCGGCAATCCCGTGCTGCTGGGCAAACAAGCCGGCCAAGGCGTACATGTGTTTGTACGGATATCGCCCGGCTGTCGCGATGCCGCGCTGCATTGCTTCGCTGGCCGCTGTCGAAGGCCCGTAAGGGCTTTCGTTGTAGTTGAGCAGCACCTTGTCAGTCTTGGTCGGCGCAGGTGCGGCGACCGCCCAATCCAGGCGTCCAAGCAAAGGCAGGGCGGCACCCAGGGCGAGAAGGGATCGACGACTAACGCTGACCATGGTGACTACTCCTTGTAGGCGGGGATGGATTCGCACAACTCGTATAGAAGGGTATGACGAGACAAGGCGCGCAGGATTTAACCGAGCCCTATGAAAAAGCCCCGTACTGCTTGCGAAGACGGGGCTTTTTTTCGGCGCGGGTTTCAATGTCCCCCGTAGTCAGCGATAGGGTATTTCGCGCACAAGGCCTCGAGTTCTAAGCGCAATTGTTGCTGCAGGAGTGGTTCAAGCCGGTATTCGTGCTCCCCCAGCGGGGTGACACTGTCGAGTACCCGGCACACCAGATCGACGATGTGCCGACAACCATCGGTATCCACATCGCGTTGCGCCATGGAGCCCGTGCCGATACACAAGCCACTGGCAACCGCAGACGAACGCGTCTCCCCCGGTATGCGGTTTTTATTCACCACGATACCGCAGCTCTCCAGCGCCGACTCGGCGATGGCACCGGTCATGCCGCCGCGCAAGCGAATCAGCACGGTGTGGTTTTCACTGCGCCCGCCGACCACCTCATAGTCATGGGCCTGAAACGCACTGGCGACTTCATCGGCCAGGGTGCGAATCCGCCCCATGCACGCGTCGAACGCCGGCGTCATCGCGTAGCCCAGCGCTGCCGCTTTGGCGGCGATCATATTGACCGCCGGCGCGCCCTGCATGCGTGGGAAAACGGCTTGATCCAGCACACGGCTGAAGGTCGCCCTCAAGCCCGGCACCTTGGTATGGGCGTCGCGGCCAGACAGGATCAGGCCACCGCGCGGTCCGCCG
>Ga0163161_10003085_pt1 | contig 11760 bp, 6 predicted proteins | sample S45metaG_FD_129847 | JGI IMG/M metagenome (GOLD analysis project Ga0163161, IMG submission 129847) | Switchgrass rhizosphere microbial communities from Kellogg Biological Station, Michigan, USA - S4-5 metaG | ecosystem: Host-associated > Plants > Roots > Rhizosphere > Soil | place: USA: Michigan... | reverse complement strand
ATTCTCAACTTCGTAACATTCCAGGCGGATCCTTCAATACTATCAGATTTGAAACCTGTAGTCATGGAATACGAAGGATTGCAATACAAACGGGAATTTTATTCACCTGCGTACGAAACGCAAGATGAGATTTCCAGTCGTTTGCCTGATTTCAGAAATGTTTTGTATTGGTCGCCTGATGTTCATACCGATGCACAAGGTAAAGCAGAGATCATCTTTTTTTCATCTGATCTGAAAGGGAAATATATCGCTGTATTGCAGGGAATGAATACTGAGGGTAGAGTCGGTGAAGGATCTGTTTTGTTTGAAGTAAAATAGTAATTTGAAAAAATTCACTGATTTTACTATTGACGGTTCGATGTATATCCTGGATTCAACTCTGATCTAATTTCATCACCAGGGGTTCGCGGAGGTCAATTTCTTTTTCGCCAATTGGCCAGTATAAGCGCACAACAATAAAAAAAGGAGCATTTGGCGCAGGCAGCCAGTTGCATTCTTTGTTGGAGCCCGGAGAATTTTTTTGCATATAAATCGTTAACCCGCCATCAGGATCTTTTTCCAGGCCGGGAAACATTGGTGAATTGATTAAATATCTTTTTATCGGGTTATTTACCAGCAAATGCTCCGGAAATTTATACATAGTTACACTCCAAAAGACATTTGATGGCGGAAGATAGCTCCTATCAAATTTTAGGATATAGCAGTGCTTGCTGCCGTCGAGATATTCGTTATCTGAATCTTTCTTATAGGAAGTATATACCGGCACATCGGGATAAGTCGCCTCCGTCATAACCATAGTTTTTGCTACGCCTCAATAATTGATAGAAAGAATCGCACCGAATTTCTATTTTGACGCGACATATCTCTTATACTTGCGGTCAGTACAGGAGCCGGTAGATAACCGGCCCCGGGGCTCCCTTTCGCCGCAATACCGACCTTCGATGCTAACTAAGAATCCGTCCAATGTTTAGGACTTGTCACCATTCACGTCCAGTAATCTCTTCAATTTTTTCAAACACCTGTCAAAGTGATAGATCAAGCAATATTTTGAATTGATCTGTTGAATCGAATCCTCTTTTCTTTGCGGTCTCAACGATTTCAAATCCGGCGACCGACGCATGCTGAAAGTATCACCGCTCAAAAACCACATGGTCAATCATGATACTTTCACTAATGGTTTCCACCGGACCGAAATCGTTGTTTAACCAAAGTCTACTCATTTCGACTCCCCGTCCGTACCTGATAAAGAACAGTGCTATTTTTTGTTTTCATTTAGTCGCGATCATTACTCAGAAGCCTCTCTCCTCAATTTCAAACCCTTTCGGAGATAAAAAAGAACAGTGCCGTTCTGTATTTCAAATAGTGATTTGTAAGAAATTGTTAGTTTAAAAATATGTATACCCCCAGTTGATTACAAATTTTTGGAACCAAAGCTTGTCAATAGTTTTAAAGTTATACCAGATTACAGGTAAAGATTGTGAAATCTTATCACCAGGGCTGGATTCATAAAATGCCTAAAAAAATAATGGAGAATTAATAATCGCGTGTATTGTGAAATTTCGCGCATAAACTACCACGGAAAACCTTGTTATTGCAAAAAATGTCAACAAGTTGGCCACCATTTCTTGAATAGAAACCCTGATGCCAATAAATCTTAAACTATGGAGGCTATTGGGAATTCCACCTGGAAATGGGTTGCCTCTAAACCTCAGCCTTTGTTGCTCCTTGGTTTTGTATCACGTAGCTTTTTAATGTATTGGGTAGGAGTAATACCCGTAAACTTTTTGAAAGCAGTTAAAAATGTTATCCGGTTATTAAAGCCGGCCTTTCCGGCAATTGCTTCAAGGGTTAGCGACTCCCATTTTTTATTTGTTAAACCATCTTCGATGTATTTTATCCTGTGAAGATTAATGATATCATTAAAGTGCATCTGGTACACCTGGTTGATAAAAGTCGAGAGGACATAAGGCTGCGTGTTAAGATGAGTGGCAACTTGTCTCAAGTTCGTATGTTGATGCAAATAATACTGTTTAGTAATAAAGTTTTCAAAGAGGTGCTGCAACTCGTCTACCTTTTCTACAGGTAAATGGAGCTGCTTATGTTTTTTTGTGCTTTCAGTTGCTGAATATGTCGCGTTAAAATATCTTCCGTACAAAAGATAAGGTTCAGAGAATAAAATGAGGCTGAGAGTAAAAAAAATCACCATAATGCAAATTGTAGTGAGCAACCATTGGTTGCCTGGTGCGAACAGAAATATGACAAGGCTTGCCATTTCCAAAAGAAAATATAATGAGGTCGCTGTCGCGAGCCAGCGGAATATCCCCAGTTTTTTATTATGCTCGATAGTATAACGGTAGTAATGTAAAAGCATTCTCGCGGCAAAAAAAAGATAAACAAGTCCAATTATCACGGGCGCTAAAAAATGGACTCTGGCAGGCATGATCCATCCTTCCCCAAACTTTAGTAAAGCTTTCCCATCATGCGCAGTAAGTGTATTTATTAATTGAAGCTTGTATTCAGAAGTACTTAGAAAAAGAGGTATATAGTCGATAAAATACATAATGGCCGGCAAAAGATGTAAACAGTCTGCCAAATGCAGGTGAGTACGTTTTTTTAAAACAAATACCAGATACATATAAAACGATGGAACAACAAGGTAATAAAACAAGGGGGCCGTTCTGAAAAAGAAAGGAACATAGAGTATGTACCTGCTTTCAAACAAGAATATCAGGAGCACGGTATAGTTAAGTGAGAATAACGAAAAGGCAAACAGGCGGGAAGACAGGTCCTTGTGCTTGTAAAACACAATTGAGGTAACAATACAGCCCGTTACAAAGACGGCAAATGAAAGCAGAGCGTTAAGGTTCATACCAATGACTTTTCAACAGTTTCGAACGAACATCATTTTTTGTCTCAATATGATGGGTCTACTCTTTGGACAAACGTCGTCAGACAATATCATCCAATTTCGACTGCTGGTAAATTAGAAAGTTGGTTAAAAAACTAATCAGAGGTTTTTTAGATTTGACTGCCTGGACAATTAAAAGTTACTAAAACTCTTTTGATTTGACAACCATCTTATTTAACCGGGCCTTTGATAAAGTAAAAAATACACAGAGTGCTCCGTATTTGTTCTATGTAAACTACCGCCGGCGAATAAATAAAAAGGAGGCCGGACAAAGTTGTTAATATTCGCAGGCAACTCTCAAAACATTGAACGATCAGGCGCAGAGTTATAAATGTTGTCAATTCCATGTAACTTTAATTTTGTTTCCCGTTGATTGAAAATCAATTTGCATAACAGCCCCCTATTCAAATTTTCCACTGAATCAGGCTCCTATGAGTATGTGCACTGCTGGTTACCGCGGGATAACAATTTTTTTCATCGTTCTGCTTTCGGAAAGCCGTGCATTTTCTCAACCATCGGCTGCTTTTACGGCCACCCCGGTCTCGGGGTGTTTGCCCATCTTAGTTCAATTCACTGATCAGTCGGCGGGCGATCCTACTCAATGGAAATGGGATCTAGGGAATGGAGTTACTTCTTTCTTACAAAATCCCTCAACGACTTATTTTAACGCGGGAACATATAATGTAAAATTAGTGGTTCGGAATTCGGCCGGAGCCGATTCGATCATACAGAATCAGGTCATTACCGTTTATCCGAACCCCATTGTTGATTTTGAAGCTTCAGATACGTTAGGCTGTTTCCCGTTTCCCGTTCAATTTTCCGATTTGAGTGTTTCACAAACGGGTTCCATTACTAACTATAGCTGGGACTTTGGGGACGGCGATACCTCATCTTTGTCAAACCCTTTGCACACGTACATTTCGGCTGGCGATTTTTCCGTAACCCTCAGAGTTACCAATACCTATGGTTGCGTAAGCACGTTTAGCAAAACCAGGTACATAAAAATAAATGGAGGTGTAACAGCCGATTTTACAAATACCAATCCTCCGAAATGCATAGCTCCTGTTACCGTAAACTTTACCAATACTTCTGCCGGCCCTGGATCATTGACCTATACATGGAATTTTGGGGATGGTACAAATAGTGATGCAAGTGACCCTGTTCATACTTATTCTGTTCCTGGCTCTTATTCTGTGACCTTAATAACAACCAGTTCTGAAGGCTGTAGTGATACGTTGGAAAAAATAAATCTTATTACCATTGGTACTATCGCTTCTCAATTCAGCATCCCGGACAGTGTTTGTCAGAACCAGGAATATAATTTTATCAACACCACTGCTCCTCCCCCCGCTGGTTCATCATGGGATTTTGGCGATGGAACTACTTCCGATGAGATCAGTCCTGTAAAAAAATATACTTCAGCAGGAACCTATATTATAAAGCTTGTAAATCATTTCAGCGGTTGCACTGATTCAATAAGCCGTCCAATTTTTGTAAAAGAAGCCCCGCTGCCTGATTTCACAGCAGGTAATACGCAATCTTGCAAGACTCCTTTTACAGTGCAGTTCACCAATCTAACTCCAGGCATTAATACCTACGTGTGGGATTTTGGAGATGGTGCACGCTCAGTAGACATAAATCCCGTTCACACGTATAGAGATACCGGCAGTTATACAGTAACACTGATTGTAGCAAGCAATAATGGGTGTTCCGATACAATGGTAAAACCTCAATATATACAAATTGGGAAACCTGCGATCACAATGAATAATCTGCCCCAAATGGGTTGTGTTCCATTGACAATCGCTCCTTCCTCAACAATAACAGTGAGCGAGCCAATAACAAATTATTTATGGGATTTTGGTGATGGTACTACAAGTAACGTTAAGAATCCAACGCACACTTATTCTGCCGCTGGTACTTATACCGTAACATTGATCATTACAACTGCGAGCGGATGTACAGATACATTGACAATGCCCGAAGCGGTGAGGGTAGGCGATAAGCCACGTGCTTCTTTTACCGTGAACCCAAACGATGTTTGCGCTTTTCAAGCAGTTCAGTTTACAGATAAAAGCACAGGCAACGTGGATCAATGGCTATGGCAATTTGGTGATGGAGGAACTTCAACTTCTCAAAACCCATCCTATCAATACCAGGATACGGGATATTTTTCTGTTACTCTAATTGTATGGAGCAACACTTGCCCGGATACCATCAGGCTTAATAATATTGTTCACATAAAACCCCCGATAGCGGCATTTACTGTGAACAGGGGTTGCGGTAATAAATTCAGAATCGATTTTCTCAACGTTTCCATTGGTGCAACAGCCTGGTCCTGGGATTTTGGTGATGGAACAACTTCAACTCAACAGAACCCTTCGCATGTCTATGCTTCTATCGGCAACTATGAAGTAACTCTGACGGTTACAAACGGAACTTGTAATAATCAGACAACGCAGGCAGTTCAAATCATCAGTGAGAGTGCAGGTTTTGTCCCGGATAAATCCACAGTGTGTAAAGGAGGCACTGTAAATTTTACGGCAGTGAACATAAATGCAACGTCAATAGCTGGCTGGCAATGGGATTTCGGCGATAACCATATTTCGACCGCCCCCTCAACGGCATCTCATAAATACGATAGTCCCGGAACTTATACAGTTTCATTAATTATTACAGACGTATTCGGTTGTTCGGATACGAGTAAACTTGGTATCACCGTGTTCGGTCCGACAGCGCAATTTTTCCCTTCATTATCTGCAGTTTGTTTTTATAACAATGGACCGATTTTATTTACCGATTCGTCTGTGACAGATGGCATCCATTCTCTTGTAAGATGGATATGGAATTATGGGGATGGAAAGATAGATTCTGCAGCGTCTGCACCGTATAATCATCTTTATACAGCGGCCGGTAGTTACGATGTTTCCTTAACAGTTGTTGATAATTTTGGTTGCAGGGATTCTATTGTTAAACCGGCATCTGTGGTCATTTCAGATCCGGTTGCCGATTTTTATTCTCCTGACACAGCTACCTGTATTGACAAACCGGTGAGGTTTATCAATAGCTCGTCCGGCAACGATCTGCAATATCTCTGGAGTTTTGGTGATAGCCTCCACTCAGTGGACAAAGACCCGGTACACCCTTATAAAGAAACAGGTAACTACATTGTCAGCTTGGTTGCCATCGATCAGTATGGATGCAAAGATTCAGTTTCAAAGAATACGTATATAAGTATCAGTGTACCCAAAGCTTTGTTCTTTGTTTCCGATTCTTTTACCACTTGCCCTCCATTGTTGGTAAAATTCACTGATTCATCGTCGGATTATCAGGCTGTGAAATGGGATTTTGGAGATGGCAACAGCTCCACGCTTGAGAATCCTTCCCATTATTACACATTGCCAGGGATCTACTTCGCGAAATTAACGGTTATAGGTCCCGGTGGTTGTCAAGACAGCGCACAACAAAGGATCAACGTACGTGGTCCACGAGGAAGCTTTAGCTATGTACCACTATAAGGGTGCAAGCCTTATACTGTAAAATTTAATGCCACAACTCTCGATCGAATCTCGTTCACATGGGATTTTAGTGACGGCACTACTTTAGCTACAAATGACTCGATCGTATCCCACACCTATACTTCAGCGGGTGACTTTGTGCCAAAAATGATATTGCATGATATAACAGGATGTACAGTACCAATTGTTGGAACCGATACCATAAAAGTCAGAGACGTCGTGGCAAAATTTTCGGTGATTCAATCTACATTTTGCGATTCGGTTTCAGTTAACTTTTACGATTCTACAGTCACCAATGATCTAATCACCAGTTGGCAATGGGATTTCGTAGACGGTGGATCCAGCAGCGTTCAAAATCCTTTATATCAATACAGATCACCCGGTACATACGATGTTAAGCTTGTTGTCACGACAGAAACTGGTTGTAAAGACACAGCAGTGGTAAACGATAGCGTTAAAATTTTTAAAGGCCCCGTTATCGATATTATCGGCGACACCGCTGCATGCGTTTCCTCTCAGTTGGATATAAATGCCCAGGTAATCACCGGCGATACAGATCTGCTAAACTGGCAATGGAATTTCGATAATGGAAATAGTTTCGACAGCAAAGATCCGCCTCCTCAAACCTATGCTTCAGCAGGTTCTCATCTAATTACATCTTTAGTGACAGATGAACACGGATGCCGCGACAGTGTAACAAAGGCAATAAATATTTATCCTCTTCCAAAGACTGATGGAAAACCCGATTCAACAATATGTTTTGGCAATTCCATTCAACTAAATGCAACGGGAGCCGATACTTATCGATGGGATACTTCGCCAGAATTAAGCTGCACTAACTGTGACAATCCCGTTGCTTCTCCCGACACAAATACAATTTATACCGTTACGGGAACGAATCAATACGGATGCACGAGTAGAGATTCGGTATTAGTTAAGGTACAGCAGCGACTTCCTCTTCAGGTGAGTCCCGGCGATACCATTTGTCTCGGCGAATCGGTACAAATGTTTGCTTCAGGAAGTCAACAATATTCATGGCAACCTTCAACAGGGTTAAATGATCCCAATAGTGCGTCGCCACAGGCTAGACCTTCAAGTAGTACATTGTATACAGTTACCGCCACTGATAGTGCAAACTGTTTCATTGACACTGCGAGTGTTTTTATTGAAGTATTTCCTATACCTACCGTGGAGGCAGGACCTGACCAGACGATTGAGGTTGGATCAACGGGTGTACAACTTCATGCTACGGGCTCACCCGATGTAATTTCGTGGAGGTGGTCACCTTCTTCAGGTCTAAGTTGTATCGATTGCCCCAACCCAAATGCTGCGCCACAACAAACCACTCAATTTACAGTAGAAGTGAGAAATGAAGGGGAATGTCCTGCTAAAGATTACCTGACCATTAATGTTGTTTGTAACCGGGGAAATCTATACATACCAAATACTTTCTCACCGAATGGAGACGGAATGAATGATCGTTTTTATCCTCGCGGAAGAGGGGTATTCATGATCAAATCACTTCGTGTATTTAACAGATGGGGAGAAATGGTATTTGAGAGGTTGAATTTTAATCCCAACGATGCCAGTGCGGGTTGGGATGGGAAATACAAGGGAAAGGTATTATCTCCCGATGTATTTGTGTATGTGTGCGAAATAGTTTGCGATAACAATCAATTACTCAACTATAAAGGTGATGTAACATTATTACAGTGATAAAAAAATAAGACCATGAAAGATTATCAAAAAAAATTGTTCGGGTTTATACATTTTATTATCATTAATTATGCCTGCGCCCAGGACATTCATTTTTCACAATTTTATGAAGCGCCATTATATCGAAACCCCGCGTTTGCAGGAATTGTGAACGGGGACATAAGGGTCCAGGCAATTTTTCGCTCCCAGTGGAACAGTTTTGTAAATGCATACAAAACGGGTTCATTAAATGCGGAATACAAAATGCCGGTTGGCAAAGGAGAGGACTTCATTACCGGCGGCTTTGAAGCATTCTATGACCGCGCTGGTTCGGTCGATCTCAGTACTTCTATTTTTACACCGGTTCTCAATTACCACAAATCTCTCAGCAATGCAAAGAATATGTATCTGTCCGCGGCATTTATGGGAGGAATTGTTGCCAGGAAGTTTGATCGTTCAAGAATAACCACAAACAATCAATTTGATGGTGGTGGAGACGGAGAGAGCCTTGACAAGTCACAGTATTCATACTGGGACGGAAGTGTCGGGATAAGTTTTAATACAGAGCTTGGCAACAATCCCGCCAATAACTTACTGATCGGTGCGGCCTACAATCACTTTAATAGACCCAAAAACTCCTTTTACGACAATGCAAATGTGCTGCTGGATCCTAAATGGGTCTTTTCCATGGATTTTAAAGTAGGAGTAACAGAAAATTCCTGGTTGGTATTCCATTCAGATTATTCAAAACAAGGTACTTATAGGGAGATCATCGGCGGAATGCTTTATGGCATCAAAATAGGGTCTCTTTTTGATAACCCTGATTATTCTATTGAAGGAGGTGCCTTTCTTCGATGGAACGATGCCATTATTCCTGTCATAAAACTTGATTATCATCCTTTTTCAGTCGCGTTTAGTTATGATGTAAATATCTCACAATTAAAAAATACCAGTTATGGGCGTGGAGGCGCTGAACTGTCAGTAACATATATAGGTTTCCTGAATCGGGGAAACTCCAGCGTAAATGCTGTTCACTGCCCTCGCTTTTGATCCTGTTCTATTCTGGAGTTTGTGAAGAATCAGCCATCAAATGATAAAATATTTTTTTTTTACAAAGTTGTAAACGTCAAAGTATCAACGATTTCATTCTACGTGATTGCTCAAAAAAAAAAGTAAAGAATTGATCCGCCCAATGTTAGTGTAAATCTTAGCACGAAAGATTTGTTGCCTATATCCTCGTAGGATAATTTCACTGCCCGGTTGAATTATTTTATTCAAAATACTTTCATCCTAACCCCAGCCTTGTAAACTAAAGTATAGCGTCAAAATATTCAAGCACACTATCCAAGGTAATCGCCTTTGGATGATTTCTAAATTGAGAACATGGCCTTGACCCGCAAATACCAAATTACTGCTGCCTTCGGTGTCTGTCTATTTTCCTTTTTTAAACCCTTCCTGTCTATTATAAAACCTGGGACTCACTTAGTTACGAATTTCCAGCCTCTGGGTCACAATGTCAAAAAATTTGATTATGGGTAGACAACACCCTGGAAAACTTATTCATTAACAACCCCAAAAATCAAAATTATGCAGAGCCCCGTACAACTTTATATGCTTTTTGTTTTAGGATGCCTCATTCTCCTTAAATCCTTTAGAGAAATTGTACATAACAATTATTTAAAATGGCTTTTCTTCTTTCTTATTTACTCCTGGACCATTGACATTATATCCAAGTCAATTTCGGGTGATCTACATCCCTTACTTGGTGTGAGCTATAATGTTTCTTTTTTTCTTTTTTTCCCTGTCTCATATTTATATATACGTAATCAAGTTTACAAGGGAGAAAATAAGACGTCGGACATTATTCATTTTGTGCCTGTTTTTGTTTTTTGTCTCGCCTGTGTGACTACTTACTTTATGAATGATAATTTGTATTTTTTTAAGATAAATACCCCGGCCAGTAAGTTACCGGTCTCCTCAAATGAAAATATTTTATTATCCTGTTACCTGTTCTTCGTTTATCTTCTTACCGGGATTTACCTCTATTTGATCCTGGTAATGCTTAAGAAAAAATATGGCGAAGTTTTCAAAGCCAGGGAATACGATCTTCAAATGCGATCATACATTGGTGTTGGCAATGGCGTGATTATAGACCAGCCCAGGGAAGAAGAAAAGCATGTGGCTTCATTCTTTCTTACTGAAACAAGAATGATCGAAATTGATCAAGCGATCAAAAAACATTTTGAAGACAAGAGGCCGTTTCTACAACACGGTTATTCTCTCAGGCAACTTTCCGATGAGACTCGCATTCCTTTACATCATCTGTCAGCGTTCATCAATAAGCATTACAAAATGAACTTTAATGACTTTATTAATGAATACCGTGTTGCCTATTGTAAGGAAAAACTATTGAACGGTGAATGCAAGCAAAAGAAGCTTGAAGCCATTGCGGGCGAATCGGGATTTAATAACCGGAACACCTTTACTTCGGCATTCAAAAGAGTAACAGGGATGAATCCTTCTGATTTTTTGAGAAATATGAAAAGGGCCTGAGATTTACCTGGGCCCTTTTTTTACAAAAAGCATGACACAGCCGCATAAATTCTTCTTGTGCTTATTAACCTGCACGGGTTTCATCATGTGATACTCTGAAAATTTAGGGATATAACTGTAAGAAATGATGTTACCATCGACATCACCCCACTGTTTCTTTTGATACACCACCATTTTTTCGTCCCAGTCATACATTCGTACCTCGTATAACTGGGAAGTGTAATCGCCAATAAAAATAAACTGGTACCAGCTACCCTCACTCAATGGCACGATGACCGGTAATTCGAATTGGCTCTGCATGGTGACAGTTGCTTCCTTTAACAACGAAAAACCGTTTTTCGAATAAAAATTTTTCAGGCTATCAACCTCATGCATGATCAGTGAATCACTGCATGGCTCCAGACGAATGACATCGTCTTTCTGGGCTGACATAGCCAGGGAAAGCAACAAGATCGCAGCGGAAAGGCACAAATGTTTTCCTCGGTTGACCAGATTGTACTCAAAAAGAGTCATAGACAAAATGCGGGGTTAAGAATTTATAAAATCAAAATTAAAATAGTGGCCCCGGCTTCCGTAATTATGTGAACTTAAACGTGCTAACCTTCATAATGTTTGTCAGACCAAAGATCAGCACTTTCACTTTTTAGATGAAAGTTTCTTACCCTTAAATATCGCAGGCCATCCGGCTGGGGTGGCTGGAAGGCGGCATTTATTTCTGCCCAATATTAAAAGATTTGGCAAAAACTAATTTTAAAATGATTGTAAGACTATGAGAGGATAGTAATTTTAGTTGGAAGCATTTAATTGATTCCTCATACTTTCCCCCAAAAGTTGACTTAAGGCGGCAGTTTTCAATGGTTTTTTGCCAGCGAGATAGGAAGAGAATTGTTCCTGTTAATTAGTATAGTGATACTGCAAAAGCATAGATGCTTCTAGGAAACAGAAAAAACTGATTCGATAAAATGAAGAAAAAGAATTTTTTTAGCTTTTTACAGTTTTTTTGGCATGATAAGAAAAAGAAGAGTGTTAGCAGGGAATACATGAGCAACCAGCAGATTGAATTATTGAGAGCAAGGCTGGAGGAGT
>Ga0163161_10003081_pt1 | contig 11763 bp, 14 predicted proteins | sample S45metaG_FD_129847 | JGI IMG/M metagenome (GOLD analysis project Ga0163161, IMG submission 129847) | Switchgrass rhizosphere microbial communities from Kellogg Biological Station, Michigan, USA - S4-5 metaG | ecosystem: Host-associated > Plants > Roots > Rhizosphere > Soil | place: USA... | reverse complement strand
TGCAACGACTCGGGTGACGTTGAAGGTTGAAGGCCAGAGCGAATTGATCGAAGCGGAAGTGGTGAAGGACCACGACAGCCTGATCGGGCTGGCGAAGGGTGAAACCTTGTTCTTCAAGCCCAAGGTCTGGCAAAAACTGGCCAACATCTAAAGCAAAAGCTTCGCGAGCAGGCTCGCTCCCACACTGGATCTATGGTGTACATAGAAACCCTGTGGGAGCGAGCCTGCTCGCGATGGCGTCTTATGCCGCAGCGCGTTTCGGATTGATTCGTACACACCCAGCCCGCGCCTCGATCTGCTCTTTGAGGTCATGACGCAACCCCAGCAAAAACATCAACTCCACCACCACAAACAACGGCCCGACAATCAGCCCGGTCACATCATCAACAAACGCCGGTTTACGCCCCTCATAGTAATGGCCGACAAACTGAATCACCCAGCCCACCACAAACATCCCGATACCGCTCGACAGCCACACCAGCGTGCTTTGCTGCGCCAACGCCTGCCCCGCCCAAACGGACAGTCCCAGCAATACGCTCATCAGCACCCCGAGGCGCAATTCCAGGCGCAGGTAAAACCACGCCGATGCCAGCGACACCAGTACCGCCGGTGACAGCCAGCCGCCAGCCCATTGCGGCCGCGACAGCAATACCGCGACGGCCACCATAATCAGCGGAATACCGATAAAGTGGCTGGCAATGTTGCGCGGATCTCGGTGGTAGGTGGCGTATTGACTGAGATGGTCAACGAGGCTTTTCATTGTTATTCCTCCTGTAGGGTGATCGATCATGCCCCGGGTTCACTTTTGGCTCTGTCGGGCAGGCGACAATCTCTAGGAGTTTCCATGGATATGCAGGCCTGGCGTTCGCGCCTGATGACGGGGCAATGGTTCAGTCATCTTCCTGTTCCCTTACAGGATAGTCTGCTGGCTGCGGCGCGGATTCGGCGTTTGTCGTCGGGGCAATTGCTATTCAAGCGCGGGGATCCTCCGTGCGGGTTGTATGCGGTGCTCGAAGGTTCGGTGCGCATCGGTGCGGTCAGTGAGCAGGGCAAGGAAGCGCTGCTGAGCCTGGTGGAACCGCCCCACTGGTTCGGCGAAATCTGCCTGTTCGACGGCCAGCCGCGTACCCACGATGCCTTCGGCGTGGGCCAGTGCGTTCTGTTGCACATTGCGCAGGCGACGCTGCTGAAGTTGCTCGACGAACAACCGGTGTATTGGCGGCAACTGGCGTTACTGATGAGCCACAAACTGCGCCTGACCTTCATCAACCTCGAACAGTTGAGCCTGATGCCTGCCCCGGCACGCCTGGCGCATCGTTTGCTGATGATTGCCGAGGGTTACGGCGAAGTCGAACCGCCGCGTCGGCTGCTGCAACTGCCGCAGGAGCAGTTGGCCTCGATGCTGTCGCTATCACGCCAGACGACTAATCAGATTCTCAAGGATTTACAGGGGCAGGGGATTCTGAATCTCAAGTACGGCGAGATCGAAATTGTCGATGCCGAGCGGTTGCGGTCTCTGGCGATTTTTTGAATCGTAACGTTATGGGTGGGCTTTGTTGGTGAAGGCGCCTAGCCTGTGACGACGATAATCGAGGTGTGTCATGCGTGTACTGCTAGTAGAAGACGATCCGGAGACCGCCAAACTCCTGGCCAACGGCCTGAATGAGGCGAGCTATTCGGTAGATGTGGCGCTCAACGGCATGGACGGCCGGCGCTTTATCGAGTCCGGCGAATACGAACTGATCATCCTCGACGTAATGCTGCCAGGGCTCAACGGCTGGCAATTGCAGCAGCAGATCCGCAAGCTCGGCGACACGCCGGTGCTGTTCCTCACCACCAGGGACGGCATCGAGGATCGTCTGCGCGGGCTCGAACTGCATGAGGATGATTATTTGCTCAAGCCGTTTGCGGTGAGCGAGCTGGTGACGCGGGTGCGCAAGTTGTTGCGGCGGGATCGTGGGCGGTGAAACCTTGGACGTCTGGTTAAAAAATGAGCTGGACTTCTCGTCGGGTCTGCACTAAATACAATGCATATATCCAGTAACTATGAATTTGCACGGTATACGATGCAGGTTGGCAAATGGAAAACCTAGGTGAACTGATACGCTCGCTCCGAAAAGAGCAAAAGCTTTCCCAGCAGGCACTGGCACAGCGGTACGGCATGAGTCGTTCCACAATTTCAGGTATCGAAAACAACACCATTTCTGAAATCGGCCTGCGCAAGGTTGAGGCAATCCTCAACGGTTTCGGGTATGAACTCACCGCCGTGCCCCGTCAGTCGAAGCGTCCAACGCTGGACTCACTGAAAAAGGTCAACTTTCATGGGTGAGCCGCAGGAAAAGGACCGGCTTCACATCAGTGTCTCCGCAAACGCAGTCGGCACCTTGGGGAGAGGTCAGTCTCGCAGCGATTCAGTTTTTACCTACGCCGAAAATGCACAGGAAGAAAACTCGGTTTCGTTGACCATGCCGGCTCGCCTCGAAAGTTACACGTGGGAGCAAGGTGTACCGCCGATTTTCGAGATGAACCTTCCAGAGGGGGCTCTGCGCGATGAGTTGGTTCGTCGTTTCAGCAAAGCAGTCAGGGGCTTTGATGATTTCGCGATGTTATCGATCGTTGGCCCGCACCAGCTTGGGCGAGTGGGAATTGCATGCGCGCAAGAGGCGAACGACCGTCCGCCTGAAACCAGCCTCGCGGACCTTCTGGTTCATGACGGTGCTCAAGGCTTGTTCGATGATCTGTTGCATACGTATGGCCAATATTCAGGCGTATCCGGTGTGCAGCCCAAGGTGTTGCTCCGTGACAGTGCGACAACCGTCGACCGCCTGACTCATCGAGGCGCGACGCATCTGGTCAAATCCTTTCGTGCAGAGGAATACCCTGAACTCGCAGCCAACGAGTATTTCTGCATGAGAGCAGCGCTACATTCGGGGCTTGAGGTGCCGAAGTTCGAGCTCAGCGAACATGGCAAATTCCTGGTAGTCGAACGCTTCGATCTGAATGAGCAAGGTTATTTGGGGTTTGAGGATTTCTGCGTACTGAATGCCTGGCCGTCGAAGGCCAAATACGATGGCTCATACGAAGGTGCCGCGAAGCAGATTAAAGAATTCGTCTCTCCGTCATTGCTCAATCAGGCGCTTGAGTCTTTTTTCAAGATCGTTGCGCTCTCGTCAGCCTTGAAGAATGGCGACGCTCACCTCAAAAACTTTGGCCTGCTGTACGAACATTGCGGCATGGATGCACAAATCAGCCTCGCTCCGGCCTACGACATCGTCACCACTTCGGTTTACATAAAGTCGGACAGCATGGCGTTGCTTTTAGGCGGATCGAAAGCATGGCCCAAGTACAAAATGCTGATGCGCTTTGGCCGTTCGGCCTGCAACCTGACGGAGGGCCGTTGTAATGAACTATTGCAGCAGGTCGCCCACGGGATGGAGGTGGCAATGACCGAGATGGCTGCTTACATCAAAGACAGCAGCGTCTTTGCGACCGTTGGCGAAGCGATGATGGAACAGTGGGCATCAGGCGTCGTGCGCAGTCTCGTGAAAAGTTGATCAGCGCAACCCATCCCGAAACTGCCCCGGCGTCATCCCGGTCCAGCGCTTGAACGCGCGGCTGAAGCTACTGGTATCCGCAAACCCCAACAGGTAGCTGACTTCACTCAACGAGCATTGCGGATCACGCAGGTGCAGCAGCGCCAGGTTTTCGCGGCTTTCATTGAGCAGCGTATCGAACCGACAACCTTCGTCCGCCAGGTGCCGTTGCAGGCTGCGCAAGCTCAGGTGCAGGGCTTTGGCGATGAGTTCGGCGCTGGGTTCGCCTTCGGGCAATTGCTCTTCGATGGCGTCACGGACTTTGCGCTCCCAGGTCAACGGTTTCAGTTGTGCCAGGGTGCGTTTGAGCACGGTTTCATTGTGTTCGGCCAGTTCCGGATTGGCGTCATCCAAGTGGCTGTCGAAATCCACCAGAGAAAACTCCACGCGGTCTTCTTCGGCCGAAAAGTACACCGGTGAGCGGAACACTTTGTGCCATTGGTGCGCATCGGCCGGTTCCGGTCGACGCAAGTACACCGCCAGCGGCGCATAGTCGCGACCGAGGCGATTGCGGCAGGTGCGCACGTAGATCGCTGTGAAGGCGTCGATGGCTTCGAACGCCGGCGCAGGGTTGCCGGCAGGGATTTTCAGGCGAAAGCGGTAGCGATCCTCGGCGCGGGTCAGCTCCAGTTCCAGGGCATCGCTGACCACCTGGTGATACCGCACGATGCGTTCGAACACCTCGCGCAAACTGCCGCTGGCCACCAGCGCATAACCGAGCGCATGAAACGTGGTGGGACTGACGAAGCGCGATACGCGCAGACCAATCGCCGGATCGCCACTGACTTGCACGGCGATTTCCCACAGGCGCGTGGTACCGGACAACGGGTAACGGGCGTTCGGGTCGTCCATCAATTGCGGATCAAGCCCCGCCTGGTGGCACAGGGCTGTGCTGTCGAGGCCCAGGGCATCGAGTTGTTTGCGCAGGGCGCGGGTCCAGCTGGCGAGGGAGGTTGGTTCAGTCATGCTGATTGGCGCTTCCGGTCAACAGGTTGGCGTTCACGGCTACCACTGAGTAAACATTCACAGGGCAGGATGCGAACATCAATAACCAGAGGATGGAAGCATGCATGGTACTTCTGCAAGTCCCCAGCGACTGAATGCAGCACAGCGATCAGCACATATTCGTGAAGTGGTGCTGGCCAAGGGCGTTGAATTGCGCCAACGCTACCCGATTCTCAAGCATCAGGACGCCCTCGGCGCAGGTATTTTGGCCTTCGCCCTGGCCGGAATGATCGGTTCGGCGGCGCTGTACATAACCGGGTACATGGCCTGGTGGGTGTGCCTGTTGCTCAACGCGTTTTTCGCCTCGTTGACCCACGAACTGGAACACGACTTGATACATAGCATGTACTTTCGTAAACAGCGCGTGCCGCACAACCTGATGATGGGGCTGGTGTGGCTGGCGCGGCCGAGCACGATCAATCCATGGATCCGCCGCCATCTGCACCTTAATCACCACAAGGTTTCCGGCACTGAAACCGACATGGAAGAGCGCGCCATCACCAACGGCGAGCCTTGGGGGCTTGCGCGGTTGCTGATGGTCGGCGACAACATGATGTCCTCATTCATCCGCATGCTGCGGGCCAAGACCTGGGCTCACAGATTGAGCATCATCCAGCGCACAGTGAAGGTCTACGCACCGCTCGCGCTGGTGCATTGGGGGGCGTGGTACATGTTCCTCGGCTTCCATGCGGCTAACGGCATCGCATCTCTGACGGGCGCGCCGATTGAGTGGTCGACGACCACCTTGTCGGTGATGCAGGTGATCGACATCGCGGCGGTGGTGATCATCGGCCCGAACGTGTTGCGTACGTTCTGCCTGCACTTCATCAGCTCGAACATGCACTACTACGGCGACGTGGAACCCGGGAACGTGATCCAACAGACCCAGGTGCTGAACTCTCCGTGGATGTGGCCGTTGCAGGCGTTCTGCTTCAACTTCGGCAGCAGCCACGGCATCCATCACTTTGTGGTGAAGGAACCGTTTTACATCCGCCAGATGACCGTGCCGGTGGCGCATAAAGTGATGCGTGAGATGGGCGTGCGGTTCAATGATTTCGGCACGTTTAGCCGGGCTAACCGGTTTGTTCGCAAAGACGCTGCGCAACCTCAGGAGGCTCGTGTCGCTCAGGTGTGATGGATGAAATGGGAAACTCAATCTCGAAATAAGCGATGACAAAGGCGCTCGTCATCAATCTGACCCAAAGAGGCGATACGTTAAAGCGCAAGGCAGGGCGGTTAACGTTTCGCTGATCGTCATATGTGTTTTGGATCTTATAAAGTAATTAAATATTCCTTTATAAGATAAACGTTTCAATCAATCATCGCTTCACAGATTTTGAGTTTCAGGGGCCGTCTCCTTGGCAGGGTGCGGCCCTTTTTTTATTCCCATAACGCTCCTGGCTTATCTGACTAATCGCTGATCTGTCTATGGACCTGTTATTTCTGACAGTAGACGAGTGGAACGGCAGCTCTACACTGACAATGTGGTCCTTGTGGGCAACCAAAGCAGGTCAGGAAACGTTTTCAGGGAGAAATCGCATGAACTATTACGCAGGCCATTACACGATGGACAGGCCAGTGGCTCATTTGGTGATAGAGGACGATGAGGCGATAGCGGGGCACCTGGATTTTGAAGATGCCCATCGCGACATCAGTGATGGGAAGGTCCGTTATCGGTGCGGCAGCAGCCTTGAATTTATGACTGTGGATGATATCCACGAGGTCAAGGAGCGGTGGTCGCTCATGTTCAGTACCAAACGCATGTCGCTTGTCGGGACATGCGAGCAGATCTTCAAGAACGGCAAAACCAACACCCGGACCGTGTTGTTTAAACGAGACGAGCCCACTGCAAAAGCGTGTTGAGTCCAGTTGACCCAGGATCATTCCTTAGCGCATCAACCCGATAGTGATCGGGTTGAATATCTGCTGCTTGAAATCTCTTGTATATTCTTTATAGGTCTTAATAAATAGCTTCTTATTCCTTAGCGAATATAACTCTCCTCCCTATACTTGACCAGGAACAGACACGCAGCAGGAGAGCTCCCCCATGCGCAACGAATCCATTCGCTACCTGATTGTGCCGGGCTGGCAAGGATCGCCGGACGATCATTGGCAAAGCCACTGGCAGAACAGCTTGCCGAATAGTGCGCGGGTGGAGCAGGCGAACTGGCTGACACCGCGTCGTGAAGACTGGGTCGCGGCGCTGGCCGAGGCGATTGCCGCTGACAGCACGCCGGTGATCCTGATCGCTCACAGCTTGGGTTGCATCACCGTCGCCCATTGGGCTGCCGCTGCACCCGTGCAATTTCTGCGTCAGGTGCGCGGGGCCTTGCTGGTCGCGCCAGCGGATGTAGAGCGTCCGGCGTGTGCGCCGGCGTTGCGCAACTTTGCACCGATTCCCACCGACCTGTTGCCGTTCCCGAGTCAGATCGTCAGCTCCGACAACGACAGTGCCGTGAGTGCGCCGCGTGCACTTGAGCTGGCGCGTAACTGGGGTGCCGAGGCCGGGATTTTGTCGGGGGCCGGGCACATCAACGTCAAGTCCGGTCACCAGCGCTGGGAGCAAGGTTTTGCCTACCTCTACCGCTTGCAGAACCGCATGGAACATCACGCACTGCGACGCGCTTGAACTTTTCTTTTTTAGTGTCGCCCTCCGTCTCCCGACGGTTTTGGGCGGGAGTCTGCCATGAGCCTTGAACACTTCGGTCAGCCGTTGCTGACCTTTCCCGATGCAGAAAAAAGTCCCCTGAGCATTCGCGCCAAAGCACTGGTGTTTGTCGATCCGCGTTCCCGGCAATTGCGCAAGGACCTGGAGGAATTGGCCCCCCGCTCGATCTCGGTATTGGTTCGCGGTGAAACCGGCAGCGGCAAGGAGCTGCTTGCGCGGCACATCCACCGCGCCAGTGATCGTGGCGGGTTGTTCGTTTCGGTCAATTGCGGCGCAATTAGCCCGACCTACGCCGATGCCGAATTGTTCGGTTATGCCGCTGGCAGCTTCAGCGGATCGGCGAGCAGTCGTGCCGGTTGGTTCGGTTCGGCCAATGGCGGCACGCTCTATCTGGATGAGATCGGTGATTTGCCGCTACCCATTCAGATCAAACTGCTCGCTGCGCTGGAAAACCACGAAGTGACCCGTGTTGGCGCGCATCAACCGAGCCCGGTGGACGTGCGACTGGTCGCCGCCACCAGCATTGATCTGGCCCAGGCTGTGGCCGCCGGGAAATTCCATGAGCGGCTTTATCACTACCTCAGTGAAGGCCATCTGGAGCTGCCGGCATTGCGTGACCGCGTGGGCGATATCCTCTCGCTGGCCGAGTACTTTCTCGGCATCTACAGCCATCGCCTCGACCTGCCGGTGCCGTTGATCAGTGAAGCCGCGCAGCTAGTGCTGGAGCGGCACAGTTGGCCAGGCAATACCCGCGAGCTGGAAAACGTCATTCACTTTGCGTTGTTGGTCAGTACCGGGGACGAGATTCTGCCGGGGCATTTGAATTTGCCTGACGCGTCCGTGTCGTTGGCGCAGATCGAACAGCAGGCTGCTCAACTGATCAAAAACGGCACGCCAGCCGAGCGTTCCGAACTGAAGCGTTTGCTCGAAAGCCTGGCGCAGACGCTGGAATGATCTGCATGAACAAAATGGAATATGAAAGTGAATAAAAGATATTGTTAGGGAATAAAAAATCCCGGTATTGTCCGCATCACGCCAGCGATAGCACATCACTGGCACTTGTATTTAATGCCGTCGTCGACGACGACCGTGATTTTCGATAAGGACACTGCATGAAAAAGGTTCTGTTGTTCACCGCACTGGCGGCTGCCCTGACCGCGGGCCTGGCCCAGGCTGGCGAGAAACTGGTGGTTGCGGCGACCCCGATTCCACACGCCGAAATTCTGGAGCTGATCAAGCCAGCTCTCGCCAAAGAAGGCGTGGACCTGGAAATCAAGGTCTTCACCGACTACGTTCAGCCAAACGTACAGGTTGACCAGAAGCGTCTGGACGCCAACTACTTCCAGACCTTGCCGTACCTGAAAAGCTTCAACGAAGGCAAAGGCACGAACCTGGTGACCGTGATCGGCGTGCACGTCGAACCGTTCGGCGGCTACTCGAAGAAAGTCAAAACCCTGGCTGAGCTCAAAGACGGCGCAACCATTGCCATCCCGAACGAAGGCAGCAACAGCGGCCGTGCCCTGATCCTGCTGCAGAAGGCTGGCCTGATCGAGCTGAAAGACCCGAAAAACGCTTTGGCGACTCCAAAAGACATCGCCAAGAACCCGCACAACTTCAAGTTCAAGGAACTGGAATCGGCCATGCTCCCGCGTGTGCTGGATCAAGTGGACCTGGACATGATCAACACCAACTACGCGCTGGAAGCCGGTCTGAACCCGGCTAAAGATGCGCTGATCATCGAAGGTGCGGATTCGCCATACGTGAACTTCCTGGTGGCGCGTCCGGACAACAAGGACAGCGCGGCCATCCAGAAACTGGCCAAGGCATTGACAAGTCCTGAGGTGAAAGCCTTCATCGAGAAGAAGTACAGCGGCGCGGTTCTGCCGGCGTTCTGATTCGACGCAGCAGCAAAACCTTTCCAGGTTTCACACGCCGACGGCTAGCAATAGCGTCGGCGTGATCGTTCCCACGCTCTGCGTGGGAATGCCTCTAGGGACGCTCTGCGTCCAGTGACGCGGAGCGTCACGGGCTGTATTCCTACGCGGAGCGTGGGAACGATCAGCTCACTCAGGCCACCCCGGCCTTCAACGCCCTGCGCAACGCCACCAACAATTTCACGATCTCCTGCGGATCCAGTCGCTGCGGCACTTTTACGTCTGCCATTTTCTCTTCCTTGTGAGGTTTCAGCCGGGGGGAGTCTGGCCAAAAGCTGTGCGACCTTGGAGGGGGATTCAGAAAAAAGATCCTTCCTACAGCGCAAAGAAAAATAGTCGTCTTACGTTGCGACAGCAAATCCCCGGATAGTTTTTTGCGTGATATCAATATGCTTTAACAGTATTTAAATTCTGATTTTTATACCTTTAAAGTCGGTGTCCGCCGAGCCGTTATCCACGGTATTGGATGCAACGCCGTCGCTTACCGAGCGGCGTACAGGATGTTCAATGACTTTCGATTACGCGTTTATCCTCAGTACTCTGCCAGCGTTTCTCAAGGCCGTGGGCGTGACGCTGCAGGTCGGCTTTATCGCCATTGGCACATCGCTGCTGGTGGCGCTGCTCAACGCAACGATTCTGGTGTTTCGCACGCCTTACCTGCAGCGCTTCGTTGGCTTGTATGTGGAACTGGCGCGCAACACGCCCCTGCTGATTCAACTGTTCTTCGTCTACTTCGCTTTGCCGGCACTGGGCATCAACGTTTCAGGTTTTGCGGCGGCGATCATCACCATGACCTTTCTCGGTGGCGCTTACCTCACCGAAGTGCTGCGCGCCGGGGTGGACGCAGTGCCCCAGGCACAACTTGAATCGGGCCGTTCCATCGGCCTGTCCCATGGGCAATTGCTGCGCTACGTGATCCTGCCGCAAGCCGGCATCCTCAGCCTGCCATCGCTGTTCGCCAATTTCATTTTCCTGCTCAAGGAAACCACTGTGGTTTCGGCGGTGGCGGTGCCGGAACTTCTCTACACCACCAAAAGCTACATCGCGCTGTACTACAAAACCTACGAAATGCTCGCCGTGTTGACGCTGATTTGCGTGCTGCTGTTTTTGCCGCTGTCGCTGCTGCTCAGCCGTCTGGAAAGGAGGCTCCAGCATGGCCAGTTCGGGTCTTGAGTTGCTCTGGGTGTCGTTGCCACAACTGGGCAAGGGCGCTGCGCAAACCTTGTCGATCTCATTTCTGAGCATCGCCATCAGCACTGTGGGTGGCGTGCTGTACGGCGTGTTGCGCACGCTGAACTCAAAATGGCTGAACGCGATTCTGCGGGTGTATCTGGAGTTGTTCCGGGCGATCCCGGTGCTGGTCTGGCTGTATTTGCTGTTCTTTGGCTTGCCGATTTTTTTCGGCCTGAGCCTCCCGAGTTTCTGGTGCGCGGTACTGGTGTTGTCGCTGTGGGGCGCCAGCGAAGTCGGCGAAGTGGTGCGCGGCGCGTTGCACTCATTACCGCGCGGGCAGCGTGAGGCGGGGCTATCGATTGGCTTGGACGGACCGCAACTCTACGGCTACGTGCTGCTGCCACAGGCGTTGAAACGCATGACCCCACCAACCCTCAACGTCTACACGCGCATCATCAAAACCAGTTCACTGGCGGTGCTGATCGGCGTGGTGGACGTGATCAAGGTCGGCCAGCAAATCATCGAGCGCACTTACGAGTCGGTGCTGATCTATGGCGCCCTGTTCCTGTTTTTCTTCTTCATTTGCTACCCGCTCTCGGCCGCTTCACGCGTGCTGGAGCGGCGCTGGACACACGCATGAGCGCATTGATCGAGTTCAAGGGTTTCAACAAGTTTTTCGGCGAGCAGCAATTGTTGAACGGCATCGACTTGCAGGTGAAAACGGGTGAAGTGATCGTCATCCTCGGCCCCAGCGGTTGCGGCAAAAGTACCTTGCTGCGTTGTCTCAACGGCCTGGAAGTCGCTCACAGTGGCAGCTTGAGTTTTGCCGGCCGCGAACTGTTGGGCAAGGGCACCGACTGGCGCGAAGTCCGCCAGCAGATCGGCATGGTGTTCCAGAGTTATCACCTGTTTCCGCACATGAACGTGCTCGACAATTTGCTGCTCGGCCCGCTGAAAGTGCAGAAGCGTGATCGCCGTGAAGCCCGTGGCCAAGCCGAAGCCTTGCTGGCGCGCGTGGGCCTTTCGGACAAGCGCGATGCGTTCCCGCGTCAGCTCTCCGGTGGCCAGCAGCAACGCATCGCTATCGTCCGTTCGCTGTGCATGAATCCCCAGGTCATGCTTTTCGATGAAGTCACTGCCGCCCTCGACCCGGAAATGGTCAAGGAGGTGTTGGAAGTCATACAGGACCTGGCCCGTGAAGGCATGACCCTGTTGATCGTCACCCACGAAATGGCCTTCGCCCGCGCCGTGGCCGATCGCATCGTGTTCATGGATGGCGGGCGAATTCTTGAGCAAAACCCTCCCGAGATTTTCTTTACGAACCCGCAAACCGCACGAGCGCAGCAGTTCCTGGAGAAGTTCTCCTACGTCGCCGCACTACCCAAAACGA
>Ga0163161_10003080_pt1 | contig 11765 bp, 6 predicted proteins | sample S45metaG_FD_129847 | JGI IMG/M metagenome (GOLD analysis project Ga0163161, IMG submission 129847) | Switchgrass rhizosphere microbial communities from Kellogg Biological Station, Michigan, USA - S4-5 metaG | ecosystem: Host-associated > Plants > Roots > Rhizosphere > Soil | place: USA: Michigan... | reverse complement strand
CCTTTGGCGCCGCGTGCCTGTGGAGGGGCGTATAACTATGCCGAGCCGATCACCGGAGTAGCCTTGGGAAACCGAGTCATTCCGTGGCGGCGCGGCATAGTAAGCTGCTCGGCATAAACGCCACATGTGCATAATCTCGGCTTCCTTAGACGGCGGGCTGAGTTGATCGATCGCCGCCTGGTTCACGTCTGGTCGCAAGGTTCACGGCAGGACGTTGTGCGACAAGTTGAAAGAAGCCTATGTCAAGGCGCGCTATTCCAAGCATTACCGCATCACGAAAGAGCAGCTTGATTGGCTTGGCGTGCAAATCGAAGAACTCGGTCGCGTCGTCTTGGCAGTGTGTTCGGAGCGGATTGCGGAACTGGCGGCGGGCGTCAAACAGACAGGCTGATCAACACCGAATTGTGCATCGAACGGGCTGGCTTTCTCATAGAGCCAGCCCGTTGTGACGAGCAAATTGCCCAACTTCTGGTCGCTGCCCAACGCGCTATCGTTGCCGGTTTGCGATGTCCACCATGCTACTGTGGCGATGATGGGAAAGTGGTGCTGGAAACGGCGGTGGCGACGAAGCCAGCGCTGATCGGCAAGACACTTGAACGCTATGTCGGTCGCCTACACAGGGTTGGCCATTGAGCGGGATCGCTCTCACCCTGGCTGCACGCCGGATTGCTGGAGATTGGCATCCCGCTGTACCTCGAAACCCGCCATGACCGCGCGGCCCGGTCAGCCCAGCGCAACAAGACCGACGCCGCCGATGCCCTCGGCATCGCGCACAAGTCCGGCCTTGTGCCAAGCGTAGCTCAATCATGCACGTCCCGCAGCTAGCGCTGTGGGCAACTTCAGGGCTGCGAACGGCACGCATCTCCACAGGAAGAAAGACTGGCTCCGGTGCGGCCAGCAAGAACCCGCGCTTCTTCAAACCATGTCGCCACGTGTAAATCTCGTGTCGAGCTACATCGTGGCGCCGGGCTGCCTCTCCCAGCGTCGCGCCATTGACGCCGACAGATCCGATGATCTCCAGCCTTTGCTGGTCCGTCCACCTGCGCCAACATGCGGGCCAGTATCTCCGCCCTCATCGCAATCCCCGATCAAGAGACGTCGTTAGGGACATCGCGCCAGCGGCAATACACCGGGATTGCGCTGCGACACCGAAAGCGACACGCGCAGAGAGCGGCGGCCATCAATGGGCAAGCACTACAGATTGTGTGGGATTACCAGATTGGATAAATAAAAAATCGGGCTGCTGCGCTGGTGCAGCAGCCCGATTTGTCCGTCTCAACTCAAAGCCGTTTGAACTGCCTTGCGCAAACGCTCAACATCAATCGCAAAGTCTGCATGCCCCCACAAGAGTCTGCGATTAACATCCTTGTCCGCCCTGAAACTTTCTCCAAAAACATAACCAATATCAAAGCCACGAACCTCAGCCAGACTACCTAAAATCGGCATGACATAGTCTTCGTCACATATTGTGATATATTTTGCCGCTGGCCTACTAAATACTGCGCCATACATTCCGGCGCCTTCGGCTCCAACGACTATATCCGCATTACGGTAGGTATAGACTTCTTCAGAAAGGGTCATTTTCTCCGGCGATATGACCTCGAACCCAAATTCTTCAACCAGCATCTGGCGAACCGCATCATAATTGATTAAATTTCGCCAAGATTTACGCGACTCCCTACTTATCAATACCCTCTTAGGTGTAGGGCGTTCATAGGCCTCCACTTTGTCAGCGATCTCGTCATAAACCGCGCTGTTATATTCACTAAAGGCCAAGCGCCATGGCCAGGGATAATAAAGCGTGTCAGCCTGAACGACATCCGTTCGCTGTATCCAGACGATTTTATCTTCACCAAAACCGAGCAGATCCAGCATTTCAATCTGCTTCTTGCGCAGATCATGGGGAAGAAGAATTGCAACATCCTCTTCCATATCTCGAATTATTCTAATCCGGGGAAGACACTGAATCATGAAATGCGAATGCCACTTATGTAATTGCGGCGTAAACATCAGCGGCATTGCAGCACCGGTAACGCGAACCAGCCTGTCGGACTTCATGACTGCGCGACGTACTCCGTCTGCATTTACTTTGGCTGACTGATAGAAGGGCGTCCCTGTAGGATCTGTTCCATGGTCGTTCACCACCTTGCCCTTGCCAGAAGAAAAGACAAAAGTGGAGCTTGAAGGATCTTCAACAGGAATCATGATCCCGTCTTTTATCCGCAGCGCAGTATGCAATATTTCTTGATCTTGGGATGTCCGTTCCCGCGCTTCCAAAGGCAACGGAGCGGAGGAAGACAAGAAAAATGGGCGACGTACCCGTGCATTTTCCCACATCCCATCGACAGCAGCTATATCAGGAACCCCATCATTATTGTTTCGACCGCTGATAGTGCGAATACCATAATTGATGGACGCAAGATCACCTCCATTATCACTAAGCTTGTAATCAAAGGTGCATTCTTTTGTGACGCCAGGGCGTACTACCAGATCAGGTAGTTGGTCCAGTCCCGAAAACACGAGAGCGGCACGATACTCCAACGCCCTGCCGTTCCGAATAGCATAGGGTTTGATATATAGATCGACTGTGGGATCGAGTTTCTCAACTTGCATTGCGACGTCGAAAACCATTTCTGCCGTTCCGGTAAGGCAGTAGATCGTATCCGGACCTAACGAGTGAGCAATTTCGGCATAGCGTTCGGTAAAGGATATAGCCCCCCCGTCTACTGGCGGGTCAGCAATCAGGATTGCTCCAGTAAACCGCGTGCCGTTAGCAGCCTGAAATTTTGTCACTTCACCCATCGGAAGGACGTGAAGAGTCGACATGTTTATTTCGAGAGCAGGACTCTTATTTGCCCAAACAGGGACTTCGGTCATCCCTGCTTCAGAGGCAATACGAATTCCTTGCGTTGCGTTGCCATGCAGCATTGCAATTGCAAAATATTCCGGATCGCCATCAAATATTATACTTTGATTTCCATCAATGAATATCCGTGTCTGAAAATTCATTTGAAGAACAACTGAATTTAAGACACTAGCGGCAAAAATATCTATATCTTGACTAAAGTTTTTAATCACCGACATGGTCGTAGTGATATAGCTGTCGAGAGCGTCACCTCCATATTTTCGTCCTATGACATCGACAGCATTCTTCATAAATCGATCGATGTCGATATCAGTATCAATCAACTTTGCGATGCGATATCCGTTTCGCAGGGAAAGAATTTTGCGATCATAATCGCCAGGTTCTGAACGACCAGAGCGGAGAAGGAGCGTGCTGACATCCATGATATATGGATCCTATTGAGCAATGGCGGCAAAAGCGGGACAGGTAACATGGCGGGGATCTACCCAATCCATCTCTTCGACCGGGATAGTTATCCGTCCATTCAACATTGTTGCGGATACCTGTTTTGCACGGCCGACAGGGTCAGCTAGATCAAGAACAATCCAGGGGCGGTTCTGATCAGACGTGGCATCGGTCACAAATGTCAACTCGGTCCCGTCGCAGAGGGCGTCATACACTGCAACGGCGTGGGACGGCGGTCCATCGAGCACAACCAGAGGATGTGTCGGCAAGGTGCGACGAAGAACCTGCCGGGCTATTTCGATCGTAGCTGTACCGATCTGTGCGCATCGCAAAAAATCGGCAAGCAGGTCCTGCCAGCGGGACTGAACGGCCAGTCCCTCTGCACAGGCGGAAATCACTTCCGGTGAACAATCGGTATTTACCATCGCGCTCAAGGCGCGAGTACGAACAAGGCCTTCTATCGGCCCGGTCCAGCCAGCCAGCTTGTCCAGATCGTGCAGGCCGAAATCGACAATCGACCCATGGCCTTCGCGTCCGATGAAGGCAGCAATATCAATGTCGTGTAATACCAAATCCATGTCGGTCCTGTTCCAAATCAGAGCGGGAAATCGAGGTGCGGGTCGCGTAAAAATTCAACGCCTTACATTTGGGAAGTTGGCCGCATACCAATCATAGGTTTCGCGGAGCCCTGCCTCGATACTGGTCGCCGCCTCGAATCCCAACGCCGCCAGTTTGCCGACATCATAGCTCCGTTCCAGCTGACCATCTGGCTTGCTGTCATCCCACCTGATGTCACTCACGCCAGTATGATCGCCCAATATCTCCACAATCCGTCTAATAGGTACTACTTTGCCAGTTGCGATATTGATTGGGCCGTCACCCAGATCCGCGGCCTGAATAATGGCGGCAGCGGCGTCGTCAGCGAAGATAAAATCGCGCTCGGCGCGGCCCGTACCCCATACATCGACATGGGTTCCATCGCGTACGGCAGCATGGAATTTCGCGATCAGCGAGGGAACCACATGACCATGGACCGCATCGAAGCGATCATGTGGACCATAAATGTTCGTCAAGATCGGATAGACGAAAGACATGTCATATTGGCCCTTGTAGGCCTCCAGTTGTGCAAGCATGGCCCGTTTTGCTTGGCCATAGGCGCGTTCCGAAGCATGGGGAGGTCCATCCCACACGGATTGTTCGGACACTGGCTTTGGCGCCTGTGACGAATAAATGGCGACTGTGCTGATGCCGACGAATGTCTCACACTCGGCTTCATGCGCGGCATCGATAACGTTCATGTTGATACGAACATTGTCGGCAAACATTTCAGCCTGAAACGCGGAGTTTCCACCCAAACCGTGCACTTTGGCCGCAAGATGGTAGATGCGTTTTGGCTGCAACGACCTGATTGCCTCTATCGTCCTGTCTCTGTCCCGCAAATCGACTTCGCCAGAGGATATAGTCGATACGGTTTCCCCAGATTGACGAAGGGCGCTGACCAGAGCCCTGCCAAGAACCCCACTACCGCCAGTCACTACGATCATGTTGTTATCCTTTTAAAAATTTCTGGAGACGCGCGCCCACTCGTCTGCGCGCTGCTTTGGATTGGCCCGGGCGCAACTCGCCTTGTCCTTCAAAAACACCCAGTTCATAGATGCAGATACCCAACAGCCTAGGATCGACGATATTGCGCGAGCCGTCGAGCGCGGGTTCGGCATGGGCCGCGCGTATCGAGACATGCAGAATATCGGTGATGTCGCTCGGCAATAGGGGAATCGGGACTATCTCTGCGCTATTTCCCAGAAAAACGCTGACGGCTTCGCGTCCATTGACAAAGATTGTGGCTTTCTGCGGGTTGCCATCGGCATTACCTGCGCGTCCCGAAAGGCGCAGTTTCAAAACAGGCTTGCTAATCTGCTCGCGCAACCGAATCTGAATATCGCCCGCAAGACCGCAAATCCACGTCCCGCCTCTCTCCGGAGCGTAAAAGCCGGCGGTTAGAGCACTGACAATTGGATCTCCTTCGACAGTGCTATGGAATTTGTCCGTCTCGATGGCAATTATTCTTTCCGCACTTTCCCGAGTGACTGCAACGCTATCGACCAGTACGCTCAATGTCCTGCCGTCGATGATTGCGCCCGCTGCATCATACACCTCCTCACGGTGGTCAGGCACAATTTCGACACGGAAATTATTGGTCTGCCGCATGAGATTCAGGGGAAGCCTGATCGAGATTTTTGAGAGGAAGTCAGGCACCGTCTGATAGCCAACGGCCAGATTATTCACGATGAAAGTGCAGTGCTGCATCCGACCAGTGCTATTTTGGCGCCGGCCCAGAAGACCTAGTACGACGCTATAATCCTCGATGTAGACAGACGTGTGACGCGGCAAGGTGAATTCAATAACGCCGCGATCTTCAACGATCCAGACGCCATTTTCTTCCGGGAACGCAAAACCTGACACAAGATAGCTAAGCCCGTCACCTCCGAGCTTGATCGGCGCTGCACGGTTGGGTTCAAGATACCCGGCTGAGACGCGATGGGAATGTACGGTCGCCCACCTGTTGGGCGACCGGGGATCAGACGTCGGGGTTACGGCCATCCGCCCTGCCGCCATACCGGTCTTTTCCTTCCAGCGCTGATCGCCGTTGAAGTAATCGCGGATAAACTGCCGCTGCAGGTCACTCGACAAGGCGGGCGTGCGGAACCGCACGGGCGTGGATTCATCGTGGATATAGGAAGCAACGTTGCTTTGCGTGACGCCGCCTTCCAATAAGGAAGCGAGCAGGAACAGATAATGTTCATCACCATCCAGCAAGTTCAAAAGCGCATGTTGGCCGGCGTTGATCAAGGACGACCGGAACAAGATGCGCCCCGACTGGATAGTCCCGTTGGCAAGTAGAAAGCTGTCCGTGTCACTGACCCGGATTTCCTGCAATCGGCGCTGTTCCTGACCGGAAATATCCTTCGTTCGGAGCACGCTGCCCGATATGGCGCACGCTGCCTCAGGCCGCACGCGCATTGCTTTCCCCAGTAAAGCGAAATGATTCCGCATGACCATGTCATCCTGCCCAAGCAGAGCAAAATAAGGAGTCTTAATCGTTGACAATATTGCTGCGACGAGACCGCCAACGGCGACAGGACGCGGTTCAATACCATCAAATGATTTCGGCGCTGAATAAAAATCAAAGCCATGAATATGCAGTGTATTTACGCTAGAATTGACAGCAATATCAAGTTTTGACGCAATATCCCGATTTACGATTACATGCAATTCTATGGAGCACGCCGTCTGCTTTCCGAGTTCCCGTATCTTGCTTTCTAAATCCTTCGGCTTCAGATCCGGCGCAACCATTATAACAGACAAATCCGTATTCTCTGGCAGAGCTGCCTGTTGATGTTTCCTGCGGATTTCGGTCTGCTCAAAGAGCGTTTGAATGCTCCCTTCGAGAGAGCAGATATCCCTCAATATCTGCTGGCCTTTGAGAACACGCGCCTCCGCCGCAGCGGGATCATTCCTGATTTCCCGGAGACGGCTGACAATTTGCTGTTCCAAAAAGGATTCGCCCCTGCTGTCATCGACAACATAGACCACATCCTGAAAATGCTTGTCGATCAGCGCATTGGGATTTGCGATGACGGCAGCGCCACTCGCAAGCCCCTCGAATAAGCGATTGCTCATGATACCGCTGTTCTGATGCGCCTTCGACGATAAGGCTAGGCAGATGCCACATTCGTTGATTGCGCCCTGAATGCTAGCGCCGTCGAAAGGTAACTCACCGCTATATGTCTTGAAGCCTTCCCAAGGCGCAACGCCTTGGATGGATTCAGGGCCATATATCCGGATTTGTTCTTGAGAGTCTAATTTGGTCAGGACATCATGAAAGCGACCCTTGGGCCTGCCGATTCTTTCCCAGTTGATTCCAATATAGAACAACTTTGAATCAGCATCTATTTTCGGTTTCAGATATGGCGTAGGCAGCGCATGAAAAAGGGAAGGAAGAGGGTGCGGAATATCACGACCAATGCCCTTGAAAACGTTGATTGCGTGGTAATCGGCGATGTCGGAATGGCAAGACATCAAGTCATCATGCGTCGAAAATTTATCGATACTTTGCTGATATCCAAAATCAGCATAAAACTCAACAGGTTGCCAAATCGCATAATAAGTGTATATGTCACATACTTTCGGTGACTCGAAATGCAATGAGATAGCAAATTCCACGTCATCGGGCGATAACGAGGAACCCTTCTCATATCGCAGATCCGGGTCAGACCATATGATCGTTCCGTTATTGTTTATTACGACTGCTTTTTTATCGATATTTTTTGCAGCGCCTAATATTCTCTGGAGAACTTCATATTCAGCATTGCGAAGATCTGGCCAAGTATGATAGATCGCGAACGCATTTCGTTTCACTTAGCTTCTCCGGCGATAGTAAAATTGTTCGATTAGATATTTCGGCAATATAGAATGAGCCTGACTAGTCAATTATGTCATTTACGCCTTGATTGGCGTGAAGTAACATTATCCCGCTCACGCCGAGATTTGATTCCATGTGTCTCTCTTGAGACGATATCGACGAATGTGCAATTGATATCACGACCGTCCGTTCAGAGGGGCTTAGATCGCATATTCCAATTTTATACTCTCCCTCTTTTACAACGCCTTCACCGATGACTTCACCGTCCATGCGCACCGTCCATTGCGTCTCTCCCCTGCAATAGAATTTCAGCGCAATCCTTCCAGGCTGGACGGCAGGAACATGGAAACGCATCCGCGCTTCCCGTTCCTTGGTCCAGCATCCCAGATCATCGGGACTTTCCCATCCATCTCCAACGCGCAGTCTTTCTGCAACGCCCGCGCCTGCATGGACGTGAATGGAACTGACGCGGCTCAGGTCATACCAGCGCCCCGGCGATAAACAGGGAGCCGCGTCTCTGATCGCTTCAGGATGCGACGCCGCAACGGCATCGACAATCTGTTGGGCGATGGCCGACCAAGGCCTGGGCCGGAACTTCGCCCGTATTGCCTCTTCCCATCTTGCGCGCTCGCTTTCATCAAAGGCAAGGATGGCTACCTTCTCTGCCAGATCGCGGTCATTCCCTGTTTGCACATAAACGGCAAACTCTGCGCCAGCCTCAGGTAGGGAGGAATTGTCCGCAACCACAACAGCCTTGCCGAATGCAAGAGATTCGGTGACCGGAAGACCCCATCCTTCGTAGGTACTGGGGTAGATGGTAAAGAGGCACGCGCCATATAGATAAGCCAGGTCGGTATCCGCTATTCCCGACAATAATATCACTCGCTCCTTAAGCGAGGTGTCCCGATTGAGAGCGTCATAGAAATCTTGATTTAGCCAGCCGTTATTGCCGACGCAGACCAGGTAAGGGGTCGCCGAGCCATGAGCATCTAGGAGACGTTGCCAAGCCTGTAGCGCTACGATGTGACCCTTGCGACTTTCTATGGTAGAAACGAAAAGAACAAAGTCTTTCCGATCAAGGCCGCATGATTTCAGAACAGGCGATGCATGTGGCGCCGTCTTCGGCTCAAAGGCGCCGTCAAGCGGCACAACCGTAATAGCGTCGGGCTCAACGTCCTTGTCCAACATGCCCGCGACACGCAGAAGATCTGACTTTGTCGCTTGCGAGTTAACGAGAAACCGATCGGCATGGTCAAAAACGCCAACTATCCAACTGTTGAAGTCCTCCACCAGTCCCTGCACGCAATGCTGCGGAGCAAGGACAGGAATGAGATCGTGGACGAAGGGGACGTATTCAATGCCATGATCGAACTGACCATTGCGGACCTGAAGAAAGTAATTACGCAGCCACCAAGACGTGCCCAGGTTGATAACATGGGCGCCCTTCCTAAAAACAAAATCCGATCCGAAAAGAATTGCAGCATTGATGTCGGCGATCGCATCACGCCATTCGGCATCATCGATATCGCTATGCCCGACGGCCAGGCGGGTGACGTGCTGGAACAACGCCGCACTCAACTCCACCCATTGCGAGGCTTCCTCTACCGAGCAGCAAATGCGGACGCCATGACGCACACCCAGTTCAAGGGCTGCATTGATAATTTCTATCTGAACACGCTGTATCCCCGTAGGCCGGCGTGCACGACCAAAATAAGCCACGAGGTCAGAAACGTCGAAAACAACGTCATTGTCACCACAGGATGTCGGCGCATCCTGCTGGATCATATGAGGGCGCGGCTGAACGCCCCGAATATGATAAATTTCATGCATCAACGTCCGCCGACGTTCAGATGGCAGCCGTCCCGCTATGCCATATAGCCAGCCCATGAGCGCAGGATCTTGTGGATCGATCCGCAATGCCTCCAGATAAGCCTCACACGCCTCAAGATTGGCGCGATATTCCTTGAGCATGTGGCCGAGTTGAACCCAGATGTGGATCAGTCCGGGATCGGCTGCCAATGCCGCGCGATAGGCGGTGGAGGCCTGTTCCCATGATCGGCCCTCACGATGCCTGTTGCCTTCGGAAATCAGGGCATGCACTGCGGGTGTCACTGGGACACCCGCAGACTTCTTCATCTTGCCTTTCAGTAATCGTTCAAGAAGTCTCAAGAAAAATTCCAAAAGTCACGCCCCGCGGGCAATTGTCGCGGTACTCATAACCTTAAGGTCAGCCTGAACCATCTCGCTAGCCAGGTCCCGAACAGACACCTCGTGCTGCCACCCCAATTTCTGACGCGCCTTGGTCGCATCGCCGATCAACAAATCGACTTCGGTAGGGCGATAATAACGCGGGTTCACTTCAACTAGGCACTTACCCGAGGCCACATCATAGCCACGCTCATCAACGCCTTCGCCCTTCCATTCGAGCGTGATGCCCACATCATGGAATGCCCATTCGACAAACGAACGCACGGTATGCGTTTCACCAGTAGCCAAGACATAATCGTCGGGCTGATCTTGCTGAAGGATAAGCCACATCCCGCGGACGTAATCACGCGCATGACCCCAATCGCGCTTGGCATCAAGATTACCCAACACCAGGCGCTGCTGCCGGCCAAGCTTGATAGCTGCCGCAGCGCGGGTGATCTTGCGCGTAACGAACGTCTCGCCACGTAGCGGACTTTCATGATTAAAGAGAATGCCGTTGGACGCGTGCATCCCATAAGCTTCGCGGTAATTCACCACGATCCAGTAGCCGTAAAGCTTGGCGACCGCGTAGGGCGATCGTGGATAGAAGGGCGTTGTTTCGGACTGCGGCACGGCCTGCACCAATCCATAGAGTTCCGAAGTGGAAGCCTGATAGAAACGGCACGTCTTTTCCAAGCCCAAAATGCGGATGGCTTCGAGAATGCGCAACGTACCGATACCGTCGGCATTCGCGGTATATTCGGGCGTTTCGAAACTGACGTGGACATGGCTTTGAGCCGCAAGATTGTAAATTTCGGTCGGCTGCACTTCCTGCACGATCCGGATGAGGTTCGTGGAATCAGTAAGATCGCCGTAATGAAGGCGGAATTGACCGTCGCTTAAATTGGTATCCTCCGTGAGATGCTCAATTCTTCCGGTGTTGAATGACGATGAGCGCCGACGAAGACCATGGACGATATACCCTTTTGAAAGCAAAAGCTCGGATAAATACGCGCCATCCTGACCGGTTATTCCCGTAATCAACGCAACTTTCTGTGTATCGCTCATAAAATCCCTGCATTTGCAAAAAATTTAAAACTAATAATTAAATACATAATCGCGAAAGTAATTAATTGGCTATCTGGTCAACGCTTGAGCTGTAAGTACAGGAGAGAAAAGCTGCCCAATTAGAGCCATAAATTTGTTAGCCTGGTTAGATCGAGCACTTGCCACATAAACCAAATCCTTATCTTCGACCTTGACATCCTGCGCCACAAAATAGGCTTGCGGCTGCATCAGATTGAGCCTGTATATTGTGCGCTGGGGCATACCCGGATTAGCTGGATCAGGAATATTACGGAACAGGAAGACAGCCGTTGCGTCGGCACTGCTATCATTTGGTCCGGCTGCCTGGGCTATAGCCTCGGCAAGCGACAGTTCATTAGATGGGAAAGGCACCTGGGAAACCTTACCAGCGTAACCGAAAACCGTAAAAGTCCGGGGACGCTTGTTGAACTGAACCCTATCCCCAGGCTGCAATTCTATATCGCTTGGGGTTCCAGGGGTAACTGTGCCCAAACGCTGCTCAAACGCCTTGCCGCGACGTGTCAACGTCACCGTTAGATCTTCGGGGGCACCATCAACGCCGCTAGCTAGAGCAACGATGTCGAGCAGCCTCGTGCCGCCAGGAGACAAGTCATATTTACCCGGCTTTGCCACTGCGCCGGTCACGTAAACGGAATTAGTCAGATTTTCCGAGACCTTCACTAACACCTGCGGGCTTTGCGAGGTAGACCGGAGACGACGGGTGATTTCCCGACTTACATCAAGGGAAGTTTTTCCTTG
>Ga0163161_10003076_pt1 | contig 11769 bp, 11 predicted proteins | sample S45metaG_FD_129847 | JGI IMG/M metagenome (GOLD analysis project Ga0163161, IMG submission 129847) | Switchgrass rhizosphere microbial communities from Kellogg Biological Station, Michigan, USA - S4-5 metaG | ecosystem: Host-associated > Plants > Roots > Rhizosphere > Soil | place: USA... | reverse complement strand
CTGGATAACGAAACCTATTATAACAACGAGCCTTTCTGGGGCGCGATGCGCGAACTGGACCAGGTGAAGCTGGCAAAGGACGCCGGCTTCCCTGCCGACAGCATCCGTTTCGACACCGCGCCCATGGCGGTCATGATGTTCGCGCAGGCGGAGGCGGCCGGGTATAGTCTGGATGCCGCCGACGCCGTGGCCGTGCGGGAATTCACCGCTGGCGAATTCGCGCCCGGCGGTGGCTGGGAAGTGCTGATCGCGCAGAAGCAAGCCTGAAACAGACATTACAGGCCAGAATAGGGCAAATGCAATGACGACGCAGACGATCCCGCCGATGCTCCGCAGCGCCAAGGGCAAGCGGCCGAGCTTTTATGAAACCAAGGGTCTGGACCAGATGATGTCCATGATCATGGTGCTTGCCGGCGAAGTATCGGTGCTGGCCGACCAGATCGACCTGATGCAGCGGGCCGCCGCCGACAAGGGGCTGGACCTTGCCGGCGCCATGCAGGGGCTGGTGCTGGATCAGCCAGCGCTGGAAGAGCGGGAAGCGCGCCGGCAGGCAATGCTCGACCGGCTCTTCTACCTGATGCGCAAGGAAGCGGCGGAGGCGTCCTCTGAGGAAACGTCCGAGGGCTATAGCCGGACGATCGAAGAGATTGCGATCGGATGACGGAGACGATCGACGGGGCGGGATCGACGTTGGAGCGGCTGGCCGGGATCGTCGGCGCGGCCAACCTGCTGACCGGCGACGCACTGGCACCCTATAATAGTGATGTTTTCCGCGGGGGTGCTGCACCGGTCGCGATGGTGCGACCGCAGAGTGTGGAGCAACTTCAGGCGCTCGTAGCGCTGGCGACCGGCGCGGGCATGGCCTTGACGGTGCGCGGCGGTGGCGCGTCTTACACGGACGGCTATACTGCCCGCGACGACGGGCAATTGCTGATCGACATGAGCGGACTCGATCGCATCCTAACCATTGATGCGATGAACGGCCATGTCACGGTGGAGGCGGGCGTGACCTGGGCGGCGCTGCGTGAGGCGCTGGCCACGCAGGATTTGCGCACGCCATTCTGGGGGCCGTTTTCTGGGCTGCGCGCCACGGTCGGCGGCTCCCTGTCGCAACATACGATCAGCCATGGATCGGCGCTCTACGGCATTTCGGCGGACAGCGTGCTGTCGATGGATATCGTGACGGCGGACGGATCGCTGCTGCGGACGGGACCGGCTGCTGCGGGCAGCGTGCCGTTCATGCGCCATTTTGGCCCGGACCTGACCGGCCTGTTCACCGGCGATTGCGGCGCTTTGGGTGTCAAGGCGCGGATCACGCTGCCCGTGATAGCCCGGCGTCCGACCCATCGGCCGATTTCCTTTGCGTTCCCGTCCTTCGACGCGATGCATGAATCGATGCGCCTGATCGCGCGCGAGCGGATAGAGGATACGCATTTCGCGCTCGATGCGGCATTGTCGCAGGGGCAGATTGCGCGTCAGGATCGCGCCGGGGCGTCGATCGGCATGGCGCTTTCCATCCTGCGCAGTTCTCCTTCGGTCGTTTCCGGCCTGCAACAGGTGGTGAAGGCCGGCCTGTCCGCCCGTCGCCAGATCAGCGCCGCCCAATATATGACGCACTATATCGTCGAGGGTTTTGACGATGCGGAAGTGCGCGCCCGTCTGCATCGCATTCGTGCGATCAACGAAGGTCTGGGCCGGGAAATTGCAGCCACGGTGCCGGCGGTGGTGCGCGGCATGCCCTTTGCGCCCTTTTATAATGTGCTGGGACCGGCGGGGGAGCGCTGGGTGCCGTTGCACGGTAATCTGCCCCATTCCGCCGTGGCGGATTTCCATAAGGCCTATATGGCGTTTCTCCAATCCCGCGAGGCGGAGATGAAGGCGCTGGGCGTGTGGTGCGGCGCCATGTTCGGGGCGATCGGATCGGGCGGTTTCCTCTATGAGATCGCCATCTACTGGCCGGACGCAATCAGCGCTTATCATGAATCGGTCGTGCCGGCGGACTATCTGGCTTCGCTGCCGCGCCATGGTGCCAATCCGGCGGCACGCGCGTTCGCAACCCGGTTGAAGTCCGAGTTGGTCGATCTGTTCGTCGCCGATGGCGCGACCAATTTCCAGCTGGGGCGCGCTTATCCCTATGCCGATCGTCTGGAGCCTGCGCCCTTGGGGCTGGTAAAGGCTATCAAGGCGCAGCTTGATCCCAAAGGGCTGATCGCGCCGGGTAATCTGGGCCTTTGAAGCGAGAGAGGGCGCTCTCAGCCGCCCTCTCTACCCGTCCGCTCCTGTTCGGCAGGATCGGTTTCGACCAGGTTCATGAGTATGCCGTCGGGATCGCGAAGGCATGTTTCCCGTTGCGCACGATGGGGCATCCGAAATACTTCCGGCTCAGGTGACCAACTGGCGCCGGCTGCGCGCAACGCTGTCAGCGTCACATCCATGTCCCGCACATAGAAGACCAGCGCAACTTCCCCGATCCGCGCAGGACCGCTGGCAGGCGGCACGATGTCCGGCATCAAAACCGGATCAATCAGGAACAGGCCGATCATGCCATAATTGGGACCGCCGCTCTTGACGATCCGGACCGACAGCGGGCCGTGATGCCGAAAGCCCAGAATGGTGGAGGCCGATGGATCGGTCAGCACGCCCTCATAATATACCTTCGTGTAGCCGAGCGCTGCATAGAAGGCCGTGGCGCGATCAAGGTCGCGCACGAAGATCGTGCCCCGGATCAGCGCGGATACCGGCCGCAGGGAATCGTCATGCCGTGGCGTCATATCTGATCTTCCCATGTGTCGAGTTCGTACCAGGTGGAAATCATCGGCCAGCGCATGAGCAGGAAAAGATTGTCCTGCTCTCGCACCCAAAGGTCGGCCGGAGGCCAATTGTCGCGCCAGCGCAGCGCATAATGGCGGGCAGAAAAGATGCCGGCCGTAACAGAGATGGTTTCGAGGCCGAGATAAGCGACCTGAATGTGCATGCGTTGGGCACCGATGGCTTCGTCGCCATTGGGTGAGATGGAATTGGTGACCGTTTCGACAGGGCGATATTCGCCCGGCGCGTCCATGCCGCGCTGTTCCACGATCAGTGCGTCGCCCTGCAACGGATGAAGGCCCAGATAAGGAAGCGGCCGTTCCAGCGGCAAATATTGTTGTGGCAACACCTGACCATGCAGGCTTTGATCCACATAGACGCCATCCTGATCGACACGGAACCATGTGATCGCTTCGGTCCGGCCCGCGCGGTCGATCCGGCAATAGCCGTCGCGCGGCGACCAGTCCGGCGCCATCGCCAGGGTAACGTCGCGGATCAGCGCGGCATCGTCGAGAAGGCACTGGGCGCGCAGAACATGGCCGCCATCATGAGACGAGAGGTCGAAATATTCGCGGCCCAGATATGTGCCATCATCGCCCCGATAGGCGATTTGCCCGCGTAAACGGCGGGTAAGAATGGGTACAGGGGGCATAGTCATCGTGGCGCACGCTATCAGCCGGGAAGGGGGTGGCGGCGGCGTCCGCGCCATTGTCCGTCTGGCGGGCAAAGAGCCATTCACGGTTCCGACACAGCGCCAGCCCTCGCAAATTCGATCGGACATTTGCGGCGAATGGCGCATGGAAGATTGATGGACGTCGTTCGTTACACAAGCCGATGTCGGTCAATCCCGTACTCTCCACAACAAGAGGGGCGGGCATCGCTGGAACGTAGCACTGACATCCAACCACAATGCCGGAGTCGCCCGATGGAATATGATTATATACCCTTGCCGCAACGTAAGCCGCTGGTCTGGCCGAATGGCGCGCGGGTTGCGTTGATCCTTACCTTCAACCTGGAAACCTGGGATCTGGTGAAGGATACCGACAAGCCCTATTATGCCGGCGGGCCGTCGATCCTGCCGGATATTCTGCCCGGCAACACGCCTGATTTCCCCAATTTTACCTGGCGCGAATATGGGCAGCGGGTGGGCCTTTGGCGCCTGATCGACCTGTTCGACGAACTGGGCGTCAAAGCCAGTTGCACGACCAACGCCGTCACCTTCGAACGGCGCAAGGCGATGACCGACGCCGTGCTGGAACGCGGTTGGGAATTGCTGACGCATAATTGGGAACAGGGCGAATTGCTGACCAATTTTGCCGGCGACCCGGCCAAGGAACGCGAAGTCGTGCTGCGCACGCTGGAGCATTTCGAGAAGTTCACCGGCCGCAAGTCGAAGGGCTGGCTGTCCTCCTCCCTGCGCGGTACGCTTCAGACGGCCGATATTCTGGCGGAGCAGGGATGCACATTCTACTGCGACATCATGAACGACGATCAGCCCTATCTGCTGCGCACGCCCAGCGGGCCTATCGTATCCGTGCCTTATTCCAACGAAATCAATGATTTCACATTCATTACGCGCAAGAATTACACGACCGACGAATATCGCGACGTGCTGATCGAGGAACTGGACGTTCTGTATGCCGAGGGTGCCAAGACCGGACGCATCATGAATCTGGGCCTGCATCCGCATGTGTCGGGACGCGCGCACCGTATTCGTGCGCTGCGCGAATTCATCGAACATGCCAAGTCGTTGCCCGGCGTGTGGTGGGCCACGCGAGAGGAGATTGCCGAATGGTATCTCCAGAATCACGAAGCGCATATCCCCGGCCAGCTGGGCTGATGGCAGGCGGGGCGGGGGCGTGTTCCCCCGCCCGTTGTCGCAATCAGGGATGGCGGTCGAGAAAGTCCGCGATAGCGCCGGCCCATGGCTGTGGCGCCTGATCGCAGATGTCGATCCCGCCGCCCTCAATCTCGAACCAGTTAAAGTCTGGCCGCATGGCCCGTGCCGCAATGGCGGATGGGTGCGTCAGGTCGCCGCTGTTGGTCAGCAGCAGGGTCGGTTGGACCAGGCGGCGCAACGGTTCGTCATGGCGATAGGCGAAGGCCGCATTATGGCCGTACCAATAAGCGCCATGAGCATAGGCCTGCATCGCCTGAACGACATAGGCGCTGATCCGTTCGTCGCCTATGGTGCCAGCGGCCAGCATCTCGCGGATTTCCGCGATCTCGGTAAAATGGACGCCATGCGGTTGCGCACGGAAGGCCTTTTCGCGATCGACCAACTGCTCCACACCGGCCTTCCGTTCGTCCTCTCCAATGATCATCGGGCCGGCCAGGATAACTGCTTGGATCCGATCGACATGGGCGAGAGCGGGTTCGGTCGCGACGAGCGCGCCGGTATGGTGACCCGCGACCGCCGCCCGGCCGATGTTCAGGCTGTCCAGTACCGGCAAGACGGATCGGGCATAGTCGGCGATCGCCGGCGGAAAGCCTGGTGGGTCGGACATGCCGAAACCGGGCATGTCGATGGCGATCGGGCGCAGGCCCCTGGCCATCAACGGCGCAAAGACATTGTCGAACTGCGCCGAACTCATGATTGCCTGATGCAGCAGGATCAGTGGGCGCCCGGCCCCTGCATCCTGAAAATGCAGTTGCCCGAACGGCCCATCGGCATAGCCCCGCCGCATCTTTAAGTCCGACCCGCTCAGGGGATCATGACCTGCCGAATGGCCCGCCCTTGATCCAGCGCGTCCATCAATGCGTTGATGTCGGTCAGCTTGTTAACCGATGTCAGCAGCTTTTCCACTGGCATCCGCCGTTCCTTCCACAGTGCGATGTAGCGGGGAATGTCGCGGGCGGGGACGGCCGACCCCATATAGCTGCCGATCAGCGTCTTGCCCTCCGCCACCAGCGAGATGGCCGGGATGTCGAAGCGTTCCGCCGGGTTGGGCAATCCCACCGTGCAGATGCGGCCACCACGGCGCGCGGCCTGATAGGCGGCGGTCAGCACGGCGGCCCGGCCGACCGTTTCTATGACGACGTCCGCGCCGCCGTCGGGAAATAGCGCTGGCAATGCCTTGGGGGCTTCCAGCGGGGACAGGGCGATGGCGCCAAGGCCTGCCGCGATGGTGCGTTTCTCGGCAGAGGGATCGATAGCCACCAGCGTCGACGCGCCGATTGCACGCGCCGCCAGTAAGGCGGAAAGGCCAACGCCCCCCAGACCATAGATGAGGACGGTTTCACCGGATCGCACCGCTGCGGAACTGAAGACCGCGCCAGCGCCCGTCAGCACGGCGCAGCCGAACAGCGCGGCGATTTCCGGCGGCAGGTCGGCATCGACCTTTACGGCGGAGCGCCGATCCACCACGGCATGGCTGGCAAAGGCGGAAATGCCCAGATGATGGTGAACGTCATGCCTGCCATCATGCAGGCGACAGCCGCCATTCAACAGCCGGCCTTCCCCATTGGCGGCAGCGCCGACGCCGCACATATAGGGTTCGCCACTTTTGCAGCGGGCACATTCACCACAGGCGGGCAGGAATGCCAGAATGACCCGATCGCCGACTGCGAATTCGGCGTCTTCGGGCGACCCTAGCGCTTCGACTATGCCAGTCGCTTCATGACCGAGCGCCATGGGCATGGGCCGCACCCGGTCGCCATTCACGACCGAGAGATCGCTATGGCACAGGCTGGCCGCGTCGATCCGCACCAGCAGTTCGCCGGGGCGGGGCGGGTCCAGTTCCAGCTCCGCGATCCGCAACGGCTGCGTCTCGTCATAGGGCAGGGCGTGACCGCCCGACTGTTCCAGAAGGGCGGCCTTGATGCGCATCAGTCTGCCTGTCCCCATTTGCGATCGAACGCCCAGACGTCTTCGAAGCCGATCATACTGCAAAATGTCTTGAAGTCGAAGACGGGCGGGTTGCTCGGTTCGCCTTCGCCCTTGTCGCGCAGCTGGATGAGCGCGTTTTCCATCGCAGCCGCCGAAACCAGCGCCGTCAGCGAAGGATAGATGCCGAAGGCGAAGCCGATTTCCGCCAGAACACTGGCGTTGAGCGGCGGGGTCAGGCCGCCATTGGCGATGTTGACGAGAATGGGCAGGTCGAACGCGGCGCAGACGGTGCGCATCTCTTCTTCGCTCTGCAAGGCTTCGGGGAACAGGATGTCGGCCCCTGCCTTGGCATAGGCCTCCAGCCGCCGCAGCGTGCCGTCCAGCCCTTCTGACTGACGCGCGTCGGTGCGGGCGATGACCAGCATGTCTTGGCGCGCCTCTACCGCTACGCGGATCTTGTCGGCCATGTCCTTGGCATCCACCACCCGCTTATAGGGGGTGTGGCCGCATTTCTTGGGGAATTCCTGATCCTCGATCTGGATCGCGGACACGCCCGCCTGCTCGTAACCGCGGACGGTATGATGCACGTTCAGCAGGCCGCCATAGCCGGTATCGGCATCGGCAATGAGCGCAGCCTTCGACGTGCGCTTCACGGTTGCCATACGGTCCACCATTTCCGAATAGCCGACGATCCCGGCGTCAGGCAGACCATAGGCCGAAGCCGTCAGCCAATAGCCGGTGCCATAGACGATGTCGAAGCCGACACGATCGGCCATGACGGCGGCGATCATGTCATGGACGCCGGGAGCGACGAAAAACGTCTTTTCGGCGAGCCTGTCGCGCAGGCGGGTGTCGGTGGTCATGCTTGTTTTCCTTGCCATAGCCAGGGGACGGCGGCGCGCTGCGCCGTTTCGAAATGAAGGATATCGTCGGTATGCAGCGCCCGGATGCGCGCGATTTCGCTCCAGCCGTTGAGGAGCGCTTCACGGTTGCCTGCCGCTATATCGAACGTCAGTGGCCGCATGCCCTGAACGTGCAATTGCTGCCGTTCCAGATCGACGGCGAAGCTGTTTCCCGCGATGGCGCATTCGTGCAGCATCGTCACGGTCGCCATGTTGAAACGGATAGGCAGCATGCCGTTTTTGAAACAGTTGGAATAGAATATCTCGCCGAAGCTCTCCGCGACGATCACCCGGATGCCAAGGCCATCGAGCGCCCAGGGTGCCTGTTCCCGGCTGGACCCGCAACCGAAATTGGGACCGGCGATCAGGAAGGGCGGGGCGCTATCTTCGTCCGGCCGGATCGGAAAGCCGGGGGCGTCCCGCCGGTCGTGGAAGGCGTAGCGGCCAAGGCCCTGCCTCTCCGTGATCAGCAGGAAACGGGCGGGATAGATGATGTCGGTATCGACATCTGGATCCGGGAGGGAGAGGGCCTGTCCTTCGACCTTGTCGAGCGGTTTCATGCCGGCATCGTCCTTATGTCCACGATCCGGCCCGTTATCGCTGCGGCAGCGACCATGGCCGGGCTCATCAGATGGGTGCGTGCACCTGCGCCTTGGCGGCCCTCGAAATTGCGGTTCGATGTGGACGCGCAGCGGGCGCCGTTCGGCAGGCGGTCGTCGTTCATTGCGACACACAGGGAACAGCCTGGATCGCGCCATTCGAAACCGGCGGCCAGAAAGAGCTGGTCCAGGCCTTCGGATTGGGCCTGCCGCTTGACCGCGGCCGATCCGGGGACGACCAGCGCGCGCACGCCCGGTGCAACCTGCTTTCCCCGCGCGATGGCGGCCGCTGCGCGCAGATCCTCGATCCGGCCGTTCGTGCAACTGCCGATGAAGGCATGATCGATGGCAAGGCCCGCGATGGCGGAGCCCGGTTCGATGCCCATATAGTCCAGGGTGCGGCTGGCCGCTGCATCGGCCGGGACGAGCTGGTCGATCGACAGCACCTGATCCGGGCTGGTGCCGAAGGTGACCTGCGGCGCGATGGCGGCAGCATCGATCCGTATTTCGCGGTCGAAACGTGCACCTGCATCGGACGGCAACGTGCGCCAATAAGCGAGCGCTGCGTCCCACATCGCGCCCTTGGGCGCGCGAGGGCGTTGTTGCACATAGGCGAAGGTGATTTCATCGGGGGCCACAAGGCCGGTGCGCGAACCCGCCTCTATCGCCATATTGCACAGGGTCATGCGTCCTTCCATCGACAGCGTCCGCACGGCGTCACCCGCAAATTCGATGGCATAGCCCGCAGCCCCGGCAGCGCCGATCCGGCCGATCAGCGCCAGAGCCATGTCTTTTGCGCAAACGCCGCGCTGCACCATGCCGTCGAAGGTCACGCGCAGGGTCTTGGCGCGCGTCTGCCACAACGTCTGCGTACCCATAACGATGCCGCATTCGCTGGCGCCGATGCCAAACGCTAGCGCGCCGAATGCGCCATGGGTCGAACTATGGCTGTCGCCGCACACCAGCGTCACGCCCGGAAGGGTAAAGCCCTGTTCCGGGCCGATGACATGCACGATGCCCTGATCGTCACCTGTCAGCGACAGATATTCGATGCCGAAATCTTCGCAGTTTTTTTCCAGCAGACTCACCTGCGCGGCGGCGCGCGGATCTTCGATCGGCCGGCCGCGGTCATGGGTGGGTACGCTATGATCCGCGACCGCCAGCTGGGTGTCCGGGCGGCGCACCGCCAACTCCTCTTGCCGCAGCATCTCGAAACTTTGCGGTGTGCTGACCTCATGCAGCAGATGGCGATCGACATAGAGCAGGGATCGGCCATTGGCGTCGTTCAGGACGACATGGGCGTCCCATAGCTTATCGTAAAGTGTGCGTGGCATGGTGGCCGATGCTATCGGCTGCGCGGCCGACCGGCACAGTATCGGTCGCGCAGCTATCCGCTGTGCGGGCAAGCCATCGGGAGCGGGCGTTCAGGCCCGGCCGCCATCTCCACTCAGGTCGCTGGAGATCGCCGCCGCATAGCGTTTGAGCGTGGGCAGATACCGATCAAGCGCGGTATCCAGCTTCATTGCGTTGACGAAGAAGACCATCGTCATCGCAGCCTCGAACTCGCCGTCGTTGAAGATCGGCACGGCGATGGACGACGTCTTGCCGGGGGTGCGGTTATAATGGTTGCGCCCCTGAACGGCATAGCCGTCCTTGCGGATCTTTTCGACATCCAGCCCGGCCTGCGCCGATCGCAGATAGTCCAGATCGACTTCGGGCATTTCGCTCATCCAGCCGAGCAGCATCTCACGCTCCTCGTCCGCCGCGAAGGCCAGCGACAGCTTGCCCGATGCGCTGTCCAGGATCGGCAGAGTGAAGCCTGGATAATAGTTTTCGAATGTCAGTGCGGTGCTGCTGTGCGTGCTGTCGCGCAGCATCATGCGGCGGCCGACGCGAATCGCGATCGAAATCGGCCAGCCGACTTCGCGGGTAAGGTCCATGATATGCGGGCGGGCGCAGCTGACGAGTTGGTCGCGATGCTGGAACCCGTGGGAAAGCGTCTGCACCAACGCCGTGGCCCGATAGCGTTTGCGCGACGGTTCCTGTTCGATCAGGCCTTCATACAGAAGCGTCTGCACGATACGACATGCGGTGGGATAGGGTACGCGGGACGCGCGTGATATCTCCATCATGCTGAGCGACCCTTTTTCGTTGATCGCCTTTAACGCGGCGATCGAACGACTGATCGATCGGATGGGAACGCCTTTTTCCATATGCGACTCCTTCATGACGCTTTCATGTCCGATAGGTGACCATGCAATTCTCGCAACGCGGATATAAAAGCATAATCTATCCGTCTGTCGGATAAAATGGAAATTTCATCGTTCGGCATTGCTGGTCATTGATGAATGTTCGTCAATCAGGTCGCGATGCCGTGCATCGCCATGAGTATTGAGGAATTGCATATGGTTCAGATCAACCACCCCGACCTTCGCCCCGAAACGCATGCTTTTCTCGATCGGCGGGCGCAAGGGCAGGGCTTGTTGATCGATGGGCAGTGGAGCGAGGCCGCCGCGACGATGCCGACCGTGGACCCGGCCACGAACGAGACGATCGGCCTGATAGCCGATGCGTCTGCAAGCGATGTCGATGACGCGGTGCAGGCCGCCAGGCGGGCGCTGCCGGTCTGGCGCGGTATGACGCCGGCACAGCGGGCGGGCATCCTTTGGAAGATCGCCGATTTGATGGAAGCGCGGATCGACGATCTAGCGGAACTGGAAACGCTCGATCAGGGCAAGCCGCTGTTCGTCGGACGCTGGGCCGAAATTCCCGGCGCCATCGGCCAGTTTCGTTTCTTCGCCGGCCAGGCGATGATGATCGAAGGCAATATGATCGACAGCTCGATCAACTATCAGCCCGAAGGCAAGCAGGTGCGCAGCTGGACCGTGCGGGAACCCGTCGGCGTCGTGGCGGCCATCGTGCCATGGAATTCGCCGCTGGTCCTGACCGCGATGAAGCTGGCGCCGGCACTCGCGGCCGGTTGCACGATCGTGCTGAAGCCTGCCGAAGATACGACGCTGTCCGCGCTGTTGCTGGGCGAAATCATGATGGAGGCGGGGTTGCCAGCTGGCGTGCTCAACATCGTCACTGGCGCGGGCGCGGCCGCAGGCGCTGCGCTGGCCAGTCATCCGGGCGTGGCAAAGATCGCTTTCACCGGTTCTACCGCTACGGGCCGGGCGATCATGGATGCGGCCAAGACGGACTTCAAACGCATGACGTTGGAACTGGGCGGCAAATCACCCGCCATCATCATGCCCGACGCCGATCTGGACCTGGCCATTCCGGGCGTCGCCAACGCCATCTTCTTCAACGCAGGGCAGGTGTGCATCGCGGGATCGCGCCTCTATGTCCACCGTTCGATTCACGATCAGGTGGTGGAAGGCGTGGTGCGTTACGGACAGGGACTGGCGATGGGCCACGGCCTTGATCCTGTAACCCAGATGGGGCCGCTGGTGTCGTCTCGCCACGCCGACAGGGTCGCGCGCTTTGTCGATGGCGCACGCAAGGATGGCGCCAGCATATTGTCCGGCGGCGAACTGCTGGGCGATGCGGGCACCTTCATGGCGCCGACGGTCGTCACGGATGTGCGACCGGACATGGAGATCGTGCAGGAGGAAGTGTTCGGGCCGGT
>Ga0163161_10003075_pt1 | contig 11771 bp, 9 predicted proteins | sample S45metaG_FD_129847 | JGI IMG/M metagenome (GOLD analysis project Ga0163161, IMG submission 129847) | Switchgrass rhizosphere microbial communities from Kellogg Biological Station, Michigan, USA - S4-5 metaG | ecosystem: Host-associated > Plants > Roots > Rhizosphere > Soil | place: USA: Michigan... | reverse complement strand
CAAAGATACGGATCAGATGCTGAAAATAATCCCTTGCCTGTTCGTGGTATTGTTCTGGTTGGTACCTGGCCTGTACAAATGCAGCATTTGGTTGTTTCAAAGCAAGCTTTCATTCGTTATTCACACTATATTGACAGGAGATTGACAGGGGGGTAACAGGGTGTTGACAGGCACAAAATCGATGTTCTATCTGTCAACGCCCTGTTAACACCCTGATGATACCCCATTCATTGGTAATGAAGAAAAAACGAACTATGTACGTGTGATGGCTGGTGTACTGCAGATGAATATACGATCATCATGCGAACACGGTGTAGCTGCTATTTCTTTGCAATGCGGTACATTCTGCCGCCATCTGTTACAGCATATAAAGCTCCGTCTTTGCCAACTGCGAGCGCACGGAAGCGTTCGCCTTCTGATTTGAGTAATCTTTCTTCGCCTACAACTTTATTGTTTTTAATCACAAGCCTTGCAATATGCGTGCTGCTCAGCCCGCCAACAAACAGGTTTCCTTTCCACTCAGGGATCACATTACTGTTGTAAAAAACTATTCCTGATGGCGAAACTACGGGGTCCCAGTAATAAACCGGTTGTTGCACACCCTCTTTTTGCTGGATACCTTCGCCTACTTTTTCACCGCTGTACTCCAGGCCATAGGTAACTACAGGCCAGCCATAATTCTTACCGGGGCGGATAATATTGATTTCATCTCCACCTCTGGGGCCAAATTCTGACTCCCATAATTCACCGGTTGTTGGGTTGATCGCCAAACCTTCGGGGCTTCTTAAGCCTAAAGCGTAAATCTCTGGTCTTGCATTGGGTGTTTTCGCAAATGGGCCGCCGGGAACAGGTTTACCGGTTTTGGTGATGTGAATGACCTTGCCGATCGCCGCATCCAGTGCCTGCGCTTTCATCCGGATATCAGTTCCTGAACGCTCACCGGTGGTAACGAAGAGATTTCCGCTTTTATCGAATACGATGCGGGAGCCGAACTGCAGGCTTCCCTTATAGGCTGGTGTAGCACGGTAGATCACCTGTATATTTTCTACTTTGCTTTCATCTGCAGCTAATTTTCCTTTGGCAATAGCCAGTAAAGTACCTCCTGCAGTTTGTTCTGAATAGTCCCAGTAAATCATTCTGTTGCTGGCAAATTGCGGATCGATGGCTACGTCGAGCAGGCCGCCTTGTCCGTCAGGCACCACTGCTGGTAAGCCGTTAATTTTTTTAACGATTTTCCCGGCAGAAGTAATGATGCACATGGTGCCCATCTTTTGGGTAACCAGGAAGCGCCCGTCTGGCAAGGTGGAGATTGCCCATGGGTGCTCTAACGTTTTACTAACAATAGAAACGCTGTAAGGTGTTTTAGTTTTTACGCCAGCAATCCTCGTTTGTCCGGCAAAAGCAGGTTTGTATTTCGTATTGGCAGCTTGTGTTTCTACGGGTGGCAGAGACTGGGCTTTGAGGTCTTGTGCATAAATGCTTACTGCACATACCAGGGCCAGAGTTGTGGCATACAGGGACGGACCATTTGTACGGATTGGTAGGGTCATGATGATGAATTTGAATATAAATCTACATTATTTCATGATGAATAAGAAAGAATTGACCTGTGAGCTAAAAATCTTAAGATTTTTGACGCTCAGTCAACGAATGTGATTTATTACCATACATCAATGCAGGAACATCCTCAGACAGGTAATTTTGAGGAGATAAAAATATAGAAATTATGGAATTAGGAATTGGAATGTTTGGCGATTTATCTTTTGATCCTTCAACAGGAAAACCAAGAGAAGCGAAACTGAAGTTGCAGGAAATTCTGGAGCAGATTAAACTGGCTGATGAAGTTGGGCTCGACGTTTTTGGTCTTGGCGAACATCACAGGCCGGATTATGCAGTTTCCAGTCCTGAGATTGTGCTTGCAGCAGCGGCAAGTATGACCAAAAATATCAAACTGGCCAGTACAGTAACGGTGCTCAGTTCGGCGGAGCCTGTAAAAGTATACCAGGATTTTTCTACTATAGACCTGATCTCTAACGGCCGTGCAGAAATAGCCGTTGGCCGGGGAAGCTTTATCGAATCTTTTCCTCTATTTGGTTACAACCTGAAGGATTATAACCAGCTGTTTGAAGAGAAGCTGGACCTTTTGCTGAATATCAATAACAATGAAGTGGTTAACTGGAAAGGTAGTTTACGCGCGCCGCTGATCAACCAGACGGTACTGCCACGTGCAACCAACAATGGCAAACTGCCTGTATGGATTGCAGTTGGTGGAACGCCTGAATCTGTTTTACGTGCAGCAAAATTAGGACTGCCACTGATCCTTGCCATTATCGGAGGAAGGCCGGAACAGTTTCAGCCGCTGATGGAATATTATAAAGATGAATATGTGAGACATGGCCATGATATCAAACAGATGCAGATCGGTATCCACTCACATAGTTTTGTGAGCAATGACCGGACGGTTATCGATGATTATTATTTCAGTTATGCCTCGCAGATGAACAGGATAGGGGCGTCACGTGGCTGGCCTGCCTATACAAAAATGCAATATAACGGTGGCCGCTCAAAAGACGGTGCTTTATTTATCGGAGATGCTGCACAGGTGACGGATAAAATCCTCTACATGCATGAATTGTTTGGCATTACACGCTTTATTGGACATATGGATGTGGGCGACCCTTCACATGCCAGCATGATGAAATCTATCGAGATTTTTGGAAAAGAGATCGCTCCTCAGGTCAGGAAAGCATTACATGAAACTACTTCTGTTGCTTAAAGCCCTGGGCTTAACGGATTAGGTTATTTTACAAAAAGCCTCTTTTTCTTTTGGGAAGAAGGGGCTTTTACATAAAAAGCATATATTCGTTCTCATTTATTAATATGCTTAAACCTATCTTAAAATTAAGTCTGCTCTCAGTGGTATTTTCATTGATCAGCCTTGCTGCACTTGCCCAGAAAATAAAAGAACCTCAAAATGTACCTCCTGAGTGGTCTAAAGCGTATACCCCTTTTCGTATAGCAGGAAACTTGTATTATGTGGGCACATATGATCTTGCCTGTTACCTTGTTACTACTCCAAAAGGCCATATCCTGATTAATACAGGACTGGCTGCTTCAGCAAAAATGATCAAAGCCAATGTAGAATCTTTGGGATTTAAGTTTGCTGATATAAAGACCCTGATGACTACCCAGGCGCACTATGACCATATGGGAGCCATGGCAGCGATCAAAAAGATGACTGGCGCAAGCATGATGGTGGATGAAGAAGACGCGGCAGTAATGGCCGATGGCGGAAGTTCTGATTATGCATTGGGAGGATATGGCAGAACATATCAACCGGTCAGGGCAGACCGCTTATTGCATAATGGCGATACCGTAAAATTAGGCGGTATGAACCTCGTAATGCTTCACCATCCTGGGCATACCAAAGGTTCGTGCAGCTTTCTCTTTGACGTTAAAGATGAACAAAGATCGTATAGGGTGCTGATTGCCAACATGCCGAGTATTGTGACCGAGAAAAAATTCACTGAGATTACTACCTATCCACATATTGCAAAAGATTATGCTTACACCTTGAATGCCATGAAAAATCTAGCATTTGATATCTGGTTATCTTCTCACGCGAGCCAGTTCGGGCTGCATCAAAAACATCAGCCGGGAGATGCTTATCGTCCGTCAGCTTTTGCCGACAGAACGGGTTATGATGCTGCGCTTACGGATTTACAAAGCCAATATGATAAAAAGATTGCTGATCAATAGTTATTTAAGAGATTTACATAAAATGTTTTAACGTCTCATTCGTCTGCTGTTGTAATGCCAGTTTCAGCAGTTCTGGTATTTAATTTTTTACCGGCTAAGGGTATTTCGGTATCAGCGTGTCTTAAGAGTAATCTGAAACAAAAAAGAAGTTCCTGGTCTAAAACCCCCTCATTCATGATACAAAAGAGTTACCTGTCTTTATTCCTATTTCTATGCCTGTTTTCCCAGGCTTTTGCCCAACAAAAATTTACCGTCAGCGGAACCATCAGGGACGCTGCAACCGGAGAAACCCTCATCGGGGCTACGGTAAAAATGCAGAACGCTACCCAGTCTTTTGGTACTTCCTGTAACGCCTATGGCTTTTATTCCCTATCCGGCAATAGCGGGGAATATGAAATGACCGTAAGTTATACCGGGTACCAGAGTTTTACCAAAAAAATTACCCTTAGTGCCCCTCTGAAACTAAATATCGAATTGGGTACAGGCAAAGGCGACCTGAATGAAGTGGTGATCACTTCCAAAAGCCGCAAGAATGAGAATGTCCGCAGTCCGCAAATGGGCCTGGATAAGCTCGATATGAAGTCGCTGGACAATCTGCCTGTGCTGTTTGGTGAGAAAGATGTGCTCAAAACCATCCAGCTGCTGCCCGGCGTGAAAGCTGGGGGGGAAGGCAATACAGGCTTCTTTGTGAGGGGCGGTGCGGCAGATCAGAACCTGATCCTGCTGGATGAGGCTACAGTCTATAACTCTTCGCATCTTCTTGGTTTCTTTTCGACATTTAATGGTGATGCTATCAAGGATGTAAGTTTGTACAAGGGCGGAATGCCTGCCCAGTATGGCGGCCGCCTGTCATCGGTACTTGATGTGAAAATGCAGGACGGTAACAACAAAGAATTTGCAGCTGAAGGCGGAATTGGCCTGATCGCTTCGCGTATCAAAATAGAAGGCCCTATCGTAAAAGATAAAGGATCATTTATGCTCAGTGCGAGAAGAACTTATATTGATCTCTTATTAAAGGCATCACCGGATTCTTCGCTGAACAGCAACACGCTGAACTTTTATGATATCAATGCCAAATTAAACTATAAGTTTGATGATAAGAATACCCTCTATGCTTCCGGTTACTTTGGGCAGGACAATATTGGTATCAAAGACCTGTTTGCAAACGACTGGGGAAACACTACAGCTACGCTTCGTTTAAACCATGTGTTTAACGACAAGTTGTTTTCAAATACCTCCTTCATTTACAACAAATATCACTATGCAGTGGAATTGCTGGATGCAGACAACAATGCGCGCGTGACTTCGATGATCAGGGACTATAACCTGAAGGAAGACCTGCAGTATTACAGTAATAAACATGTGATCAGGTTTGGTGCGCAGGCTATACATCATCGGATTGCACCATCAGATATTACCACTACGGGCAATTCAAGTTTCAATCCTTTAGCGGTCGAAAACAGATATGGACTGGAGCTGGCGGCCTATGTTTCGGATGAATGGGCACTGACGGATAAATTCAATATTTTATATGGGGTGCGCCTGAGCTCTTTCTCTTTACTGGGGCCTGGTACATTCAATACTTATGATAGTGCAGGTGAAATTGCTGCTGCATCAACCAGCGGAAAGGGCGACTTTGTAAAAACATATATTTATCCCGAACCACGTTTCTCGGCCAGTTACAGCCTGACTGATGAAACTTCGATCAAAGCATCCTATAACCGGAATACCCAGAACATCCATATCCTGACCAATGCCAATACAGGATCACCTACAGATCAGTATGTGATGAGCAGTAACAATATCAAGCCTGAACTGGCAGATCAGGTGGCGATGGGTTATTTCAGGAACAGCAAGGATAATTCTTTCCAGTTCTCCGGAGAGGTATATTACAAATGGCTGCAGAACCAGATCGATTATAAAGACGGTGCCGAGCTGATCGCCAATGCCACTGTGGAATCAGAACTGTTATATGGTACAGGCCGCGCTTATGGCCTCGAGCTCTATGCGAAAAAAACAAAGGGCAAACTTACTGGCTGGATCAGCTATACCTTATCAAAAACTGAACGCAAGATTGATGGGATCAATGGCGGTAAATACTACAATGCCAAGCAGGACAGGACGCATGACCTGGCTCTGGTGGGGATCTATAACTTTAATCCGCGATGGACTTTCTCGGCCAATTACATCTACAGCACCGGTAATGCGGTCACTTATCCTGCGGGGAAATACAGCGTTGGAGGATTGACCACCTATTATTATACAGACCGGAACGCAAACCGGATGCCTTACACGGCCAGGTTAGACCTGAGTGCGACGTTAAAAGCGAAGGAAACCAAAAAATACCAGTCAAGCTGGAGCTTTGGTGTCTACAATGCACTGAACCGTAAGAACCCATATTCTATCCAGTTCAGGGATAAAAAGAATGACCCTACCCAGACTGAAGCTGTACAAACCAGCCTGTTTGGTATTATTCCATCTGTTACGTATAATTTTAAATTTTAATGGCTATGCTGAAATATCAATCCTTATCAACATATATATCCTACTCTTTCCTTTCTCTGGGCATACTGACCACTTTTGCATCCTGCGAAAAAGTGATTGATGTAAAGCTGAATACTTCTGCCAGTCAGTTAGTAATTGAAGGTACGATCACGGATCAGCTGGGCGTTCAGACCATCACTGTAAGCGAGTCGGTTCCTTATACCAACAGCAATGTCTATCCGGCGGTAACAGGGGCACAGGTGACCGTCACAGATGATGATAACCATTCATGGACGTTCACAGAGACTAAACCTGGAACTTATTCTATTGCCTCTTTAAAAGCAGAAACCGGCCATAAATATACCATGAAAGTGGTGGTAAAAAACACAACTTACACCGCTTCTTCAACGATGCCTGCACTGGTTAAACTGGATTCATTAAGCACGAAAATTATCACCTTTGGCGGCGATGATCTCAAAATTGTGGAGGCGCATTTTAAAGATCCTGCAGACCAGGTTAACCAGTACCGCTGGGTGCTGAAAGTTAATGGGATACAAATTAAGGCTGTATTTGCCGATAATGACCGCCTCACCAATGGCAACGAGGTGATCAATACGCTTTTTTATGATGATGACACCAATAAGGAACTGAAAACGGGAGATGTGGCCGAAGTAGAAATGCAGTGTATAGATAAAGAGGTATTTACGTACTGGTTTACGTTGAGCCAGCAAACCCAGAATGGCCCGGGCGGTGGTGTAACACCGGGGAACCCGCCTTCGAATATCAGTAACAATGCGCTGGGGTATTTCAGTGTGAATACCACCGAGAAGAAAACACTGACAGTAAAATAAGTTCTTTTAGTAACTGGAAAGGGTTGATCAATATATACAGATATCTGTATATATTGATCAACCCTTTCCAGTTACAAATCGTATTCCTTTTCAACAACTGACATGATCAGTTCTTTCACAGTGATCCCTTTCTGTGCACCCAATATCTTTAATGCTTTTAAAGCGCTTTTCTTCAGGCGCAGCGGGTAGGTGACAATTTCTTCTTCAGCTGCAGGAACGGGTTTGCTCTCTTTCTTTGCTGTCTCTTTTAAGGGAGAATTGAACAAGGCAGATACTCCTCCTAAATTCTTATTGTTATCCTCGATATCACCCAGGTTTTTCTTTGCCATAATCTTATATTTTAACTAAAATTTCGTCTACCAGATTTGAATAGTCTACCGCACCGTTAGAGGCTGGGGCATATTCAAAAACGTCTATTCCTTTCAACTGTGCTTCTACAAGGGCCACATTGATCCTGATGGAAGTATCAAACAGTTTATCATCGAAATACTTTTTGATACTGCCGGTGATCTGTTCCGTGATTACCCTTCTCGGGTTGATCTTGGTAATAAATACTCCGCCAATGGTCAGGTCTTCATTGTAATGTGTCCTCACGTCTGAGATGATAGATACCAGCCGGTCAATCCCTCTGTAGGCAAAATATTCGGCCTCTAAAGGGATCATTACTGTATCAGCTGCTACCAGTGCATTTACGGTCAGCATTCCCAAAGCAGGTGCACAGTCAATCAGTACATAATCATATTTTCCTGCCAGCGGTTTTAATAATCTTTTCAGGATGGTCTCTCTTCCAAGGCGGGATACCAGTTCGATTTCTGCACCTAAAAGATCAAGTGAAGAAGGAATAATATCGAGGTATTCTGAGATGGTTGATACCGGAAGGGGAGAGTCATTTTTAATACTGTCATAAATTGAAGTTTCCACATCCCTGAGTCCGAGGCCTTCAGTAAGGTTAGATTGCGGGTCTATATCTACCAGCAGAGTTTTTTTCTTTAAACGAGCTAATCCGGCGCCAATATTCAGCGCTGATGTTGTTTTTCCTGTGCCGCCTTTATGGTTTATAACAGCTATAATCTTCATATCAATATATCTTTATACAAGGGCGCAATGATACAAAGATATTTTAATATTTAGGCTGCCTGTTTTTTTCCTCAATCCATAAGGAAAGGTACTTTCTGCTGTTTAAAGTGTGATAATGAAGGATTTGTCCGGTGAAATCATGATTGCGGTGTGTGGATAAATTCCCGGATAAATTACTGATTGCCTCAAGAAATAAAGGCGCAAGAGCTGATTTTTCATAACGTTCATTGATGATAAGGACTCCGTTTTGCTGTGCTTTTAGCCATACTGTTTGATCTTCGTATAAGTTAACAGCCTGATCAATAAAGTCATCGGTATTCGCGGCTATTGCCCCGTTCCAATTTAGTTTTCCCCGCATTGCTTCTGCCCCGGCAGATGTAGTTACTGCAGGTGTGCCGGTCTGCATCGCATCTATAAATTTCCCTTTTAGCCCTGCACCAAATTGTATAGGCGCGAGCAGCACTTTATGTGCTGCTATGCTTTCCCTTGCATCATGCGCACGGCCATGAACGCAGAAATTTTCCCTGATATGATGAAACTGCATCACCTTTTGTGAAGCATAGGCACCATAGATGTGTAGGGTTGCTCCGGGCAGCTTCTTTCGTAATGCCGGCCAGATACTAGTTTTTAATACCTGTAGTGTATGCCAGTTGGGCTCGTGTAAAAAATTACCGATAAAGACAAAGCCTTCCCGCTGTTCAAAAGGCTTCCATTGGAGGATGCGTTCTGCTGTGATCCTGTCTTCCAGAAAGGGGAGATAATAAAGTATAGAAGGATCGATATGAAAGTGTTCGCGGAGAATATCCATTTCAAATTCGGAAATGATCAGGGAGAGGTCGCAGCGCAGGATTGCCGCGATTTCGCGTTTGGCAGCATCAGTGAACAAGTTCAGCGGTAAACCTGTTTTTACAGCTTCCTGCCTGGCATGACGTAAAAAATGCAGGTCTTCTGTATCCAATATTCTCATGGCATGAGGACATTCCTGCTGTACCCGCCATCCATATTGTTCTTCGATCACAAAGCGGTCAAAGATTACGATATCAGGAGACAGCTGATTGACAAAGGTATTAAAGCTTTGATCATTTAACCTGATCTCTATTTCTTTTACCCCAATCTCCTGTAGGTGATAGCTGAAATCTCCTTTCAGGGCTGCGGAAGCGAAATAAACTTCATATGAGGCAGCAAGGAAAAGCTCCGCCAGCTGTAGTATTCTTGTACCGGCAGCGGATGAAGCGGGTTCTGGCCATACCAATCCGATGATGAGGACGCTCTGCTTGTTCATTCGTCTAAATTATTACTAATTTTGCGAAGGAAGAATTATTCAGATACTCATGCTTGGATTAAAATTATTAACAGACCCCCGATGGGCGAACATTGCAGAATCAAACCTGGAGGAAATCCTGACAGATCATGCCTGGTGTGAGCAGAAGGCGGCTACCAATGCGATTACTTTAATCACGCAGAATTCTGAACACATGGATCTGGTGGAAGAGCTCACTGCCATTGCTATCGAAGAGATGCAGCATTTTCAAATGGTTGTTGATATTATTAAAAAGCGTGGTTATACTCTTGGCCGCGAGCGTAAGGATGACTATGTGGGACGTCTGGTAAAATTTAACCGCCGGGACGGGAGCAGGAATGCTGCATTTATTGACCGGCTTTTATTTGCAGCAATGATAGAAGCCAGAAGTTGTGAGCGTTTCCGGGCTTTATCACAAAATATTAAAGATCCTGAGCTTGCTCAGTTTTATCATGAACTGATGGTGTCTGAAGCCGGGCATTATACCACATTTTTAAATTTTGCAAGAAAGTATACTATCGATATTGACGTAGATAAACGCTGGAAAGAGTGGCTTGATTTTGAAGGTGAGCTGATTCAGGGCTATGGGAATAAAGAAGCGATTCATGGTTAATAAATGCTGAATTGAGATCTTTTAACAGTTACTGTTCAGCATATAATATTTCAACTTGTTTAATACAGGCTTTCAATGCTGTGCTGTAGCATGAATATTTTATTTGGTCCCCAAGCCGGAAATGATGATCACTGAATAATTAAGGTTACTGCTGATCGAAATTCTTCACATCTCATTGTATTTGAAATTCATATTGGCAGATGACCAATTAGTTAAAAGGTGTCATTTGCCACATTCTGTTATTCTTCATTTATAAATTTCATCCCTTACTGTGGTATTTGCTAAATTGCAAAGGGTTCAAAAATTCGACCTTTTTACTCGTTTATGTATTTAAAATCATGAATTATACTCCTTTTTAGAATTTAATTCTCTTTGGGTAGCATAAAACAGATAATATTGCGGATAAAGATGTCATAACGTTTAATCGAGCGTTGTTATTATTGATTATTAGTTTTTTATATTAATCATGCCAAAAAAATGATGTTAAAATTCAAATAAATGAGCATAATGTAAAATATCTGATATATATTTCCCCTCTATTAATTATTAACTCACCTTAAATCATTCACGAATGAAGAAAATTTTACTAATTTTTCTTGCTGTATGCGCGTTTGCACTAAATAGTGTTTATGCACAAAACAAAAAAATCGGAGGAAGGGTAACCTCATCTGATGACGGACTGCCACTTCCTGGCGTATCCATTAAAGTTTCGGGTTCAAAAAGTGGTGTTCAGACAGATGCTGATGGATCTTATACGCTAAATGTTCCTGATGGAAGCAACACTGTTGTTTTTTCGTTCATTGGTTATTTACCACAAACAATCACTGTTGGTAATCCGAGTACTTATAACATAAAACTGGTTTCTGATCAGAAAACACTGAATGATGTGGTTGTCATCGGTTACGGTAGTGTATCCAAAAGAACATCAACCGGATCAACAGCAAGCGTTAAGGCAGCAGATATTGCAGGTCGTCCGGTAACAGGTCTGGATCAGGCATTGCAGGGACTTACTGCTGGTGTACAGGTAACTTCAGCATCAGGTACTCCTGGTGGTGCTGTAACAGTGAGAGTTCGTGGTGTATCTACCATCAACGCTGGTTCACAACCTTTATATGTGGTAGATGGAACACCAATTATTGCTGCTAACAATGCTCAGATTGGTTTTGGAAATGGACAAACCAATGGTCTGAATGATATCAATCCAAATGATATTGAGTCCATTGATGTATTAAAAGATGCAGCTGCCGCTGCAATCTATGGTTCACGTGCTTCTAACGGAGTTGTGATTGTAACTACCAAAAGAGGTAAAACAGGCAAAACCAATATTGACCTGGATTACTCTACTGGTTTTCAGCAAACCACAAAAACGATTGATGCCCTGACCGGTCCTGAGTATGTTCAGTTATATCAGGATGCTGTACAAAACCGCTATCCTACTCTGACAATTGGTTCAACAACCTATCCAACTTTGACTGCATTAATTACTACAGGGTTAACCCGTCCGCTTTTGGCTGCTAATCCAAGTACTTATTCTACCACTAACTGGCAGGATCAGGTATTCCGTAATGCACCAATCAGTAATTACAATCTATCGATCAACGGTGGAAATGAGAAAACAAGATTTAATATTACTTCCGGATTTTTTGATCAGGATGGGATACTAAAAGGTTCTAGCTATAATCGCTTT
>Ga0163161_10003072_pt1 | contig 11775 bp, 12 predicted proteins | sample S45metaG_FD_129847 | JGI IMG/M metagenome (GOLD analysis project Ga0163161, IMG submission 129847) | Switchgrass rhizosphere microbial communities from Kellogg Biological Station, Michigan, USA - S4-5 metaG | ecosystem: Host-associated > Plants > Roots > Rhizosphere > Soil | place: USA... | reverse complement strand
CGCCGCCTGGAAGGCCGCCGAAGAGCTGATCAGCCGTGTCGACGACGAGACCGTGATCCGCGCGCAAGCCGCCTTCGCGCGCATGGATTCGGAAGGCCAGCGCCGCATGGCGGCGCTGCACGCCGGGGGGGCCAAGCGCTCCCGCGCCGACCTCGAGATTTCGCCCAACCTCTGGGCCGGCGTGGGCCTGGTGCGCGGCGGCGCAGGTACCGCACTGGTGGGCGATCCGCAGACCGTGGCGGCGCGCATCGAGGAGTACGCATCACTCGGCCTCGACAAGTTCATTCTCTCGGGCTACCCGCATCTCGAAGAGGCCTACCGCTTCGCGGAGCTGGTGTTCCCGCTGCTCTCGCGCAAGGCTCAGGCCCGGCTCGCGGGCGGCTCGCTGAGCGGCCCGTTCGGCGAAGTCGTCGCCAATCTCGATGCGCCTTCGCGCCTCGTTTCCCAAAGCTGAGGACTGCCATGACGGAACAAGTACAGAAACTGCCGGCGGTGGCGCCTTCGGAAGAAAACGCGGGCGGCGCGTTCAAGGCCTTCGGCGCCAACGTGGCGGGCCGCCTGGTGCCCTGGCTGGTGCCGGTCGGGCTGATCGTCTTCTGGCAGGTCGCCTCGTCGCTGGGCTGGCTTTCCACGCGGGTGCTGCCGGCACCGGTCGACGTGGTCAAGGCGGCCTGGGGGCTGGCCGTGTCGGGCGAGCTCTGGACGCACGTCAAGGTGAGCGCGGGCCGCGCACTCGCCGGGCTCGCCATCGGCGGCGGAACCGGCCTGGTGCTGGGACTGCTGACGGGATCGGTGAAGTTCTTCGAGACGCTGCTCGACTCGACGATCCAGATGGTGCGCAACATCCCCGCGCTGGCGCTGATTCCGCTGGTGATCCTGTGGTTCGGCATCGACGAATCGGCCAAGCTGTTCCTCATCTCGGTGTCGGTGTTCTTTCCGATCTACCTCAACACCTTCCACGGCATCCGCAACGTCGATCCGCAGCTGATCGAGATGGGCCGCACCTACGGCCTGACGCGCTGGCAGCTCTACAAGGAAGTGATCCTGCCGGGCGCGCTGTCGTCGATCCTCGTGGGCCTGCGCTTCTCTCTCGGGCTCATGTGGGTGATCCTGATCGTGGCCGAGACCATCTCGGCGCAGGCCGGCATCGGCTACCTCACGATGAATGCGCGCGAGTTCCTGCAGACCGACATCGTGCTGGTGGGCATCCTGCTCTACGCACTGCTCGGCAAGCTGGCGGACCTGTTCGCGCGCGGCCTGGAGCAGTGGTGGCTGCGCTGGCATCCCGGCTACCAGAAGAAGCCGAAGTGAGGGCAGGGCAGATGACTACCTCTTCCATCACACGCCGCACGGCGATCGTGGCCTTGAGCGCATGGAGTGCTGGCGCGGTGCTGGCCCAGGGCGCGACGGCGCGGCCTGCCACGGTGCGGCTCGGCTACCAGAAGTCCTCCACACTGATCGCCTTGCTGAAGGTGCAGGGCACGCTGGAAAAGCAGCTCGCCACGCTCAATGCCGTACCGAGCTGGCATGAATTCACCAGCGGCCTGCCACTGCTCGAGGCGCTGAACCTCGACAACCTCGACATCAGCGCCGACGTCGCCGACACGGTGCCGGTGTTCGCGCAGGCTGCCGGCGCCGACCTGACCTTCGTCGCGCAAGAGGCGCCTTCGCCCGCCGCACAGGCCATCCTCGTGCGGGAAGATTCGCCGCTCCGATCGGTCGCCGACCTGAAAGGAAGGAAGATCGGGTTCGCCAAGGCGGCCGGGGCGCACTACCTGCTGATCGCGGCACTGGAGAAAGCCGGCCTTTCTTTCAGGGACATCGATCCCGCCTACCTGACGCCGGCCGATGGCCGGGCCGCATTCGAGCGCGGCGCCATCGATGCCTGGGTGGTCTGGGACCCGTTCCTTGCCGCGGCGCAGCGCCAGGCGAAGGTGCGCGTGCTGGCCGATGGCACGGGCATCGCCTCGTACCAGCGCTACTACCTTGCCAGCACCAAGTTCGCGAAGGCGCGTCCGGACGTGCTGCGCGTGGTGTATGCGGAGCTCGAGAAAACCGGCCGGTGGGTCAAGCAGAACCCCAGGGAAGCGGCGGCGCTGCTGTCGCCGGTCTGGGGGCTGGACGCCGCGACCATCGAACAGGCCAATGCGCGCCGCAGCTATGCGGTGCGGCCCGTGGTGGCCGAGGCGCTGACCGAGCAGCAGCGCATTGCCGATGCCTTCTTTGCCGAGAAGCTGCTGCCCCGAAAAATCAACGCGCTCGACGTGGCGCTGTTCCAACCGAACCCGAAATCTTCATGAGTGCCGTTCTGAAAGACATCCAGCCATCGGCCATCGCAGGCGGCGTGCGCCTCGAGGCGCGCGGCCTGCACAAGCGCTACGGCGAGCGCGATGTGCTGCGCAACACGCAGCTCGCCATCGAGCCGGGCCAGTTCATCGCCATCGTGGGACGCAGCGGCTGCGGCAAGAGCACGCTGCTGCGGCTCATCGCCGGGCTCGAGGAAGCCAGCTCCGGCGGCCTGTACACCGACGGAAAGGCGATCGATGGCCTGCACCACGACACGCGGATCATGTTCCAGGAGGCGCGCCTCTTGCCCTGGCGCCGCGTGCTCGACAACGTGACGCTGGGCCTGCCCGCCGAAGCCAAGGCGCGCGGCAAGGAGGTGCTTGCGCAGGTGGGCCTGGCCGACCGCAAGAACGAGTGGCCGGCGCGCCTGTCGGGCGGGCAGCGCCAACGGGTTTCGCTGGCACGTGCGCTGGTGCACCACCCGCGCCTGCTGCTGCTCGACGAGCCGCTGGGTGCGCTCGATGCGTTGACCCGCATCGAGATGCACCGGCTCATCGAAGACCTCTGGCAGCAGCACCGCTTCACCGCGCTGCTGGTCACGCACGACGTGCAGGAGGCCGTGGCGCTGGCCGACCGGGTGATCCTGATCGAGGACGGCCGCATTGCGCTGGACGAAAACATCGCGCTCGCACGGCCGCGCTCCCAGGGCGATCCGGCGTTTGCCGCCATCGAGAAACGCATTCTCGACCGCGTGCTGCAGAAGGCCGGAGAGCCCGAGGCGCCCGGCACGGATGCGAGCTGGCTGCAGCCCTCCGCGCACACGCTGCGCTGGGCCATCTGAATCCTTTCATCCACAACAACGGGAAAGCCATCGCATGTCGCAGAACTGGAAATTCGAAACCCTGTCGGTGCACGCCGGCTACTCGCCGGAACCGACCACGCGCGCCGTGGCGCCGCCCATCTACCAGACGGTGGCCTATGCGTTCGACAGTGCCCAGCACGGCGCCGACCTGTTCGACCTGAAGGTGCCGGGCAACATCTACACCCGCATCAACAACCCGACGCAGGACGTGCTCGAGCAGCGCGTGGCCGCGCTCGAAGGCGGCATCGCGGCGCTGGCGCTGGCCTCGGGCCAGGCCGCGGTGACCTATGCGATCCAGACCATTGCGGAGGCGGGCGACAACATCGTCAGCAGCACCGCGCTCTATGGCGGCACCTACAACCTGTTCGCCCACACGCTGCCGCAGTTCGGCATCACGACGCGCTTCGCGGACCACCGGGATCCGAAGAGCTTCGAGAAGCTCTTCGACGAGAAGACCAAGGCGGTGTTCGTCGAATCGCTCGGCAACCCGGCCGGCAACGTGACCGACATTGCAGCCATCGCCGAGATCGCGCACCGCCACGGCGTGCCGCTGATCGTGGACAACACCGTGCCTTCGCCCTACCTGAGCCGGCCCATCGAGCATGGCGCGGACATCGTGGTGCACTCCCTCACCAAGTACCTGGGCGGCCACGGCACCAGCATTGGCGGCGCCATCGTCGATTCGGGCAAGTTCCCCTGGGCCGAGCACAAGGCGCGTTTCAGGCGCCTGAACGAGCCCGACGTGAGCTACCACGGCGTGGTCTATACCGAGGCGCTGGGCCCGGCCGCCTACATCGGCCGCGCACGCGTGGTGCCGCTGCGCAACACGGGGGCGGCCATTTCGCCGTTCAACGCCTTCCTCATCCTGCAGGGCATCGAGACGCTCGCGCTGCGCATGGACCGCATCAGCAGCAATGCGCTCGCGGTCGCGCAGCACCTGAAGACGCACAAGGCCGTGAACTGGGTCAACTATGCCGCGCTCGAAGACCATCCCGACCATGCACTCGCGAAGAAGTACTTCGGCGGCAAGTCCAGCGGCGTGCTGACCTTCGGCATCGGCAGCGGCCGCGAGGGCGGGGCGAAGTTCCTCGACGCGCTGAAGCTCTTCACGCGCCTCGTGAACATCGGCGACGTGCGCTCGCTGGCCACCCACCCGGCCTCGACCACGCACCGGCAGCTCTCGCCGGAAGAGCTGGCACGCGCCGGTGTGACCGAAGACACCGTGCGGCTGTCGGTCGGCATCGAGCACATCGATGACCTGATCGCCGACCTCGACGTGGCGCTGGCCGCCGCTGCGGCGTGATCCGGACCGCTTCCATTTCATTCATTTCCATCCGAACCTGCAACCCGAAAGAGAAAACCTCATGTCCATCCAAGCCATCAACGTGCGCAACCAGTTCAAGGGCAAGGTCCGCGAAATCATCCGCGGCGACGTCGTCTCCGAAGTCGATGTCGAAACCGCCTGGGGCATCGTGACCTCGGTCATCACCACGCGCTCGGTCGACGAGCTGCAGCTCAAGGTCGGCTCCGACGTGGTGGCGCTCGTCAAGTCGACGGAGGTTTCGATCGCGAAGCTCTGACGGACCCTCGGGCCCGCGACCACCCGGCGCCGTTTGTGGCGCCGGGTTTTTTTGCTGGCGGGCGCCTTCGGTTCTTGGCACATCGGCCGCGGGCTTCTACAGTGCGGGCTACAACGCCCGGAGAAAACCATGGTCAATTTCGAAGTCAGCACGATCGTGCGCGCGCTGCACGACGCGCGCGACGAGTGGCGCGATTCCCAGGGCCGCTCGCGCGAGCCCGGCGCGCGCGAATTCCCCTCCCGCGACGCGCTTGCCCAGATCGTGGAACTGCTCAAGGGCGCGCTGTTCCCGATGCGGCTCGGTCCCCCCGAGCTGCGCCACGAGAGCGAGGACTTCTACGTCGGCCACACGCTGAACACCGCCTTGCAGTCGCTGCTGGTGCAGGCCCGGCTCGAATTGAACTTCAATGCGCGCCGCCAGCCGCGCTCGGCCAGCGAGATCGACGAGACGGCGACGGAAGCGGTGCGCCAGTTCGCGGGCACGCTGCCGGAACTGCGCCGCCTGCTCGACAGCGACGTGCTCGCGGCCTACCAGGGCGACCCGGCCGCCCGCAGCGTCGACGAGGTGCTGCTGTGCTACCCCGGCGTGCTCGCGATGATCAACCACCGGTTTGCGCACCGGCTCTACCAGCTCGACCTGCCGCTGCTGGCGCGCATCGTGGCCGAGCTGGCGCACGCGCAGACGGGGATCGACATCCACCCCGGCGCGCAGATCGGCGCCGGCTTCTTCATGGACCACGGCACGGGCGTCGTGATCGGCGAGACGGCGGTCATCGGCAAGCGCGTGCGCCTGTACCAGGCCGTGACGCTGGGCGCCAAGCGCTTTCCGACGGATGCCGAAGGCAACCTGCAGAAGGGCCTGCCGCGCCATCCCGTGGTGGAGGACGACGTGGTGATCTACGCCGGCGCAACCATCCTGGGCCGCGTGACACTGGGCAAGGGCGCCGTGATCGGCGGCAACGTGTGGATCACCGAGGACGTGAAGCCGGGCGCCAGCGTGACGCAGGCCAGCCTCCAGAACGCACCCCGGGCCAATGGGCCGTAGGGGGCCGGCGGGGCGCCGGAATCCGGTCGGTTCCGGCCGCGCTATGCTTCGCCGGTCTCAACACTGTCGCTTGCACCCGCATGTCCTTGCCTCAAGCCGTTTCCTCCGCCCCCTCGATGCCTCCTGCCACGGAGGAGTCCTGCGATGTGCTCGTGATCGGCGGCGGGCCCGCGGGTTCCACGATCTCGGCGCTGCTCGCGCAGCAGGGCCGCCAAGTGGTGCTGCTCGAAAAGGCGCATCACCCGCGCTTTCACATCGGCGAATCGCTGTTGCCGGCGAACGTGGAGCTTTTCGAAAAGCTCGGCGTGCGCGACCAGGTCGAGAAGATCGGCATGCCCAAGTTCGGCATCGAGTTCGTCTCACCGGAACATGAGCACCGCAGCTACGTGGATTTCTCCGAGGGCTGGGACAAGGCGCTCGACTCCGCCTGGCAGGTGCGCCGCTCGGACCTCGACGAGCTGCTGTTCCGCAATGCCGCCACGCGCGGCGCGCAGACCATCGAAGGCTGCAAGGTGCGCGATGTGGCCTTCGATGCCGACGGCGCGACGGTGCAGGCCGAGATGGACGACGGTGCCAGGCGCAGCTGGCGCGCCCGCTTCGTGGTGGACGCCACGGGCCGCGACACTCTGCTGGCCAACAAATTCCGCTGCAAGGAAAAGAATCCGGACCACAACAGCACGGCGCTGTTCGGCCACTTCACCAACGCCGAACGGCTCGAAGGCAAGAAGGAAGGCAACATCAGCATCTGCTGGTTCCCGCATGGCTGGTTCTGGTTCATTCCGCTGGCCGATGGCACCACGAGCGTGGGTGCGGTCTGCTGGCCCTACTACCTGAAGACGCGCGACAAGCCGCTGAAGGACTTCTTCTACGACACCATCGGCCTGTGCCCGGTGCTGGTGGAGCGGCTCAGGAACGCCACGCTGGTGGACGACGCCGTGCATGCCACGGGCAATTTCTCGTACTCGAGCACCCATGCCACGGGCGACCGCTACCTGATGCTGGGCGATGCCTTCACCTTCATCGACCCGATGTTCTCGTCGGGCGTGTACCTTGCCATGCACAGCGCCTTCGACGGTGCCCAGCTGGTGGCCACGGCCCTCGACAAGCCGGCCGAGCTGGCACCCGCGCGAAAGGACTTCGAGGCCATGATGCGCAAGGGACCGCGAGAGTATTCGTGGTTCATCTACCGCGTGACCAACCCGACGATCCGCGACATGTTCATGCACCCGGGCAATCCGTTCCGCGTGAAGGAGGGATTGATGTCGCTGCTGGCCGGCGACATCTACCGCGGCACGCCGATGTGGCGCGCGCTGGGCATGTTCAAGTTCCTCTACTACTTCATCTCGATCACCCACATGCGCCGCACGTGGGAGGGCTGGAAGCGGCACCGCTTCAACGTCCGCGACATGGGCGCATTGAAGGGCGAGACGATCCTCAAGTCGGACTAGACGGGGTGTGGGCCTAGGTGGCCCACGCCGTGCGCGAGGCGCGCAACGTGGCCACCGCGTGCGCCACGCCGGGCCCGGGGCTGCCGAGCACCTCGACGCCGATGTCCGCCAGGTCCGCCGCCACGGCCGCCATCGAGGCCTGTGCCAGCACCACGACATCGGCCGCAACGGCCGCGGCGCGAATTTCCCTTGCCAGCACCGCGATGTAGCGGGTGAGGTCCCCGGCCTCGAAATGGGCCCAGGCCTCTTCGACCAGCAGGACGCTCGGCTTCACGCCCACCCCGGCCCGCGCCGCGGCCGAAAGAATCAGCGCGGTCGTCGGCTCCAGCGTGCTTTCGAGCGCCGCGGCCACCAGCACGCGCGGGCCGCATCGCACCGCGCGATCGGCCATGGCCCGGTCGATGCGCTGGGCCGCGAATGCGCCGCCCGTGGCGGTCTGTTCGGCCAGGCCGCCGATGGTGGAGCAGGTGCAGGCGACCACGGCGGCGCCGCCGGACGCGGCGTCGCGCATGGCCTCGTGCACGCGTGCAGCGAGCATCGGGTTGTCAGTGCCCGTGGTGCGCGCTTCGTGCAGCAGTTCCTCCCTCACCAGGTGGCGCACCTCGAGGTCCGGTGCAATCTCGCGCGTCAGGCGCTCGAAGGTCTGCACATGGACCTGCGCCGTATGGAGGAATGCAATGGTGTCGGCCATGGGGAAGAAAACTCAGGCAGCCTCGCGGGCGCGCTTCGCCTCGTAGGCCTTCAGGTGGACATAGGCGGTGCGCAGCACCGAAGGCACGGTCGATCGGGTGCGCCCGGCGCGGCGCAGCAGGTCGCCGATGATGTGGTCGGCTTCGACGGGCGTGCCGCGCACGATGTCCTTGTACATGGAGGCCGTCATCGGCGATCCCGGCGCGGTCATCATCTTGCGGCCACGCTCGACGGCCGCGGGCCGCGGCGCGAATCCGTTGTGCGCCGCGATGGCGCAGCATTCGTCGAAGATCGAGAGCGCCACGTCCTGGCCCTCGGCCGCCACGATGTCGCCGATGGACGCGCGCATGAGGCTCGTGAGGCCGGCGGCCGAGGCGATGAAGACCCACTTCTCCCACATGTCCTGCGAGATGGTGTCGCTGGCCACCGCATCGAACTTCGCCCCCGCGAACTGCGCCTGGATGGCGTCGACCCGCGCCGACCGGCCGCCCGCTCGCTCGCCGTAAGCCAGGCCGTGCAGGTCGTTGAGGTGCAGCACGCGGCCATCGTCGTCCAGCGTGGCGGAGATCATGCAAAGGCCGCCCAGCACGCGCTCGCTGCCGAAGCGCTCGGCCAGCCGGTCGATGTGCTGCAGGCCGTTGAGCAGGGGCAGGATGACCGTCTGCGGCCCGACGGCGGGCGCGAAAGAATCCATGGTCGACGCGAGGCCGTAGGCTTTGCTTCCCACCACGATCACGTCGAACGGCGCCCGGATGTCCTCGGCCATCAGGTGGGGCGGCGAGGGCAGCTGCAGGTTGCCGAACGGGCTCTGGACCACCAGCCCGGTCTTCGCGATCTGTGCCGCGCGCCGTGCGCGCAGCAGAAAAGTCACGTCGCGTCCCGCCTCCAGCAGCCGGCCGCCGAAATACCCACCGAGTGCACCGGCACCCACCACCAGAAATCGCATTGATTCGCTCCAGAGTCGAAAGGACCCGGTCGATGATGCACGCGATTGCGCGAACCTGCTTCGCATGCGCGGGAAAGCCAAAGCCGAACGGAAGAGCTTTCCTGGAAAAGGTCATGGCCCCTTCGCATAATTGTTTTTCCCCATCCATTCCCTTCCTTCTTCATTCAAGGAGCTTCATTCATGAGCCAGACCCGAATTGCCGTGATCGTCGGCAGCCTTCGCAAGGATTCGTACAACCAGAAGCTGGCCCTCGCGCTGGCACACCTTGCGCCTTCGGACTTCACGTTCGAGCATTTGCGCATCGACGATCTGCCGCTGTACAACCAGGACGGCGACGGCAACCAGGCCCCATCGGTGAAGCGGCTCAAGACGGAAATCGCGGCGGCCCAGGGCCTGCTGTTCGTGACGCCCGAATACAACCGGTCGTTCCCGGGCCTGCTGAAGAACGCGATCGACCACGCCTCGCGCCCGTATGGACAGAGTGCCTGGGCGGACAAGCCGGCCGCGGTCGTGGGCATCTCGGTGGGCGCCACCGGTACCGCGCTGGCGCAGCAGCACCTGCGCAACGTGCTCGCCTACCTCGACGTCCCGACGATGGGTGCGCCCGAGATATTCCTGCAGTTCAAGGACGGTCTGTTCGACGACCGCGGCCACATCGGCAACGAGGGCACGAAGAAATTCCTGCAGGGCTGGATGGACAAGTACGTGGCCTGGATCAAGCGCCACTCGGCGGCCTGACACCGCCACTTGGCCACCGACGTGAAAAAGCCGCCCGGAGGCGGCTTTTCTTCTCGTGGCGGACGCTGCTTCAGGCAGCCTGGGCCAGGTTCTTCTGGTTGGCGGCTTCAGCCGTTGCCACCAGGATCTCGGCCCTTGCGGCGGCCAGCGCGGCTGCCTTGGGTGCGTCACCCATGGCGAGGCCTTCGGCGCGCACGAAGCGCACATCGGTGATGCCGAAGAAACCGAACACCACCTTCAGGTAGCTCTCCTGGTGTTCCGCGGCCTGGCCGCCTTCGGTGGTCGAGTAGATGCCGCCGCGGGTCGACGCCACGATCACCGTCTTGCCGCCGGCCAAGCCGACGGGGCCCTTCTCGGTGTACTTGAAGGTGCGTCCGACTTGCGCCAGCCGGTCGATCCAGGCCTTGAGCTGGGTCGGCACCGAGAAGTTGTAGAGCGGCGCACCCACGACGATCACGTCCGAGGCGAGGAACTGGCTCACGAGCTTTTCAGACAGCGCGTTTTCGCGCTGCTGGGCTTCGGTCGGCTCGGCTTGCAGGCCGGTCTTGATGGCGAGGGCGTCGGGGCCGAAGTGCGACGGTGCGTCGGTCGCAAGGTCGAGGTACTCGACAGCGGTGTCGGGATGCGCGGATTTCCAGTCCGACACGATCTCGGCCGTCAAAAGGCGCGAGCTCGAATGGGCGCTCAGGATGCTGGAGTCGATATGGAGCAGCTTCATGGTCAGTCACTTTCGTTGGGGTGAGTCGGCGCTGAAGTGGGCCGGCGATGGATGAATTCTATTTTTGGTGCGAGTGATTGATTAGTAGGCAAAAAATCACTTCATCGTTCCATTTGCAGGACAATGGGGCCATGCAAGACCTCAACGACATGGTTTTCTTCGCCGAAGTGGCAGAGCGCGGCGGCTTTGCGGCGGCCAGCCGCGCCCTGGGCATTCCCAAGTCACGCCTCTCGCGGCGCGTGGCGGAGCTCGAGGAACGGCTCGGCGTACAGCTGATGCAGCGCAGCACGCGGCGCCTGTCGCTCACGCCGGCCGGGGAGATCTACCTGCGGCATTCGGCCGCCATGCGCGATGCGGCCCAGGCGGCGGCCGAAGCGGTGGCGCAGGTGCAGACCGAGCCGAGCGGCACGGTGCGCGTGAGCTGCCCGATCACCATCGTGCACAGCGGACTGGGCCAATTGCTGCCCCGGTTCATGGCCCTCTATCCGGCCGTGCGGGTCGACCTGCGGGTGATGAACAGGCCGGTCGACCTGATCGAGGAGGGCATCGACATCGCCCTGCGCGTGCGGCCGGCCATCGAGGACAGCACGACGCTGGTCGCCAAGGTCCTGGGAACGAGCCGCGGCTTCCTCGTGGCGAAGCCGGAACTTTTGAAGCGCCTCGGCCCTGTGCACACGCCGGCCGACCTCGTGCGCTTGCCCACGACCGCCATGTCGGCCAACAACGAGGGGCGCAGCGAATGGCGCCTCGAGGGCCCCCATAGCGAGGTCCACGTGCACACGCACAGCCCGCGCTACGTGGCCGACGATCTTGCGACACTGCAGCTGGCCGCCATCGAAGGCGTGGGCGCCACCTTGCTGCCGGGCTACATGTGCCGCGACGAGGTGGAAGCGGGCCGGCTCGCGAGAGTGCTGCCCGAATGGGGGCCGGCGCCGGTCATCGCGCACCTGGTCTTTCCGGCCCGGAGAGCGCTGGTGCCGGCGGTGCGCCGCTTGATCGATTTCCTGGCCGAGCACCTCCATGGGAGCGAGACGGGCATGTACTAGCGCCTGCGCCACGCCGGTTTCATTGCTCCTTATGCGAAAAATGCCATAACCAAACAAGTAGATATTCGTTTGGCATTGAAGCAGTGCTTCGCACAATCCGAGGTCCCATCCCATTCAAGGAGCGACCATGGCAACCCTGCGACTCGGCGACACGGCCCCCAATTTCACCCAGGATTCCAGCGAAGGCCCTCTTGATTTCTACCAATGGGCCGGCGATTCATGGGTGGTGTTCTTCTCGCACCCGGCCGATTTCACGCCCGTGTGCACCACCGAGCTGGGCAAGACCGCGGCGCTGTCGGGCGAATTCGCCAAGCGCGGCGTGAAGCCCATTGCGCTGAGCGTCGACCCGGCCACCAAGCACAAGGAGTGGATCGGCGACATCAACGAGACGCAGAACACCACGGTGAACTTTCCCAT
>Ga0163161_10003070_pt1 | contig 11781 bp, 8 predicted proteins | sample S45metaG_FD_129847 | JGI IMG/M metagenome (GOLD analysis project Ga0163161, IMG submission 129847) | Switchgrass rhizosphere microbial communities from Kellogg Biological Station, Michigan, USA - S4-5 metaG | ecosystem: Host-associated > Plants > Roots > Rhizosphere > Soil | place: USA: Michigan... | reverse complement strand
GGCCGAGGACGCCAGCAACACCGATGATCGCTTCGACCGCGCCCGTCTGCGCAAGGCGATGGCGGCGGCCGACTGGCTGGACCCGGCGCAGATCGCTCAGAGCGCCGCGCACATCGCCGAAGCCGATGCGGCGCTCAACTGGTCCGCCGATCTCGAATTCGGCGCCCGTGTCAAACGCGACCCGTTCGGCATGACCTATCGCCCGATGGCACCGCGCGCGATCGCCTTGCGCGTGGTGGCGCGCATCATTCGCGAATTGGACGAAGAGGCCCGGGGCAGCGCCGTCGCGCGGCTGTTCGATGCGCTGGTGGAGGGGAACCCCGGCTCCATCGGCAATCTCGTCGCGCGGCCCAATGCCGGCGGCTGGAGCTTCGCCAACGCGCCGGCCCGCAGGACGGCGCCGAAGCGTAGCTAGCCTCTCAGCAAGGTCCAGCCAAGGATCGCACCGCCCAGCAGGATGACCGGCGTGACCCAGGCTCCACGAAGCCGCCACGCCGCCAGCAACGCGACGCCGAACATCGCCGCTGCGATCAGGAATGACGGCACGTTGACGGTGGTCGCCATGCCTAGGTGGATCGCGGTCGCCGCTATGACGCCGACCACCGCCGCCGCCACGCCTTCCAGGGCACGCTGCAAGACCGGATGCTCGGTGATCGCCTCCAGCCGCTCGAACAGGATCAGCGAGAACGCGAAGGCGGGCAGGAACATGCCGGCGGTGATCGCCAGCGCGCCGGCCAGGCCGCCCGCGACATAACCGACGAACGTGGCGAAGATGACCAGCGGCGCCGGCAGCAGCCCGGCGATGCCGATGCCGTCCAGGAACGTCGCATCGCTGATCCAGCCTCGGCCGACGGTATCGGCGCGCACATAGGGGATCGCGGTATAGGCGCCGCCGAACGTCAGCAGCCCGCCTTTCAGCCCCGCCACGAACAGTGCCACCGCGCCGGTCGCGAGGCCCTTGGTCGCCACTGATGCGCCGGGGAGCGTGACGAACTGCGCCAGCCAGCCCAGCGCCACGGCGACCGCAACGACCAGCCACGCCCAGGCAGGGCGATGGCGGACGGCATAGACGAAGCCGGCCGCGACCAGCGGGATCCAGAACGGCACGCCCAGCAGTGTCGCGATCAGGCTGGCGGCGGCGATGGCGCCCAGCAGGCGCGTCTCGATGATGTGCTCGCCGATGCGCCAGACAGAGCGGACGATCACCGCCAAAACGACGATCTGCACGCCCAGCAGCACGCCAGCCCAGACGGTGCGGCCGACGATCCAGGTCGTGTAAGCCCACCCGGCGGCCAGCATCAGCAGCAGCCCGGGGAGCATGAAGCCAAGCCCGGCAAGCAATCCGCCCCACCGTCCGCGCGCGATCATGCCGAGATGGACGCACAGTTCATGCGCTTCCGGTCCGGGCAGGACCTGTAGCACCGCGAGCAGGCGGTTGAAGCGGGCCTTTCCGATCCAGTGCTCATCCTCGACCAGCGCCTGGCGCAGCATGGCGATCTGGGCGACGGGTCCGCCAAAGGCGAGGGCGCCGAAACGCAGGAATTTGGCGAACAGCGCCGGCAGGGTGATTGGCCGCGGTGCTGTCGTGTCGATGATGGACAAGCCAGAGGTATCGTTCACTCGATGTGCTCCTTAGCCGCAGTCGCGGCAATGGGAGCGGACTTGGACGAGTGTCGTCTGAACGGGCGCCGCGTCTGCCCGTGACCAACCTGATATCGCAATCGGCGGCGGCTGCAAGCCCTGGCGTGATCCGTCAGGACTTGACCAGTGCGTCGCCCATGCCGACGGTTTTGCCACGGGTGATGAACACGCGGTCGCCGATCTTGGAGGCGGCGAAGATCTTGGCGGCGAACGGTTCGGGCATGCCGACACAGCCGTGGCTGGCATAACCCCACTCCACTTTGGAGCCGTGCAGGGTGATGCCGTCGTTGGTCAGCCGCATCATGTAGGGCATCGGTGCGTCGTAGAGGTTGGAGACGTGGTCGCGGTCCTTCTGGGTGATCGGGAAAACGCCCAGCGGCGTCGGCTTGTCCTCGGTCCCGAGCAGCACGGCGGCGGCGCCGATCTCGTAACCGGCGCGGAAGATCGACAGCACGCGCGCATTGAGGTCGACGGTGATGACGATCGGGCCGGCGGGCACGCCCGCTTCGTCCCAGTGCCATTCGCCATATTTGATCGCGCCCTTGATCGGCAGGATCCGCTTGATGACGAAGGGATCGTCGGCGTTTGGAGTCGCTGGTGTCGGGGTGGGAGGGGGCAGGTCAGCGGCCGGCTGGACCGCCGCGCTCGCCACCCGCACCGGCTGCGGCGTTGGTTCCGAAGAACGCATGCCGCTGCTGGCGACCCACAGCACGCCGCTGACTGCCAGCAGCCCTGCCGCGCCCAGGGCGTAGATTGTCCGATCGTTCATCGCGCCCTTGTGCCGCGAAAGCGATGAAGAAGTGCTGAAGCGGTCACGTCAGCGACGGCGTGACGCCCGGCTCGGCCTTGGCCATCGCGCGCTGATAGGCCGGTCGGGCACCGATGCGTTGCAGATAGGCTTGCAGGTTGGGCTTGTCCGCGATCGAGGTCTGGCGAAAGCCGCGCCCGGTGGTGAGCGCGTAGCCCATCATGATGTCGGCGGTGGTCAGGCTCTCTCCGCCGAAGAACGGCTTCTCGCCCAGCCGCGCCTCGACCATGTCCCAGCCAAGGGTATTGCGCTCCGCCACGAAGGGTAGCGGCTCATTACCGCTCAGCATCGACACGAGCTGCATCATGCCCGTGGTCATGAAGGTGCCGTTGGCCCAGTGGAACCAGAACAAGTGGTCGGCGAAGTCGGGATGATCGGGGGCCGGAACCAGGCGGCCCTGGCCATAACGCGCAACGACGTAGTCGCAGATCGCGCCGCTTTCGCCCAGCACCAGGTCGCCATCGGTGATGACCGGGGCAATGCCCATCGGGGTCAGTGCCTTGTAGTCAGCAGGCGCCATGTGGTTGTCGGTGCGTCGCTCGTAGCGCTTGAGCACATAGTCGAGGTCCAGTTCCTCGCAGAGCCACACGATCCGCTCCGACTGCGATTGGCCCAGGTGGTGTACGGTCAGCATTCGGCTCTCCTCAGGTGCACGCAAGGCTCAGCCATGCGCGCCGAATTCGTCGGCGATGGCGGTGCCGATCCGCAGTGACAGCGCGTAGCTGCGTTCGATCGGGTCGATGAAGTCGCGGTGGATTGCGGCATAGCCGGTCGCGCTGGAGTCGGGGTAGTCGCTCGGCGCATCGACCTTGAAGTCGTCGATCGAGGGGAACTGCACCGGGAAAGCGCGGCGCAGCTGCGCCAGACCGTCCTCGACCCGCAAGGTGAAGAACATCTCGAGCACGTCCTCGTGGCTGATGTCGTTGGCGCGGCTGAACTGCGGCACCATGACCGAGCGTAAGAACATGTGCTGGAACAGCGCCAGCCGCAGGGCCTGCAACGCCCCGATGTTGCGCCGGGTGGTCTCGCGCTCGGCGAGGGGCGCCTCGTCGGGGATCAGCGCCAGCAGGCGGTGCAGCTTGAGCGCGTCGACCCGCAGCCGCGAGCCCAGACGGCGATACACTCCGTTGCGATCGTCGGAGGTAAGGTATTCGGCGATGCGCAGGCACCCATCGGCGATCTGCTGCTCGTCGCCGCGATAGGGGCGGCTGGCCCAATAGGCCGAATTGAACAGCTCGCCGAAGGCGGCGACCGTCTTGATCGAGGCCAAGGCGTTGGCGGCGCGGACCAGGCGGACGAGGGCGCGGCCGCGCTCGCTGTCGCGCAGCATGCCCGCGATCTCTTCCTGGTTGCCCGCCGCCGCCGTGCCGATGCCGGCGATCACGTTCACCGGATAGCCCAGCTGCTGCAGGATCGCATTGTGTGGGATCGCGCGGATCTGGCGCAGGCTCATCGTGCGATCGCTGGCGAGATCGGATTGCCGCCGCGCCTTGCGGCTACCGGTGTCGTTCAGCAGCCCGAGGCCGAGCGCGGTGATCGCGCGGCTGTAGGTCCGGCTTTCCAGGTGCATGTGCTGAACGTCGCGGATCGAACGGTAGAAATCGAGGCTGAGGTCGGTGCGGCGGTAGAACGGATCGGCCGGGGCGCTGGTGTCGGCTTGCCACAGCGGCATCTCGGTCAGGCGGGTGAGAGTCGCCAGCGCCAATTCGTCGGAGCCGAACCAGAGATAGCCATCGCCGCCCTGAAAGCTGACTTCAGGCTCCAGCTTCACGTTGGCGCGCAGGAAGCGCTTTCGCGCCCAGGGCGACATCTGCCAGTGCAACCGGTCGGCCATGCTGGAGGGGTGACAGCCCCGCCCCATCGACTCGCCGCCGGTGTTGAAGACCAGCGCGGAGACGTCGGTCAGGCCATTCTCGACCATGCCCTCGGCCAGACGGCCTTGCAGTCGCTCGATGGCTAGCGCGGCGGGGATCTGGCCGACGAAGCGGCCCGCGTCGGAGAAGCCGGTCTGCACCGAGACGCGGCCGCGCCGCCGGGCGTAGGCACGGTAGGCGGGCTCGGCCAGCACCGCGTCGATGAAGCGGCCGCCGTGTTCCAGCGCGGTCTCGGTCTCGAACAAGGGCGAGACGTCGACCTTGTCGGCGACGCCAAACATCTCGGCGAAGTAGAGCGCGGCCAGCACCGTCGTCGGCTGCTCGCACTCGGCCACCAGCATGCGGATCGGGGCGTCGGCGTCGATGTGCGTCAGGATCTGCGCCATGGCGAGGAACTGGCGCACGGCGGTGCTGTTCTCGATCGCCAGCGCGGCGAAGTTGGTCTGAAGCGGCTGCACTTCCGCCAGCAGTTCGCGCATCCGCACCAGTGCCGCCTGGCTGGACAAGTCGAGCACGCCATCGGGGTCGATGCGGCGGCGGATCGCGTTTTGCAGCTGCGAGCTGTTCACACGGAAGTGGATCCAGCCCATCCCGAGCCCGTCCGCGCGCATCGCCGCCGCGACGACGAGCAGCTTGCGCGCGACATCGCTCTCGGCGTGGCGCGCCTCGTCTTCCAGCTTGGCGATGATCGGCTTGAGCGAGATCAGCTTGTCGGGGTGGTCGCCGCTCAGCGCATTGGCGGCGTCGGACAGAGCTTCGGGCGTGGAGAGGTCCGCGGCGAAGCGCCGCGCCATGTCGCTGGTGTGCGCGCCGGCGCGCTCCAGTTCTTCCGCAACTGCGGGCAGGGCGGCCTTGAGAGAGGCGGCATAGCTCGCCAGCCGCTGCGCCTTTTCCTCCAGGCGATAGCGGATCGAGGTCGACCACGAGATGTCGGTGCGCCCGTCCATGTCGTAGCCGACCCAGTGGGCGAAGCGGAACGGCAGCGGCTGCAGGCTCTTCCACTTCTTGGGGAAGCGCGCGGCGGCGATGTCGAACAGGCGGGCGTTGATGCGGTCGCGCGCGACTTGGCCCCGCGCCATCGCGGCCATCGCCTCGGCGTGTTCGTAGTCGAGCGTGATGGTGTCGCGCTGGGGCGAAGCGACGCAGACGGTGGCCTGGCTGAAGTCGCCGCACGAGGCTGACGCGGTGATCGCCGCCGCCTGGTCGCGGCTGTGCAGGAACGTCGGGTGGGCGGTGAAGACGACGTGTGCGGCGGGGCGCTGCCAGCGCACGGCAAAGGCGGTGAAGTCGTCCTCGTCCGCCAGCGCGTCTATGCGTTCGTCGTTGCTGTACGGCGCGATCGGGCCGGCGATGCGGTCGAGCCGGGCGGCACGGACGCGCAGGCCCTCGCACTCCATCTCGGCCACCAGCGATTCGATCTGGTCGAGGCCGAGCGCGCCGCTTTCCAGCTTGCGGGACAGCTCCAGCGCCAATTGGAACACCGGGTTGGCGGTCGGTTCCTCGACGGTACGCTGGTGCAGCTCGGCCAGCCGCGCGTCAAGATCGGCGATGCGCGGCGCTTCGGCGCTCATTGGCTGAGACCGGCCGCCGCGCGGGCCATCCGCTCGATCTCGGCCGTGTCAGGCTTGCCCTTGGGGACCATCCAGCTGCCGCCGACACACAATACGGCGTCGAGCGCCAGCCACTCTGGCGCGGTCTCCTGGGTGATGCCGCCGGTGGGGCAGAACTTCACGTTGCCGAAGGGGCCGGTGATTGCCTTCAAGGCCGGGATGCCCCCAGCGGCCATCGCCGGGAAGAACTTGAGCCGGGAGAAGCCGAACTCCAGCGCCAGCATGATGTCTGCGGCGTTGGCGGTTCCGGGAAGGAAGGCGGTGCCGCTCTTTGCCGCCGCTTCGCCCAGCTTCGGCGTGAGGCCGGGCGAGACAATGAATTCCGCGCCGGCGTCCAGCGCTCGGGCGAGGTCGTCGGGGTTGAGGACGGTGCCGGCGCCGACCACTGCGCCCGGCACTTGCTTCATCGCCTTGATCGCGTCGATCGCGCAAGGCGTGCGCAAGGTGATTTCCAGCGCCGGGAGTCCGCCGGCGACGAGCGCTTCGGCGATCGGCAGCGCATGTTCGATGTCCTCGATCACCAGCACCGGGATGACCGGCGCCAGGGTCATGATGCGCTCGACCAAGGCGGCGTCGTTGGGGTATGAGGTCAAGACAGATGCTCCCTGGCAAAGGCGGCGGTGGCGCCGAACAGGCCCGGCTGCGAGTGAGTGATGAGCTTGACCGGCAGCGAGGCCATCAGGCTGGCAAAGCGGCCCTTGGCGCGGAAGCGCTCGGCAAAGGCGGACTTCACCAGTTGCTCGCGCAAGCGATAGCCAAGGCCTCCGGCGACGACGACGCCGACCGCTCCGTGTGCCAGCGCCAGGTCGCCGGCCACGCTGCCCAGTGCCATGCAGAACCGGTCCAGCGCGGCGGCGGCCAAGCTGTCGCTGCCGTCCATCGCCGCGGTCCAGATCTCGATGTCGGTACGGTCCGCCACCGGCCGCTTCTCCATCGCCGCGAGCGCGGCGTAGATGTCGACGATGGCGGTGCCGGAGACGACCCGCTCCACCGAGACACGATTGTGGCGCTGGCGAAGGCGCGCCAGGATCGCGTCCTCGATCGTGTCGTGCGGCGCGAAGTCGACGTGGCCGCCTTCGGTCGCCTGTACGCGGTAGCTGCCTGCCTCTCGCAGCAGGATGGCGACGCCAAGACCGGTGCCTGGACCGACGATGGTGATCGCGCCCGTTGCGGGCAGCGGCACTTCGGGACCGGCGAGGTGCGGCAGGTGCTCGGCATCGGCGGCGGCGACCGCATGGCCGACGGCGGCGAAGTCGTTGACGATGGTGTAGCGCTCGACGCCCATCTTCTCCGGAATCAGCGCCGGGCGGATGATCCAGGGGTTGTTGGTAAAGCGGATCACGTCACCGCCGACCGGACCGGCGATCGACATCGCGATCGCCTTGGGCAGGGTGCCGCCCTGATGCTCGCGGAAGGCCTGCCAGGCGGTCTGGAAGCTGGCGTAGTCCTTGGTGTGCAGCGTTTCCGGTTCGCCGAGCGTGATCGCGCCGTCCTCGCCGATGGAGGCGATGGCGAAGCGGGCGTGGGTGCCGCCGAGGTCGACGGCCACGAGGTCAGTCAAGAACAGCTCTCCGTTTGAGGACGTGTGTTTCGGGTAACGCCGATCACAATCCCGCCATCTCTAGCATGGCGGATGCGCCCTGCTCGGCACCGCTGGCGCCGTACCGGAACATGGCGAACAGTTCACGACCCATGCCGTTCTCGGGCGGAGGCGGGGCGGCCGGCTCGCGGCTGGACAAGTCGGCGGTCGTAGTCAGCGTTCCCTGATTGGCGCAGAGCCGAACCATGTCGCCATCCTGCAGGTAGGCGAGCGCTCCCCAGGCGCCATTCTTGGCGAGCGCTTCGGGGGTGACGTGGATCGCGGCGGGCACCTTGCCGCTGGCGCCGGACATGCGGCCATCGGTGACCAGCGCGACCTTGTAGCCGCGATCCTGCAGCACGCCCAATGGCGGAGTCAGCTTGTGCAGTTCGGGCATGCCGTTGGCGCGCGGACCCTGGAAACGGACCACGACCACGACATCGCGGTCCAGCTCGCCATCGACGAAGGCCTGCAGCACCGCTTCCTGGCAGTCGAACACACGCGCCGGCGCCTCGATCGTCCAGCGCGCGGCGTCGACGGCGCTGGTCTTGAAGGTCGCGCGGCCAAGATTGCCCTGAACCAACCGCATGCCGCCATCGGGCAGGAACGGCGTCGAAACTGGGCGCAGCATGGTCTCGTCACGGCTCTGTGCCGGAAGATCGCGCCAGACCAGCGTGTCGTCTTCCAGCTGCGGCTCGCGCGCGTAATCGGCCATGCCGCCTTCGGCGACGGTCAGCAGGTCGGCATGGGCAAGGCCGGCGCCGAGCAGTTCGCGGATGACGTAGGCCATGCCGCCTGCCGCCTGGAAGTGGTTCACGTCGCCCGAGCCGTTGGGATAGACCCGCGCGATCAGCGGTACGGCGGCGGACAGTTCGTCAAGATCTTCCCAGTCGAGCAGGATGCCGGCAGCGCGGGCCATGGCGGGCAAGTGTATGGCGTGGTTGGTGGAGCCGCCGGTCGCCAGCAGGCCGATGCAGGCGTTGACGATCGCCTTTTCGTCGACGACGTGCGCAAAGGGTCGAAAGTCGCTGGACTTGCGCCCGATCGCCGCGAGCCGATGCACCGCCGCGCGGGTCAGCGCCTGGCGCAAGGGTGTGCCGGGATTGATGAAGGCCGCACCCGGCACGTGCAGGCCCATCATCTCCATCATCATCTGGTTGGAGTTTGCGGTGCCGAAGAACGTGCACGTGCCCGGCGAGTGGTAGCTCGCGCTCTCGCTTGCGAGCAGCTCGGGCCGGCCAACCTTGCCCTCGGCATAGAGCTGGCGAGTGGCCTGTTTTTCCTTGTTGCTGATGCCGCTGGGCATCGGTCCCGCCGGAACGAACACCGCCGGCAAGTGGCCGAAGCGCAAGGCGCCCATGACCAGGCCGGGTACGATCTTGTCGCAGATGCCGAGCAGGGCCATACCGTCGAACATGGCATGGCTCAGCGCCACCGCCGTCGACAGCGCGATGTTGTCGCGGCTGAACAGCGATAGCTCCATGCCGGGGAACCCTTGCGTCACGCCGTCGCACATCGCCGGGACGCCGCCCGCGACTTGCGCGGTAGCGCCGACTTCGCGGGCAAACAGCTTCATCTGCTCGGGATAGCGGCCATAGGGCTGATGGGCCGAGAGCATATCGTTATAGGCGGTGACGATGCCCAGGTTCGGCCCGCGGTGCGTGGCGATGCTGGCCTTGTCCTCACCGGCCGCCGCGAACCCGTGCGCCAGGTTGGAGCAGGAGAGAAAGCCGCGATCGGCGAAGTTCTCGCGCTCGCGGTCGATCATCGCCAGGTATCGCGAGCGGCTGTCCTTCGACCGGGCGATGATCCGGTCGGTGACACGGGCGACGGCCGGCGACAGGGGCGGGTTGGGTTCGCTCATCGGTGGTTCTCGCGGGGTGCTTTGTTGTCGATCATTCGTGCCAGGTCGCGCCGTCGCGCTCGGCAAGGGCGATGGCGGCGGAAGGACCCCAGGTCCCAGCGGTATAAGTCCTGGGCTCCATGCCCTGTTCCACCCAGCCGGCCCGGATCGCGTCGACCCATTGCCATTGGGCTTCCACTTCGTCGCGCCGGACGAACAGCGTCTGGTCGCCTTCGACCAAGTCGAGCAGCAGCCGTTCGTAGGCGATTCGGCGCAATGGGCCCGAGAACGCCTCCTGCATGCCGATGTCGAGAGGCACCGGCCGCAGGCGCAGTCCGTCGCGGTCGAGGCCGGGGACCTTGGCCATCAGCGTGAGCTGGATATCCTCGCTGGGCTGGATGCCGATGACCAGGCGGTTGGGCACGGTCCGGCCGCCGCGCCCGGAGAAGATCGAGTGCGGCACCTGGCGGAACTGCACGACGATCTCGGTGGTGCGCTTGGGCATGCGCTTGCCGGTGCGCAAGTAGAACGGCACGCCCTTCCAGCGCCAGTTGTCGATATGCGCCTTGATCGCGACGAAGGTCTCGGTGCCGGAATCCTTGCCCAGCTCCTCGTCGTAGCCGGGGACCGACTGCCCGGCGATCGACCCGGCACGGTACTGTCCAGTGACGGTCTCGTCCGCACCGACAGGGCGAAGTGAGCGCAGCACCTTCACCTTCTCGTCGCGCACGGCCGTGGCTTCGTAGCGGACGGGCGGCTCCATCGCCACGAGCGCGAGCAGCTGCAGCATGTGGTTCTGCACCATGTCGCGCATCGCGCCCGAATCGTCATAGTAGGCTACCCGCGATTCTAGCCCGACCGTCTCGGCGACGGTGATCTGCACATGGTCGATGTGCGAGGCATTCCACAACGGCTCGAACATGACGTTGGCGAAGCGCAGCGCCAGCAGGTTCTGCACCGTCTCCTTGCCGAGATAGTGGTCGATGCGGAAGATGCGGTCTTCGGGGAAAGCGGTGGCGACCGCGTCGTTGATGATCTTGCTGGTCGCAAGGTCGGTGCCGAGCGGCTTTTCCAGGCCGATGCGGGTCTTCTCGCCCGCAAGGCCGCTCGAGATCAGGCCGCGGATGGTCGGCTCGAACAAGCTGGGCGCGGTCGACAGGAAGATCGCGAGCCCTTCGGCCGGGGTGCCGACCTTGGCGGCTAGCGCCTCGAAGCCCTCGGTCTTGGAGGCATCGAGCTGCTGGTAGGACAGCCGGTTGAGGAACGTCGCCATGCCGCCGCGGCGGTCGGCCGGCATGAACTGCTCCAGCGACTGGCGCGCGAAGTTGCGGAAACTCTGGTCGTCGTACTCGGACCGGGCGGTGCAGATGATCTGGATGCGCGGATCGAGCAAGCCCTCGGCATCGAGCGCGCAGAGCGATGGCAGCAGCATGCGCTTGGCAAGGTCACCGGTGGCGCCGAAGAGCAGCAGGCGGTCGGCGATGAAGCGGGTCATCCGAGACGAAGCTCCTTGGCGAAGGTGAGCGTTTGCGTTGCGCCCTCCCGAGGCAGGGCATGCCCGTTCGCGCCTGCCGCATAAGCAGGGGTGAGCGCAAGCATCAGTTCGTCGGGGCGACCTGCAGGAGAGGCTTTGCGAACGGCATGTGGGCCTCTAAGAAGCGCGGCATGGCGGTCGAAGGCGTTCATCTGCTGGAGCATATCCAGACCCCCGCGATCGTCGTGTCGCGCGGGCAGGTCAGCTTCGCCAATGCCGCGGCCAAGGCGCTGCTGGGCGCCCACATCGTCAGTCAGGACGTGCGCATCGCCATTCGCGATCCTCGCGCCGTCGCGGTGATCCTGGGCGACGGCGGCGGCAACGCCAAGGTCGCGGGCCTCTCGGTCGGTGGCAGCGTGTGGGAGATCGACTGCAAGGTGATTGGCACCGGCGAGCGGCTGGTCACGCTGTATGATCTATCGGTGCAAGTCAGCGTCGCGCGCGCCCACGCCGATTTCGTCGCCAATGCCAGTCACGAACTGCGCACACCCCTGTCGACCGTGCTCGGCTATGTCGAGACGCTGACCAACCCCAAGGCGGGCGGGGACGAGAAGACGCGCGAGCGATTCCTGGCCACCATCCGCCACGAGGCGCTGCGGATGCAATCGCTTGTCTCGGATCTCATGTCGCTGTCGCGGATCGAGGCGGTGAAGCACGAGGTCCCCTCCGAGCGGATCGACATGATCGCGCTCGCCCGCGAAGTCGCCGGCGAACTGCGCGCGAGTGGCAGCGTGGAGGTGAGCGCCAACGGCGATAGCGCAACCGTGCTCGGCGATCGCGGGCAACTGGCGCAAGTGTTGCGCAACCTCGTCGACAATGCGCTGAAGTACGGGCGTAAGGAGGAGCCGGTGCAGGTCTCGCTCGAAGCGACGAGCACCGGCTGGCTGCTGGT
>Ga0163161_10003069_pt1 | contig 11782 bp, 11 predicted proteins | sample S45metaG_FD_129847 | JGI IMG/M metagenome (GOLD analysis project Ga0163161, IMG submission 129847) | Switchgrass rhizosphere microbial communities from Kellogg Biological Station, Michigan, USA - S4-5 metaG | ecosystem: Host-associated > Plants > Roots > Rhizosphere > Soil | place: USA... | reverse complement strand
GATGCCGGAACTAGCACGCTGGAGATCGTTCCGTATATAAAAGCACTGTCTGGCATGACCGTGGTGACCAACGATTTTGGCGTGGTGCAGTCCTTGCTGGACGCGCCACAGGTGACGGTGATCCACACGGGTGGACAGCTTGATCACTCCAATCATTCCTGTGTCGGCGGGCTCGCCGTTGCTACCTTGCGTCAGGTCGTAACGGACATCGCATTCATCTCCACCAGTTCCTGGGATCTACGTCGCGGCATCACCACGCCTTCTGCGCTGAAGGTCGAAGTCAAGCAAGTGGCGATGCAGTCGGCGTCGCAGGTGGTACTGATTGCCAGTAGCTCAAAGTACGGCACATTCAGCATGTACAAGATCGCGGGGCTTGAGCAGTTCGACATCATCATCAGCGACGATGCCCTGGCTCCGGCTGCTGCAGACGGGATTCGCAAACAGGGTGTCGAATTAGTGTTGCCCGCCGATCAGAAACAGAGCTGAAATCGACATAAAAAAGGCTCCGCTACCAACCGGAGCCTGCCCCGCTGACATTGCCTCCAGGCAACGCAGCGGTAATTGAACATCGAGGGTCAGAGCGCCTTCCAGTCCCGCAACCACTGCAGCCCCGCCGAGGTATCACCCTTGGGGCGGTACTCGCAGCCGACCCAGCCGTCGTATCCCAACCGATCCATCAAGTCAAACAGGTACGGGTAGTTGAGTTCCCCCAGGTTTGGCTCATGACGATCAGGCACACCGGCGATCTGAATGTGGCCGATACCGTCAAAGTCACGACGAAGCTTGGTGGCCAAATCCCCTTCCACGATCTGACAGTGATAGCAGTCGAACTGCACTTTCAGATTGCTGGCGTCGACTTCCTTGCAGATAGCCTGTGCCTGATCCTGACGGTTGAGGAAAAAACCCGGCATGTCTCGTGTATTGATCGGTTCCAGTAACACTGTGATGCCGGCCTGACTCGCCTTGGCCGCCGCGTAGGCGAGATTTTCCAGGTAGACGGCGTGGTGACGCGGGCGGTCGTTTTCCGAGGGCAGCAAGCCGGCCATCACATGGATACGCGTGTTGCCGAGTACCTCGGCGTATTCCAGCGCGCGGTCGAAGCCCTCGCGAAACTCAACCTCGCGGCCGGGTAGCGTCGCAACGCCGCGCTCCCCCGCCGCCCAGTCACCGGGCGGTGCGTTGAACAGCGCCTGAACCAGACCGTTGTCGCTCAGTCGCTGCTTGAGCTCCTGCGCGCTGTAGTCGTAAGGAAACAGATATTCCACCGCTTCGAAACCGTCGGCCGCCGCCGCCGCGAAGCGATCCAGAAACTGATGTTCCGGGTAAAGCATACTGAGGTTGGCAGCAAAACGAGGCATGTTAGCTCCTTGAAAAATGGGTCAGACGAAAGGCCAGATCAACAGCGTGATGCAAAAGCCGAGCGTTCCAAGCAAGGTAGTGATCACCGTCCAGGTGCGCAAACCATCAGCGACGTTCAGTCCGGCCAGCTTGGTGAAAATCCAGTAACCGGCATCGTTGATGTGCGACATGGCCAACCCGCCACCGCCCATGGCAAGACAGAGCAGTGCCATGTGATTAGGGGTCAGGTTAAGCGTGGCGATCAGTGGGCTGATGATACCCGCTGTGGTGACCAGGGCGACGGTGGTAGAACCCTGCACTGCGCGCAGCAACATGGTCAGTAGAAAACCCAGAGCCAGCACCGGCAACCCGGTAGTACGTAACAGATCAGAAACCACCGCACCTATGCCGGTGTCCACCAGCACCTTGCCGAACACACCACCGGCACCGGCAATCAGGATCACCATGGCTACGCCGGGCAACGCCGAACCGATGACATCGGACACTTGAGTACGGCTCCAGCCACGACGGGTACCGAGTAACCAGGCACACAGCAAAGTGTCCAGCAACAGCGCCACCAATGGTGCACCGAGCACGGTCATCACCGCGCGAAGTGTCGATTCGGGCGGCAACAGCGAGGTGGATAGCGTACCCAGGAGAATCAGGACGATCGGCAACAGGATCAGACTTGAGAGCAGAGCGAAACCGGGTGCCGGTGCGGGCGGAAGTTTGGCCACAATACTGCTGGTGGATTCCTCAAGCCCCATATGAGCCACTGCAGCAGCGGCTCGTTCTGTGTTGGTTGCATTACCGTTGGTCCACGCCAACAGGTCTTCATTGGTCACATGAGGGCCATAGACTTCAGCACGGATATCATCGGTCATTGGATAAAAACGACGCGTCATGCGCCCCGCCACTCGGTAGCCGACGTAGCACAGGAATGCCGTGATCGGCAGGCCGAACATCAGCACTCGACCGAGGTCGGCACCCAATTGACTCGCAGCAGCCACGGCACCCGGATGGGGTGGCAAGAAGGCATGCACGGTGAGCAGCGCCGCACACATCGGCAAGGCAAACATCAGCAGCGGCTTATGCGCTCTACGAGCGACACCATAGGCCAGCGGCATGAGGATGATCACGCCAACCTCGAAGAACACCGGCACACCGATGATAAAACCGGCAACCGTCAGCGCCAGTGGCGTACGGCGATTGCCAAAGCGCTCGATCAAGGTCTTTGCCAAGGACTCGGCACCGCCGGACAGCTCGATGATCCGTCCGATCATCGCGCCTAGAGCGATGATGATCGCGATGTGACCGAGGGTCTTGCCCATTCCGCCTTCAATGGTCGCAACCAGATCAGCCGGCTTCACCCCGGCGACCAACGCCACCAGAATACTCACCAGCATCAAGGCCACGAACGGCTGAAACTTGTACTTGAGCACCAGGAACAGCAGGAGCGCAATCCCTACCCCGGCGGTGACCATCAGAAGGAGCGGGCTCATGCCAAAAGCCCTCCACGCCGTACGACGGGTAGCCGGTTGCCACTGAACATATAAGAAGTGCAGTCAGGGTGTGTCATGCAGGTAGGTCCTATTGTTATTGTTTTTCAGGCAAGCCGGTTTCCACAGGAGTCGTACTGCATCTCCCGGGCATAGCCTGCGTTAGCGGTGTATCGGTTGATTCCGGCGGCCTACCAATGGACGCCGAAAGCATCTCGTAACTCGTCCAGAGCGGACTGATCCAGCGGCTCGGGGCGCGGGTTGCTCATCAGCCACAGTCGCGCCGTTTCTTCGAGTTCTTCCAGGGCGTAGCTGGCCTTGGACACCGAGCTTTCCCAGACCACCGGCCCGAGACGTTCGAGCATCACCCCACGCACACTGTTGGCGAGTTGCGCGACTTGCTCGGCCACCTTGGGGGAGCCAGGCCGCTGATAGCCAATCAATGGAATGTGCCCGACCTTCATCACTTGGTAAGGCGTCAGCGGTGGCAGAATGTCATTCGGCTGCCAGACACCGGCCAGGGTCAACGCCACCAAATGAGTGGAATGGGTATGCACCACGCCACCGACCGCCGGATTACGGTCGTAGACCTGACGATGCAGGGCCAACGTCTTGGACGGCTTGTCGCCAGAGACCCACTCCCCCGCCAGGTTGACCTTGGCGATAGCGGTCGGGTCGAGGCGGCCGAGGCAGACATCGGTGGGCGTGATCAGCCAGCCATCGTCGAGACGGGCGCTGATGTTGCCAGCGCTGCCCACGGTATAGCCGCGCTGATAGAGGCTGCGACCCACGTCGCAAATCTCTTCGCGCAGGGCATTTTCATTGCTCATTGCGCACCTCCGGCCAGTTGCTTGAGTGCCTTGTCGAAGAAGTCCCGGCAACCGAAGTTGCCCGATTTGAGTGCCAGCGCCAAAGGCTCATCCGTATTGCTGACGGTCGCTGGTACACCCGGATCGATCTGTGCGCCGATCTGCAGCAGTTGCACCCCCAACGCCTGAACCACGGCGCCTGATGTTTCCCCACCAGCGATCACGAAACGACGCACACCACTTTGGCGCAGCCCATGTGCAATTTCGCCAAAGGCGCGTTCCACCAGACTGCCGGCTTGTTCGACACCCAGTTTCTGTTGCACAGCCTTGACCTCATCCGGCGAACTGGTGGCGTAGATCAGCACGGTCTGTTCATTGTCCTTGGCGAAAGCCAAGGCTTGCGCAACGACCGGTTCGCCGGCAGCCAACGCTAATGGGTCAATCCGCAAGGCAGGCCGACCGGACTCAAGCCACGCTGCAACCTGCCCATTGGTCGCGACAGAGGCGCTGCCGGCCAGTACCACTTCGCCACCTGACACTGCAGGCAATGAAGAAGCATCAAAATCCCGTAGTTTGCCGGCACGGCGGAAATTTTCCGGCAGCCCCAAGGCCAAACCTGAACCACCGGTTAGCAGGGGCAGATCGGCACAGGCAGCACCGAGCGTGTAGAGATCCTGATCACACAGCGCATCGGCGATGGCCATGCAGATACCTTGTGCCCGCAGTTCAGCGATCTTTTCCCGCACTTGCTCAGCGCCTTGCGCGACGCTGTCATAGCGCAGCAATCCGACTTTCAGAGTGGTTTGGGACTGCAGGACCCGTACCAGATTGGCATCGGTCATGGGCGTCAGGGGGTGATGCTGCATACCTGACTCGTTGAGCAATTGATCCTGCACAAACAAGTGCCCGCGAAAAATGGTTCGACCGTTTTCCGGGAATGCCGGACAGGCCAGGGTGAAATCACTGTCCAATGCTTTGAGCAACGCCTCGCTGACCGGGCCGATGTTGCCGGCCGCCGTCGAGTCGAAGGTTGAGCAATACTTGAAGAAAATCTGTTCGCAGCCTTGCGCCCGCAACCAGTTCAATGCAGCCAGAGACTCTGCGACGGCATCCGTGCTGGGCGTGGTGCGAGACTTCAGCGCGATAACGATCGCATCTGCATCGAGCCCTGCTGCCACTTCGGCGCCGGGAATACCAATACTCTGCACTGTACGCATACCACCGCGCACCAGCATATTGGCGAGATCCGTGGCGCCGGTGAAGTCGTCGGCGATGCAGCCCAACAAAGGGCGTGCAGTGGAAAGAGTCATGGAGCGGTCCTCAAACAGATTCAGGCTTGGCAGTCGGAAGTTCTATGCCTGGGAAAATCTTGATCACTGCCGAGTCATCTTCGCGTCCGAAACCGGCACTGGACGCCTGCATGAACATCTGGTGCGCAGTGGCTGACAAGGGCAACGGGAATTTGCTGGCCCGGGCGGTATCCAGCACCAGCCCCAGATCCTTGACGAATATATCGACGGCGGACAATGGCGTGTAATCAGCCTTGAGAATGTGCGGCACACGGTTCTCAAACATCCATGAATTACCCGCACTGTGGGTGATCACTTCGTACAACGCATCGGCATCGACACCTTCGCGCAACCCCAATGCCATGGCTTCAGCAGAGGCGGCAATGTGCACACCCGCGAGCAACTGGTTAATGATTTTGACCTTGGAGCCCAAGCCATGAACGTCTCCCAGGCGATAGACCTTGCCGGCCATGCCCGCCAGGATTGCGTCTGCTTTGGCATAGGCTGGAGCCGGGCCGGAGGTCATCATGGTCATCTCGCCGGCCGCCGCTTTGGCGGCGCCACCGGAGATTGGCGCATCCAGATACAGCAAACCTTTGTCGGCCAGGCGTTGCCCAAGATCCACGGCATAGGTCGGCGCCACGGTGGCACAGCCAATCACCAGGCTCTCAGGGCGTAACGCCGCAACCGCGCCGCCTTCACCAAACAACACCGTTTCCGTCTGTTCGGCATTGACCACCACCGTAATGATCACATCGCATTCACCCGCCATCTGCGCCGGTGAGGTGCATGCAACACCTCCCTCACTGGCGAACTGTTGCGTGACGGCCTCACGCACGTCACAGGCGTGCACATTGAAGCCGCTGCGCAATAACGAGCGGGCAATGCCCAGTCCCATCGCGCCAAGACCGATAACGCCGACATTTTTATTGTTCATGGGGTGCTCCTGAGAAAAGCAGCGGCTGCATCCGCGCCAGAAAGGCGCAGGGGACTGTCCGCGTTTTTGAGAGGTTAAAGCCGGGATCGATTGTGACTGACGTGTCTGCCCCTTGAATGCGGGGCAGTAAATCGGTGGGCACCTTGTCGAACATCGTCACAATCCTGTTTTGTATTGTTTTCAGGTTGTCATTCGGGTCGAGTAGATAATCCACCAATGAACAGATTGTGTGAAGTGTTTTTTTCGAAATAACATTTTTTAACATCGATAGGGATGCGTGGTCGTACGCTCACCCAAAAAAGATCCTTGCTACCTGGACGATGCTCTCTTCCCGGCAGGGAGAAGGGAGAACATAAAAAACCCCGGCAGGACGGACCTCCGGGGTTTTGCTTTTTCTTCAGGCCAGGCGACGAGCACTCAGATTAATGGGTCGTAAACACCACACCGACCTCCCCGGCATATTTCAACCATGCTGCCTTGAGGCGCTGCACCGTCTCTGGTCGGGCGGCAGCCAGGTCTGTGGTTTCGCCGCGGTCCTGCGCCACATCGAACAATTGCCATTGCGGTGGCTGCGCATCGCCGCCAAACCCTGCTTGCGGGCGGATGCCCAACAGTTTCAGGTTTCCCTCCCGGTAATAAGCATTGCCAAACAGTTCGCCGGCCAAGCCGTCATGACCGTGCGGGCTACCTTCTCCGGCGAGCATTGATCGCATTGATTTACCGGTAATCGGGTGTTTGCTCACGTCAGTTGGCGCCTCGCTCGGCGCCGCGATACCCGCCAGGTCGAGGAAGGTTGGCGCCAGGTCATCAACCCGCGCTATACCGCGTTCCACACCCTGACGACGCAGTGCTTTGGGCAGCTGGATGATCGCCGGTACGCTGATGCCACCTTCGGCCGTGGTGCCTTTGAACAAATGGAACGGCGCGGCGCTGACCTCTGCCCAGCGCAGGCCGTAATCGATTTGGGACCCAGTCTGGCCGAGGTTGGCGTAACTGTTATCGGTGCGCGCGCCGGGCGGATAGAACTGGGTATGGTTCTCTCCCGCCGCGCCGTTGTCCGACATAAACACGATCAATGTGTTGTCGTACTGGCCGCTCTGGCGCAGGTAATCCACCACTCGGCCTATGTTATGGTCGAGGTTATCGACCATGGCCGCGTAGATTTCCATCTTCCGCGCTTCCGTACGTTGTTGTTCCGGGCTCAGCTGCTGCCAGCCCGGCAGTTTTGGATTCACCGGGAGCGGGTTCGCAGGCTGGGCGTCGTTCGCCATAAGGCCAAGACTTTTCATCCGTTCAATACGCGCCAAGCGAACGCTGTCATACCCCTGATCAAACCGCCCTTTGTACTTATCCAGGTATTCCTTGGGTGCCTGCAGGGGCCAGTGTGGAGAGGTGTAAGCGGCGTAGGCAAAAAACGGCTTGCCGTCCTTTTGACTGTTTTGCAGGTAGCTGATCAGCTTGTCGGTATAAAAGTCCGTGGAGTAGAAATTCTCCGGCACCTGCACCGCTTTGCCGTTTTCACGATAGTGCACCTGCTCGATTTTTGTCGGGTCGATATTCGAGGGTTTGAAGTGCGCAGCGCCGCCCTCCAGCAGGGTAAAAGACTGCTCGAACCCGCGTTGATCCGGCCCCTGATCCGCCTCCAGCCCCAAGTGCCACTTACCGACCATGAGGGTGTTGTAACCGCCCTCCTTCAGCAACTCGGCAATCGAGTAGGCACGTTGATTCAGGTAACCCTCATAACCCGGCTTACCCCGTTGAAACGGCTGCAAGGCTTCCGCCATGGTGCCCAGCCCGGCGAGGTGGTTGTCGGTGCCGGACATCAGCATGGAGCGCGTGATCGAACAGGTCGGTGCCGCGTACATGCTGGTGAACTGCAAGCCTTGATGGGCGAGTTCGTCCAGCGTCGGTGTATTGATTTCTCCACCAAAACTACCCAGGTCGGAGTACCCCAGGTCGTCGGCCAGAATCAGCAAAATATTGGGCTGCTTCGCATCAGCGCTGGCCGCCATGGCCAGGCTGCTACTGAGTGTCAGTGCACCCAACAGGAACGTCAGGGGCATGCGCAAAAGAGGCATGTTTTCTCTCTTATTCTGTTCAATCGAAGACCATGGATTTTGCTATGAACCGGGTGCGGTGCTTATTCTTCGAATATCGCCACCGCGCGAACAAACCCCGCCGACGCATGCTTGATCTTGTAGGGGAAACACGACACCACGAACCCGCTGGCCGGCAGCGCTTCAAGGTTGGCGAGCTTTTCCATTTGTCCATAGCCGATGTCGCGCCCGGCTTTGTGGCCTTCCCAAATAATCGAGGCATCACCGTCAGCGGCAAAACGCTCGCGGGTGTACTTGAACGGTGCGTCCCAACTCCAGGCATCGGTGCCGACGACACGCACACCGCGCTCCAGCAGATACAAAGTGGCTTCACGGCCAATTCCGACACCGGCATCGAGGTAACCCGGTTGACCAAATATCGCGCCGGCACGGGTGTTGATCAGCACGATGTCCAGCGGCTGCAACTCATGACCAATTCGCGTCAGCTCGGCTTCGATTTCATCGGCGGTCACCACGTGCCCGTCCGCCATGTGCCGAAAGTCCAGCTTCACCCCCGGTTGCAGGCACCAATCCAGCGGCAACTCGTCAATGCCAAATGCAGGCTGACCGCCATCAGTGGTCGAGGCGTAATGCCAGGGCGCATCCATGTGCGTTCCGCTGTGGGTGGTGATGTGCAGCCGTTCGGCAGCCCAGGATTCATTCCCCGGCATCTGATCAAGTTGCAACCCCGGGAACATTGCCGCCATCTCCGGCCAGCCTTGCTGGTGATCCATGTAATCAATCTTCGGCAACAACGGAGGTGGGTCCGTGTAGGGGTTGTTGTCGAGGGTGACCGAGAGGTCCACAAGACGACGTTTAGGCTTGATTGGCTGCGACATGAATCGTGTCTCCAGTGAGCGAGAAGTGGCGTGGGGTGGCGGGGTTCAGGGAGTTGCGGATCAGCGTGGCAGCGTTGCCGTCATGGCTGAAACCGGCGGCACGCGCCAGCGGGGTTTTCAGTGGCGGCATGCGCCCGAACAGCGCTTCCAGCTGGATGTCGGCGTCATAGCTGATCAGGCTGCGACGTTCCTGGCCATAAGTCGCCGCCAATGCGTCAACCACCTGGGCAATCGACAGATGCAGCACCGGCAACTGCCATACACGTTGCGACCCCCATTCGCTGCCATTGAACTCGGCAGCGTGAATCAGGTTGTTCACACAGCAGCGCGCCGACATCCACCACGCCGTTGCCTGTGCAGAGACCGGACAACGGTAGGACTCGCCATCGGCAAATGCCCGCAACAAATCGCTCATGAATGCCGAGCGCAAGCCATTGGGTTCGCGCGGACGGGCAACGATGCCCGGCAGGCGCAGCGCACGCCCGTCCACTTCCCCACGCCGGCCCAGGTCGACAACGGCGCTCTCGACCATAGCTTTGTGCGTGCCATAAGACAATTGCGGCCGCAGTTCAGCCTGCTCGTTCATTTTCGCCGGCAAATGGCCGCCGTACACCGCCACACTGCTGGCATACACCAGCACCGGCGGCAACGCTTTATTGCGCAGTTGGTTAAGCAATTCCAGGCTGGCCAACAGGTTGACCTGATAACCCAGTTCGTACTGCTCTTCGGCTGCACCACCGGGAATACTGACCAGATGGAACACGACATCGATGCCGTCAGCCAACACCCGGCGCATCAAAGCGACATCGGTAATGCTGCCATGATGACGGCGCAAACGCGGGTCCTCCGGCAAGCCTTGCAGGTCGGTATCCAGCACCAGCAATGAGTCGATGACCCGACTACGCAAGCTACCCCGCGCCAGCAGGCAACGCACCAATTCACGCCCCACAAAACCATTGGCACCGGTAATCAATACTCGCATGTGCCGCTCCTCAGTCCTGAGCCTGAACCACACGTTGATCGATTGCACCGAACAACGACTGGCCGTCGCTACCCTGAACATCCATGTGCACACGGTCACCAAAGCGCATGAAGCCGGTTTGCGCGGCACCCTGCGCGATCATTTCAATCGCTCGACGCTCGGCGATGCAGGCCGAACCCACATTGCGTTCGGCATTGGAGACCGTGCCGGAGCCAATCAACGTGCCCGCGCCCAACCTGCGAGTCAGAGCAGCATGGGCGATCAACTGGCCAAAACTGAAGTTCATCTGCCCGCCGTGCGGATGACCAAACCATTGGCCATTCCAGTGCACCTGCAAGGGCAAATGCACGCGTCCGTCACGCCAGGCATCACCCAGTTCGTCCGGCGTGATTGCCAGGGGGGCGAAGCTGGATGAGGGTTTGGCCTGCAAAAATCCAAAGCCTGTGTTCATTTCCCGCGGGGCCAGGGCGCGCAAACTGACGTCGTTGATTTGCAGAATCAACTTGATGTGTTGCAGCGCCTGTTCGGCGGCGCACCCCATGGGTACGTCATCCACCAGCACCACAAACTCGCCTTCAAAGTCGATGCCCTGGCTCTCGCTTGGCAGCGCGATATCGTCACGCCCACCAATGAAATCGTCGCCGGCCCCCTGGTACATCAGCGGCGTGTGTTCGACGCCGTCAATGGGATCAAGGTTGAACGCTTTCTGCATCAGCGCACCATGGCTGAGGAATGCCGAGCCGTCGCACCACTGATAGGCACGCGGCAATGGCGCCATGGCCTGAGCGGGATCAAAGGCAAAGGCATCCGCCGCTTCGCCCGCATTCAGTGTGCTGGCGAGTGCCTGCAAACGCGGCTCCACGCCACTCCAGTTCTCAATCGCCTGTTGCAAGGTGGGCGCGACGGAACCGGCATCCACTGCCCACGCCAGATCCCGCGACACCACCACGAGCCTGCCATCACGACTACCATTTTTCAGGGTGGCGAGTTTCATACGGATGCTCCTTGTTCACGGTTCAACTCGGCAGCGAAGCGCCCGTCGAGAAGGATGAAGACCATGCGCGCCATCGCGTCGGTGCGGTTGCTCCAGGCGTGGTTGGTGCCGCGTTGCACCACCACGTCGCCGCGTTTGAGGTGCACTTCTTCCTCATCCAGCACCAGCCACACTTCACCCTCAGTGACGATTCCGTAGTCGAGGGTTTCAGTGCGGTGCATCAACTTATGCCGGGTACTGCCCTGCCCGGTACCCGCGTGGGCCTGGCCAATTTCAGCGAATACCGATGCGGCGTTTTCATCGCTGACCTTGTTCTGAATGCTGTCCGGCGGAATGTCCACCACACGAATGACGCTGCCCTGCGGTCCGGGGCTGAGTTGCAGAGGTTTGCTGCTCGGGTCACTGTTGTTGTCGAGTGATGCCGGGCTGGTGCTGCTGTTCCACAGTTCATGAAACACCGTGCCCGGTACGGACGACAACGGGAACACATTGGGCGTCGGCCCGTTGCTGGCGACGATGGCCTGGCCCTGCTGATCGTGACCGGTGACCACTCGTTTGAATTCAGGAAGCGCTTGCATGGAGAATCCTCGTTCAGTTTCCGTCGCCGATGGTGGTGCCACCGACAACAATGTTCGCGTCGTCCAACAGTCCGCCGAGCCGGGGCACGGCCAGACACAACACCGCCACTAACAGTTGCACCCCGCCCACAATGGCCAAGGCACGCGGCAGCGCCGTGGCGGCTCCTTGGGTCATGCCCAGAATCACCAGAGGGCTGATAAATTCACCGGCGAAGATGGCGGCGGTAAAACACCCCGCCGCCCGCCCGCGTTGATGGAAATTGACTTGAGCCATGATCCAGGTGATCAGTGTCGGCAGCATCAAGCCAATGCCAAGGCCGTTGATCGTCACAGCGACCACGACTTGCACATGGCTTAAGGCGTCAGACATCAACAATCCGCCGATGCCCGCCAGTACATAGGCGATCAGCAGCATGTGCTG
>Ga0163161_10003067_pt1 | contig 11784 bp, 10 predicted proteins | sample S45metaG_FD_129847 | JGI IMG/M metagenome (GOLD analysis project Ga0163161, IMG submission 129847) | Switchgrass rhizosphere microbial communities from Kellogg Biological Station, Michigan, USA - S4-5 metaG | ecosystem: Host-associated > Plants > Roots > Rhizosphere > Soil | place: USA... | reverse complement strand
GGCGCTGGGCTGGAAGAAAACAGCGCCATCGAGTTGCGCGCCCAAAACCGTTACGGCTTTACGCCAGGGATTTGCGCAACCCACGGGATGGAAGTCGCCATCTGTCGCCACCCCGCCCGAAATGTAAGTTTCCGTGCCGAGTTGATTGACGAAGCGCTGCAAAAAGCCAGATTGAAACAACTGTTTATGCAATCGGGAGTCGTAACGGGCATCGCCGATCGACGGTATATTGGCCTCGAACAGTACGTCCACTTGCCGAACCAAGCCTGCTGCACTCGTTGCCAGCCATTGCTGGCGATTGTCGTTGTACGTCCAAACTGGATTTTGGCTCACGCTGGCATCGACTATGCCAGCACGTAATAACGCCAGTATTTTTTCCATTGAGGACAGCGAAGCGCCATTAGAGAGATGGTTGTGATAACGATAAAGTTTTTCGACAAAGTACTGATGACTCTCCGGTGTCAGACCACCATTATCTGTTGCGTAAGAAAATACGCTGCGCAGGTCACGCCAGACCCCTTCAGCTGCAGCTTTATAAGGCGAGCGGACAGCCCCGGGCAATGCCTGGCTATTATCAAATTCAATGAACCGAATTAAAGCCTCTGTCGAATCAATGTTTTTATCGCTTATGCTGACCAGAGGCGCAAAAAACTCCTCTGGGTTAAATAACATGCCACTGAAGGCTTCTGCATTAGCGAGCGCAGTTATGGTCCCAATTTCAACTGACGCCCCTTGCAAAAACTCCTGATACAACTGGCTGACCTTTCCCTGCTCAGGAAAGGGGCAGGTTGTGACATCTCCAGCGGCAGCGGCATGAAACAGCGCAGCCATCTCCAGCACGATCAAAGGCATTAAAGTGCGCTTAGCATCAATTTTACGAGAGGCTGTCGTGTTACCTGCAACATCGCGCAGTTGGTCTATCGCCTCACGGGTTAAAAACCATGGGCTGGTACGCAGACGCGTGTTGCCCGTGCCAAGCCAGCTGCGGGCGCGAGTAAACAAGCCGCAGCGACTACTGACAACAATCCTGTCTGGTTCGTTGCCGTTGGGTGAATAGTGAAGTGCTGTACGGCGGGGAGAGGTGTTGTCAGATGTAAAATGCCCCCCTCGCCCTTCGGTCAGCGCAAGAATGAGATCAATAGCGGTCAACCCCATGCCACGAATGCCAACCTGTGAAGACGGTGGTACAACGGAAGACGCACATGTATGGCTCACAGGATAAGGGTTAGCAAGATAGCGGTTATTTTTGCCTGATGTCGCGGCACGGCGGGCGTGGCCGGTGACAAGCAAGACTTCATTCGCGCAGAACAGCCGGGGCTGACCATTCAGCTCAGCGGATAGGCTAAAGCGCAGATTTCCAATTGGCTCGATCGCGGTGACTTCAGCCGGAATGAGACAAACGGTTCCGCCTTTTCGACGAATAATCTCAATATAATATTGCAGCGCTGCACGTAAAGCTTCGCCGTACACTGCGCGTCCAGCGGCATCGCTGGCATCAAGGTCATAGCAGGCATGACCGGTAAGTTCGTATTGCCGACGGCACCAGTGGTAAAAACTTGTATTCCATTCTGGCAGCAACCAGGATTTTGCTTTTTCTATCGTACTGTCAGCACCGAGCGCCAGCTCGCCGGCCGCAGTATTAAGCCGATTCGTGGCAGGCTGATGTATGTCATACACTTCGCCATCACCAAAGCGCCCGGTACGTTCAAAGAGCATTATTTCCATAGACGATGCGTCAATCACCTCATGCCAGGCAAGAGCGGCAAGCCGTTCCATCGCATAGGTGCCCAGCGCCCCGCTTCCAACTATTGCAATTTTTGTCATGACCCTAGTCCATAACCGTTGCACAGCGACGTTCGCTGAGGGATGTTTATTCGTTGCGCGTCTGGCATTAAAAAGATGTAAGCCATCCGGAAGCGAAGCTTGATCAGTGGAGGGAGCAAACGCCCTGCGCTGTTTGACACATCAATAAGATGCTCATGGTGTTAAGCTAGTTCTGGCTCATAAGACGTTTAAAGCGTTCAGATGCTTCAAGGGAAATACTTTCGTTCAAAATCGAGCCAAACAGTTCGCTTCCCACAAGGTCATCACTCTGCCCGTCAACCAGCTCACGCATCCCTTTCACAAGACGTTCTGCGCTACCAGGAAATTTCGATTGCAGCATGTAGGCCATCATGTAATATAAATTTCTTCCGGCAGAGAAACACGGATAGCGCATGTCATAGTTATCCACGGACAACTTAGGAAAACAGCCGTCGATAATTTTCTTTGGTGTCATCCATAGCGGATATGAGAATTGAACAGACTGGAGCTGACGCACCGGAAATGGCAATGGCGGCTTCCCGGAACATAGCCGGTAGAGGCATTCTGCCAGAATGTCTTCAAAATTGAGCCCGGTGCATACAACTGAGCCTGTCTCCGCAGCCACATGACTCAATACACGACGGATCAAAAAAGTGCCAAGGAACTCAAAATCGTCGCCAGGAAAGCTGGCTTCATAGGACTGTAACAAATCCTGATCGTTGCGCATGCCGCAAATCGTACGAACCTCTGCTTCATCCACCACGCGCAGGTCAAGCCCATAGGTCTGGCAGAGCGTCTGGGCACGGGGTACGCCTGCATCCCAGTCGGCAACCCCTTTAAGGATGACAGGCTGGATCGAAATATCGAACGCGTCGAAGGACGTCATCCCCATCAGCATGGCATTGCTGTCGCCACCGCCAGAAATCCCGATAACAAAAGACGTTCCAGGTGAAAAATTATCTGCGATGAATGCGTGGACATGCTGGCGAACGAGATCCTGGCATTCGTACTGCGACAGCCCTTTCAGAATATGCTGAACATTACCGGTATCATTATCAATCTGCTGATAGAGATAACTGCTCACTTCAGGACCGTTTTCCGCTCTGGCGATGTCGTAATTCAGGATATTAAATAACTCAGGGTTAACGTTTCTGTTGAAGTGCAGCAGGATTTCTGTGCTATCGCGCATGCTGGAAAAAGGCGTGTCCAGACTGGGCAGTAACACCAGTTCACCGTCTGGCTGCGATGAAAAAGCGGAGATAGCGCTCCAGGGGATGCCTGCTCTGGTGATGAGTTCAAACAGGGTTTCGTTTGCATTTAACGGCGCAATAGTCATCCGACCGTGGGTAGTGATTAAGATAACGTTCGGGGTGCGATTGATTGAGGCTACATTCATAGGTCTACTCCTGATTTAAGAAAGGGAAACACTGGCGCTGCAGTTCCGATAAGGGTTCGACGGGAGATTCTGAAACTTGCGATAATGATAAACTGGCGGCAGCTTCGGCATCATGTATCAGCGCCAGATAGCTGCACGAGACTGCTCTGCCGAGGCTGAATTTTAATTTAAAGCGCATCAGGGAATCGCTGCCGTCCAGACTTCGTCCGCCGCCGAAATAAATCCTGTTGACTGAATCCCGCGGGCATCTCTCTACCGCAAGAGCCACGATTGATTCATAGAGCAGGTCTGACGCTCCTTTGCAGTCTGCCCGCAGACCATTACCAACCAGCAGAACATGCAACCGCCTTCCTTCTTGCAGGCAGCCAGCGAAGCTGACTATGCTGTTATCTGAACGGTTAAACACCCCGACATTGAAGAACCCTGGTGTTGAACTGAGTAACTGTAGGTTAGCCGCCTGTACGAACCATTTATCTGCAGCGTGAACCCGCTGCAACGTCTGGCTGTGGAGCATGGCAGCCTCTGCCAGGGTATGATGATCACCTGCTGCGATAAGCCGAACTTCAAGTTGTTTTTTGGCGGAACGCAGATTGCGCTGGCATGCAGCAGGCAATTGCGCCCGATACTGCTCCATTGAGTCGGGCTTATCCAGAACAGCAACAGGCTGACCTTCTACAACCCGCCCATTTGGAATGTCGTCAGCCAACTGACGAAGCTTGCCTAACGGATCAAGCCTCAGCAGTTCACATATCAGGGATTGTTTTCTGCACCACGTGGAGTAAGTGCTGAAAGCATCGCGAATTTGGCTCCGTTCTGACGGAGCCTGCGGTTCCGCATAGCCCCGCCATGCTTCTGCATAGTGGTAACAACTGTTACCAATAGGCTGCAGCACCGGTGCGTGATAAAAGTTACCCATCGGCGATATGGCGTGATAGTGCCGCCAGCGCTGGCCATACATGGCCGTCAGGAAAAGAGGATGATGAAACGCATTCATGATTTCTTCCGGCATGGTTCCTCACTTACCTTGCAGACGCGTCTGATTTAAACTGCCAATCACCTTCTCAGCCCAGGTATCTCCCAATGATTCCTGATGCCACTGTGTGGCAAGCCATGCGCGTTGTAGACGCGCATAAGTTCCCTTGTCACTGGACAGTCGCAGGCGGATATCCGCTGCCATTTCTGTATCGCAGGCGTTTAGCAGGTTATAGATATTGAAAGGCAAGGTGTTTTTAACCTGTTCTGAAGTAGGTTGAGAGTCTGGAAGTTCATAGTAAGGCCTGGCTTTGCTAAGAAAGCGTGCAAGCAGCCTGCAGACATTTTCCATCTGATCCAGACTCAGATTATCCAGACGATCCAAATCCGTATGGTTAAAGACATCACCGCTTTGCCCGATAAGCACTGCCGGAACCGCAACGGCTTTGCACGCAAACAGTGCATGGTCGGAATATCCTTTGAACGCTGTGACACGCCCATCGAGATCATGTGCGGTCTGAAACAGTTCAGTGAGCAAATCTTGTAATGGATGGCGCAGATACGGCGGCGAACACTCAAGCTCTAATTGTGCCCCCGTGAGCGCGGGGTCTCCCCCAACCATATCGACATTGATAGCAAAAATCGGTTTTACGCCGGTGGTTGCCAGATAGGCGGACATGCCTGTAAATTCGGGAGCAAAAATCAGTCGAACGGGTGGCAAAGAATCTGAATAACAACGCAGCAACTCGCATAGTACTGCCACGCCAGAAGCATTGTCATTTGCTCCGGGCCGCAGATGGCAGATGTGTGCGCATAGCAATATTTCTTTATCCGCATCGGGATGTGTGCGGATCTCAAGAACGGGAACATTACCTGATTGCTCAGTCACGATAGATACAGTGGCAGACAGGGCCCCCGCAGAGAGCATCGATGCCAAATCGTTATGTTCAGATTGAGTGAGACTTAAACCGAACACCGGACTCAAGGATGGAAGTTCTATTCGCCCGCGAGCCTGGTTCTGACCAATAAACCGGGAGAAGGCGCAAGATGCGATGCCATAAGCATTTCCTTGTATGGCTGCGGTAAGCTGAGCGGAGAACTGTTCCCTGGTGGCGGTCAGCAGTACCAACTTTCCAGCAGGTGCAGGATCTGCTTGGGTACATACTGGCAGATCGCCAACAAAAGCGTGAGAATGGGTAGCAATTAACATAGGACGAACGGCATGATCCAGCGTAAAAGCGGCCTTACCCGGCGCTGAAAAACAAATGCTGCCAGTGACCAACTCCCATGGAGAAGGCGCGGAAAACCCCAGATGGTGGATGCCAGTCTTGGCAGAAAATTCCAGCAGGCGGCAGCAAGAGGAAGGAACGCAGGATTTTAAATAGTCCATCAGCAACTGGCATGACATCTTTGTGACATTACTTGCCTGAGTGCGATCCAGTTTAGCTAATTCACTGATAATTTCGATGAACTTTATTTCGGTTTTCATATTTTCGTTCCATCGATATGAGAAGCGGGCTGGCTGGCCCGCTTCTTTATTTCCGCTTGCCTGTTACATCGCACCTACAGCACAGCTTGCGCCGCACAGTACTTCCAGACCGAATTTAGACGCTGACACAGGCGCGGCATTTATGCGCGAAGCATCTAGATCGCGGGCTGACATGGAAACCACCGCGCGAGTATTGTTTTGCACGATTTCCACGGATTTCAATTCATAATTACCCTTAACCACTTCTGCGACCTTTGCATTAGATTTATTCATGTTATCTTCCTCATGGAATGGATGGTTAATCAGTATTTCATTAACGCTACATTTTACAAAAAGACAGTAAAATCAATCGATAGAGCCGAATGATCCCGACTGGTAATTTTAATTAATCACTGCCTTCCAGGCTAAAGCTATACAATAAATGTGAACATAATATTACATTGCTTGTGCTTTAATACTTAAAAAGCTGAGAATCAATAATGTATTACTCATACCTGGAACATAATTGTCAGGCCATGGCACATAGTAACGTTACAAAACCAAATCACTAATAAATAATAACTCAATGTAACAGAGCGAGCGTTTACCTTAAGCTGTACTCACATATTGTACTTTTCATAAAACTATAATATTCATCGATTACAGTTCCAAAATGGTACACGCCCTGTCGCAACGAAAGCACAAGGTTTAGATTAGTTCAAGTATTGAACTCGCAAGCTTGAGGAAGTGGGTGTCGAGGTTTTTGGAAATCCGATTATTTTCCATGAAGCTCTGAGGGATGAATTTATGGCTGCAATGAAATTAATTATTGGTCAGTTTACTTTGGCATGTACGGCCCACTATGCCACCATGGCCGTGTTGCCCGTTTTCCTTCTAGAAAATAAAACGATAGACTCCTCCGTTGTTGGTGCTATTTTTCTCACAGCATCTGTTACAGGTAAATTTGCAAGGATATTTCTGTCTGGCATTATAGACAGATTCATGGCTGGCAATGTCCTTTCTATGTCATGTTTATGTTCAGCTATTGTCTTGCTTTGTCTTCCAGAAATTAACTCCTCAGCTTTGACCGCCGCATTTCTTTTTATTTTCAACCTCTCCAATGGCGCTAACAGCATATCTGTCAGGGCCATGATTGCTTCATATGGTGCGAAAAAAGGCAGCACTGCTTCTCATTTTACGAAACTTTCTATAGGGTCAAGTATTGCATCACTTTCCGGCCCGCCGTTAAGTTTTTTTGTACTGCATGCGATGGGATCGATCACACCTTTTCATGTTTTTTCCGTTATGTTGATTTTTACCTCACTGATAATATTCACAAAAAGGAAAACGCTGCCCGAGATTGCAAAACAGGCTAATATCATTTCCGGGATTAAATCAGCCAGTCAGACTCCGGGATTTTTAAATCTAATGATTTTTGTACTGCTATTTTATTTCTGCAATTCTCTGCTTTACACTTCGATTACTGTATATGCTGTATTTCATCTTAACCTTCTGGCTTGGGGCGGTATCTTGCTGGCAATAAGTGCAATTACACTTATTTTGTTTTCACTTCCGGTAAACAGATTGTGTGACCGTTGCAAACTCTCGGACTATGGCAGAATTCGAACAGGTGCTGCGCTCTATTTTATTGCCTTCCTTTTTATTATCTTAGGACAGAACATTTACTGGCTTTCCATTGCAATGATATTTTGGGGCTTGGGGGAAGGTATTATGGACCCTACCATGACTAAAAAGGTCACCAGTCTGGTACCCGCCGAGTTTTATATTGCATCGTTAACAATACAATCAATTATTGTCGGGTTAGGTGAAGGTATAGGTAGTTTCTTGGGTATCCCGGCGGCTGCATCCGCATCGAATAGCGGTATGACAGGTTTTATTGTCGCCGCGATAATATCTGTATTCATGTTTCTTTTGTCGCTACGGGTGATGCAGGAAAAAAGAAAAGTGATGCAGGAGACAATCAGTAAACAGGCCGATTAATAGGCATTGCTTTGAACATGCATAAGCTTTTACTTGTGGAGAAGCCTGCCTCACTCATAGCATCGTTTAAAGCATTGAATTTATTAAAGATTTGAATAAAAAATATCTAAACTGACCGCGCTTAAGCCGCCGTTGATACCGTGCTTATAAATCTGTCCCGCTACGCTAACCAGATCGACTAACATGATGTTGCCTAAGGCGCAGCCACTCTCACTGTCACTGAACGTGTCAAGGCGCACGTAGACGATGCATTTTTAATGATAACTGCTCCCAGTCAAAAATCGGGAGCGGGTCTTCTATATTCAGATAATCGGGAGACAAAAGTTCAGCCGTTGTACTGGTCGTCAGTTTTTCCAGCACCGGCAGTAATGACGCGTCGCTTTTGTCAAAGTAAGTGCGGTCATAACGCACGGCCAAGCGCAGGCCATCCTTATCGGACCGTAAAGTTGTTAACTGGCATCTGAACTCAGCGCTACCTCAACCGTCCATATGCGAGCGGCTTCAGGCTTGCCCTGCATGTTGCGCGGCATGTCGTCTTCGCTTAAGGCGTTCGTGTTATTTTCGATCTGGCTGTTCAGTTCTGGCATTTGCTCGGTAATGATTTTTTTGGCATAGCGAAGGTACAGATCGGCAATATTGTTCACATAGCGTGTAATAAGGTTGTAATTCGGACACTCGCTAAGTACAACCGGTGCCCTGGCAACGATGTTCACGAATCGCCAGGCATACCCACTAAACGCCGAGCTATAACGGTGTTTATTTGGAGCCATCTCGTAATAGTTAGGCTCTGTAACCACATTTGTGACTAGCAGTCTGACGTACCACCTATGCATGTACAGTCCGCGGTGTGCCAGAAGCGGAAGTTCAAGCAGCAATGCCATCGTTGCGTAATGAAACAGATGACGAATAGTATTTTTTTTACGTAAGGTAAATGCTGATTCCAGAGACAAATAAGGGTGTAAGCGTGGGTAGATTTAAGGGTAAACGGATACTAATTACGGGCGGCACGAGTGGCATGGGGCTGGCAGGCGCTCAGCGTATTGTCACGGAAGGTGGCCATGTAGCCATAACCGGGCTCAATGAAGAAAGACTGGAGCGTGCACGCAGCCTGCTTCCTGCAGCATCGCTTATTCTGAAAAGCGATGCTTCAAGCGAAACTGATATACATGGGCTGGGTGAGGCTATTAACGACTGGGGGTCACTTGATGGATTATGGCTAAATGCCGGCTTTGCTGAAGTAGGCTCTCCGGAATCTGTAACGGCAGATTCTTTTAATCGTATGATGAATGCTAATGTGCGCGGCCCGATGCTACAGCTGGCAGCCCTCTCCGAATCACTTAATTCAGGCGCGGCCATTTTGGTAACTTCCTCCTCTTCCGTCTATGAAGGGGCGGCGTTGACAAGCCTGTATGCAGCGACGAAAGGTGCCGTTATCGCTATGGTCAAAAGTTGGGCATCTGCGCTGGCCGAACGGGGTATCCGCGCCAACGCATTGGTTCCGGGTCCGATTGAAACCAACTTCAGGCACTTTATGCCAGAAGAGTCACGTCAGCAGTTTGAAGATTTCGTTGTAAGCCAGGTTCCTTTAGGCCGCGCAGGAACGGCACAAGAGGCAGCTGCAGTTGCACTTTTCCTCCTGTCAGATGACGCATCTTATGTTACCGGCAGCCAGTATGCTGTAGATGGCGGGCTGGTTCATTACTGAAGTTTTTAAGGAGATTAAATTCATATGCGCATTCCGGATTACCCTTCACAAGATTCTGATAAATGGGCTCAGGTAGATGCATGGTTTTCTGAAAAGCTAGCCCCTGAAGATTCAGATTTAAAATACGCTCTAGCTAATAACTCAGATCAAGGTTTGCCTACGCAGGACGTATCCTCTTTGCAGGGAAAAATGCTGGCTATTTTCATGCAAATGTCACGTGCTGTTCGTGTTCTTGAAATAGGCACGCTTGGGGGGTATAGCACCATATGGATGGCCAAAGCTCTCCCACCACATGGAAGCATAACGACAATTGAATTCAACGAGCATCATGCAGAAGTGGCCAGCCAGAACCTTAATAAAGCAGGGCTGGCTGAGCGCGTCACGTTGCACAGGGGAGCTGCGCTTAGGGTCTTACCCACGCTTGATGCTCCTTTTGACCTGATTTTTATCGATGCCGATAAAGTGAACAACCCCCATTACCTTGAATGGGCTATTAGACTGTCGAAACCAGGCACTGTTATCGTAGGAGATAACACAGTGCGCGGTGGCAATGTCATCGACTCAAGTAGTGAAGATCCGAACGTTATAGGCCTGCGAAAATTTGTCGAGATGATTTCTGAGGATGAGCGCCTTGAAGCGACGGCAGTTCAGACTGTTGGTGAAAAAGGATGGGATGGCTTCGTTATAGCTATCGTTAAAACCCTATGATGCTACTTATCATTCAGGAAAACGCACTTACCTTAAATGTTTATTCACAGTTTCTGAACGATAAATAAAAACTGTACTGTTTATGATGTCTAAAACGCTAAATATAAAACATTCGCTTTTCTTTCATAACGAACATTGTTTGTTGCACATGTCCGCTTTGTGCCAGAAGCGGACGTTATCTTGTGAAGAGAGCTTACAATCAAAATGCTCGATCAGAATTTATGACTTTGAAACTCAGCGTTTAGCCAGTTAGCAAAATTTATAAGTCGTTTTTCGGAATCAGCAAGGTTTCCTTGGGCCCCGGAACTCATTGCCATTAATTCATCCATATCGTTTGCTAAAGAAGGATATCGAGCAATGAACCTGGTGCGGTGCTCCTGGAGCGAACCCGGCCAGTCATTGTCCTGTTCACTGCGAAGGATATTAGTTGATCTGACAAGCTTTCTCGCAGCCGAGCGGAAAAATTGCAGCTTTTTGTTTTCATCGGAAGACATTTTCATTTGCGTAATAAGCCTGTTCAGAACCTGCTGGAAGTCACCGTTCACAGCTATCGCAATAGCTTTAGAAGGCTTGAAAGCCTGAAAACGATGGCTCAGGTCCTCTCCATAAACGCAGCGACAATGATGTTTAAGCCAGTATCCCCAGCTGAGTACGTTATCCTGGTCGAGAACCTGTTCCAGCAGACCACAATCAAAATCAATTTTACTGATAATGGAATTATTTTTTTCAAGCTCAGCCTGAATAGCGGCAAGTTGTTCTGTCGTAGTTTGATCGAGTTTATGCCTGAAAATGATTGTCATATCCAAATCAGACTTACCTGCCTCAGCTCTGCCTTCAGCCACGCTGTCATAGACGTAAATACTGTGTATTAGGTCAGGAAAGCAAAGGGTCAACTTCCTCACGACACGTTCGAGTACACGCGAGAATGCAGGCTGAATTTCAGTGCATTTTGGCAAAGGAATATCGTTATTATGAAAGACACCCATTCTTGCTCCTTTTGCTGAGTTTATTTTCAGGAGAGTACTTACTCTCCTGAAACTTTTGGGTCCAGACGATTATGCCTCACCGTCCGCTCCTCGCTCAAAGCAGCCAGTCGATGCGCTAAGATCACGTTTTCAATCAGTCACCGTTTACTGCGCTGGCGAACGTGTGCGGAACTTCCGCGATGTCTGTTCCTCTGGGCTTCCTTTCTTCCCATAATCTGCCGATTGGCATGCAGTTCTGTGCAGGGTTTAATCAGGAGCATTTATTGCTGGCACTGGCGGGTCAGTTTGAAAGCGCCTATCGGTGGCAGACAAGAAAACCAGCGGTGTGGGCTGGTCGCTAAAGACCCTTTCAGAAGCATCGCCTGATGCTTTTTTCCAGGACGTGTAAGCGACGACTTCCTCTCTGCTATTGTTTTGTCTCGAAAATAGCGGGGAGAGGCGACCGGCTCATAAAGTCACCTGGAAAACTTTAGCTCAATGCTCACGGTTGACATGACTCTCCGTAACAGGCATACCACTTTGTCAGTTTTGCCGTTAGCGAACAGGTGAACAACCGGGAACTTACGCTATCGAACAATCTGATATTGTGAGTATTTGCGCTCGTCGTCAGAAGCGGAATAATATCGATATCGGTGGTTTTAATCTGCGGAAGTAACAACTCAGGGCTGAAAGAGCAGGAGATTAATATGCAATCAGTTCACCTCATGGGTGATGGATACGAACCTCATGTGACACAGGAGGAAGG
>Ga0163161_10003063_pt1 | contig 11787 bp, 15 predicted proteins | sample S45metaG_FD_129847 | JGI IMG/M metagenome (GOLD analysis project Ga0163161, IMG submission 129847) | Switchgrass rhizosphere microbial communities from Kellogg Biological Station, Michigan, USA - S4-5 metaG | ecosystem: Host-associated > Plants > Roots > Rhizosphere > Soil | place: USA... | reverse complement strand
GTCCGTTTTCGCTTCGGAAAATACCCCGTCCAGCGCCTTCACGAACTCGAGCACCCACCTCTCGTCCGGCCACACCCCAGTGATGCCAGACGCCACGCCGGCCGCCCGCAGCATCTCCTGCATGCGGTCTGTCGCGGCCGGCAGCGGCTCTGATGGCGCCTCTTCTATAAGCTCGATCGGCTTGCGCGCAGCTGGCGACGTGTCCGGCTGCGGATCCCATTCGCCGCGGCCGCGGTGTGGCTGCGTCAGATCCTTCACTGCATGGTTCTTCCAGACCTTCGACGGCGTCCGATCGATCGGTCCGTCGGGAATCCGCATGTGCGTGACCGACATGTCTGACACATGCTCGTCGCCGGTGATCCTGATGTTGAATCTACCCTTGCGCAGGTAGATCCGGCCGGCCTCGGTCATGCTGAGATTGCCCCAGTCTTCGTGGGCGTAGCCGGCCTCGATCAATTCGCGGGCGATCGAATGCAGCGTGTTGTAGTGGGCGCCGTGTTCCAGGCCCGACAGCGCCGCGAGAGCCTCCGCTGAGATCATGTGCTTTTCCTTTTTCCTGTTCGATGCGATAAACTGCAGCCTGTCCGCAACGGAAAACGCTCCATGCCAGCGATCGTGCGGCCGCAGCAGCAGATTTTATTCTCCGACCGCCCGCGCGGCCAGATCACTGCGGATCTATTGGACGCGCAGATCCACAATTTGGTCGAGGCGATCAGCTCCACCCAAGCTGCACTGGCAGACATCCGCCGCGACGACGGCAAAATCGTCAATAACAGCGTCGGCCAGGAGCAATTGACCTCGGAATGGAAGCTGGACCGCACTGAAATTGACAATACCGAGCGTCGCATCGCCGCTGCGGCGGAAAAGACTGCCGACGTCGTCCAGACTGTTATCAAAAGCGGCCGCGAGACCGATTTGCGCGCCGCCGACGCCGAGGCCGCCGCTGTAAGCGCGGCGCAGATGCTCTCGGCCATCTCGCATGGCAACGTCAACGCGCTGGATTCCGCCTCTGACGCGGAAAACTCTGCCGATCGGGCCGAATCCGCGGCGATCGCCTCGGAAAATTCGGCAAATTACAGCCACGCGCAGTCCGACAACGCCATTGCCGCCAAAGACGAGGCTTTGGCCTGGGCCGAATACCTCGGTGGCCCGGTGGTCGACAATTCGCACGCGCTGGATTTCATCAATGCCTCGAAATTCCCGCAGGGACTGTTCTACCAGCCGGTTTCCGGCATGGGCGGCGTTGGCGGTTTGTGGTCGGCCAAGTGGTGGGCCATCCACTGCCAGCAATTGGTCGGAAATGTCAGTTTTTACTACCTCGGCCCGTGGGATCACCCGCCGGCGCCTGGCGACAGCAACCCCAACACCGGCGAGGCGGTGCCGAACCCGATCGCGGTTGGCAGTTTCTACTACGACACCACCAAGAACTCGATCATGATCTGGAACGGCACCGCCTGGCAGCCCCCGGGAGTGCAAGTAGCACCTGGTTTCCGCGCCAGATACGTTTACCTCGCCACCGCCGGCCAAACCGTCTTCACCGGCATCGATAGCAACGGCCTGGCGCCGGTTTTCAGCAACGAGGGCCACGATGTCTGCCTGAACGGCGTCCGGCTCGTCCCGAATATTGATTTCACGGTCGATGCTGCGGCCGACAGCATGACATTGGTCGAAGCACCGGGCGCCGGCAGCGTCATTCAGTGGGATCTGATGATCCCGCCCGACCAAATCAATTCCGCCAAGGTCGATTGCTTCAAGGTGCAGCCGTTGGTTCCCAATGGCACCAAGCAAGCCTTCAACCTGAGCTATATCGACCCGGCGGTCGGCCCCGGCGCCATTCCAGTCGACGTCGGCCGCGGCGAGCAGCTGATCGTGTCGCTCGACGGCGTCGTCCAAGAGCCGACGGTCGATTACACCGCCACTGGCGACACTTTGAATATGGTGCTGCCGCCGCCGGCCGACAGCCGGTTCTGGGCGATCTGGTTTCGGCCGCACATCGCCGTGGTGCTGCCACCATGAGCCAGAATTTGCGAGTTGCGCTTTGGGTGCCGGTCGTCAACCCGGTCGGTGGTAACAATGCCATCCGCAACACTGCGCCGCCGAGCGTCAACAAGCGCATTCCGTCCGAATTTACTTTGCTGACCGGCGGCGGCACCGGCGGCGGCGGCATAGAAGAGGCACCGCTCGACGGTGACGCCTACGTTAGGGTCGACGGTTATTGGGTGGTGCTCGACGGCGGCACGTTTTAACGGAGGAACTGCAAATGGCGATTTATCATCTCGACGAAACGCAAGTGCTGACGATCGCTGGACCGTGCAAGGTCAATGTCGGCGGTGGCGGTGAGCCGACCATCGGCCAGGTCGACCCGCCAACGGTCGATGGTCTTAATCCCGATACCGCCGCCTGCGGCGATCCAGATCTGCAGCTGATCGTCGACGGCACCGGCTTCAACAACGCCAGTATCATCACCTTCAATGGTTTGGATGAACCCACTGCGCTACTCAGCGACACGCAAGTGCGCACCAACGTCAAGCCGTCGCTGTTTCAGGTTGCCGCCACCTGCCCGGTCGGTGTCCGTACCGGCGGCATGCGCAGCAACACGATCGATTTCACTTTTACCGATCCGGCAGCCGGCCGCAGTCGCAAACGCTAAAACCTGGCTATTACCAGGCCCTGAATTGAGGATGGGGTCACATGAAGCAATACCGGCACCGCCGCACCGCGAATCCGTCGCATGTGTTTCCGACGCTCGAGCCAGGCGAGCTTTCGGTCAACACCGCCAACCGGCAGCTCGCTGTAGGTGACGCCAACGTCGTCGGCGTCGGCACGCCGCTGCCCATGCTCGCGGTGCGCTACTTCGACACCCGCGGCATCTACGCGGTCGGCGACCACGTCGTCCAGGCCGGCGTGCTGTACCGCTGCATCGTCGCGCACGGCCCAGCTGCGTTCGATCCTGCGCATTTCGGCGCCGCGGCCGGATCCGGCGGTGGCGGGTTGACCATCAGCGACACGCCGCCCGCCACGCCGACCGATGGCATGCTTTGGTGGGAGAGTGACACTGGCAAACTCTATGTCCGCTATAACGACGGTGTCGGCGCCGCGCAGTGGGTCGAGGCGGTCGCGGTGCCGCAAATCGATACTTCGTCGTTCACCACCAAGACCTATGTCGACGCCGCCGACGCGCTGAAGGTTGCCAAGGCCGGCGACACGATGACCGGCGATCTGACAATCACCCGGCCCACCAGCGCGTTTATCAACCTCGACAAACAAGTAAATTCAGGTCAGCGCGCCGCTGTTGTTGGCAGCATGAATGGCTTGAACCGCTGGCGCATATCGCTTGGCACTGGCACGGCAGAGAGTGGCAGCAATGTTGGATCTGATCTTACCATCACCAGCTACAACGATGCTGGCGCTCCAACCAGCGACTGTCTGGCAATCAATCGCGCTACTTTTCTGACAACACTGAGCGGCGATTTGACTGTTACCAAGGCCAGCCCAGGCATAAATCTTAACAAGGCTGGTGGAAATTCTGCATTTATCAATGGCATGCAAGGTACATCCCCGCGATGGGGGATTGTGCCTGGAAATAATACGACCGAAAGCGGCGGCAATTCCGGCTCTGATTTCTTACTGGCGCGCTATGACGATGCTGGTGTTTATATCGACAATCCGATTTTTATTCCTCGCTCCACCGGATTGATTGAGGTTAAAACTAATCCAACTGCGCCGCTTGGCGTTGCCACCAAGCAGTACGTCGATGCCGGTGTGCGGGCCATCAACTACCTGAACACGACGGCTTACACATTCATCCTGTCTGACACCGGCAAGCTGGTGCTGCTGAACAACACCGGCAACCTCGCTCAGAGTGCGACCGTGCCGCCTAATTCTGCCGTGGCCTTCCCGCTAGGCGCCCAGATCGATCTTATCGTGACCGCAACTAACGTGGTGACGACCATCGTGCCGGGTGCCGGTGTCACGATCTGGTCCGAAGGCAGCAAGCGCAAGCTGCCGATGTCTGGCTCCGGCGCCACATTGATAAAGGTAGCTCAAGACTTCTGGACACTAAACGGAAGCCTTATCGCATGAGCCGTCACGCTACATTTAACATTCCTGTCAGCGACGACACGCTCTACAACGACGCCTATGTGACGTGGCTCATGCACTTCGATGGGCCGCAAGGCTCGGCATACGCTATTGATTATTCACGAAAGCGGAACGGGCCGGTTGTCATATCAAACGGGACTATAAGTGCCGGTGGCAAGTTTGGCCCCACGTCTTTGGCGCTTAATAGCCAGAACGGTTTGTGCTATTCGCCGGTCAACCTGGATAATTCATTTAACCTGTCCGACAACGACTTCACGATCGATTGGTGGGAGTACTGCCACGACAACACGGTCGCTCGTCCTTCATTCGAGTGGGATACGCTGGGTATAGTGTATGTTCCCATGCTAGTCGGCTGGGGAACAGACGCACTGTATTTTTACGCCTCCAACGACCAAGCGACGTGGAATTTGGCCGCTTCACTGCCGATGGGCAATCGCCAGGTCGGTGCATGGTGCCATCGCGCGATCGTGCGCAAAGGTGGCACGTTCTACACGTTCCAGAACGGCATATTGCAAGGCACCCAGGCGGTTGGCGGCAACGGCGTCTTCAATATCTGCACCTACGGTCCGTGCCTTGGTGCTTGGACTAATCCCGGCGGCTACGCCTACATGTACGGCCATATCGATGAGTTCCGCGTCAGCAACGGTATTGCCAGGTGGACCGCTAACTTCACGCCACCGAATGCACAGTACGGACCAGAACCCGACCTGAACACAGTGCTGCTGATGCACTTCGACAACCTGGCGGACTCGTCACAGTACAAGCGCGGCCTCGCCACAGCTTCCGGCGGCGCAGTCATTTCATCGATTACCCCGACGCCATTCGGCGGCGCTTTTTCGCTGTACCTGAACCGGGCCGCGCAATGCTACATCAGCTACCCGGATCACGCACACTGGGTCATAGGCACCCAGGATTTCACTGCCGACGCCTGGGTCTATATCAGCGACTATCCCGCTGCTGGTGACAACTACGGCATCATCACGCAGATGGATGGCGCCGGCGATTACAGCAACCGTCATCTGATGTTGTACATCAATTCGGATGGCGCGGTTGTATCGGATGCAAACAACGCCGGCGTGCAAGTGTATTTCACTGGGTCGCCCGGAGCTGCCGTTCCGTTCAATACTTGGACGCACGTTGCAGTCGTCCGCAATGGCACTGCGGTTCAGATCTACGTCAACGGCACTTTGCGGTCTGGTTTCGCGATACCTGCTGGAACATCGTTTAAAGACTACACCGGGCCGCTGCGGATAGGCGGCATGGGCGATGCCGGCGAGAACCGTTTCAAGGGCTACATAGACGAAGTGCGCTTCGTTATCGGCAAGGCACTGTGGACCGCCGAGTTCACGCCACCAGCCGAGCTGCTCCCCCTCAATCCCGACAAGACTGTGTTGCTGCTGCACTTCGACGGCAATTTCAACGACAGTTCGCGGGAGCGGCAGGTCGTACAGAAGGCCACCGCAGTCATCGACATACAGCAGAAGAAGTTTGGCACCGCGGCTGCACTCTTCGGCGGCAATAACCTGTGTTATGTTCCGACTGCGCCCGCCAGTATGAACTTCGGTGCCGGCGACTTCACCATTGACTGCTGGTTTAGAGATAGCGGCCCTTTAGGAACAAATCGCGGGTTGTTTGGTCGTTGTCACCCTAATCTAACCGAGCTGACCTGCGGCGCGTTGCTTGGTACCGACAACCGTATGCAGTGTTGGTTTGGTAAGACCGGCAGCGATTGGGTCACTCAGGGTGTGGTTGGTGTCCATGACGTTACGCAGAATGTCTGGCATCATTGGGCTGTCACCAGACAGAATGGCGTGTTCAGATCGTATCTGGACGGGATTCTGGATGCCGGGCCGAACGACTACGGCAATTTCCCGATCTATGTCAGCACCTGGTCGTTCGTGATCGGCGCGATCGGCAACAACACCAACTACTGGACCGGCTACATCGATGAGTTCCGCATCACGATGGGCCGGGCCTTGTGGACCGCCAACTTCACGCCGCCAATCCAGCCGGGGAGCTGATCATGGGCCTTAACTTCCCTGCCTCGCCGGCGATCAACGACCTCTACCCAGTCCCGGCCGTGCCTGGCCTGCCGCAGTACAAGTGGGACGGCACCGTCTGGCTGGCGAACGCCGGCGGCGGCGCAGCTGGCGGCGACTTCGTGCCGATCGCCGGCGGCGTCATGACCGGGGAGCTGATCAACAAGATCGGCCTCGGCGTCATCGCCGCGGGGCAGAGTGGTGCCTATCTCAGCATATTGAAGCCGCCGGCTGCGGCGGGCGCCAACACTGTTGAAGGCGGCGTCGGCGAGCAAACGGATTGGTCGGATTACCAAGCGCGCTGGCAGATAATGTTGGGCGACACCAAAGATGCTGCCGGCAACACCGGCAACAACTTCGCTGTTTTCCGGTTCGACAACACCGGCCTGCCGCTCGGCAAGCCGCTGGCGATCGACCGGGCGACCGGGCAGGTGTTGCTGGCGAACGATCCGACGCAGCCGTTGAGCGTTGCCACCAAGCAGTACGTTGACACCAAGGTGGCCGCGGTCCCGGCCGGCGGCCGTCCGCAGCTCACAGGGGCGCGTAGTTGGTACATTCGCACTGACGGCAACGACACCAACGACGGCTCGGCCAATACGGCTGGCAGCGCGTTCAAAACCATTCAGCGGGCATGGGACGAGCTTTGCAAGTACGATTGCAACGGTTTTGCCGTCAACCTTGTGTGCGGCGCAGGGATGACGTTCACGGCTGGTTTGACGACCAGCAACACGGTCGCTCCCGTCAACGGCTTCAACATCACGCTCGACGGCGGCGGCTCGACAATACAAACAAGTTTTGGGCCTTGTGTTTTTCACACTGCGGCTAATGTCGGTCTGTGGATATACAACGCTATCCTAAGGCCGGGCATTGGTGGCGATTGTGTAAGTGTCAGCGGACGCGGCGTCAGATGCACGATTGCAGGCAACATCACGTTTGGCCCAGCCGGTTCTGGCGCATCCCATGTGAAGGTTTCAAACGGGGCTTATTGCAATCTGTCCAACGCCTATACGGTGACCGGCGCCGCGACCTATCATTTCAATGTTGGCAGGCAGTCGATGCTGGAGGTGAACGGTGTCACCGTCACCCTGACGGCTAGCCTTGCTTTTAATACTTTTGCTATTTGCGACCAGCTAAGTTTGCTTATCGCGACGACTATGACTTACACCAACGGGGCTTCGATCACGGGGATAAAGCACAACATCGCCGCCAATAGTGTCGTCTATACCGGCGGCAGCGCGTTTCCTGGCGGCACTGCGGGTATTGTATCAACCGGCGGCCAGTACAGTTGAGCGAGGCAATATGACATCGCATTATCGCCACCGCCGCGACAGCAACGCCGCCGCACCGTTCGCTTCTCCGCTGGAGAAGGGCGAGATCGCGGTCAACACCGCCAACCGGCAGCTCGCGGTCGGCGATCCAGCCGGCCAGCCGCTCGCCCTGCTTGCGGTGCGCTACTTCGACGTGAAGTCGCAATACGCCATCAACGACTTCGTCGTCTACCAGGACAACCTCTACGTCGCGACTGCCGCCGTTGCGCCAGGCGCCTTCAATGCCGCGCAGTGGCGCATGGCTTCGTTTGCCGTAGGCACCAACTACCTGCTGCTCTCCGGCGGGACGATGGTTGGGCCGTTGGTCCTGGCCGGCGCCCCAACGGCCGACCTGGAGGCGGCGACCAAGAAATACGTCGACGATTCCCAGCCGCCGCCGCCGGCCGCCAGCACGATCCCATCGACTGCTACCGGCGACATTATCGCCACCAACGTGCAAGCCGCGATCGCCGAGCTGGACACCGAGAAGGTGGCCAAGGCCGGCTCGACCATGACCGGACACCTTAGCCTGCCGGCCGGTCCGACCTCGGCCCAGGCGGTGCGCCGGGACTACGTCGACGCAGCTGACACCACCAACGCCACCAACATCACCAATGTCAGCAATGCCAAGGTGAACAAGGCCGGCGATACCATGACCGGCACCTTGTACGTCAGCGGCGATGTTTCCGCCTACCGCAGTGCCAACAGTGGCGTATTGTACCTCGGCAGCAATAACGTCCATTACCTGCACTTCGACGGTGCCACCTACATCCTGCCGAGCGGCGGCTTGTCGGTCGGCGGGGCTGTCGGCGCCGGCGCCGGTAATTTCTCCGGCCTGCTTACTGCCGGCGGCGGATCTACCCATCCCAGCAACGTCAATCACACGTTCTACAACAACGGCGTCTACTTCGCCTCGGCGACACCTTCCAGCGTCATGGTGCAGGGGCCGCCGTATCCGACCATCGCCTTCCACTGCTCCGGCTACTTCGGTGCCAACTTCGGCATGAATACCGACGGCAACTTCTACATGGGTGGCTGGTCGCACGGCGAAGGCGTGGCCTACAAGTTCTGGACGACACGCGACTTCAGCGCCAATCCGGGCAACCCGCTGGTCAACGCGCGGTGGGTATACCTCGGCGACGTGGACTGCGGGTTCAATGGCCCTCTGCAAGAGCCGTGGGGCGGGGCTGGTATCACTGGGATAAGCGGCCCAAGTTCGTATAATGCTTTCACCGCCCGCTTTCGTCAGTTTCAGATTCAGGTCGCTGATGGCACTTGGGTTGCCACTGGATACGCATGATGCGGATCATCCATCACGGTACATGGTCGCCCTACAAGCCAGACGTGCTGCCCGCCCTGTTTCCGGCCAGTGCATTATTCTGCCGACGCGATGGCGCGACCGATTGGTATGAGTTCCTCAAGCAGAACGTCTTGCTGCCAGATACGGTGAAGCTCGCGGTCGAGGCTGGCGTCGTCAGGGTCGCGACCCGTGATGCGACGGCGATATGGCCGATCAATCGCCTTGTGCTTGAGGTGATGGACGACGATGATGAGAGCGATCCGCAGCCGCGCTACCAGGGTATGTGCTACGACACTGAAGCAAACGGTCTGTTGCCACCGGAGCCGAAGAAGATACCGGAGGGTCAGTTTAACTTCTTTGAAGAGATCAAGATGCTGAAGCAGCGCGTCAAGGCGCTGGAAGCCAGGAAAAAATGATTGAGTACACCGGCAAGGCCGCGGCCGAGGTTGCCAAGGGACTGGCAGCTGGCGGGCCGCTGGCGTTGCCGTTGGTAATTATTAACGTGGTTTGTCTCGGTGTGGTGTTCTTCACGCTGTACCATATCTCGAATGCATCCGAGCGACGTGACAGCTTGATTGCCGAGCTGGCCAAGTCTTGCCAGCCGATCGTCGAAAGGATGAAATGAGTCTGCAACGATAAGAAGGATGCGATGTTATGAAGAAGGCCAAGCGAAAACGCCCGGTTGTTGCGCGCAAGCGCAAGGTGACTGCGCGGAGGAAGCCGGCCAGCCCCCGTAAAAAGAGGAAGTCCAAGATGTCCAAGAAGTCGAATGACGACGACGACGAGCCTCGCACTGCAACAAAACACCCGGACCAGCACCGCCGGACCGCGGGCGATCAACCGCAGGATCCGGCTACGCCCGACCAGACTTCCGATCCGGTCGAATTGGCCAAGAAACAGCACGGTGGCATCGACCCGATGGGGCAGCCGCCTGACAACCCGCAGGCGCCCAATCCGCCAGTGGAGGAAGATCCGGAGCGCAAGAACAAGTGACCGAGTGGCCTAAAAACCCACAGCTGCGCGTTGGCGGGGAGCTGGAGCCAACCGGCCCCGTCAACGTGTTCAATGAAAAGGTGGCGACCGCCGAAGCCATCAATCGCGCGATCGACACCAAGACCGCCTACGACACCACGCACCCGCCGCCGGCGCCGATAACGCCAGAGACCGTGCCGGACGGCACACCGATCAGTCCTGGCGGTCCGGTTACAATCGACGAAACCAAGTATATGCTCGATCCGGCATTTAGAGCGTCCAAGGTGATACCGCGCCGACGTTAGGGGGCTAGCCATGTCGATAGGTTTATTGTTTTGGGTTCTGATGGTGTTGTGGTTCTTTAGCTGGGTCACCAACACCTACTCGCCGGGACAATTCCCCTGGGCTGTCCACGCCAGCAACTTGCTGTTCTTCGTGCTGCTGTTTCTACTTGGCTGGCATGCTTTCGGTTTTGTGATTCATGCCTAACGCCACCGCCCTGGTGCTGCTCGCCGTCCTGTTGTCCGGCTGCATCGTGACCACTGTGACCGAGCGGCCGCCGTTCTACACTCGATATGAAATAGATTCGATCAATGCCGAAACCGCCTGCCGACAACTGGCGCGAACAATTATCCAAATGGAACGCTGCACAGTCAGGAGATAAAATGCCTAAGCCCGATCAGGATATATTCCCGCCGGACCCGGCTTTGATCCGGCCGCTGGTGCCGCGGATCGAGATCGCGCTGACCGTGCCGGATGGCGTCGACCTGCAGATCACCGTCAACGGCGTCGGCGTGCTGATGCAGGATGACGACGAAGACGCGGCCTAGCCCAAAAATTTTTTCGGATTTTCAACTTAGGGGAACCCAATGCCGTCCAAGATCGGTAAGACCGTGAGCATCAAGGCGCCGCCGGTTGCTAAACCGCCGCCGCCATCAAAGACGCAAGACAACTACACCCACCACACTTCTCCGGTGAAAGGTCCGCAGCCGACCCCGGTTGAGCCAAATACGATTTCATCCACGCCGAAGGCGAAGATCCGCACGCTGCCGGATGTGCCGGCGGCAAAGTACAAACATGTCGACGAAGGCTGAACAGGACGTCCGCCTCAAGCTTCTGAAGCGCAAGCGGGCGGTCCTCACCGCCCGCGACGATCTGATAGCGTTTACACAGTTGATGATGCCCGACCCTAACTTCGATGACGAAGTTGGGCAGTCGCTCTATAAGCCACAGCCGTTCCACCGAATGATCGGCAGCGCGCTTGAAGATGTCGAGCGCGGCGACTACCGGCGGTTGATGATCAATGTCGGACCCAGATTTGGCAAAACCACGCTGGCTAGTGCCATGTTTCCAGCATGGTACGTCGGTCGGCACCCTGACCGATCTATTATCGTTGCGACCTACAATGAGCATTACTCCTGGGATTTGGGACGGCGAGTTCGTGATATTATGGAAACACCTGAATATAAACAGGTGTTCCCAGAAGTAGAGATCAAGGTCGGCGCCAATGCCGTCAACCGAGTCCAAACGACCCGTGATGGAGTGGTCTTCAGTGTGGGACGCGGCTCCTCGATCACCGGCCGCGGTGGCCACTGCATCCTATTGGATGACCCTATTAAGGATCGAACTGAAGCTGACTCAGTCATCGTTCGAGAGAAGCTGTGGCAGTGGTACAATCAAGTCCTCCGAACTCGCCTCATGGATTCGACTGGCACTATCGTCATCGTCCAAACCCGGTGGACCGAAGACGATCTCGTTGGCCGGCTTATCGACCCGCTTAATCCGTACTACAACGTCGAAGAAGCCAAAGCCTGGCGCAAGATTGATCTGCCGGCGCTAGCCGAAGACAACGACGTGCTCGGCCGCAAACCCGGCGAAGCGTTATGGCCGGAGCGGTTCACCAAGCAGTATCTGGAGGACATCCGTGCCACCGATCCGCGTGGATTTGCTGCGCTGTATCAGGGCCGTCCAGGCCCTAAGGATGGGGCCTTCTTCAAGGACAGCGACCTGGTCACCTACAATAAAATGGATGACGTTCCGGCGTTTCATACCCTTAGATTCTATGGGG
>Ga0163161_10003062_pt1 | contig 11790 bp, 8 predicted proteins | sample S45metaG_FD_129847 | JGI IMG/M metagenome (GOLD analysis project Ga0163161, IMG submission 129847) | Switchgrass rhizosphere microbial communities from Kellogg Biological Station, Michigan, USA - S4-5 metaG | ecosystem: Host-associated > Plants > Roots > Rhizosphere > Soil | place: USA: Michigan... | reverse complement strand
TCGCGTTGAAGGGCGGCCCATCCTGTCGAGCTGGGACGCGCTCGGCGATTATTTGCAGGCAGCCATGGCCCATAACAGCGTCGAGGAGGTTCGCGTCCTCTTCCTCAATGCGAAGAACATGCTTCTCGCCAATGAGGCGATGTGGCGGGGGTCGGTCGACGAAGCCTCGGTCCACGTTCGCGAAGTCATCAGCCGCGCCATCGCGCTTGGCGCCACTGCAATCATCATCGTCCACAACCACCCGAGCGGCGATCCCTCGCCCAGCAGCCAGGACATCCGCCTCACCCGCGACCTCATCGAGGCCGGGCGGCACATGAAGGTGACCGTCCACGACCATGTCATCGTTGGCGCGCAGGGACGGTCGAGCATGAAGGCGAAGGGCCTAATTTAGCGCGCCATAAGCGACGCAGGCGGCACCACTGGATGCCGCTTAAGGTCTCAAACGTCACAAAAGTCTTGGGATCAGCGACCATTTTCGAACCCTGGCGCCCGAGTTCCGTGACTTTGATCCTGTCCACGATTTCAAACAGCCGGCCGCGGGAAGTTGGCATTTTTCGGCGCCTGTAGGACAGGAAGATTAGCGACGAGCCTTATGGCAGCTTTCGACCCATTGTGGAGATTTTCAAAACGTCTGTTTTTCTCCCGTAGCGGACCCTGGGGATGAAGTTGGAGCCGGCATACCGGTCGGCAGTTTGCGCATATTCGGTGCACCGCGTAGCGCTGGGCTGGTGAAACCGAAGCTGCTTACGACCATTCAGGATTATTCCGCCAAGCTCTTCGTTGCCGACGCGCTTGCCGGCGTCACAGTTGCGATGGTCGCGTTGCCTTTAAGCATCGCCATCGCCATCGCATCGGGCGCTGAGCCAGCAGCAGGTCTCGTCACCGCGATCATTGGCGGCTTCCTGATTTCGGCATTGGGCGGAAGCCGTGTCCAGATCGGAGGACCGACCGGCGCCTTCATCGTAGTCGTCTATGGGGTGATCGAACAATTCGGCTTCGATGGGCTGCTGCTCGCCACGCTGATGGCTGGCGTCATCCTGGTCATTGCCGCTCTGGGCCGGGCCGGAAGGTTAATAGCACTGATCCCCGAAGCCGTGATCGAAGGTTTTACGATTGGAATTGCGCTGATCATCGCTGTCAGCCAGCTCAAAGACCTATTCGGCCTGTCGATCGCCAGACTACCCGCCGACTTTGTAGATGCTGTGCCCGCCCTGTGGGGTGCGCGGCACTCGGCGAGCCTTACCGCTGCACTGATCGGCATTCCCTCGATTGTCGCGATTGGGCTTCTGCGCAGGCGGGCTGGTTTGATCGTCGTCATTGCACTGGCATCAGCCGCAGTTGCGCTGCTTCGGCTTCCCATCGAGACAATCCATTCCCGCTTCGGTAGCCTGCCCAACGGGCTGCCATTCCCCTCGCTTCCGCCGGTCAGTTTGGCGCGGATGAGCGAGCTTCTCCCCTCGGCGTTTGTCATCGCGTTCCTAGCAGGCGTGGAATCGCTCCTGTCCGCCATTGTCGCGGATCGGATGGTAGGCGGCGCGCACCGATCCAATGCGGAGCTGCTCGCGCAAGGTACGGCAAACATTGCTTCGCCATTGTTTGGAGGTCTCCCAGCGACCGGGGCCATCGCACGGACCGCGACCAATGTGCGGGCCGGTGGAAGCACACCGGTGGCGGGGATCGTCCATGCGTTGGCAATCTTGATTTTCGTCGTCGCTGCCGCTCCGCTGGCTGGATATCTAGCCATGCCGGCACTGGCTGCACTGCTACTGGTGACCGCCTGGTCGATGAGTGAACCGCATCGCTGGCGCGAGCATCTTCGCGCGCGGCCAGCAGACCGCTTCCTGCTGTTTCTCACCATGACGCTGACGGTTGTCAGCGGCCTCACCGTCGCAATTGCGGTTGGAACAGCCGTAGGTCTGGCGCAGCGCCTCATTCGGAGGGAAGTTGAACCGGCCAAATGGTCGCCGCCTGACAGGTAGCGTCAGCAATCCTCCCCCGGCGCCAATGTTCGCTTTCCACCCATTCCTGCCATTAGATCTTCTCCGATTTGAAGCATTGGACCGGCTCTGCTAGCCGCTCGCGCCATGGTCCCACGTTATTCCCGCCCCGCAATGTCGGCCATCTGGTCGGCCGAGAACCGTTATCTGATCTGGTGGCAGATCGAGGTCTTCGCGGCCGAAGCGATGGGTGAGGTCGGAATGATCCCACCGCAAGACGCCGCGACCATCCGCAAGGCCTATGATGAGGGCATACTGGGCGAGATCGACGTCCCCGCCATCGACGCCATCGAGGCGGTCACCAAGCACGACGTCATCGCCTTCCTGACCTGGGCGGGCGAGAAACTGGGGCCGGAGCGGCGCTGGCTGCACCAGGGCATGACCAGCAGCGACGTGCTCGACACGGCGCTGGCGGTGCAGCTGAAGCAGGCGGCCGACATCCTGCTTGCCGACCTTGATGCCTTGCTCGCCGTCCTCAAGCGACGCGCCGAGGAATTTAAGCTCACTCCGACCATCGGCCGCAGCCACGGCATCCATGCCGAGCCGGTCACTTTCGGACTGAAGCTCGCGCAGGCCTATGCCGAGTTCGACCGCAACAAGGCGCGGCTGGCGGCGGCACGCGACGAGATCGCCACCTGCGCGATTTCCGGCGCGGTCGGCACCTTCGCCAATATCGACCCTCGCATCGAAGCGCATGTCGCCAGGGAGCTTGGCCTGACGCCCGAGCCGGCTTCGACCCAGGTCATCCCGCGCGACCGCCATGCGATGTTCTTCGCGGTGCTGGGCGTCATTGCATCGTCGATCGAGAGGCTAGCAGTCGAAATCCGCCACCTGCAGCGCACCGAGGTGCTGGAGGCGGAGGAATATTTCTCGCCGGGCCAGAAGGGCTCGTCGGCCATGCCGCACAAGCGCAATCCGGTGCTGACGGAGAATCTGACGGGCCTCGCGCGCATGGTCCGCTCCGCCGTGACACCGGCGATGGAGAACGTCGCCCTCTGGCATGAGCGCGACATTTCGCATTCTAGCGTGGAGCGCTTCATCGGCCCCGACGCGACGATCACGCTCGACTTCGCCCTCGCCCGCCTGACGCAGGTCGTCGACAAACTGCTCGTCTACCCTGAGCGCATGCAGAAGAACCTCGACCGCATGGGCGGCCTCGTCCATTCGCAGCGGGTGCTGCTGGCGCTGACCCAGGCCGGCCTCAGCCGCGAGGACGCCTATGCCTCCGTCCAGCGGAACGCGATGAAGGTCTGGGAGTCGGACGGCGCCTTATCGCTGCTCGATCTCCTGAAGGCCGATCCCGAGGTGACGAAACATATCGCCCCGGCAGCACTCGAAGAGAGTTTCGACCTCGGCTATCACCTGAAGCATGTCGATACGATCTTCGCACGGGTCTTCGGAGATGCCGCGGGCTGAAATCCAGCCCTGCGGCTTCCTGGTCGTGCTCGGCCAGGACTGGCGGGTGCGCCATGTGTCCGCGAACATTGCCGACCATTTCGCCGATTGCGGCCCGCGCATGATCGGCCAGTCCCTGTCGGAGTTCTTCGGCGGCTCGGCCGTCCATTCGCTTCGCAACCAGCTCGCCCTGATGCGCGACCCGGAAGGGACGGCGCGGCTGTTCTCGCTCTATTTCGCCAGCGTGCCGAAGCCGTTCGACGTGTCGATGCACTTCAAGGACGGGATGATCATCCTCGAGGCGTTGCCGTCGGCCCATGTCGAGGCCGGCGACCCTGCCGGCATGGCGCGCCAACTCGCCGCCTCCCTCGACGCCTGCGAGACGGTCACCGACCTGGTCCAGCGCGCCGCGCATTTGTTGAGGGCGGTGAGCGGCTTCGACAGCGTGACGATCTTCCGGCTGGATGCGGAAGGGAATGGGGAGCGTATCGCGGAGGAAGCGCGCGGGTCGCCGATTCCTACCCTGCACTCTCCGCCGCCCGAGTTCCGGATAATCGCCGACGCCGCTCGGGGCGGCATTCCCCTCGAACCCGAGGCACCGCCTTCCCTTCTGGAGCGTGCCATGCTTCGCGCGGCGGGCGAGGAAATGCCGTGCGCCAAACCGAGGGAAGCCGCCGCTTCGATCTGCATACCCCTGGTATCGGCGGGGATTCCCTGGGGAGTGGCAGTCTGTCTCAACAAGCTGGCGCGGCAACCGACGCTCGACCGTGTCGCGGCAGCGGAATTATTCGGGGATTTCCTGGCGATGCGCGCCGAGCTCTGTGAGGCTCGCGCCGGCTGATCAGCCGCGCATCGCGCCCTTCATCCGCTGGAAAAAGCTCCTGGTCGCCGGGCATTCCTCGCCCGTTTCCGTCTCGCGGAAGCTTTGCAGGATATCCTTCTGCTTGGCGCTGAGCTTGGTCGGCGTTTCGACAAGGATGCGGGCGATCAGGTCACCGCGCCCGCGCCCGTTCAGGACGCTCATGCCGGCGCCGCGATGGCGCAAAGTCTCGCCCGACTGAATGCCGGCCGGAATCTTGATCTCGACCTTCTCGCCATCGACGCCCGGCACGTCGATCGAACCGCCCAGCGCCGCGGTGGTGAAGCTGACCGGGCATTCGGCGACAAGGCTGGTGCCATCGCGCTGGAAGATGGCGTGCCGCTTCATATGGACGAAGAGATACAGGTCGCCGCTGCCCGCGCCGCGGATGCCGCATTCGCCTTCGCCGGCGACGCGGATGCGGGTGCCCTCATCGACGCCCGCGGGGATGTCGACGCTCAATTTGCGGCGGCTGATAGACCGGCCTTCGCCGTCGCAGGCGTGGCAGGGGTCGGCGATCGTTTCGCCTGAGCCGAGGCAGCTTGGGCAACCGCGCTCGACGACGAAAAAGCCCTGCTGGGCGCGAACCTTGCCGGCGCCGCCGCACGTGGCGCAGCGCTGCGGGCGCGCTTCTCCGCGCGAGCCCTTGCCGTGGCATGGTTCGCATTCCGCCAGGGCCTCGACGGTGATCGTCTTCGATGTGCCGGCGAAGGCCTCCTCGAGAGTCAGTTCGAGGTCGTAGCGCAGGTCCGCTCCTCGCGCGACATTCTGCTGCTGGCCGCGCGGGTCCATGAACTCGCCGAAGATGGACGAGAAAATGTCGGAGAAACCCTCGAAGCCACCGCCGGCCCCGAACGGATTGCCCTCACCGCCGCCGCCATTCTGGAACGCTGCCTTGCCGAAACGGTCGTAGGCTGCGCGCTTCTGCGGGTCCTTCAGGACGTCATAGGCCTCGTTCAAGGCCTTGAAATGGGCTTCCTTGTCGGTGCATCCGCCATGCCGATCGGGGTGACAGTCCATCGCTGCCTTGCGAAAGGCGGCCTTGATCGTCCGCTCGTCCGCGGACTTGGGCACGCCCAGCAGCTCGTAATAGTCACCCTCAACCACGCACACACACCCCCGGCACGGCCGTCATCCCATGACTGGAATGACGGTCCACCTTAGCCCTTCTTGTCTTCGTCGACCTCGGAGAACTCAGCGTCGACGACGTCTTCGTCGGCATTGGCCGAAGCCGTTTCTTCCGTACCTTCAGCGCCGCCTTCAGGCTGGGCCTGCGCCTGCTGCTGCTCGTACATCGCCTGACCGAGCTTCATCGCCGACTGCGCCAGCGCATTGGTCTTCTCGGTCATCTGCTCGGGCTCGCCGCTTTCGACGGCGGTCTTGGCTTCCGCGAGCGCGGCCTCGATTTCCGATTTTACTTCGGCGGAAACCTTGTCGCCATGCTCCTTCAGCTGCTGCTCGGTCGAATGAATGAGGCTTTCGGCCTGGTTCTTCGCTTCGGCAGCCGCGCGGCGCTTCTTGTCGTCTTCGGCGAACTGCTCGGCCTCGCCGACCATCTTCTCGATGTCGGCATCGCTAAGGCCGCCCGAAGCCTGGATGCGGATCTGCTGTTCCTTGCCGGTGCCCTTGTCCTTGGCGGTGACGTGGACGATGCCGTTGGCGTCGATGTCGAAGGTGACCTCGATCTGCGGCACGCCGCGCGGCGCCGGCGGGATTCCGACCAGGTCGAACTGGCCGAGCGCCTTGTTGTCCGACGCCATTTCGCGCTCGCCCTGGAAGACGCGGATGGTGACCGCATTCTGGTTGTCGTCGGCGGTCGAGAAGGTCTGGCTCTTCTTCGTCGGGATGGTGGTGTTGCGATCGATCATCCGGGTGAAGACGCCGCCCAGCGTCTCGATGCCCAGCGAAAGCGGCGTAACGTCGAGGAGCAGCACGTCCTTGACGTCGCCCTGCAGCACGCCGGCCTGGATGGCTGCGCCCATTGCGACGACCTCGTCGGGGTTGACGCCGGTATGCGGCTCGCGGCCGAAGAAGTCCTTCACGACTTCACGGACGCGCGGCATGCGGGTCATGCCGCCGACCAGGACGACGTCGGCGATGTCCTTGGGATCGATGCCGGCGTCCTTAAGCGCCTTCTTGCAGGGCTCGAGCGTCCGGTCGATCAGCGGCTGGACCAGCTTTTCGAGGTCGGCGCGGGTGATCGTCTCCACGAGGTGAAGCGGTGTCGTCGCGCCGCCTTCCATGCGTGCGGTGATGAACGGCTGGTTGATCTCGGTCGTCGCGGCGGACGACAGCTCGATCTTCGCCTTCTCCGCGGCTTCCTTGAGGCGCTGCAAGGCAAGGCGGTCGGTGCGGAGGTCGATGCCCTCCTTCGCCTTGAACTTGTCGGCAAGGTATTCGACGATCTTGGCGTCGAAATCTTCGCCGCCAAGGAAGGTGTCGCCGTTGGTCGATTTCACTTCGAACACGCCGTCGCCGATCTCGAGGATCGAGACGTCGAAGGTGCCGCCGCCAAGGTCATAGACGACGATCGTCTTGCCCTCTTCCTTCTCGAGGCCATAGGCGAGCGCGGCCGCGGTCGGCTCGTTGATGATGCGCAGCACTTCAAGGCCCGCGATCTGGCCGGCGTCCTTGGTCGCCTGGCGCTGCGCGTCGTTGAAGTAAGCCGGGACGGTAATCACCGCCTGGGTGACGTTCTCGCCGAGATAGGCCTCGGCGGTTTCCTTCATCTTCTGCAGGATGAAAGCGGAAACCTGTGACGGGCTGTAGTCCTTGCCGCCGGCCTGGACCCAGGCGTCGCCGTTCGAGCCCTTGACGATCTTGTAGGGCACCAGCTCGGTGTCCTTCTTTGTGATCGGGTCGTCAAAGCGGCGGCCGATAAGCCGCTTCACCGCGAAAATGGTGTTGTCGGGGTTGGTAACCGCCTGGCGCTTCGCCGGCTGGCCGATCAGCCGCTCACCGTCCTTGGTGAATGCGGTGACGGACGGCGTGGTGCGCGCGCCTTCGCTGTTCTCGATGACCTTCGGCTTGCCGCCTTCCATGACGGCCACGCAGCTGTTGGTCGTGCCCAAGTCGATGCCAATGACTTTGGCCATAACTAAGTCCTTCTCTTCGTTGCCCCTCTCGGCTCCCCGACGGGCAGCCGAAATGTTGATTTCAGGCCGGATATAGGGGGCCGAAATTGAGCGACAAGGGCAGCAGCAAGGGATGATTTCTTAGGGCTTTCCGCGCTAGGCAGGGTCAATGGGGGGAGTAATCAGGTCCGGCGACTGGCTGACGCGCGAGCGGATGACCCGCGTCGCCGTCATATCCGGCATCATCTCGCTGGCGATCCTCACCTACCTCATCGCCAGTTCACAGGGCACGCTGGACTATCGCGGGCGGCCTTTGGGTTCCGACTTTTCGCAGGTTTGGACGGCTGGCAGCATGGTGCTCGACGGCCGCGCCGCCGAGGTCTGGAACTGGGACAAGCATCGCGCTGTCCAATTGGCATTCCACGGGCCGAAGCTCGCCGAATGGTATGGCTGGCACTACCCGCCGCCCTTCCTGCTGATCGCTGCTGCGCTGGCGAGCATGCCCTACCTGCTGGCTCTGTTTGTCTGGCAGGCGGCGACGTTGGTGCCATTCGCGGCGATGATCCGCCGTTTCACTGGCCGACGCGAGGCATGGCTGTTCGCGCTCGCCGCGCCAGTCAGCCTCATTTGCATCATGCACGGCCACAACGGCTTCCTGACCGCGCTGCTGCTCGGCGGCGGGTTGATGTTGCTGGAGAAAAAGCCGTTCGCGGCGGGCCTGTTGCTCGGCTGCCTTGTGTACAAACCGCAGTTCGCTTTGGTCCTGCCGCTGCTCTTGCTCGTGCTGTGGAACTGGCGCGCCATCGCCGGCGCAGCCGTTTCGTCGCTAGGCCTGATCGGGGTCACGCTGGCGCTTTGGGGCTCGCCCGTCTGGCAGGCGTTCATCGACAGCCTGCCGCTCACCCGCCGCATCGTCATCGAGCAGGGCCGCACCGGCTGGGAAAAGATCATGTCGCCCTTCTCGGCGGTGCGCAGCTGGGGCGGCTCGGTCGAATTCGCCTATGCCGTGCAAGGCGTCTTCACCTTTGCCGCCATTGCCGCGACGCTCTGGCTCGCCCGCAAGGCGCGCCCGGACGTCCGCAACGCGGCAGTCACCGCCGCCGTGCTCATCTCGACGCCCTATGTGCTCGACTATGATTTCGTCGTGTTGATGGCGGGCATCGCCTTCCTCTGGCGCGATGCCGAACGCCACGGCTGGCTGCCCTGGGAAAAGAGTGCGCTGGCATTGATCTGGATCGCACCGTTGTTTGCGCGCAACCTCGCGGGGGTAACGCTTTTCCCGCTTGGCCTGCTGACGACGATCCTGATGCTTGTGCTGGCCGTCCGACGCGGCCTTACAGCATCGCCATCCCGCCATTGACGTGTAGCGTCTGGCCGGTGACGTAGCCGGCCTCCTTCGACGCGAGATAGACGCAGGCCGCGCCGATATCGTCGCCGCTGCCCATCGCCCCCATCGGGATTCTCGAAAGGATAGCCTCGCGCTGCTGGTCGTTCAGCGCATCCGTCATCGCCGATGCCATGAAACCGGGGGCAATGGCGTTGACGGTGATGTTTCGGCTCGCAAGCTCCTGCGCGACCGACTTGGTCATGCCGATGAGCCCCGCCTTCGACGCGACATAATTCGCCTGGCCAGGGTTGCCGGTGACGCCGACGACCGAAGTCACCGAGATGATGCGGCCGAAGCGCGCCTTCATCATCGGCTTGGCTGCCGCCCGCATGAGGCGGAATGCGGCTTCGAGATTGATGCGGATGACGTCCGAGAATTCCTCATCCTTCATGCGCATGAGGAGGTTGTCGCGGGTTACGCCCGCGTTGTTGACGAGGATGTCGAGCTTGCCGAGCGCCTCGACCGCTTGCGGGACGAGCTGGTCGACGGCAGCACCGTCTGACAGATTGCACGGCAATGCCATGTGGTCGCCGCCGAGCCCCGCCCGGAAGCTCTCGAGCTTCTCGACATTGCTGCCCGACACGGCGAGGCGAGCGCCCTGCCCGGCCAGCGCCTTGGCGATCGAACTGCCAAGCCCGCCGCTGGCGCCGGTCACCAGCGCCGTCATTCCTGAAAGATCAAACATCCCTACCTCGTCATTCCCGCGAAAGCGGGAACCCCCGCTTTCCGTTCAAATTGCGCCGCCGCGAGGCAGCGGGATCCCCGCTTGCGCGAGGATGACGGACTAAAGTTCCTTCGCCAGCGCTTCGATGTCCTCTATCGTGACGACGCTGGTCACCTTGGCGTCGGGCGCGATGCGCTTGACCATCGGGCCAAGCACCTTGCCGCCGAGCTCGATGAATTCCTGCGTGCCCGCCGAAGCCATGTTGGCGATGCTTTCGCGCCAACGGACCATGCCGGTTACCTGCTCGACCAACTGGTTTCGGATCGTGTCCGGATCGCTGGTCGGCTGCGCGGTGACATTGGCGTACAGCGGCACCGCCGGCGCATTCAGCACTTCGTAGCTCAGGGCATCCGCCATGGCATCGGCGGCCGGCTGCATCAGCGAGCAGTGAAAGGGGGCCGACACCGGGAGCGGGATGGCACGCTTGGCGCCCATGTCCTTGGCGAGGCCGATGGCGCGCTCGATTGCGGAGAGATGGCCGGACAGCACGACCTGGCTCGGGTCATTGTCGTTGGCGACCTCGCAGACTTCGCCTTGCGCGGCGGCTTCGGCGATCTTCTTCGCCAGTTCCAGGTCCGCGCCGAGCAGTGCCGCCATGGCCCCGACGCCGACCGGTACCGCCGCCTGCATCGCCTTGCCGCGGATCTTCAGCAATTTCGCCGTGTTGGGCAGCGCCAGCGTGCCCGCCGCACAGAGCGCCGAATATTCGCCGAGGCTGTGACCAGCTACGAACTGCGCCGCGTTCACATCCATCCCGAGCGTCCGGAATACTGCCACCGCATGCGCCATGATCGCCGGTTGCGCATTCTCGGTCAGCTTGAGCTCATCGTCCGGCCCTTCCCGCATCAGCTTGAAGAGATGTTGGCCCAGCGCCTCGTCGACTTCGGCGAATACGTCGCGGGCTGCGGCGCTGGCTTCGGCAAGCGACGCGCCCATGCCGACCGCCTGGCTGCCCTGCCCCGGAAAAAGGAATGCGCGCATTTCTACCCCTGCTATGAACCGCCGGGGCGACTAGGCCGGTTCGGCCAGCTTGCCAAGCAGGGGGCGCCATGAAGGCATCGAACGAACAGCCGACCATCGGGATATGGCTGACCAGCTCGATCGTCATCGGAACGATGATTGGCGCCGGCATTTTTCTCTTGCCGACCAGCCTGGCGCCGCTCGGCATCAATGCCGTAATTGGCTGGCTCATCAGCGCTCTCGGGGCGATGTGCATTGCCTTCGCCCTTAGCCGCCTGGTTCGCGCGGAAGGCGGCGGCATCCAGAGCTATATCGAGACTGTCTTCGGCCCGACGGCCGCGTTCGTCGCCACCTGGGAGTTCTGGGTGTCCTGCTGGACCGCGATCGCCGCCACCGCGATCGCCACGGCGGCCGCTTTGGCTCGAGCATTTCCTGCCCTCGGCGATCCCTTGACGATCGCGATGGTGGCAATCGTGACGACCGCGATCATTCAAGTCGTCAATGCGCGGGGCGTGCGCGCGGCAGGCGGGCTCGCGCTGGTCACGGTGCTGATCAAGATCCTGCCGCTGCTGGCCGTGATCGCGGTCGTGCTCGTGCGCAAGGGGACTGGCCAGACGTTGTCTCCTCTCGCCGCCGTTCCGGTGACCCTCGACAATATCGCGACCGCAGTCACACTGACCCTGTTCGCCATGCTCGGCTTCGAATGCGCCACCGCGCCGGTGGGCAAGGTGCGAAATCCGACACGGACGATCCCGCTGGCCCTCATCGCCGGCACCGCTTTCGTCGCCTTGCTCTACCTTCTGGCAAGCACTTCCGTCAGCTTGATCCTGTCTCCGGCGGCGACGGTCACGTCGACCTCGCCTTTCGCGGATGCGCTGGTCGCCAATTTCGGCGAAGCGGCGGCGGTATTCGCTGCCTTGACGATCGCGGTCGCGGCCTTCGGCGCCGCCAACAGCAGTCTGCTCACGGCCGGGGAGCTCGGCTATTCCATGGCACTGCGCGGCGACATGCCGCGACGGCTCACCCGAACCGATGCGGCCAATGCGCCGATCGCCAGCCAGTTGCTGGCATCCGCCCTGACCGTGGGTCTGATCCTGCTCAACAGCAGCAAGTCCACCGCCGAGCTGTTCAATTTCGTAATCCTGCTTTCGACCAACTCCACGCTGGTCCTCTACGTGATCGGCGCCCTGGCGGCACTGCGCGTTGATACTTCGATTGCCGCACGACTCATCATCGCGCTTAGCATTCCCTTCTCGCTGTTCGCTTTTTACGGCGCGGGAGCCAAGGCAAACCTGTGGGGGCTGGTGCTGTTGGCGATCGGGTTCGCCGTGCGTTGGCTTTGCCGTCGCTTCAATTCGTCCGCGGCCACTCCGCTGGGGGCCGCTCAAGCCGCG
>Ga0163161_10003061_pt1 | contig 11791 bp, 18 predicted proteins | sample S45metaG_FD_129847 | JGI IMG/M metagenome (GOLD analysis project Ga0163161, IMG submission 129847) | Switchgrass rhizosphere microbial communities from Kellogg Biological Station, Michigan, USA - S4-5 metaG | ecosystem: Host-associated > Plants > Roots > Rhizosphere > Soil | place: USA... | reverse complement strand
TCGGTGGCGCTCCACGCTCTTCTCTTGGTACCCCAACGCGATTGCCATCGGCTCCGCCGGCTCCTGGCCGTGGTGGTCGGTGCGAACCATCATCTTCTACGGCCTCTCCGTCGTCCTCTGGCTTAGTTATTTCTACGGCTTCTTCAGGCTGCGCCGATCGAGTGCGCCGCTGCGTGATCGCAATTCCGATCGTGCGTAGGCTTCTCAAAGAGGAGAAGGCGCGTGCCCCCATCTTTATTTTCTGCTTGGTTTGAAGCGCTGATTGCACTTTTTGCAGCGACCAGACTGTATAGTCATCACGATTCAGATTGATGCTTTTTAGCTTTGGGCCTGCCCCATTCGTCTAGCAGGCACTGACTTGCCTCAAGATCAGTTGCAAACCTCAGCCACGTTCTAGCGAGGTCGGACCATATCTTTCTTGCTTCAGGGCTAGTTGCCGTTTGCGCCATACGTACGCAATCAAGCGCATGCTGACGGCACTCACCGGGATCGACAGGCATGAGAGTATTTTCGCCGCCTTGGAAGAAGCCCCGGCCAAAGGGGGGATCGCAGGGTTCGACCACCGCAAGGCCGACATTAGCTCCGGTGTGAAAATTATAGAAGACCCCACACCTACGGCCAAAAGGACGCCCCGGGCTTTCTTTTTCCGTCCCAGGGCTTCTTCTTTGAGACCTTGGTAACCCAGCTTCCGAACGACATAGTCGATATAAATTTCCCAGGCGTACTAAAACGTGCGACGATCTCGGCGGCTGGAGTTTTTTTCATGTGGAGTTCCGTCGTAGAGGATTTGGTTGATCGATTGATCCCGGAGGGCGGAAAGGGCCTGCTGGGCAAAGCTGAAGTTTGCCGCGAATGCGAAGGAAGGGGCTACACCCGAAAAAATCAGAATGTCTGGCAGACTTGCCACAAGTGCTACGCGGGACGCTGCTGGATTCCTGTTGCTGACAACCACAAGGTTTCAAGACCAACCCCATAAAGCAGGAAGAGCCTCACTCTAGACCAGGCCCTTCCACTAAGAGAACTCATACACTCTTAAACCGACTAGGCGTGACACTTCTTCATACCGGCCATTGCCTTCTCGGCAGCTTCCTTAGATTTGTATTTTCCCATCATTTTCATGCCGTGAGTCAGGTGCGTCACCACCGAGCACGTATGGGTAGTCATATCGAGACCCACATAATAGACCCCGGAAGTCAGGGCCAAAGCCGGAGTGGCAAACACGCCGATCAGAACGGCCGCGACTATATGCTTTTTCATTCTTCTCTCCTTGGGATGAACTTGCCGACCCGGCAAGCCGATCAAAAAAGCACCGTCTTGGGTAACATCAAAATCAATTGTCCGTAAAAAGGATAGGCGCAGTCGCTCATGACTCACTTACCCAAAGCTTTTAACCCATAGTTAACCATCATCACCGAAGCTAGACGCACCCATAAAACCCTTCCCTTCCGGCCCCTAAACGGGGCCGCTTTTTTCCTTTGGGCTATGAAAAAACCTTCTCTTTTGACTCGGCTCCAGCTGTTAAAAAGCGATGTGGAATTTAAAGAGATAGCTATTCTCCTCGCCCTGGCCTTGTTATTCGCCATCGCGGTACGACTGTCTGCCGGGCATCTGCTGCCGGCAGACTTGAAGTATTTACTCTCGCGATGATTTTAGTGCCCCGTCCTACGCGGGCAAGAAAAAGCCCCGGCAGGGTCTGGCGGGGCCAATTCATTGCAGGGACTGAAACGCGAGACTGCCCCGCGTGCCGAACCCTTACTCTGGGTCCGACTGACTTCAAACCAGTTTTCTGTGGGACAGGCATTTTTGCGATTTCCTGTTGCTTTCTCGCTACAGCATGCGAGGGGTTGTAGTAAACTGAACACACATGCCGTCGGGCACCAATGTATTGGAGTCTTCGCGTGCCCATTAAAATCCTCGTGCCGCGCAGACTGGCCGACCGGTGTTATCTTGCGGAGGCGCTGCTGTGGGTCTCTGTTTCCCGCTTCCCTCTGGCTGATCTAACCCGCGTTCCTCGAGACGGGAAGAAGTGGGCTGAAATCGACACGCGGGAATCGCCTGACCACATGGCCTTAGGCATTCCTTTGTTTCTCGATACCCTTACCGAATATGAGTGCGAGCGCGCTGGTCTCCCGCCCAATCCCAACAATGACTGGATCGAACCTGAGCGTATCCGTGAAAGACTTAGTTGGAGAGGCGAGCAGCGTGCTGAGTTGGAGCAGGAACTGCAAGCCTCCCTCGCTCTCCAGAAACGACGAGAGGATTGGAATGGACTTCGCAATAGCTTTCTCGATTCCTACAAAGCCAGGCTTTTCGTAAGCCTGTGGACAGGCGACTTAGCAAGTTTTGGCAAGCAGGTTCCACGTGCGAGCCTTTCCCATTCTGCCGAAGACCTGAATAAGCGCGACAGAAAATGGTTTGCTGAAGCCCGAACACCCATTCACGCCAGCTTCTGGGACTCCACTCGAATTGATTGGGAGAGAAGCTTGGCCGAGGGAAATGGTCCACCCCACGCTTTTATCGTTGTGGACACTTACAACCTCCTGCGGATCTTTCCGCCATCTCGAAAATATTCAACGAACGTGATGAGAGTTGGTGAAGCTTACTTTCTCGAGGAGACTGCCGACCAGCGACTGCATCCGCGTGATGCCGATACATTAGGCATGCTTCGGCATCGATAGCCTACGTGCTACAATTGCCAGGACGCTGGGGGCACTCCGTGAGCAGCCGCAGTTTCCATCAGCTTGGGCTTTTATATGCTGCGATGGCGCTGCTGGGGGGTGCTTATGCAGCATATGACGAGGTTACTGCCGGATTCGAGCGCCAACGTGATGTTGACTACCTCTCCATCTTCATACCTCGTCTGGGCTTTGCGCTCATTGTGGCGTTCGTAGTGTACTGCATAGTTCGCGCAGTGGGCTCAGTCGTTTTGCGGCTTCATGGTATCGCCCTAGCGGCTCAACCTGCTCGACAGTTCATCACCCCAAAGTCATCTGCACTATAAACCCTGGTCACAACCTCTAGTCGTTGGAGATTACATGAAGGCCATCACCTTTGCTTCTGTGCTGGCGTTCATTACGCTGGCGTGGATGATCAAGGAAGCGAATGCGTACTTATATTGCGAGGTGAAGGTCGGTTCCACCAAATGGACTTGTAAGGAGTGTTTACCTAACGCCATTTGCGGCGCGAAGGAGGAATGCCAGACCAAATGCGCAAAGGCAAAAACGCCACAGCAGGCCGAAGATTGTCTAACTATAAATTGTGCGCCACTCCAACGCCGTTCAAAGCGCAGATAGAAAACTTTAAGAGCCTAGGGAATCGCGCAAACTTCTTGCAGTTCTCTCTAACGGGTTGCCCAGCGTGCGCTCCTTGCAAAGTCAGAACGTGGGCAGGACCAGCCTTCATCGCGCTTCATCAAGAAGTGCGCGATGACGTCGAAGCGAGGCTCGCCAAACTCAAACAGGAGCGTCCGGTGTTTTCATGGCTGAGAAATCGTGATGCACGCTGGGTGAAGCCTGTAATCACTTAAGGTGAAGCATCTCGCCTTTGGCAGCGGCCTGATGCGGCACGCAACGATAGAAGGATTATGCTTTCGGGTCCGTTTCTTTCGATGATGGACTAGCCTCGGCTTTTTCCTTTTGAAGGGCTTTTTCCGATTTCTCAGCCTGAGTATCGAGCGCGGTGACAGCTGACTTCAACGCACGGTGCAAGACGTGCTGCACAGTTAAAATGTTAATAAAACGGTGGATGGATTGCCGTGCGGTCTCTAGCTGCTGCCGCCGGGTTGCCCTTTCCTCGTTGAGCTTCATGAGTTGCTGGCGGAACCGAGCCTGTTCCGCCACCATCTGTCCCACGATCAGGTCGGCTCGCTCTCGCAGGTCGCCACTTATGTCTCGCATTTCGCCGTGCATGGTTACGGCCTGCATCAAAGACTGATTATGCGACTGGCTGGTCTGCCTCTGAAGTCTTAGGAGGCCAACTTAATGTCAGGTCGGAACTCCGTTACTGGGGGCAGTGGTTGGGGATGCTTGGGTTGCGGCATCGTGGATCCAGAGTTACCAACCCGTCTATGCTCAGCCTCCATAACAAACTTTACGGCTTCGAGTTCGGCTTTTATCTCTGTCAGCTTGGTCTCATGTTCTAGCTTGAGCTGCTCCGTAAGATTCTCGAATTGCTGCTGTGCAGCACTCATTTGTTCTTTGATCAGATTGGCACGAACTTGCAGGTCGCCACGGATGTCACGCATGGGAAAACCCCCTCGAATTGCGCAAATATTGACTCACGGCGGATGCGCAATAGAGGTGGTAACAGCGTAATTGGGCGAATGTTGGAACACATTCCGAGCTTGTAGTCGCTTTCGGCGGAGGCGCCCACTGTTCCGCTGGCTTTGGCGGTGGACCGCACCTCGGCGGCGGAGCATGCGTAATGTTCGCGAGCTACAAGAGCGGGCGAACTTCTCTTTTTGGCTTGCCGGACTCCGCTAGCTCTTCACCGTTGGGTGGAATCCAAAAGTGGCCTCCATAGCACTCTGGGCATGCACGCCAGACATTCGCATTTTTCTTTAAGTAGCCTCTACCATCGCACCAGGTGCAAATCGTGCAAACACCTAGAGACGTCTGTCCGCTGCCGGGCTTCGACCACGGAAATAACGCCTCGACAAAATTCTCGAGATAGGACCGCATCCCTCCCCCCGAACGATATCACGGTATCCGACGCTGAGGATTGTGCTTCCTAGCGTACCGACTCCCGAGGCGGCTCTTTAGTGATCCCTCTGTCGTACTAAACTACGGATGACTCCGATCTGTTCCCTGTCTAAGGGATCGGGTCCGACAGCCATTGAATGGAATTTCGGCTGTCGGAAACGCCGGAGATTTCCATCAATGAGACGCTTCCCAGCACCATGGACCGTTGACCCTGTCGTTGATGCAATCCCAAAAAATTTTCATTCATCTATCGAGAACAGGCGTTCCACTCGTTACCTATCCGGCTTTTGAAAGGGATGTTTTATGGATTTCGACTTAGCCAAGCGTGCTGTCATTACGGTTGGTCCTGGGCACGGTTTCGTGGTCGCGGGACCAAGCGAGACATTTCACGTTATCACCGCCTCCCACTGCTTACCGTATTTGCCTCCGGCGCATCCAGCTTCCCCCTTAGAAGAACGGACATACGCTAACCTACTCGGGCATTTGGGTGAGTCACCTACTGTTTGGGCAGAGTGTCTTTTTGCTGATCCTGTTGCTGACATTGCGGTACTCGGCCAACCAGATTCGCAATCACTGTATGCCGAGAATGAAGCCTATTGTGAGCTTATGCCTGATATCCCTCTCGCCATTGCCGACACGCCGCATGACTACAAACCGATAATGATAAAGACGTTTGATGGTGAGATGATTGAAGCCAAGGACCATTACGAGTCACTAACTACACGAGCATAATTGGTTTGAGTGTGAGGTCGAACATCGACCCGATGGGCCATTATGGATATCGAAGGCCAATGAGCTAATTGTCGGAGGCATGTCCGGGTCGCCAATCTTGAGCAAGGCGGGGGCTGCCATCGGCGTGGCATGTACTTCGGTCAATGACGGACTGGAGGGCGGACCAAATCCCCGCTTAATGGCAAACCTTCCAGGATGGACATAACGCTAACAGACCAAGAAAAAGCGCCCCAAGGCTAGGCCAAGGAGCGCGGGTTGAATTGGGCGTCGTGATGATTAACTGCCGACTGTGGTGGGTTTTCCCTCCCCATCACAGGTTCCCCCCATAAGGAACCGGAGAAGCCCCGTGTTGACCCCCCGTCGCTTGGGGCTTCTCTTTATTCCGCTTGTTTTTGCAGAAATTATGGTCGCCACGGGGCCGACCAGAATTCTTAGGCTTGCGTTCGCCGCCCTGCTCGAATTTGAGATTTCTAGGGTTACGCGCTCTTTTGGGCCTCCCCCAGACTATTTTCCTATCCCCAAATAAATAATCCAAATAATTCGGCTCTATTACTAACTAGCCCGGTACGGGCTATTCCTTGCTTCCCATGCCTGTTTGTTTGTTTCCATCTTTTCCTGCCATTCCCTGACTAGATTTGTGCAGTTTGAGGGGAACGGTCGAGAATCTAGACCGGGGGAGTCGCAAAAATCGACCTGTGGGGGTCGAGAAATTCGATCCGCATATATCCAGAGAATATATCCAGAGAAGAAGAGGAGCCCGCTGAAAAGTTATCACCCGCCCTGGATAGCCCAACACCACCGAAGGCCACGTAGATGAGGTTGCGGCAATTCTGTTTGAAGCGGCTTATCGCATTCTAGTCGCTGCCTATGGCTCACGACAAATAGACGAGCATCTCGACAGAACCTCTAAAATCGCGGCGGCAAGGCTGTCAGACGAGGATGGTGGCGGACCCAATCACCGAATGAGCGTTGCTGCATGACGCTCGATAGATTTGGGCGAAGAGTTGGCTCATCATGCCAGGGCGATATGCTTGTAGTTGGAGGATATAGCTTATGCGCTCCAAAACCGATGACCTCGAAGAATTGCTCCAGCAGAACCTCAAGCTTCGACGAGACCTAGTGGCCGAGGTCGCCAGAGCGAACAAACCCAGGAGGGTTACCGGCTGGGGAGTTGTCTATTGGGTGGGTCTCGTATTGATTCCCATCCTTATCCTCTGCGGGGTTGGCTTTGTCCTCCGCTACATTGTGTCTGGGGACTAACGGGCACCACGGCGGGGTGCTGACGGCAACTGCCTTTTGGCTGCCTCGCCAGAAGTGGAGAAGCTGCCGGAGGACTACGCTGGAATAGCCCCAGTCAGTTAAGCGCATCGACCAATACCACGCTGCCCATCGCCATGGCGTCAGAAGTAATGATAAAAATGTTGGATGGCGACTGAATTCGATCCGGACGATGCCAAGCTTGATGACTACGAGATCGAGCGTCGGATCGAGCGAAAAATGTGGGAGGGAGATAGATTAAGGGTCGCTCAAAAAGTTCTCAAAGAAAGAATCCGCTCTCGAACTAGCGCAAACCAAACGCCTCAATTGCTTTGGGAGTTGGCAGCGATCTTCGGTGCCCTAATCATCAGTCTAGGCTTCGTGCTCTACGCAATCAGAGATCGCATCTTTTGACGCAAGGTGCGGCATGACCTCGAACAACGGTGACCTTGAAAGGGTGCTTCGGGAGAATCTGAAGTTGAGACGCCAAGTCGTGGCGGAGTTCACCAAGGCGAGTGATTCGGCCATACGGTTCACCAATGGTGGAGCGCTCGGTTCGGAAGGGCCGAGGATCAACCGCTCTTCTTCGCTCTCCTATTCGTGCTGATCGCCGCCACGCTCTACGTCTTTCTCTAGACGGCAATGCAGGCTGACAGGATCATTGCGGCCATGCGCAGCGGTGCCATCCTGCATAAGCAGATCATCGAAGGCCCAGCCGTCTATTGCCTGGGCCGAGATCAATGGTCTCGCGCACGTACCTGTAGCGGCGACGGAGGCGAAATTAGTCAGGCTACCGCGGCTTATTGCGCCAATGCGAGCTGGGGATCCCATTACGCCGCATGGCCGATTTTTGAGCTTTGGGCAATTATGACCAGTGGGCGCATACCAAGGAGGAGTTTATGCGCAAATCGCGTCAGCGTCCGCTGACGCTCTTATTGTTTGGCATTAGGGCGAGCCATTGGCTCGCAATACCCTGGTGTGTGTTTGGCTTGTTCGGCTGCACACTGTGGTCTAAGTCTCTGCCACCCTACGCTCTGTCCAACAGCGAAACGACTATAGTAGAGCGGGACATTCTTTCTGCCACAAAAGATTTGGACAAACCTCCTTTTCACGACCTGAAAGCCGCGAAAAGCAGCGGCGGCGACTTATACGTTTGCGGCTGGACGAATTCTAACAACAAGGCTTATCGATCTTCCGAACAGGCGTTCATCGGAACTTTTTCGGCTGGTCGCTTCTCACCAGGCCACATCGGAACCGATGCAGACTCAAACGTGCAAGTGGTGGTCGAATGTCAAAAACTCGGCATCTCTATCGCTCAAGCTTCTTGGGATACAGGTGCCCCTGTGGGTTGGAGTAGTAATCGAAAAAAAGGCCACGGTAGATAATAACCGTTTTTTGAGAATTAGCCCCTCAACCGGCGCGCCTTCTTGTCGGCATCGTTGCGAAGGATGGACTCAACTAAACCGGCGAGCATCCTTAGCGCCTCGCGCTTCTCTTCTTTATATGCGTGCCGGTCATAGGTCCCCAGCACGCCTTGCTGAACGTGACCTAGAACGCGCTCGGCAATGTCAGGGTGAACACTGGCGCGGCTCATTAGGCTCCTAGCTGTTTTACGGCAATCATGCAAAGTCCACCCGGTCATGCCTGTTGCCGCATCTAAAGCCGCCTTGGCCTTACCCCAGCCAATGAAATAGCCATCGCGGCGACCGGCGAACACATAAGGATTGGAGTTGAGTCGTGGTCGGGAGCGAAGAATATCTACTGCCATCGAAGGCAGCACTAGCTCGCCGCCCGTTCCCTTCTCGCGCTTCACTCCATTCTTCACCAACCATGTGCCGTCGACCGACACATCTTCCCATTTCATCGACGCAACCTTTTCCCGGCGCTGGGCGGTTAAAAGAAGCATCTTTACCATGTCGCCGAACGTGCCCGTGGCCTTGGTCCAAACAAGTCTGATCTCGTCGTCAGACAGTATGCGCTCCCGCGCACGCTCACTCGCCTTCGTTCGCCGCATGCCTGGAATGATTGGCGAGTTGTAATTGTCATTCCGCTTTGCGTACCATTTGAAGATGCTCGTCACCGTTCCTAGAATCATGTCCGCCTGAACGGGACCCGCGTTGTCTTCAACCCTGTCGCAAAGCTTGGTGACATCGGTGCGCCCGATAGATCTGAAATTTCTGCAAGCAGGCAAAACGTGATTGCGAAAGTTGCGACGAATGGCTCTTTCGGAGAGAAGCCCCCTGGCTTCGACATGGCGCTTAAGCCATTCATTTGCGACTGTCTCAAACGCCTCAGGTCCCTCGACGCGCTGCCCACCTTTAAACAGTTGATGATGTCTTTTGCCTTCGCTCTCGCATCCTCGATTGTCATTAGCGGAAACGTGCCCAGCGTATTCCACACCTGCTTACCGTTTGGGTTACGCGTCATCGCGACGAACTGCTTTGACCCAGTTGGCCGCATGCGGATGAAGTGCCCAGACATTAACGGGTCACGCTGATGGTAGATGCTCTTTTTCGGTTTGAGCGCGGCCACACCCTTGTCGGTGAGATTGCGAGCCATGCGCCCTTCCTTCGGCTAACTATCAGCAAGCGTTTTGAGGCTTGCGCCCTACGCGCCGCAAATCCTGAGCATCCTGCGCATCATGGTGGCGCTGCTCCTGTTTCAGCATGCCTTTTCCAAGTTCTTCGGCTTCCCCGCGCGGATGCCGCCGCCCGCGCCGTTCTCACTGATCTGGTTCGCCGGCATGATCGAGCTAATCGCCGGCGCGCTTCTTCTCCTTGGCCTGTTTACGCGCATCGCCGCCTTCATTCTCTCCGGCGAGATGGCCTTCGCTCATTTCATTGGTCATGCCCCGAAGGGCTTCTATCCGCTGACCAATGGCGGCGAGTCCGCGGTGCTGTTCTGCTTCATATTCCTTTGTCTCGCCGCAGCTGAAGGCGGCGCTTGGAGCCTCGATGCGCTGAGAGGCAAGGCGTAGCATCACCACCAGATAAGCCAGAGCACGAACGGGATCAGCACCAGGCAGAGAGCCATGGCAAGCAACAGAAGAATGGCGGCTAGGGTGCTGATCATGCGGGCGCGATTCTTCTGGAGCGGGCTTGCGAGCTACCACTTGCCAGCGAGGTCGTTCTGCATCAGACGGCGCTTCAGCAGCATGATCCTGCCGTAGGCCTGCTCGATCCGCACGCGAGAGATGCGCCCGTCCTTCACCGCCTCTGACATGACAGTGTGTACCTTCACGCCAAGCTCAGGGTCGTGCGACTTCTCGTTGGAGAACACGATGAGATCGGTGCCGGCATTGACCGCCTTGATGACGCGCTCCTCGAGCGAATATTCGCCGCGCACAGCGCCCATCTCCATGTCGTCGCTCACCACCACGCCCTGGAAGCCGATATAGCCCTTGGCGCGCAGAGCCGTGATCGCGCGGCGCGATAGCGAGGCAGGCAGCCGCGCGCCGTCGCTGAAGCGCGGGTGATAGAGGTGGCCAATCATCACCGCATCGAGCAGGCCGTCCTTGGCGAGTTGGCGATAAGGCTCGAGCTCGATCTCGCGCCATGTGTCGGAGATGTCGGCAAGAGTCTTATGGCTGTCGGCGCGGCTCGAGCCGTGGCCGGGGAAGTGCTTGACCACGGTGACGATGCCCGCGTCGCGATGTGCAACGATGAAAGCGCGGGCAAGCTGGGTGACGGTGTTTGGGTCGGCGCCGAAGCTGCGCTCCCTCTGCCCGATCACCGGATTGTCCGGATTGAGATTGAGATCGACCACCGGACCGAAATTGAGATTGAAGCCAGCCTCCGCGAGGTCCTTGGCCATGCCCGCATAGAGCCGCACGGCGCTCTCCGGATCGCTGAAGCTCGGATTCCTGCCGACCTTCCATGCCGAGGGGATGTAGAGGTGGCCATTCTGCCGCGTGAGCCTCTGCACGAGACCGCCTTCCTGATCGACGGCGATGAACGGGACCGGCGTCGGGCGTGCGTCGCGCAAGAACGCGGTAAGCGCGCGGAGCTGATCGGGTGGGCCGATATTTTCCGGATACAGGACAACGCCACCGACGGTGCCGTCGGCGAGCTGGTCCCGAACCCTGATGACATCGGAATCGGTGATCCGGTAGCCGGAAAATCCCACCATGATCATCTGCCCGATCATCGACTCGAGCACGGTGTCAGGCGGCTTCTTGAGCTCGATGTCGAAGGCTTCGGCGCGACTCGAAAGCGGCGCCACGAGCAAAAGGCTCATCACACTCAAGATTTTCGGCATTGCCGCGAGGCGCTTTGCGAGCATCGGCAGGTTCAGGGCGCAGCTTTGGTGAGTCTTGCAGGAGTGATGGGAGGACCAGAAACCGCGGATTCTATGGCAGTTTTAAGAACCGGCAGGACGAATTCAACTTCCAGGACGCATCGGGGCGAATGACATGCTATGACTGGCGCTGTGCCGAGCGCCTGGGGAGGCGGTCATGCGATTTCCGTTGAAGTGCGCTTTCGCAGCGTGCGCGCTGCTTGCATTTGCCCTCTTCGCCCTGAGCTCAGATTCGCAGCGCGCCGCGGCGGGTGAGCATTACCGTGGCCATGGCGGTGGTGGTGGTGGTGGAGGCTGGAGTGGAGGCGTCGGCGTCGGCACCATCCTGCTCAACGAGGCGATCCGCCGCCAGCAGGAGAAGCAACAATACAAGCAGCACGTGACCCAACCCAAAGGCTGCCCCGAAGGGATGACTTGGTCACGCAAGAAGCGGACCTGCGTCAACGTCAAGGGACCCGAGATCGCCAAATGCGAGCCGCCCAAGATCAAGACGCGGAAGGGCTGCGTTTACCCGCAACCGGAGACCGCCTCTTGCACGTGGCCTAAGATCAAATCCGGAAAAGGATGTGCGTGCGCTGGAGGCTATGAGCGGAAGCACAGGGAATGTGTGAAGGAGGTCGTCTCTTGCGATTGGCCGAAGATTAGAGTGGGTCCCGGCTGCATGTGTGCGCCGGGCTTCGTACCCTACGGCTCGGGCTGCACCAAGGTGGTCGTGGTCGAGCCCGAGACTCCAGAGCATCCACATGTAGCGCCACCGCAGCAAGTCGAGGAGCCGCAAGGTCCGCCTCCACCGCCGCCCCCACCGC
>Ga0163161_10003059_pt1 | contig 11793 bp, 13 predicted proteins | sample S45metaG_FD_129847 | JGI IMG/M metagenome (GOLD analysis project Ga0163161, IMG submission 129847) | Switchgrass rhizosphere microbial communities from Kellogg Biological Station, Michigan, USA - S4-5 metaG | ecosystem: Host-associated > Plants > Roots > Rhizosphere > Soil | place: USA... | reverse complement strand
TTGGGCTTGGGCTCATCCTCGGTGCGGATGATCTTGATCACCTTGTCCAGGTTCAAAAAGACCGCGAGATAGCCTTCCAGCACCTCCAGCCGCGCCTTGATCTTTTCCAGCCGGTGGGCCGAGCGCCGCTCCAGCACTTCGCGCCGGTGGGCCGCAAACGCCGCCAGCACTTCCTTCAGGCTCATCACCTTCGGGACAAGCCCCCTGTCCAGCACATTCATGTTCAAGGGAATGCGCGCTTCCAGATCGCTGGAGCGAAACATCTGCTCCATCAAAATATCGGGATCGACGGTGCGGCTTTTGGGCGTGAGCACGATGCGGATGTCTTCGGCGCTCTCGTCGTGAATATCGTCCAGCAGCGGCAGCTTCTTCTGCTCCAGCAGTTCGGCCACCCGCTCGATCAGCTTGGATTTCTGCACCTGATAGGGAATTTCGGTGACCACGATTTGCCAGGCGCCGCGCGCGCCTTCTTCCTTTTCCCAGCGCGCGCGCACCCGGAAACTGCCGCGCCCGGTCTTATAGGCTTCCGCGATGCTGGCCTGTTCCTCCACCAGAATACCGCCGGTGGGAAAATCGGGCCCCTTGACGAATTTCAGCAGGCTGCGGTCCTGGATGGCGGGATTTTCGATCAGCGCGATGGTGGCGGCACACAACTCGCCCAGATTGTGGGGCGGGATGTTGGTGGCCATGCCCACCGCGATGCCGCTGGAGCCATTGGCCAGCAAATTGGGGAACGCCGCCGGCAGCACCACCGGCTCCAAAGTCTCGCCGTCATAGGTGGTGCGGAAATCCACCGCGTCTTCGTCCAGCCCATTGAGCAACTGGCTGGCGGCCTCGGTCATGCGGCTTTCGGTGTAACGCATGGCGGCGGCGTTATCGCCGTCGATATTGCCGAAATTGCCCTGGCCATCGACCAGGGGATAGCGCACCGAAAAATCCTGGGCCAGGCGCACCAGCGCGTCATAGATCGCCTGGTCGCCATGGGGATGGAACGAGCCCATCACGTCGCCCACCACCTTGGCGGATTTCTTGAAGGAGGAGTCCGGGCCCAGCCTCAGCTGACGCATGCCGAACAGGATGCGCCGGTGCACCGGCTTCAGCCCATCGCGCACGTCGGGCAACGCCCGCTGGGTGATGGTGGACAGCGCATAGGCCAGATAACGCTCGGCCAGCGCCTTGCTTAAGGGTTCGGAGCGGATTTCGTCGGAAACGGCAACCATGGCAAAGCTCTAGTCTGATTCGTCGATAGCAATTGTATCCAGCCGCAACCTGGCTTTGGGCATCTCTTTGCCATGCGGCTTCAGCACCCGTTCCAGCAGGAAATGTCCGGTCAGCGCCAGGCCGGCGGCCACTTCGTCGGCATGGGCTTCCTGATTCTGGCCGCCGGTCAGAAATCCCGGCAACTTGAACAGGCGATTGGCGTAAATGCCCGCTGCATCGCGCGACACCGCGCGCCCGCTCTTGGGCGAAACATAGATCAGGTCATTCTTCGCCCCGGTGGCGGCGCATTCCCGCAGGTCCAGACCGAAGCCCAGCGCCTCCAGCAATCCCGCTTCCCAGCGGACATAGAGCGGCAACCAGTGCGCCGCATCGTCGGCCATCATCGCGTCCAGCAGAATTTCCGCGCCGCGAAAGACCGCGGCATGGGCTTCGCGCTCGGGCACGGCGGCGATGGCGACCGCCGTGAACGCGTTCAGGCCCGCAAGGGCGTCGCGGCTATCCATCAATTCCCCGGCGCGCGCCCGCGCCAGCTCGCAAGTGAAACTGCCCAGATGTTCTTCCAGCCGTGCCCGCCATTGCACATGCACGCTGTTGCCCGGCTGCAGGGTGGGCTTCACCCGCCGCGAAGCGCCGCCCCGCACCAATCCCATATGGCGGCCATGATCGCGGGTGAGCAGTTCCAGGATCGCGCCGCTTTCGCCATGAGCGCGGGACGACAGCACAATTGCGTCATCATTCCATTCCATGATCCATTCTTTGCCACTCTGCGATGGCACCCGGCAAGGAGTTCGTCATGCGGTTCGTTCTATCCACCATCCTTGTTTTCAGCGCTTATGCCGCCGAGGCCGCCACGCCGGCTGCCTGGAAATCACTCGACGTCAGCGCCCGCGCCAGCTGCGGCGGTGAAATCACCCGGCTGGCCTCCAAGGCCAAAGTCTCCGGCATTGCAGGGCGCGTCCGCGGCATCGGCGCGGTCAATGACGGCGACCGCTATTACGCCCTGATACTGGACGGAAGGACGGCCGGCTTCAAAAGCCAGTGGCTATGTCTGTATGACAAGCGGGCAAAACAGGCCACCGCGCGCGAAGTCGAAAAGCGTTGAAGCCAATCACTCTTTAGGAAAATCCAATCCGATTTCCTTATAATGCTCGCTGTTCTCGGCCCAGTCCTCGCGCACCTTCACGAACAGAAACAGATGCACCCGGCGGCCAAACAGCGTTTCCAGCTCTTCCCGCGCCAGGGCGCCGATGGTCTTGATGGTTGAGCCGCCCTTGCCCAGCACAATCGCCTTTTGGCCTTCGCGCTGGACATAGATCACCTGGTCGATGCGGACCGAACCATCGCGGCGCTCTTCCCATTTCTCGGTTTCCACCGCGCTGGCATAGGGCAGTTCGTCATGCAGGCGCAGATAGATTTTCTCTCGCGTCACTTCCGCCGCCAGCAACCGCGAGGGAATATCGGCCGCCTGGTCTTCGGGATAAAGCCAGGGGCCTTCCGGCATACGCGCCGCCACCCAGGCCGCGACATCTGCGACGCCTTCGCCTTTCAGGGCCGAGACCAGGAAGACATCCTCGAACACGCCTTCTGCGTGGAACCTTTCCACCAACGGCAACAGATCGGTGCGCTTCATACCGTCGATCTTGTTCAGCACCAGCGCCTTCTTCTTGGCCTTGCCCTCCTTGAGGCCTTCCAAAATTGCGCGGGTATCGCGTGCGCCCAGACTGTTCTGGTCCGCGACCAGATCGGCGGCATCCACGATCAGGAGCAGGGCGTCCGCGTCTTCCGCGCCGGCCCAGGCGCTGCTCACCATGGCGCGGTCCAGCCGGCGGCGCGGGCGGAAGATGCCCGGCGTGTCAACAAACACGATCTGGGTTTCACCCGCCATGGCAATGCCGCGCACCGGCATGCGCGTGGTCTGCACCTTTGGGGTGACGATGGCGACCTTTGATCCCACCAGAGCGTTGATCAGGGTAGACTTGCCCGCATTGGGAGCGCCGATGATGGCGGCAAAGCCGCAACGAGTGGTCATGCCGTATTCTCCGGTGCGACAACGGCCAGCAGCTTGGCCGCCGCATCCTGTTCGGCCTGGCGCTTGGAGCCGCCCTCGCCGCTCACCGCGTCAAAGCCTTTGACCCTTGCCTCCACCACAAAGCGCGGCGCGTGATCCGGGCCCGCCTGGTCTTTCAAAACATAGACCGGCGCCGATGAATCCTTGCCGCGCGCCTGCGCCCATTCCTGCAACCGCGTCTTGGCATCGCGCGTATCTGCGCCCGGATCGGCGAACATCTCTTCCCACCAGCGTTCGATGAAGGCACGCGCCGCTTCCATGCCGCCATCCAGATAGAGCGCAGCGATCACCGCTTCGCAGGCGCTGCCCACGATAGGTCCGCGCGCGCGCCCGCCCGCCGCTTCCGAACGGGTCAAGACCAGATGATCCCAGAGCCCAATTTCCTCGCCCACCTTGGCGCAGGCTTCCCAGCGCACCAGAGTATGGACCCGCCTGGTCAGCGCGCCTTCGTCTTCTTCGGGATAGCGGAGATAGAGATTCTCCGACACAACCAGCGCCAGCACCCGGTCGCCCAGAAATTCCAGCCGCTCATTGGAGCGCGCCGAATCCGCCCCCGCATGGGTAAGCGCGCGCTTGAGAAGGGCTTCGTCCTGGAACTGGTGTCCGAGTTTTTCGGAGAGCAGCCCCGTCACGAACGGATCTGGCATTTCACCAGGGCCAATCACTTCACCAAAGTCAGTATGCGCGAATAACGGATGGCGAACGGCCATTTCCACACTTCCCACAGCCGGGCCGAACCGTCGGTGGAGAAGAAGCGGAACAGCGCCTTGCCTTCTAGATTTTCCGCCGGCACATAACCCACCGCCTCGCGGCTGTCGTCGCTATTGTCGCGATTGTCGCCCATCATGAAATAGTGACCGGCCGGAACCGTGAACAGTTCGGTATTGTCCAGCGGCCCGTCCTTGTACTTGTCCAGGGTGACATAGCTTTTGCCGCCCGGCAGGGTCTCGCGATATTGGGTCCAGCGGCCTTCCTCGCCATCCAGATTGCCGACATAGTCGGCGACCTTCTCACGCTGCACCGGCTTGCCGTTGAGATACAGCACGTCGTTGATCATCTGGATCTTGTCGCCCGGAAGGCCGATCAAGCGCTTGATGAAATCGGTGGAATTGTCCTGGGGATATTTGAACACGATCACATCGCCGCGCTGCGGCTCGCTGCTCATGAAGCGGCCGTTCATATATTTGCCCAGAGGCCAGGCGCCGAAGGGAAAGGTGTAGCGGCTGTAACCGTAGGAGAATTTCTCCACGAACAGGTAATCGCCGATCAGCAGGGTGTTTTCCATCGAGCCCGAGGGGATGTTGAAGGGCTGGAACAGGAAGGTGCGGATCACGATGGCGATCAGGCCGGCATAGATCACCGTCTTGGCGAGTTCCCCCCAGGATTCGCCTTGCTGCTGTTTGGCCGCCATATCGGATTCCGTCATTTGATTCCGTCCGTTGTGCTGGGCGCGACAAAAAGAGTGGATTGCCGCCCCTGTCAAGGATTTCGGGATTTAATCTTTAAATGGCCAAGGTTACCCAGAGGGTTACCCGGGAGCCCCCTGGGGCACAGCCGAGATGATCACAATCGCCTGGGCCAGGGGAAAATCATCGGTAATGGTGAGATCGATCTGGGCGCGGGTCCCCGGCGGGGTGATTTTCTCCAATCTTTTCAGGGCTCCGCCCGTCAAGGCCATGGTCGGCTTGCCGCCGGGCAGGTTCACCACCCCCATGTCTCGCCAATAGACACCGCGGCTGAGCCCGGTTCCCAAAGCCTTAGCGCAGGCCTCCTTGGCGGCGAAGCGCTTGGCATAGGAGGCGGCCCGCTGTGCCCGGCGGTCCGATTTGGCGCGTTCGATGTCGGTATAGACCCGGGAAAGAAATCGCTCGCCATGCTTCTGGATGGTTTTTTCGATGCGGCGGATGTCGATCAGGTCATTGCCGATGCCCAGGATCATTGTTGACGCGCCTCATCCATCAACACGCGCATTTTTTTGATGGAAGCTTCCAGGCCAATGAACATCGCCTCACCCATCAGAAAATGACCGATATTCAACTCCCGGATATGGGGAATGGCTGCGATGGGTTTCACATTTTCATAGGTGAGGCCATGGCCGGCATGGATTTCCAAGCCGATGCTTTCGCCATAGCTGGCCGCGTCACGGATTTTCTCCAGCAGTTTTTCGCGTTCCGCGCCTGAGGCATTGGCATAGGCGCCGGTGTGCAGTTCCACCACCGGCGCGCCCAGGGATTTGGACGCGTCGAGCTGACGCCGGTCCGGCTCGATGAACATGGAGACCCGGATGTGCGCCGCGCCCAATGCGCTGACGATGGGCTTGAGGCGGTTGTGCTGACCGGCGGAGTCAATACCGCCTTCGGTGGTACGCTCTTCCCGCTTCTCCGGCACAATGCAGGCGGCGTGCGGTTTGGCCCGAAGCGCAATCGCCACCATCTCCTCGGTCGCCGCCATTTCCAGATTGAGCGGAATAGTCAGCGCCTCGGTCAGCCGTTCGATATCGTCATCAGAAATGTGGCGGCGATCTTCACGCAGATGGGCGGTGATGCCATCAGCACCCGCACTGGCCGCCAGGATGGCGGCACGTACCGGATCGGGATTGTCGCCGCCGCGTGCGTTACGCACCGTGGCCACATGATCGATATTGACGCCCAGGCGGAGCTTGCTCATCGGGAAATACCGGTAATTCCGAAATGCGGCCCGTAGACTAGCTTCTGGAAAACACGAAGCAAATCTGCGGTAAAGTCATACCCAGCCCGCTTTTCTGGAATTAGGGCATTTCCGGGCAATAATGGATCTACGAGTTGTCACGCCAACCCTCTGGACCCCGGCTTTATGGCAGGGATGTTCTTGAGATGCGGCGGCAGTTTGTCGGCGGGCCAGGCTTTCACTTTCCATTCCGCCAGCGCGATCAGCGGCACGCCCACTTTTGCGGTGCCGCCGGAACGGTCGATCAGGCAGCAGGCGGCCACGACCTTGGCGCCGGTCTTCTTGATGGCCGTAATGCATTCACGGCTCGACACGCCGGTGGAGACGATGTCTTCCACCATCAGCACCTTCTGGCCCTTTTTCAGCGTGAAGTTGCGGCGCAGCTGAAACTCGCCATCCACCCGCTCGACATACATGGCGGGCAGGCCCATTTGGCGGCCCATCTCATAGCCCGGCACGATGCCGCCCACCGCGGGAGAGACTATTGCCGTGATCTCGTCCTTGACTTCCTTCTTCACTTTTTCGGCCAGCGCCTTGCACAGTTTGGCGGTGCGCTTGGCGTCCTGGAACACCAGCGCCTTTTGCAGGAATTTGTCGGAATGCAATCCGCTGGAAAGAATGAAATGGCCCTCCAACAGGGCGCCAGACTTTTTGAATTCATTGAGAACTTGTTCGACGTTCATATCCACCCCGATACCAGCCCTCCCCTTTGGGAAAGGCGAAATTACTGCACGGTCTCTGCTTCGCGCACGCGGTCGACCGATTCGACCGCATCCGATACCCGTAGCGCGCCCAATATGTTCTGCAAATGCGCCACGTCGCGCACTTCCACATCGACGTAAAATTCGAAATAAAGCGGATTGCGCTCGGTCAGCTTCAGGTTGGAGATATTGCCGCCATTGATGGCGACGGCCGACATGGCGCTGGCCAGCGCTCCCGGGGTGTTCTTCACCCGCACCTGGATGCGCGCCACCGACGAGCCCATGTCGGACGCGCCATGGCCCCAGCCCACATCCAGCCAGTTGTTCATATCCTGGACCTTGTCCAGCTCGGCGCAGTCGATGGTGTGGATCACCAGTCCCTCGCCCGGCGCGGTGATGCCCACGATGCGGTCGCCCGGCAGGGGGTGGCAGCATTGGCCCAAAGTGTAGGAAATACCTTCGGTCAGGCCACGGATGGAAATCGGTTTGACGTCGCCGGACTGCGCCTTTCGCGAGACTTTGCCGGCGCGCTTGAGCTCGGGGAACACCGCCTGCAACACCTCATGGGCGCGAAGCGCGCCGCGCCCGACATCGGCATAGGCATCTTCCGCCTTGGCCAGGCGCAGCTTCTTGGCGACTTCTTCCACCGCCTTTTCCGTCAGCTCGCGGCCTTCATCGGCGAATGTTTTTTCCAGGATCTTGCGGCCAAAGCGGACATGTTCGTCGCGCTGGGCATGGCGCAGGAACCGGCGGATTTCCGCCCGCGCCCGGCCCGTAACCACGAACTGCTCCCACATGGGCGACGGCGCGGAATCCCGCATGGTGATGATTTCCACCTGGTCGCCATTGTTGAGCGGGGTGTGCAGCGGCGCGTGGTTACCGTTGATCTTGGCCCCCACCGCGCTGTTGCCCAGATCGGTATGCACCGCATAGGCGAAGTCGATGGGCGTGGCGCCGCGCGGCAGCGAAATCAGCGAGCCTTTGGGGGTGAAGCAGAAGACCTGGTCCTGATACATGGCCAGTTTGGAATGCTCCAGCACCTCTTCGGCGCTGTCGCCGCGCTCCAACAGGTCAACCATGTCGCGCAGCCAGCCATAGGCGGCGCTGTCTTCCCTTCCGGCCCCGCCATTGGCTTCCGGCACGTGTTCGCGATAACGCCAATGGGCGGCGACGCCGCGCTCGGCAATATCGTGCATTTCCTGGGTGCGGATCTGGATTTCCACCCGCTGCTTTTCCGGCCCGATCACCGTGGTGTGAATGCTGCGATAGCCGTTGGGTTTGGGCGTCGAAATGAAGTCCTTGAAGCGTTCCGGCACCATCTGCCAGCTGGTATGGATGATCCCTAGCGCGTGATAGCAATCCGCCACCGAGCCGACGATGACGCGGAAGCCGAAAATGTCGGACAGCTGTTCGAAGGAAAGCTTCTTGGTCTGCAGCTTGCGCCAGATGGAAAAAGGCCGCTTGCCCCGGCCATAGACCCAAGCCTCCATGCCGTGCTCGGCCAGGCGGCGCTTGATCTGGTCGGCGATGCGCCCCACCCGGTCACCACCCACCATATCAAGGCGGGCAAAGTGGGTAACGATGGAATTGCGCGCTTCCGGGTCCAGTTCCGCGAAGGCCAGGTCTTCCAGCTCTTCGCGCATATTCTGCATGCCGATGCGGCCTGCCAGCGGCGCGTAAATGTCGACCGTCTCTTGCGCGATGCGGCGGCGCTTGTCGGGCTTTTCGATATAGCCAAGGGTGCGCATGTTGTGCAGCCGGTCGGCCAGTTTGACCAGCAGCACCCTAATGTCGCTGGTGATGGCCAGCATCAGCTTGCGAAAATTCTCCGCCTGCTTGGTGCGTTCGGAAAAAACTTCCAACTGGGACAGCTTGGTGACGCCATCCACCAGATTGGCGATCTCTTCGCCGAATTTTTCCTTGATCTCGTCATAGGTGACCAAGGTGTCTTCGATCGTGTCGTGCAGCAGCGCCGTCACGATGGTGGGTACATCGAGCTTGAGATCGGTGAGGATGGCCGCCACTTCCAAGGGATGGGCGAAATAGGGATCGCCCGAGGCGCGGAACTGCTTGCCATGGGCCGTCATGGCGAAAACATAGGCCTTGTTCAGGAGCGCCTCGTCGGCATCGGGGTCATAGGCCAGCACCCGCTCGACCAGGTCGGTCTGGCGCATCAGCCGCCGGCGGCCGCGCATGGGCGCGGGGATAGGGGCAGCTTTCGCGGCCTTGGCCTCTATTTGAGGGGCCGCGCTTTCGGGGCTCTGGGCACTCATAGGCCCACTATATAGGAATTCCCCGGTTTCGCCTTAAGACCAAAGGGCAAAAATGGCGGATTTCCGCCAGTTGCTGTACCTGCGAAACACTTTCGGATCCCCGCATTCGCGGGAATCGCAGGGCCGCTCGCCCAAGCTCACGGCGTTCGTCGCTCGAAATGGTCCACCGGACCATTTCGTTCGCCTTATGGCGAACCGCTCCTCACTCCTCGTAGTCGGCCTCTGGTTCAGGTTGAGGTTCGGCGCGGCGCTGGGCCTCGGTGGTGAGCGCCCGCAGCAACTCTTCCTCGGTGACCTGACGATGCGACGGATCTTCGCGATCATCGGTCTCCGGACGCGTCTCTTCCGGCTCATCCACTTCGGCATGCTTCTGCAGCGAGCGGATATAGTCTTCCTTGGCCTCGTCTGGCTTGATCATCTTGCCGGCGATTTCGCGCAGGGCCACCACGGGATTCTTGTCGCGATCGCGCTCCAGCATGGGTTCGGCGCCGCCGGAAAGCTGGCGGGCGCGGAACGCCGCGGTCAGAACCAAGTCAAAGCGGTTGGGAATCTTGTCGACGCAATCTTCGACGGTAACGCGGGCCATGAGGTATCCTTCAGTTCAACAGATTCAATAGGTTAGCGGCCCGAAAAGGCGCCGACCTTCAGGAGTTGGCGCCCCAATAACAGAATTGCTTCGCCTAAGCCAGTTTTTTGCAGTCCCCGCGGTCGGGCAAGCCGGCCAGCAGCTCCCCCAAACTTTGGCCGCTAACTGGGTGCCGCCAGCTGGGCGCGATTTCTGCCAGAGGAACCAGGACAAAGGCGCGCTGTGTCAGTCTGGGATGGGGAAGCATGACGCCGTCGCTCATCAGCCGGCCATCATAGTCCAACAGATCAAGATCCAAGACGCGCGGCGCATTCGGCGTGGAACGCAACCGGCCCAAGTCAGTTTCTATGCCATGCAAAAGCGTCAAGAGTTCAACAGGTTGGAGAGCGGTTTCCACCACGGCCACGGCATTCACAAATTTGGGATCGGCCGGGTCAGGCCAAGCCGGGCTTTCATAGAAGGAAGAGAGGGCACGGACTTTCACGCCCCGGTCCGCCAGTCGGGCCAGGGCATCATTCAAAGTAGCCGCCGGCGGACCGGCGGTGCTGGGCAGATTGGCGCCTAGCGCGATCAGGATCATGGGCCCGCGCCACGAGATAAGGCGCGCCGGCTTTTAGGTTTTTTGGCAGGTTTATTGGAGGCCATATGTTGTTTTATCCGTCTGAAAAGCTCGCATTGTTCATCGATGGCGCCAACCTTTATGGCGCGGCCAAAGGTCTCCAGTTCGACATCGATTATAAACGGCTGTTGGAGCTGTTTGCGCGCAAAGGCAACCTGGTGCGCGCCTTCTATTATACGGCAGTGGCCGAGGACCAGGAATTCTCACCCCTGCGCCCCCTGGTCGACTGGCTGGATTACAACGGCTTTTCGGTGGTGACCAAGCCGCTCAAGGAATTCACCGATGTCCAGGGCCGCAGGCGAGTCAAAGGCAATATGGACATCGAACTCGCCATCGATGTGATGGAAATGAGCACCAACGTCGATCATGTGGTGATTTTCTCCGGCGATGGCGATTTCCGCCGCCTGGTGGAAGCGGTGCAGCGCAAGGGCAAGCGGGTGAGCGTGGTCTCCACCATCCGTACCTCCCCGCCCATGGTGGCGGACGAGCTTCGCCGCCAGGCCGACAATTTCATTGAGTTGGATGAATTGAAAAGCCAGATCGCCCGCGACGCCGCCAAGACAGCGTCGCCCGCCTTTGTTGCCTAGAGGAGCGACCGGCAAAGCCGGGCAAATCGGTCCGGTGGACCGATTTGAGCGACGAGCGCCGCGAGTTTGGGCGAGCGGCAACAGCGACTGGACGAACTAAGGGCCAAACTGTACTCGGGAGCTATGAAGTTTCCCGCCACCCCGCCAACCGACTGCCCGCTCTGCCCCCGGCTGCATGCCTTCAGGCATGATAACCGGCGCAAATATCCTGACTGGTTCAATGATCCGGTCCCCAGCTTCGGGCCGCTGACCGCGCGCCTGCTAGTTGCGGGGCTGGCCCCCGGCCTGCAAGGCGCCAACCGCACCGGGCGGCCCTTTACCGGCGATTGGGCGGGCGATCTACTTTACGCCACCCTGCTCAAGCATGGCCTGGCGAAAGGCCAATACGAGGAACGCGCCGACGACTCCTTGGAATTGGTGGACTGCCGCATCGCCAATTCGGTGCGCTGCGTGCCGCCGCAAAACAAGCCCGAGCCGTCGGAGATCAAGACCTGCCGTCAATTCCTCAAATCGGAATTGGAAACGCTGCCGAACGTGAAAGTCATCCTGGCGCTGGGCAAGATCGCCCATGACTCGGTGTGCGACACCTTGGGGGCGAAGAAAACCCTCCATCCCTTCAAGCATGGCGTGGCTTACGAAAAGATCGGAAAATTCACCCTGATCTCGAGCTACCACTGCTCGCGCTACAATACCAACACCGGCGTGCTGACGACCAAGATGTTTGAGGATGTGGTGGCGAAAGCGAAAAAGCTGGCCGGCCTGTAGCTACTCCGGCAGGTGGCAAACCGCCTCGATATTGTGGCCGTCGGGATCCAGAACAAAGGCGCCGTAATAGTTGGCGTGATAATGCGGCCGCAAACCCGGCGCGCCATTGTCCGCGGCCCCCGCCGCCATCGCCGCCTTATGGAACGCATCCACACTGGCACGGTCCTTGGCGGTGAAAGCGACATGGGCACGGGCTACGTCTCCGACACCGAACCAGAAATAGGGTTTGCCCTGCGATCCGAAACCGGCAGCGGGATGATCGCCGGT
>Ga0163161_10003056_pt1 | contig 11803 bp, 11 predicted proteins | sample S45metaG_FD_129847 | JGI IMG/M metagenome (GOLD analysis project Ga0163161, IMG submission 129847) | Switchgrass rhizosphere microbial communities from Kellogg Biological Station, Michigan, USA - S4-5 metaG | ecosystem: Host-associated > Plants > Roots > Rhizosphere > Soil | place: USA... | reverse complement strand
CTTTGGCTTCCCTGTTTTGAATTTTAGAGTCATTAATGGCTGCATTGTTACAGATTAGCAATTCATAAGTCTTACATTTGCAGAGTGAACATTCGCGACCTGATCAACAGATATAAAACTGATGAGCGCATCGAAGCGCTGGCAAAGACACTCAACACGGGTAAAGGTACTAAACTTCAGCTAAAGGGATTAGTAGGTTCTGCCGATGCTGTCATTGCCATAGCCACTTATTTCCTGCTGCATAAGCCCCAGCTGTTTATTTTACCGGACAGGGAAGAGGCGGCTTACTTTATGGCCGACCTGGAAAGTATCCTTGAAAAAGAGGTTTTACTGTTCCCTTCTTCCTTCCGCAAATCCTTTGATTTTACCCAGGTAGATACCGGAAATGTACTGGCAAGGGCTGAAGTGCTCAATGAGCTCAACCACCAGTCTTCATTCGGGAAAATTGTAGTAACCTATCCTGAGGCACTTGCCGAAAAGGTAATCGACAGAACTGTTCTCGAAAAAAACACGCTTGAAATCAGCCTCGGCATCAAATTGGGAATAGATTTTATCAATGAATTTCTGATTGATTACGATTTCGACCGTACAGATTTCGTGTATGAACCCGGGCAGTTTTCCATCAGGGGCGGTATCGTTGATATCTTTTCTTTCTCCCATGACCTCCCTTACCGGATCGAGTTTTTCGGCGATGAAGTAGAAAGCATCAGGACCTTTGAGATCGAAACCCAGCTGTCTGTAGAGGATGTAAAAACCCTCACCATCATTCCTAATGTACAGTCGAAATACCTTACCGAAAGCAATATCAACCTGCTGGATTATATAGAAAAAGATACCCAGCTATGGATTAAGGATGTAGAATTCACCCTGGACGTCATTAAGGGAGGCTATAAAAAAGCCGTTGAGCTATGGAAAGCCCTGCCGGCCAAGGATAAACAGGAAAATCTGGACTGGATAGATCCCAAATTTGCCTTCTCAGATGAAAAAATGATTGGTGATATTGTTCATGATTTCGCCCTGATAGAATTTGGCAAACAGTTTTTCTACCGGACAGAAAACGTCATCCTGTTTGATACCAAACCTCAGCCCTCCTTTAACAAGGATTTCCATCTCCTGATCAACAATATAAAGGAAAACGAAAAGAACGGGATCTTTAATTTTATATCCAGCTCTTCTCCAAAACAGACTGAACGTTTATACGCGATACTTGATGATATTGATAAATCGGTCAAGTTTGTTCCCGTAAATATTCAGCTGCGCGAAGGTTTTATTGATCCGCAGCAGCAGATAGCCCTCTATACTGACCATCAGATTTTTGACAGGTTCTACAAATACAAGTTAAAAAGAGGTTACCAGCGCAGCCAGGCCATTACGATGAAAGACCTCAGGGACCTTAAATCCGGAGATTTCGTCACCCACATCGATCATGGTATCGGCAAATATGCAGGTCTGGAAAAAGTGGAAGTAAATGGCAAAACCCAGGAAATGATCAGGCTGATCTATGCCGACAATGACCTGCTCTATGTGAACATCAACTCCCTTAACCGCATTGCAAAATACAGCGGTAAAGACGGAACTCCGCCTAAAATGAATAAACTGGGCACAGAAGCCTGGGATAAACTCAAGAAAACCACAAAAAAAAAAGTTAAGGACATCGCCCGGGACCTGATTAAACTGTATGCCCTGAGAAAATCACAGGTAGGTACTGCATTTGATCCCGATGGTTATCTGGAAACTGAACTGGAGGCTTCATTTATCTATGAAGATACCCCTGACCAGATGAAGGCAACCAGTGATGTTAAAAAAGATATGGAGGCCCCGCATCCGATGGACCGTCTGGTTTGCGGTGACGTAGGCTTCGGGAAAACAGAAATTGCGATCCGTGCCGCTTTTAAGGCCGTAGCCAATGGAAAACAGGCTGCTGTTCTCGTGCCTACTACCATTCTCGCTTTACAGCATTTCAAGACCTTTTCAGGCCGCCTGAAGGAGTTTCCATGCCGGGTAGACTATATCAACCGTTTCAAGACCAGTAAACAGATTAAGGAGACCCTGGCACTGGTAGAAGAAGGAAAGATCGATATCATTATTGGTACCCACAGGCTGCTGAGCAAAGACGTCAAATTCAAGTCGCTCGGCATCATGATCATCGATGAAGAACAGAAGTTTGGGGTGTCTGCCAAAGAAAAACTGCGCGCTTTGCGTGTAAACGTAGATACGCTGACCCTTACGGCAACACCTATCCCAAGAACGCTGCACTTTTCACTGATGGGCGCAAGGGACCTTTCCATTATGAGCACGCCACCGCCAAACCGGCAGGCTGTCAATACAGAATTACACGTTTTCAATGATAAACTGATACAGGAAGCCGTTCAGTTTGAACTGGACAGGGGGGGACAGGTGTTTTTTATCCATAATAGGGTGAACGACCTGCCTCAGCTTGGCGGACTGATACAGACACTGGTACCAAAAGCAAGAATCGGTATTGCCCATGGACAGCTGGACGGGGATGCACTGGAAGATGTGATGCTCGACTTCATCAATGGTGAAAAGGATGTCCTGGTAGCCACAACGATTATCGAAGCCGGACTGGATATACCCAATGCCAATACCATTATCATCAACCATGCCCATATGTTTGGCCTGAGTGATCTCCACCAGATGCGCGGACGGGTAGGGCGTTCCAACAAAAAGGCTTTCTGCTACCTGCTGAGCCCTCCTTTATCCACACTGACCTCCGAAGCGAGAAAACGTTTAAGTGCGATCGAAGAGTTTTCAGACCTGGGCAGCGGTTTCAATATCGCTATGCGTGATCTGGATATCCGGGGCAGCGGTAACCTGCTTGGAGCAGAGCAAAGTGGATTTATTGCAGAGATTGGTTTCGAAATGTACCATAAGATACTGGACGAAGCGATCCAGGAATTAAAATCTGATGAATTTAAAGATCTTTTTCAGGATGATAAGCCGCGTCCCTTTGTTAGTTTCACACAAATTGATACCGACCTGGAACTGTATATTCCTGACGATTATGTAACAAATATTACAGAGCGTTACAATTTATATACTGAGCTTTCCAAACTGGAAACAGAAGAACAGCTGAAAGCGTTTGAAACTTCCCTAAAAGACCGTTTTGGAAATGTTCCGAAACCTGTGAAAACGATGCTGAGCGTGCTCCGCATGCAATGGTCTGCCAAGAAACTGGGTTTTGAGAAGCTGAGTTATAAAAAAGGTGTGCTCAGAGGTTATTTTATAGCCAATAAGCAAAGTAATTTCTTTGATTCTTCGATGTTCCACAAGATACTCAACTTTGCACAGCAGCACCCAAGGATGTGTAACCTGAAAGAAGTAAAGGACACGCTGCGGATAGCTTTTGAAGATCTGAGAACCGTAGAAGATGCCATTGAAATGCTGGAAATGGTAGCCAGTTAACCGGAGAGACAGCACAATTTTGCCATGTGCTCCATAAATAGATAAAATGAACCCAAACCTGCTAACTGACCTGGTCACTATGAAAATGCCTTTTGGCAAATATAAAGACAGGTTGCTGTGCGACCTGCCAGAAACTTACTTGGTTTGGTTTCACAGCAAGGGATTTCCTGCAGGCAAACTTGGAGAGCTTTTAGGTACGATGTATGAGATCAGGCTAAACGGGTTGGAATATCTGCTTAAACCCATCAGGAACTCCCGTTAATTCAATACGAGATACAGGTAGGCATAAACAATAGGCGCAGCAATCAGCAGGCCGTCAAACCGGTCCAGCAGGCCACCGTGACCCGGTAAAAGACTGCCCGAATCTTTGGCATTTAAGCTTCTTTTTAACATAGATTCTACGAGGTCGCCAAGCGTTCCAAAACTCACGATCAATACGGCCATTCCCGCCCAGATCACGAAGCTGATCTCAGTGAAAAAGAAAGATACGATAAAGGATACCAGTACACTCGTCAACATGCCTCCAAAAAAACCTTCCCAGGTTTTCTTTGGCGAATGGCGTTCAAATAATTTATGTGCCCCCAGTTTTCTGCCAAACAGATAAGCCCCTGTATCACTCGCCCATAACATCAGTAGGAAAGCCAGCGGCAGGTGAAAATTATACAGGTTCCAGTTGTTCAGAAATCCCAGGGAAAAGTAGAAGCAAAAAGGAACCGTCACAAAAAACAGCCCTGTAAAAGTAAAAGCTATATTGGTAAAAGGGGATTTATCTTTTCTATATAACTCGAATAAGAATACCGAAAACACTAGCGGGATCAGCAGCAACAGGTATTTAGTTTCTACAGTAAAAAAATGATAACTGGCCGTCAGCACAAAAATCAAAGCACTTACAGTTAAACCAACGGCAGTATGGGCCTTTATATCAGCTGTTCTGATGAGCTTATAAAATTCTGCCAGTGCAAAAACACTCAGCAGTAAATAAAATCCCGTAAACGTATAAGCGCCCAGGAAGATAGAGCCAAGCATCACAATAGTGAAGAAAAATGCAGTTATAGCCCTGGTTTTCATTCGTTTTCAGTAGATTTGATATAGGCTTCAGCAGCTTCCTGATCAGCTTCGCTCACCATTATATCTACCAGTCCAAATGTCTGGTACGAAGAATCTTTTTTATTCATAATTACTGCAGCAATCTCATTCTCAATCAATCCCTGTTTAATGATCTCTGCCGTGATCGCATCCTGTGTAGTATAAACCTTAACCCAATTGTTCTCCATTGCTCTGTGTTGTTTTATCTTTTAGGTATTTAAATAAAAATATGCTCAAAATTAAGCTAATAACATATGCATACCATGGAAAATATGCAGAATTATCTGCCTGGTCCAGCGGGATATGATGTGCCTGTAAATACCAGGCCTGGCAAACCGCATAGGCATTGTTCAGAAAATGGGCAAACATCGCATACCATAAGCTCCCTGTCCACAGATAGATATACCCAAAAGCTGCCCCCAGCAGCATCCTAGGAAAAAATCCAAAAAACTGTACGTGGATGGCACTAAAAATAAAAGCGGATACCCATATCGCCACATGAGGATTTCGAAACATCCTGCTGAATGATCTTTGTATACCGCCCCTGAAAAGCAGCTCCTCTGCTATCGCCGGTAAAAGTGCAATAATGAAAATATTGATCATGAACTCGCCAAAGCCCCTGATCCTTAGTAATAAGATCGTCATATTCATTGCTGCATCTTCTTTCTCCCGCATCCAGTTTTCCAGCGATTTCAGATACTCAGGAAAAACCATTTTCTGGTTCGTCAGCGTAAGCCATTCCATCACAGGCAATGAACTTACCATGATCAGAAATACAATCAGCAGGAGGGAAGGCTTTGGTTTTTTAAAACCGTAAAAGGTTTTTATACGGGTCTTTTCTGTGATTGCGAGCAACAGAGGGGGCATTAAGAATAAACTCAGGGAAGTGAGCGACTGTGCAATCCGCAGCCCGTTGAGATAGGCAGGATCGCCCTCCGATAAGCCCACACCATTCTGCAATACCCCTGTGCCATACAATGCTACCAGTGCAATGAGGCTCAGTACTGAGCCCACTACCGCTCCTGCCAATGCATAACAGGCAAGGATAAGCAATTGGGTATAAGCAGATTTTTCTTCTCTCGGGGCCAGACTGAAATTCATTATTAGGGATTTTTGTACCTTTGTATCTTAAATTTTGGACTGAAGATAGAAAAATGTCTGTAAAGATAGGAAATATTGACCTGGGAGAGTTCCCTTTATTGCTTGCACCCATGGAAGATGTAAGCGATCCGCCATTCCGTTTTGTATGTAAACAAAGTGGGGTGGATATGATGTATACCGAATTTATTTCTTCTGAAGGACTGATCCGGGATGCCGCAAAAAGCCGTCAGAAGTTAGACATATTTGAATACGAAAGGCCAATCGGCATCCAGATTTTTGGCAGTGAGATTTCTACTATGCATGAGGCTACAGAAATCGCTACCCTGGCCAAACCAGACCTGATTGATATCAACTATGGTTGTCCTGTAAAACAGGTAGCCTGTAAAGGAGCAGGCTCTGCTCTACTGCAGGATATTGATAAAATGGTAAAAATGACGGATGCTGTCGTAAGGGCTACCCATTTGCCGGTTACCGTTAAAACAAGACTGGGATGGGATGACAATACAAAAAACGTTGATGAAGTGGCAGAGCGGCTGCAGGATATCGGTATACAGGCACTGACCATTCATGGCAGGACCAGGTCACAGATGTACAAGGGGGAGGCCGACTGGCGTATGATACGTGATATCAAAAGAAATCCGCGTATCAAAATTCCTGTCTTTGGCAATGGAGATGTAGACAGTCCGGAGAAAGCCTTTGCCTGGCGCCGTGAATTTGAAGTGGACGGTATCATGATCGGCAGGGCAGCTATTGGCTACCCATGGATTTTCAGAGAGATTGCACATTACTTTAAAACCGGCGAGAAACTGGCGGGCCCAACAGTAGAAGAAAGGGTGGCAGTTTGCCGTACCCACCTCGACAAATCAATTGCCTGGAAAGGCCCGAAAGTAGGTATATTTGAAATGAGGCGCCATTATGCGAATTATTTCAAGGGTTTGCCTGATTTTAAACATTACAGGATGTTATTGGTTAAAGAAGATAATATCGAAATTATACATGCTATATTAGACGAAGTGTCAGATAAATATCAATACATATTACCGGAAGGTGAAATGGCTTGATTTTTGAAAAACACTGATTATAAATATCTTTAAAATGGTTACAGCAATTACTCAGGGCGTTAAAATTTCAGTTGATACTGTCTATCAGGAAGAATATTCCAATCCTGAAAAAGAACATTTTATGTTTGCTTACCAGATCACCGTTGAAAACCTTTCAGACTATGCCGTGCAGTTAATGCGCCGTCAGTGGTTTATTTTTGATTCCAATGGTACCCAAAGAGAAGTTGAAGGAGAAGGAGTAGTGGGCATCCAACCGGTTATAGAACCGGGAGAAAGCTATTCTTATGTTTCAGGGTGTAACCTGACTACAGATATAGGATCAATGTCTGGTACCTATCTGATGCACCGTGTAGCAGACGAAACAGATTTCAGCGTAGACATTCCAGAATTTCAACTGATTGTTCCTTACCGCTTAAATTAATTCCTGTTTCTTCCAAAAAGCATAGAAGCATAATATAACAGGTTAGCCAGTGCTCCAAGTGCTGCTACCACATAGGTCATAGCTGCCCACCACAAGGCGTCTTTGGCCTGTGAGTTTTCTTCTGCGGTATACATCACCACACGGTTATTTTTAAGCCACATCAATGCCCTTTTACTGGCATCAAATTCCACAGGGAGCGTAATAAAACTAAAAACAGTGATCAGTGCAAGTCCTGCAACGCCAATACCCAATACCAGGGGATTACCGGTAAATCCGATCAGCAGAATACCCAGGATCAGCACCCATTGTAAGAGATTGGAGGATATACTCACAACAGGGACCATCATAGAACGCAATTCCAGCCAGTGATAGGCCTTTGCATGCTGTACGGCGTGTCCGCACTCATGAGCAGCTACGGCAGCAGCGGCCACACTTCTTCCATAATAGACATCAGTGCTCAGGTTCACGGTTTTATCAGCAGGATTATAATGATCGCTCAGTTGTCCTTCAACACTAATTACCCTCACATCATAAATACTGTTATCATGCAGCATTTTCTCTGCCACCTCATGCCCCGAAAGGCCTGAATTCAATTGCATTTCTGCATATCTGGCAAATTTGCTCCTGAACTTCCATTGCACAAACATACTTGCAATCAGGATCGGAATAATAAAAATCAAATAAGCTCCCATTTTATTAAAGTATATTCTCTGTATTATACCAAATCAAAAATTGTTCCTAACACTGCTTTAGGCTTTTTAATAATTCAAAAATTCACATGCTTTGAACTATTAAGTAACAAAAGGCCATAAAATTAAGCGCTGTAGCAGTTTAACCGGGTATTTAGTATTGCTGCTTAAATACTATAATTTGATAATTCTAAGTATCAGTTATAGAATTGATGTCTTATAAAAACTGCATAAAACAAAAATTCCCCATACCATCATTACTAATAAGCTTGTTAAAATGATTTAAAATATAGATTTTTGATAAAAATATTAGCAAATGAATACTATCATCCTTGTATTATTGGTTATTGTTATGGCCGCTTTAATTTTTCTTTTGTTTAAAAAACCTCCTGCTGATCACTCAGGCTCAATGGAAATGCTCAGTTTAAAAGATGCAGAACATCAGCGCAACCTGTCGTATTACAGGGAAGAAAAACAACGTCTGGAAGATGAACTTGCAGATTTGCGTTCAGGTTTTATGAATGAAAGGAGCAGGGCTGTAAAAGCAGAAGAAATACTCAATGCACAACTGGAGAAGCAAATACAGCAGGAAAAATATATAGCAGAACTGCAGCAACAGTTTAAGCTCCAGTTTGAACAGATCGCCAGCCAGATCCTCGAAGAAAAAACTTCCAGGTTTACCTTACAGAATAAGGCCAGCATGGAACTCATTTTAAGCCCGCTGAAGGATAATATCAAGGCATTCGAGGAAAAGGTCGACCGTGTGTACAAAGCTGAGTCAGACGAGCGGAATATACTCAAAGGGGTCATCTCACAACTAATGGACCAGAGCAGGCAGATCCAGGAAGATGCAAATAACCTGACTAAAGCCCTCAAAGGCGATAATAAAAAACAGGGAAACTGGGGAGAGATTATCTTGGAAAGGATTTTAGAGCGATCAGGTCTGGTCAAAGATCAGGAGTACCGGATACAGTCCAGCTTTAATACTTCCAGCGGGAACAGGGTACAGCCCGATGTGATCATCGACTTGCCGGACAATAAGCATATTGTTGTAGATGCCAAAGTTTCGCTGGTCGCCTATGAAAAATATGTATCTGCAGAAACAGAAGAAGAAAGGGATATCTATGTGAGACAGCATCTGCTTTCACTCAAAAATCATATACAGGACCTGTCTGGCAAAAATTACCATGCCCTTTACCAGATCAATTCTCCGGACTTCGTACTGCTTTTCATCCCGATAGAATCTTCATTTGGTATTGCTGTGCAAAAAGATGCAGAACTTTTCAATTATGCCTGGGACAGAAAAGTAGTCATTGTCAGTCCCTCTACCTTACTTGCAACGCTCCGGACCATTTCCAGCATCTGGAAACAGGAACGCCAGAACAGGAATGTACTGGAAATTGCCCGTCTGAGCGGTACCATGTATGATAAATTTGTCGGTTTCCTTTCTGATATGGAAAGTATAGGGAGAAACATCAGGCAAAGCCATGAGGCCTATGATAAAGCTTTGAATAAACTATCCTCCGGTGCCGGTAATTTAGCCAATACAGCGGATAAAATAAAAAAGCTGGGTGCAAAAACTACGAAACAGATTGATCATAAATTTCTGGACCCAGCTTTAACTGAAGACGATATTTTATAGTTTAAATGCGTTCCATCCCTGTGCTTTCAGCTCATGGACTACATTTGATTTCGAAATCATTTTGCTGCCGGATGCTTTATCGGTAATGTGACCGATCACGCTGATATCTACATCATGTTTCAATTTGGTATAGTCATCCTGTTTGATCGTAAACAGCAATTCATAATCCTCTCCGCCATTTAAAGCACAAACTGTCGGGTCTATGCCCAGTTCCCTGGCAGTTTCATAAGTCATCGGATCAATCGGCAGTTTATCTTCATAGATTGTACATCCCTTATCAGATTCCTTGCAGATATGCATGATTTCTGAAGCTAATCCGTCAGAAACATCGATCATCGAGGTAGGCACAATTTTCATCTGTGCCAGCAAATCTACAATGTCCCTTCTGCCTTCAGGTTTCAGCTGCCGCTCAATAATGTAATCTTTTCCTTCCAGGTCTGGCTGGATATTAGGGTTTTCCAGGAAAATCTGTTTTTCACGTTCCAGTATCTGCAAGCCTACATATGCTCCCCCAAGATCACCGGATACGCATAACAAATCCCCTTCCTGCGCTCCGCTGCGGTAAACAATATCAGCTTTATCAGCAAATCCAATACTGGTCACACTGATCACCAGTCCCTGCTTGCTTGATGAAGTATCACCACCAATCAGGTCAATGTTAAATTTGTTGCAGGCCAGCTCTATACCCTTGTAAATTTCTTCTACAGCCTCCAGCGGAAATTTGCTCGATAAGCCAAGCGAAACCGTAATCTGTGTTGCTACTCCATTCATCGCGTAAATATCGCTTAGATTGACTTGTACGGCCTTGTAGCCCAAATGCATGAGCGGCACATAAGCCAGATCAAAATGAATACCTTCCAGCAGCAAATCTGTAGAGATAAGCATTTCCTTATCCCCTGCATGGAGTACTGCGGCATCGTCTCCGATCCCCTTGACACTGCTTTCATGCCTAATCTTAAAATTATCAGTCAAATGCCTGATCAGGCCGAATTCACCCAATTCTGACAGATCTGTACGCTCTTTATTTTCAAACATAGTTTTTCTTTATAATCCCAGACTTGCCGATATTTCCAGCATTCTTTCGATTGGTTTTCTTGCTGCGGCAATGATATCCAGTGGTACCGTTACTTCAGGCGTTCCGTTTTTTAAACACAAATAGAGTTTCTCCAGGGTGTTTCTTTTCATGTAAGGACAATCGTTGCAGGCACAATTGTTATTTGGTGGCGCAGGAATAAATGTTTTACCGGGATTTGCCTTTTCCATCTGGTGGATAATCCCGCTTTCTGTAGCCACAATAAATTCCTTTGCATCGCTTTTTACAGAATAATTTAACAGCCCTGTGGTAGAGCCTATAAAATCTGCCATTTGCAATACTGCTTCTTCACATTCCGGATGCGCAATAAATTTAGCATTCGGATGGCGCTCCTTCAGTTTGGTGATTTTCTCTCTGGAGAAGATCTCATGAACCATACAGGCCCCGTTCCACAGCACCAGGTCCCTTCCGGTTTTTTTGGCCACCCAGGCACCCAGGTTTTTATCAGGCCCGAATATAATTTTCTGCTCTTTTGGCAGGCTTTGTACAATCTGAACTGCATTGGTAGAAGTACAAACGATATCACTCATCGCCTTTAACTCAGCTGTGCAGTTAACATAGGTAATCACCAGGTGGTCCGGATACTTCTCTTTAAACTTTTTAAACAAATGTGGAGGGCAACTATCTGCTAATGAGCATCCTGCTTTAACATCTGGTAAAAGAACCGTCTTTTCAGGAGAAAGTATTTTAGCAGTTTCGGCCATAAAATGCACTCCTGCAAATACAATCACGTCTGCCTCGGTTTTCGCAGCTTCCTGAGAAAGGCCTAAACTATCCCCTAGATAATCTGCAACATCCTGAATATCAGGTTCTTGATAGTAGTGCGCCAGCACAATTGCATTTTTCTCTTTTTTTAGCTTTTCAATTTCATCAAAAAGATCAAGTGTTGGGTCAATACTTTCTTCTACAAATCCTCTTCTGTTTAATTCTTCTAAGGTATCCATTTTCAACGTTTCAATAATTAATAATTATTTAATATAAATAGACTTCTATTGTTTATTAGTGTGTTAGTAATGTTTGTAACTCCAGGTATTTTATTCGTTTAAATGATTTGTTCTATAGTTACCAACATGTAAATGAGATTTTACTGACAAATAACTGCTGATTTACAATCAGATATTTTTAGAACTTAAAACTTATCAATATGAATATGTTAATTGTTAGTAGTGGAGTAAAAAGTTAATAACTGATGCAAAGTTGCTCAAAAATAACTTAAAATATTGTGTGTAATTCTCATTTTCCCTTAGCTTTAAACATTCTTAAATAGTTCCTCTATTTATTTAG
>Ga0163161_10003053_pt1 | contig 11809 bp, 12 predicted proteins | sample S45metaG_FD_129847 | JGI IMG/M metagenome (GOLD analysis project Ga0163161, IMG submission 129847) | Switchgrass rhizosphere microbial communities from Kellogg Biological Station, Michigan, USA - S4-5 metaG | ecosystem: Host-associated > Plants > Roots > Rhizosphere > Soil | place: USA... | reverse complement strand
GGGACATTAATGGAAAAAATTCCGTATCTTCATTTATGATGGGTAGTGCATTGCCAAAATCAAATTGATCTTTTATACTCATTAAACAGGCCTTTCTAAATAAAAAAACGACAATGTGACAGTGTGCCGCTTCAAAAAAATTAATTATATACAATTGTGTATAATTTCAACAGTTATGCCAAAAGCTGAATATCGTGTTTTGTCTGTTAAAAAGGCAGGATTATAAAATAAAATTGACGCATCTATCATATTTCGGCGTTTTTAGCGTTAACAGATTGAATTTTGATAAATGATATTTAAACTATAGCTACTTAGGCTATGATTTTATATCTTTATTTTTTATTAAATAAGATTTGATGAATTACATTAAAAAAACGCTTGTACTACTTTTAGTTATTTATGCTCAAATCAGCTTTGCTCAAAGTGGAAGTTATGATAAGTTAGGGATGCAGGCCATGATGAAAGGCGATTACAAAGGGGCTGTTGCCCAATTGGAAAAAGCTGACTCTAAAAGCCCGAACAGCCCAAGTGTATTAAAGATGCTGGGATATTCTTATTTTCAATGCGGTAACTTCGAAAGCTCGATAGAAACTTACAGCCGCCTGATCACCATCAAGCCTTCAGACTACTCTGCGTATTACTACAGGGGGAAAGCGAGACAAAATGTGGCTAACGATCCAAAAGAGTCTTTAAACCAGATGCGTGAGACATTTTATTTGTCAGCCATCAAGGATTTCACCAAAGCGATAGAGATCAACGGAGAGGAAGATACACAGCTGTTGCAGAACAGGGGACTGGCTTATAAGGATTATGCAATATATAAATCCTATAAGATTAAGAAAAAGGCTGATAAAGAAGCTTGTATTGCCATCTTTAACAATTCGATCGCTGATTTTCAGAAAGTGCTGATTGTTCAGCCGTTGCGCAAGGATATCATTTCACTGATTGACTATGTGAAAGCACAGATCGCCAGTTTGAAATAATTTCGAGGATTTAAAATACTGAAGGGTGCTTCGATTTGGAGCACCCTTTTTTATTTGAAAAAATCGCGTGCAATGAGCTGTACTACAGTAATGCCAACTACCCAGAGTATAGTTGGCACTTTAGCAGCATTTATCCTGTCTGTCAGTTCAGTTTTCATGCTGTTCATTTTATCTGTCAGTTCGGTTTTCATATCATCCATTTTTTCCCTTAACGCTGTTGTCATGGTATGCATCATTCATAGCGTTTAGGTTAATGGTTGAGCCAAAATTAATCACTACAATCTGAAATTCAAAATAAATTAAACCTAAAGTTACATTTTAATTTTTACCGTTAAATTGACTGCGTCCTGATGATCAGTGGAACTTCCCGGTAATCCGGTAATTCTTTTCATTCAGTAACCTGATGTGCTGGTTTTTACGGATCTCATACAAACTGTCGGGAAAGTAGGAAAGTGTATCATTTGAAGTGTACAGCGAATTTGAATTGCTGTTCAGGATCTCGATTTTGAAAATCCTGCCCGATCTGTACTGAATGGTAAGCGATTTTACCGGCACTTTATCATTTTCAGAGGTATAAGTTTCTGTGGCGGCAGTCTTATGCCGGGTAAACAGCCCTTCCCAGGCAGACTTATTGATATCTGCATCAGAAAATGCAGACAATTCCTTTTGCCAGTCGGTAATCTTTAATCTTTTGTGTTCTTCAGTATTGTTCACCACTACCGTTTTCACGATTTCAGGATTCAGTTGTTTAAGGCGTGATACTTCCTTATCCATAAAACCTTTGAGATCAAAGTAGGGAGATGCTGAACTTTGTTTTTCAGGAGCTGCAGAATTACAGCTCCCAAAAAACAATACAGCCAGCAAAAGGAATAGGGTATTCCTCATTATACCAAAGCGTTTCCTGTCATGATCGCAGGTTTTTCAATACCCATGATCTTCAAAATTGTTGGTGCAACATCGCCAAGCTTGCCATCGGCAATGCTGGAATATTCAGTACCTACCAAAATGCATGGAACCAGGTTAGTTGTATGTGCAGTATTGGCAGAACCATCACCGTTTACCATAAACTCTGAGTTTCCATGATCTGCCAGGATGATAAATGAATAGCCATTTTCAAGACCTTTTTTTACAACGGCTTCAGCGCAACGGTCTGCTGTTTCTACTGCTTTAATCACTGCTTCGAATACCCCTGTATGACCAACCATATCCGGATTGGCAAAGTTCAGACAGATAAAATCTGCCCAGCCTGATTCCAGTTCTTTTGTGATGGCATCGGTAATGCCCTGTGCGCTCATTTCAGGCTGAAGATCATAAGTGGCAACCTTTGGAGAAGGAATCATGATTCTTTTCTCGTTTTCAAAAGCCTGCTCTCTGCCTCCGGAGAAAAAGAAAGTAACATGCGGATACTTCTCCGTCTCTGCAATACGGATTTGATTTTTATGATTTTTCTCAAGGATCTCTCCCAGGGTTTCGGTAAGGTCATCCTTGGTGAAGATCACTTTCACGTTTTCGAAGTTGTCGTCATAGGTAGTCATCGTAACATAGTACAATGACAGCTTATGCATGTCAACTTGAGGATAATCATTTTGTGTAAGTGCTGCGGTAATTTCGCGGCCTCTGTCAGTTCTGTAGTTGAAACAGATGACCACGTCATCCGGCTGTATGGTAGCCACAGGCTGATTATTTTCAGTAACCACTATAGGTTTAACAAATTCATCCGTAATACCTTCGGCATATGATCTTTCGATGGCTGCAACCGGATCTGAAGTATATTCACCAATACCTTTTGTCATCACGTCATAAGCCTGTTTCACTCGTTCCCAACGGGAATCCCTGTCCATTGCATAATAACGCCCAATTAAACTGGCAATCTTTCCGGTGGAGGTTTTCAGGTGCTGATCCAGATCTTTAACAAATCCAAGACCGGAGTTAGGGTCGGTATCCCTGCCATCTAAAAAGCCATGTACGAAAACATCTTTCAGGCCTTTCTCATTTGCGGCATCACATAATCCCTTTAAATGATTGATATGGGCATGCACACCACCATCAGAAACCAGTCCGATGAAGTGAACAGCTTTATTGTTTGCCTTTGCGTAATCGAATGCATCAGACAAAGTTCTGTTTGTTTTGATCGATCCGTCACTGATCGCTTTATTGATACGGCCCAGTTCCTGATAAACCACCCTGCCTGCTCCCAGGTTCATATGGCCTACTTCAGAGTTGCCCATTTGTCCAACAGGCAAACCTACAGCCTCGCCTGAGGCTTCAAGTTTAGAGTTGGGATATTGCTGAAGTAAGGAATCAAAGAAAGGCGTGTTGGCCGCGTAAGCTGCATCTGAATTATCCTGTTTTCCGTAACCCCATCCATCGAGAATGAGGAGCATCACTTTTTTATTGTCCATTTGAATAGTATTGATATTTCGCTGGTTTTTAAAACCTAACAAATATAGTCCTATTGAGGTTTGATCAATAATCTAATTGAATTTTATGATCCGGTAATGGCATAATTTGTGTGCGAATTAATTGTTATCTTTAGAATATGATAAGACCATTACTTCCGGCACTGATAGTATTGACACACATATGCTGCGCTGTGGCCTTTCAGGGCGATATTGTGGACACTTTATCGGCATTGTTTAAGGCTGCAAATTCAAAAGAGATCAGTAAAAGTTTCTCTTCAACGGTAGAATTGGGCGTGAATGAAGAGGAAGATGTCTATCCAAAAGCACAGGCAGAACAAATCATACGGGAATTTTTTACTAAAAATCCACCACTGAGTTCTTCTGTAGTACATCTGATCAATACCAATCCAAATTACAGGTTTGGCGTGCTTGCGCTGAACACTAAAAACGGGAAATTCAGGGTGGCAGTAACACTAAAAAAAACTGCCAATACGTTTTCTATCACTGAATTAAGGATTGAGCCAGATAAATAATAACGTTAATTTATGTTAAAAATGCTATTTTTGATCTAAAATACGAGTTTTGGATAAGAAATTAATAGACCTGTTTATAAAGAATGCCATTGCCGAAGATCTTGGTGATGGTGATCATACTTCGCTTTCTACCATACCTGCCGGTTCCGCAGGCAAAGCAAAATTATTAGTTAAAGAGGCTGGTATCCTGGCCGGAGTGGAACTTGCAATGGAAATCTTTAACCAGGTAGATGCAACGCTGAAAACCGAGATTTTCATCAATGATGGTGATGCAGTGAGCTATGGCGATGTTGCATTTACTGTTGAGGGCAGTACACATTCAATTTTACTGGCAGAAAGGCTGGTGTTGAATTGTATGCAGCGCATGAGCGGAATTGCAACCAAGACCAGCCGGATTGTTAAATCACTGGGAAGTTATACGACTAAGCTGCTGGATACACGCAAAACTACGCCCGGACTACGGTACATTGAAAAATGGGCGGTAAGAATAGGCGGCGGTGTGAACCACAGAATAGGTTTGTATGATATGATCCTGATCAAAGATAACCATGTAGATTATGCAGGGGGGATAGCTAATGCGATTACAGCTGCTAATCAATATCTGGCGGATCAAGCTAAACAACTTGAAATTGAGATCGAAGTAAGAAATCTGGAGGAACTGGGCCAGGTACTTGAAAAAGGAATGGTCAGCAGGATCATGCTGGATAATTTTAATTTTGAGGATCTCCGAACCGCCGTGCAGCTGATTGACCACCGTTTTATCACTGAGGCTTCGGGAGGAATAACAGAAGAAAATATAACAGATTACGCGGATTGCGGAGTTGATTATATTTCTATGGGAGCACTGACACATTCGGTTAAAAGTTTAGACATGAGTTTAAAAGCCTATTAAGAGGTATGATATCTATCTTTTCTATTTCTGCAGTTATTTTAGCTTACCTCTGCGGGTCCATTCCTACTGCTGTATGGATAGGGCAGGCTTTTTATGGTATTGACGTCAGGGAATACGGAAGCGGTAATGCAGGAGCTACCAATACTTTTCGTGTATTAGGCAAGAAAGCCGGTATTGCCGTGATGACGATTGACATTGCCAAAGGATACACTGCTACGAAACTGGCCTATTTTATAGGGCTTTCTGTTACCGGTCCGCATAACTCCTCACAATTTGTTAATTATGAGCTGGCACTGGGCGTAACTGCTGTAATGGGACATTTGTTCCCGATATTCGCCGGATTCAGGGGGGGCAAAGGAGTGGCGACACTTTTTGGAATGATTTTGGCAGTTAACTTTCCGGCAGCGATGCTTTGTGTTCTTGTTTTTGTTGTGATCTTACTGGTAACGAAATATGTTTCGTTAAGTTCTATATGTGCAGGCTTCACATTTCCCCTTGGAATTGTATTTGTGCTGCACTCCACGATTAAATCAGAGGTATTATACGGTATGTGTGTATGCATACTCATCCTGGTAACCCATCAGAAGAACCTGGAACGATTACTGAAAGGCAAGGAATCAAAAGTATACCTGTTTAAGAGAAAAACTAACTAAATAAATACTGATGAAGAAATTAATACTAACGGGAATTGCTGCGGCGATATTGCTGAACTATGGTTGTTCTACCGTTCCGCTTTCGGGAAGAAACAGGATAAGTTTTGTCAATGAAAGTGAAATGCAGACTGCAGCCGCACAGAGTTACTCTACCTTGCTGAAAGCTCCCGAGACCAAAGTTTTAAATAATGCAGATGCCGTGAGGATCAGAAATATTGGTCAGAAAATAGCTGCTGCCGTTACGCGATATATGAATGCCAATGGGTACGCCTCACAGATTGAAGGCTTTAAATGGGAATTCAACCTGATTGACAGTAAAGAGGTCAATGCCTGGTGTATGCCGGGAGGTAAGGTTGCCGTTTATTCAGGTATTCTGCCGGTAACTAAAGATGACGCCGGACTGGCTACGGTGATGGGGCATGAAATTGCACATGCCGTTGCGCATCATTCATCTGAAAGGGCTTCTAAGGCAGCCGTTGCACAGGGCTTAGGCGGACTCTTAGGCGCGGCTACGGGCGGACAGTCTGCAGCTACCCAGGGAGTGATCAACCAGGTTTATGGTATCGGTGCACAGGGATTTTACCTGTTGCCAAATTCGAGGACGCAGGAACTTGAGGCAGATCACCTGGGCCTGATCTTTATGGCAATGGCGGGTTATAATCCCTCTAATGCAGTAGGCTTCTGGCAACGGATGGCAGCACAGAGCCAGAGCGGACAAAAACCATCTGAGTTTTTAAGCACCCACCCTTCAGACGCTACACGGATTGCACAGATCCAGAAAGACCTTCCTGAAGCACAGAAATACTTTAATTCTACTACCGGTAAGCCGGTAAATTAATAAAAGGAAATTGTTCCTGTAAAACACTGAAGGGCCGGTTTACCGGCCCTTCAGTGTTTTAATAATCGCCGAAGCCTTGAGTAGACATTCCTCATATTCTGCTTCTGCCGATGAGGCGTAAGTAATTGCTCCGCCTACCTGGAATGACAGATACTGCCTGCTGTCGTTATAAAGTATGCTCCGGATCACTACGTTGAAATCAAAATCACCGTTGGGATCAAAATAGCCGAAGGAGCCGGAGTAGATGCCCCGTCTGCTGCATTCGGTTTCTTCGATCAGTTCCATTGCACGTACTTTTGGTGCCCCGGTCATAGAGCCCACAGGAAAGGTGTTTTTCAATGCAGTTACAGGATGTACCGAGGGATCGATGGTACAGCTGATGGTAGATATCATTTGGTGTACCTGAGGGAAAGTATAAATGCCAAACAGCTCTTCAACTTTTACTGATCCCTTTACAGCACTTTTGGTCAGATCGTTTCTTACCAGGTCTACAATCATCACATTCTCTGCCTGCTCCTTGGCATTATTGAACAGCCCAAGCCTGATCCGCTCATCTTCTGCCGTGTCTGTACTCCGCTTCGCCGTGCCTTTTATTGGCTGCGAGAATAATTGATTTTCCCTCTTGCACAAGAAACGTTCAGGGCTGGCAGACAGGATATATTTATCTGCAAGTTTAAAAAATCCCGAGAATGGAGTAGGGGATACGTTATTTAAATTCAGATAAACCTGATAAGGATCAACAGCAGCATGTTCAGCAAAGAATTCCTGGCAAAACGTAATTTCATAAATTTCTCCCAGGGCAATGGACTCCCTTAGTTTTTCCACCTTAGCCAGGTAAGTAAGCTTATCCATCTTAGGTGTAATAACAGGAATATGGTTAGGGGATGAAAGATGGACCTCTATGCTGCCAATGGTATCCAGCAATGATGCAGGGCCGGTCAGTACGGTTGGTATGCCATCCTTTACTGCAATCAGGTATTCCGGTACAAAGAAGAACAGGTCGGGAAAGCCAAGTTCATCTGCGTGGGCAGAGCCGAGTTGTTCCAGTTCATTCTTGAGATCGTGACCCAGCATGCCAAAAATCCATTCCTGATGTGCTTCATAGAAAGCTGTTAATGCACTGAAAGCATTTCCGGCTGATGCCTGAACCTGGTGGGTTACGCCGGCGGCAAGCAGGAAATCATAGCTGGAATAAGGGTCGCTGTATCCATTGGCATCAAGGCAACAGCAAACCTCAAACTGATTTGCCCATAATAGTGCCTGCTGCTTAAATTTCAATAATTCCTGTGTATTCATTTTACCCATAAAAATGAGGGGAAATAAATAAGGCGGCAAATGAGCCGCCTTATTTATTTTCGATTCTAGTTTAGAATCAGTGTCTGTACCCTGTCAGGGCCAACAGAAAGATATTTTACCGGTACTTCAAGTTCCTTTTCCAGGAAGGCGATATAATCGGCCAGCTGTGCAGGAATTTCTTCCACCTTTGTGATTTTAGTAATGTCAGTTTTCCAGCCTTCAATTGCCTTTAGAACTGGTGTTGGTTTGATGGTGATGATATCGTATGGCATATAGTCGATCGTCTCGCCATTGTGCTCGTAATGCGTGCAGGCATAAATGGTATCAAAGCCACTCAGCACATCAGCTTTCGTCATGACCATTTCGGTAACGCCGTTCAGCATGATCGCATATTTTAAAGCAGGAAGGTCAATCCATCCGCATCTGCGCGGCCGTCCTGTAGTCGCACCAAATTCATGGCCAACCTGACGGAGGTTTTCACCTACTTCGTCTTCCAGTTCAGTAGGGAAAGGTCCGCTGCCAACACGTGTACAGTAAGCTTTGAAAATACCAACTACACTTCCGATTCTGTTGGGAGCAATTCCCAGTCCTGTGCAGGCACCGGCAGTAGTTGTATTAGATGAGGTTACGAAAGGGTAAGAACCGAAGTCAATATCCAGCAGGGTACCCTGTGCACCTTCGGCCAGTACTTTTTTACCTTCTTTCAGGTAACCGTTAACGAAATGCTCACTGTCAACATGAGGAATATTTTTCAGGAATTCCACTGCTTCAAAGAAAGCAGCTTCTTTTTCTTCCAGGTCGTATTCAAAGTTGTAGTGCGAAAGCAGTTCTTTATGTTTTGTTACCAGTTTGTTGTAACGTTCTTTAAAATCGGGCAATGTGGTATCACCAACACGTAAACCATTACGTCCGGTTTTATCCATATATGTAGGGCCGATACCTTTCAGTGTAGAACCGATCTTGTCCTTACCCATTTTCTGCTCATTTGCAGCATCCAGCAACTGGTGGGTTGGAAGGATCAGATGTGCTTTACGTGCAATCACCAGTTTGCCTTTTGCAATCGGGTCATGACCAGCTTTTTTAAGGTTATCTAATTCTCTTTTTAAAATGATGGGATCAATTACCACCCCATTACCAATCAGATTCATGGTTTTCTCGTTAAAAATACCGGAAGGAATGGTATTTAAAACAAACTTTTTGCCATCAAACTCTAAGGTGTGGCCGGCATTCGGTCCGCCTTGAAAACGAGCTATCAAATCATATTGCGGACATAAAACGTCAACAATTTTTCCCTTGCCCTCATCGCCCCATTGCAGGCCAAGAAGCACGTCTACTTGCGTCATTATTTTAATTTAAGAAAAGATTATAATTTTGTTTTGTTAACTTGCATTTTTGATTTCTTCCTTGTTTTTGATCGTGGCTTTGGCCGAACAGTCAAAGCAGGTGCCGTACAAATTTAAAGAATGGTGTTTGATGTCAAACTTCAGTAAGTCGCCCACCATAGATTGAATCTGGTGGATACGCGGATCGCAAAATTCCACTACTTTCCCGCAATCGATACAGATAATGTGATCGTGCTGGTGGTAACCATAAGACTTTTCAAACTGGGCCATATTCTTTCCAAACTGATGTTTGGTGACCAGATCACAGGAAACAAGCAGCTCCAGGGTGTTGTACACCGTAGCCCTGCTTACGCGATATTTCTGGTTCTTCATATGGATGTAGAGTGTTTCTACATCGAAATGGTCATCTCTGGAATATATTTCTTCCAAGATCGCAAAACGCTCCGGCGTTTTTCTCAGACTTTTATTTTCGAGGTAGGCTTCAAATATTTTTCTAACCAACTCGCTGTTGTGGTGTGTAGACATAGTTTTAAAACTCCTTTCAAAGGTATCAATTTTTAAATAGAACTATATGATTTATTCAATTTTTTAGGCATCAAAACGTGTAACCCCTGTTACACCCTTCACTTCTAAAAGATTTTTGATCAGGTTGTCAAGATGCTCTTTATCATTTACAAAGATCATAATCGAACCGTCAAATATACCATTATCTGTATCTACGGTGATAGAACGCATATTTACCTTAAAATCATTGGAAATAACCTTCGTGATATTATTGATCAGACCTACATCATCAATACCCACAATGTGCAGGCCGGTAAGGAATGTTAATTCCTGGGCTTTGTTCCATTTGGCTTTTACTACCCGGTAGCCATAATTGGCCATGAGCTGGGCAGCATTAGGGCAATTGGTGCGGTGGATCTTGATGCCCTCACTTACGGTTACGAAACCAAAAACATCATCTCCGGGGATGGGATTACAGCAAGCTGCAAGGGTATAGTCGATTTTCTGAAGGTCTTCGCCAATCAGTAAAATATCAGATTCCGGTCCCTTTACCTTATTTAAAAGTGCTTCGATCTGCTGGCCATCGTTTCTCTCCGTGCCTTTGTTTTCGATCTCTTTCTCGCTCGCCACATATTCTTTGAGGTCTTTTAGTTCAATTTTGCCATTGGCAACAGCAATAAAAAGTTCCTGCGTAGAAGCCAGCTTAAAGAAATAGCTCAGTTTGTTCAGGTTATCTGTATTGTAGGTGATCTTCAGAGATTTCAGCTTGCGTTCCAGTGTTTCTTTACCTTCCTCTGCAATTTTTCTTTTCTCTTCTTTCAGCGAAGATTTTATTTTGGACTTGGCTTTTGCCGTTACCACGATATTCAGCCAGTCTTCTTTTGGCGTTTGCTTGCTGGAGGTAATGATCTCCACCTGATCGCCGTTCTGCAGTTTGTAGGACAGCGGCACCAGTTTATGGTTAACCTTGGCGCCGATACATCGTGCGCCGACATCTGTGTGGATCTCAAATGCAAAATCCAGTGCTGTAGCACCGAGAGGAAGCTGTATCAGGGCACCTTTTGGTGTGAAAATGAAAATCTCATCCGAGAAGAGGTTCATTTTGAAATCATCGAGGAAGTCCAGTGCGTTGGCCTCAGGGTTATTCAGCATTTCACGTACTTTCATAATCCATTGGTCCAGCCCGTTGTCGTTGCTGGACTCTTTGTATTTCCAGTGTGCGGCAAAACCTTTTTCTGCAATCTCATTCATCCGCTGTGTACGGATCTGTACTTCTACCCACTGTCCTTTAGGCCCCATTACGGTAGTGTGAAGCGATTCATAACCATTTACTTTTGGCGAAGATACCCAATCTCTCAGGCGGTCAGGATTGGGGCGGTATAAATCTGTAACGATAGAATACGCTTTCCAGCAATCTGCTTTTTCATTTTCCGGTGTGCTGTCCAGCACAATCCTGATGGCAAAAAGGTCATATACCTCTTCAAAAGGAATATTTTTCTTTTTCATCTTGTTCCAGATGGAATGGATGGATTTAGGACGCCCGTATATATTGGCAACAAAGCCCTGTTCGGCCAGGATTTCATTGATAGGGTCTACAAAGCGCTTTACAAACAAGGTACGTTCTGCTTTCTTTTCGTTCAGCTGGGTAGCAATAAATTTGTAGGTGTCCGGCTCCAGGTACTTCATGGACAGATCTTCCAGCTCCGACTTGATGGCGTACAGTCCCAGTCGGTGTGCCAGCGGGGCATACAGGTAAATTGTTTCCGAAGCGATCTTCAACTGCTTGTGCCTTGGCATAAAATCCATCGTCCGCATGTTATGGAGCCTGTCAGCAAGTTTGATCAGGATTACCCTCACATCGTCTGCCAGTGTCAGCAGCATTTTCCTGAAGTTCTCTGCCTGAAGTGAACTGTTGTAGTCAAATACCCCGGCAATCTTAGTCAGTCCGTCAATGATCTTGGCGGTTTTCTTTCCGAACTCCCTTTCAATATCTTCGAGAGTGATATCGGTATCTTCCACAACGTCGTGCAGGAGTGCACATACAATTGAAGTTGTTCCCAATCCGATCTCTTCAGCAGCAATCTGCGCCACAGCAATAGGATGATAAATGTAAGGTTCACCGGATTTTCTGCGCATCTCTTTATGACTTTCGAGTGCCATATCAAATGCCTTTCTGATTTCCTTCTTATCTCCCTTCTGCATGGTTGGTTTACAGGCACGCAAGAGTGCCCGGTACCGCTTGAGGATTTCCTGCTTTTCTGCTTCTAAATCAATCACTAAGGTGTTCTTCATTGTATTTTTTTCGTAATAATTCTAGCTAGTCAAACGTTTAAAGCTATATTAGATTCAGTTATAAACCTAATGT
>Ga0163161_10003052_pt1 | contig 11811 bp, 3 predicted proteins | sample S45metaG_FD_129847 | JGI IMG/M metagenome (GOLD analysis project Ga0163161, IMG submission 129847) | Switchgrass rhizosphere microbial communities from Kellogg Biological Station, Michigan, USA - S4-5 metaG | ecosystem: Host-associated > Plants > Roots > Rhizosphere > Soil | place: USA: Michigan... | reverse complement strand
TGACCGATCCGCGCGCTCCCGTGGTGCCACGGCCCGAAAACAGCACATCGATCGCATCGGTGGTGTCGACGCCCAGCCCGCGATAGTCGGTGTTGCCCGCCTTGGCGCTGCTGAAGCTGCTGATCGAAATCTCGCTGCCATTGGTGATCTTGCCGTAGAGATCGAACACATGATGGTCCGTCCCCGGCTGGAGCGTGATCGTGTAGCCAATGTCGCCATCCGCCGTTTTCGCGGTCAGGACGTTGGTGCCGTTGCCGTAGATGAACAGATCCTCGCCAGCCAGGCGCAGCGTCGCGCCGCCTGTATCCTTGGCCAGAGCCCCGTCGGTGATGTTGAAGAGGACATTGCCCACCCCATCGGCCCCCGCCACGGAGGCGAAGTTCAGATTGAAGGTCGTCGCCGGGCTGTCATTATTGGCCACCGAGCCCGCTGTCGGCGTGAAGGCGCTCGGCATGTCGTCGTTGAACGAGATGTTGAGCTGACCGACCGCCGAGGAACCCGGATTGGTCGAGGCGTTGTAATCGCTGTCGGTCACGAGGAAATTGAGGCTGACGGACGTGTCATTCTCGTTCCCGCCCGCGCTGTGCAGCACGTTATCCAGCAGCGTCACCGTATAGGCGCCGGTGTTCGGGTTCACGACCACCTGGAACAGAGCCGTGCCGACGCGTCCCCCGACCGTGGTGATGGTCGCGGTCAGCGTGTTGGTGGCGCCGTTCCAGCTGTAGGAAACCGTGTCGGTTCCCACCGTTCCGGTGGTGCCGTTGAGATTGGCGAAGGTCACGCTGCCGGTAGCGCCCTGACCGTCAAGGCCGAAGGTGAAGGGCAAGGTGCCGCTGAAGCTCGCCTCGCTCGGTCCCGCTGCGCCGGTGTCGCCCACATTGGCGTCGACGTCGCCGATCGTGCTCAACGGATTGCCGCCCGTCAGCCCGTCATCGTCGAGCTTGGCGGCGGTGTTGTCCGCGGTCGGCTTGTTCTGGTCGCCCTCGAAGGTGAACTTCAGCGTCGCGCTGGCCGTGTCATTGTCGGCATCGCGCATGACATAGGTGAAGCTGTCGACGGACCCCGACGGCACCGAGGTCTTGGGTGTGTAGCTGTAGGTGCCGTCGGAGAAGATCTGCAACGTGCCGAGGCTCGTCACAATGGTCTGGCTGCCGCCCACCGTGATGGCGGTGCCGTTGATCGATACCACGGCGCCCGGCGTATCCGCGCCGACCATGTCATTGGTCAGCACATTGCCGGTCGAGGCCGCAGCCTTTTCCGTGGTCGTGACATTGTTGTCAACGGCGATCGGGCTGTCGTCCTCGATCGTGACGGCGATGCTGGTGGCGACCGTGGCGGTGCCGTCGCTGACATTCACCGGGACCGAGAAATTCTTCAGATCCTCGACATTGATGCCGCTGTGATCGACCGACTGGAGCAGCGTCACCGTATAGGCGCCCGCGTTGGTGATCGTGATGGTGATCACCGGCACGCCACCAGCCGAGCCGGTCAGCGTCTGCGTGCCGATGCCCGTCCAGATCACGGGAAGCGTGTCGGCGGTCAGCACCGCTCCCGGATCGCCCAGCGTCATGGTGATCGCATCGCCATCCGCGTCGGTGGCGGTGATCGTCCCGCCGGCGGTCACCGAATTGGTCGTGTCGGTGGGCGTGCCGCTGGTATCGGCATTGGCGCCGGTCAGCCCCTCTTCCGAGACGATGGCGACGCCGCTGCCGACCTGCGGCGCGTCGTTGGTGCCCTGAATGGTGATGCGCAGCACGGCGGTCGTGCTGTCGCCGTCGCCGTCGGTGATCGTATAGGTGAAGCTGTCGGTCAGCGTCTGGCCGTCGTCCAGATGCTGCACCGCAGTCAGCCCGTTGTTCAGCGTGTAGGTGTAGCCGCCCGTGGCGCTCAGGACCAGCGTGCCATAGGCGCCGACCGCATTGCCGCCGATCGTGCCGCCGGTCACCGCGGTGACTGCGCCGCCCGCAGCCGGACCGTCAGCACCCAGCGAGTCCGCGCCCGCCGCATTGCCGTCGCTGCCCGCGCCGGTCAGCACATTGCCGCTGGCGGTCAGCGTGACGTCTTCCTTGACGACGTCGCTATCGTCGGCGGCGACCGGCGTATCGTCATCGACATTGATGGTCAGCGTGCCCGTCGCCGTGTCATTGTCGGCGTCCGAAACGCGATAGGCGATGTCGAAGCTGACGTTATTCTCGTCATTGCCGGCGGGATGGGCGATCGCGGCGTTCTGGACCACCGAATAGGTGCCCGCCACCGGATCGGTCAGCGTCACGGTGAGGACGGTGGTTGCGCCCTGCTTCACCAGCAGCGTCGTGCCGTTGCTTTCATAGGTGAAGCCGGAGGGCGCGCCCGTGCCGAGCAGCGTAATGCCGCCGGGACCATCGGCGCGATAGTCGTGGGCCAGCGTGCCCGTCGCGTTGAGGCTATTGGCATCGTCCCCGGTGCCGTTGGCATTGCCGCCCGTCAGCGCATCGTCGTCCAGCTGGACCGTCGGATTGGCGCTGACCACCGGAAGATCGTCGGACACGCTGATCGAAACGGTGCCGGTGGCGGTATCGCCATCGGTATCCGTTGCGATCACCTGCACCGAACCCAGCGCCACCAGATCGTCGACATCGATGCCCGGATGGGTATCGTAATTGTCGTTGAGCGTGGCCGTGACCGTGGCGACATTGCCCACGAGCGACAGGTCCAGCGTCACCACCACGCCGCGCTCGTCCGAGCCGGTGATCTGGTTGCCGGACACCCGCACCCATGTCAGGTCGCCCGTCAGGCTCGCCGTATCGCCGAAGACGATCGAGGTGATGGCGTCGGAACCCGGCGTGAAGGTGATGCTCTTGCTGTCGAAGTCAGGGTTGGCGGCGCTGGTGCCGCCCGCCAGATTCTGATCGTCCAGCGCCAGGCTGATCGGCGCGCCCGCAGTGGGGTCAGCACCGTCGGTCACCGTGATCGGCTGGTTCGCCGTCGCCTTGTCCCCGTCGCCATCGGTGATGACATAGGAGAAGCCCGCATCGACCCCGCTCGCATTGTTGAGATTGGTCGAGGGGTTGAAGGTCCATGCCCCGGCCGCCGTGAAGGTGTAGGCGCCATAGGCCGTGCTGACATTGGTCGTCCCCACGGCAGCAATCGCCGTCGTCACGCCGCCGATCGTCACCGAGGTCAGCGTCGCGCCATCGGCTCCGGGCGTGTCATTGGTCATGACATTGCCGCCGATGTCGGCGCCGTCTTCCGCCACCGTCCGCGCCGCATCGTTCACCGCTGTCGGCGTGTCGTCGACCACGTCGATCGTGATGGTGCCCGTCGCGATGTTGCCCGCGCCATCGACCGCCTGATAGGTGAAGACCTCGACGCCCGGCTCGGTCTGGGCGCCATTGTCGGCATCGGGCACCGTGTCGAACGGCGCCGTCAGCGTATAGGTGTAGCTGCCGTCGCTATGGAATTCGATCTGCCCATGGGGCGTGATCGCAGGACTCATCAGCGTATAGCTGACCGCGCCCACGACATTGAGCTGGCCCGTGGCCGTTTCGGTCGTGGCAGCAGGCGTGCTGCCGGTGACGCTGCCCGCGGCGATATCGTCGCCGGTGACGCTCGTGTCCAGAGCCGCCTCATAGACGGTCTTTGTCTGATTGTCCGCCGCCAGCGCGACATTGGCGACGTTGATCGTCAGCGTCGTCGTGGACAGGTCGCCGTCCGCGTCGCGGATCGTGTAGACGAACACGTCCTGCTTGTCGGCCGAGATGGCGTTGGGCGTCGCTTCATAGCTATAATGGCCATCGGCATAGAGGGTCAGCTTGCCATAGTCGCCCGCCACCTCGACGCCGACCTGGCCGCTGACGTTCGCGCTCGTGTCGTTGCCCTTGGCCACGCCAACCACGCCCGGCGCGAAGCCGTCCGCGCCGGGCTGGTCGTTGACCAGCACGCCCGCATCCGCCGCGACCGTCAGCGTCTGGCCTTCCGTGACCGAGCCGCTGTCGGCCGCCGCGATCGGCGCATCGTCCAGCACGGTGACATTGATCGTGGCCGCAGGCGACACATCGCCGTCGCTGTCCGTCACCTGCACCGCAAAGGCATCCCCCGCCTTGGGATCGGCCGAGCCGCTGATGCCGTCGCCATCGGTCGTGATATTGTCCGGATGCGCCGGATCATTGACCGCCAGCGTATAGCTGTAGCTGTAATGGCCCGCCCCGTCGGAGGTCACGGTCAGCGTGCCAGCCGCGCCCGCAACCACCACCGGCGCGCCGGTGGTCGCCGTGGTCACATCGACCCAGGCGCCATTCTTGTCCTGCACCTCGACCCTGGTCAGCGTATCGCCGCCGGTCGCGATGGTCATGGAGCCGGTGGCCGTCTCGCTATTGCCTGCCGCCGCCGTGCCACCGGGCAACCCGGCTTCGGATACGGTCATGCCGGACACAGAGACGGTCGGCGTCGAATCCGCGAGCAGGTTCACCGTCACGGTCGCGGTCGACTTGTCCCCGTCGCCATCGGTGATGGTGTAGGTGAAGCTGTCGCTGCCCTCCGCCCCCGCATTGGGGGTATAGAGGAACACGCCATTACCCTGATAGACGACCGTGCCCTTGGCCGCCCCGGTTTCCAGCGCAACGCCGGTGGCGAGATTGACGCCGTCGGCCCCCGCCGTGTCATTGACAAAGACGTCGATGCTGACCGGCGCATTTTCGGTCGCCTGAGCGGCCACATCGTTCACGGCGGCCGGGACATCGTCCACCACCGTGACGTCGAGGCTGGCGGTGGCGTTCGACCCGTCCGTGTCGGTGACCACGACCGCGAAGCTGTCCGTCAGGCTGCCGTCATTGGCGCCGCTGTGCAGCAGCGTATTGTCGTTTAGCGTGTAGCTGTAGCTGACGGTTCCGCTGACCACATCGCCATCGGCCCCGATCGTCGGCGTGAAGCCGGTGATGGTCAGCGTGCCATAGGCGTTGGATAGGGTAACGCCGCTCACGAACGCGCCGCCGGTGAAGATCGTCTGCCCGCCAACGGTGACTGTCGCCACGCCATCCTGCGCGGTCAGTGCGAAGCTGCCGGTCTGGGTCAGCGCCGCCGCATTGGGCGAGCTGCCGTCCGACAGGTCATTTTCGAAGACCAGAACCTCGGCGCCCTCGCCGTTCAGGCCGGTGATGGTTACGCCGTCGTCGCTGCCCTGAACGGTAATGGTGATGGTCGCGCTCGACATGTCGCCATCGCCGTCGGTCAGCGTATAGGTGAAGGTCTCGGTCAGCGTCTGGTTCTTGTCCAGCCCCTGCACCACGCCATTTTCATTGTTCAGCGTATAGGCATAGCTGCCGTCCGCCTGGATCACCAGCGAGCCATAGGCCCCGGCCAGCGCCGATCCCACCGTCCCGGCGGTTCCGCCAAAGGTGATCGCCGTGACATGCGCGCCATCCGCGCCCTGCACGTCGACGGCGCCGTCGGTCGTGTTGGCGTCCGTGCCGCCCGCGCCGGTGATGACATTGCCGTCGGCGACCAGCGGACCGTCTTCCCGGACCGAATCCGCATCGGCGACGGCGGTCGGCACATCGTCGACGATCGTGATGGTCAGCGTGTCGGTGGCGCTGTCGCCATCCACGTCGGTGACCGTCACGACGAAGCTGTCGGTGACATTGTCGCCCGTCGTATTGGTCGTCAGCGTATAGCTGTAATCGATGCTGCCCTGGCTGACGCCGGTGATGGTCAGCACGCCCTTGTCCGTGACGATCTCCTGACCGGGACCGGTGATGACCGTGCCGTTGATGGTGACGGTCGCGGGAGCGTCCGGCGCGGTGTAGGTGATGGTGCCGTCGGTCGTCTCGACGTCGCTTGCCGCGTCGGAGCCGACCGGATTGTTCAGACCCGCTTCGTCGACGATCGTGCCCTCGCCCACCTTGGGGATCGAGATGATCATCACGTTGGCGTCGGCGATATCGATCCGCAGCGTGGCGGTGGAGGTGTCGCCGTCCCCGTCCCGCAGCGTATAGGTGAAGCTGTCGCTCACCCCGCCCGGCGTGCCCGCCGCGCGGACATAGCTATAGCTGCCGTCGGCGTTCAGGGTCAGCGCGCCGTAAAGCCCCTCGAAGGTGCCGGTGGTCGCGACCACGGCGCCGTCGGCACCCTGCACATCCGCGCCCGCCGCGCCCGATACGGTGCCCGCCCCGGTAATGACGTTGCCGGTTTCCGGACCATAGGTTCCAGCGGCCACGGCATCGACATCATTGTTGGCGACCGGAACGTCATCGACGATCCACACGTCGACCGTCGCATTGGCGGTCGATCCGTTGCGGTCGGTCGCCACGACTTCGAAACTCTGCAGGATGCTGTCCGCACCGGCCGCGCCATGGGCAAGGCTGTTGTCGTTCAACACGAAGCTGTAGGTGAAGGTCCCCGCCGTCGGCGACCCGCTTTGCTGCGACGTCGGGGTGAAGCCGGTGATGGTCAGCGTTCCCACGGGGGTCGTCACCACCTGGCCGGTTACGAAGGCGCCGTTGGTCAGAACCGCGATGCCGCCGACCGTGATGGTCGACAGGCCGTCGGCGCCGCTGACGCTGAAGGAACCCGACTGCGTCAGCGCCGTCGCGTTGGGCGAGCTGCCGTCTGAAAGGTCATTTTCGAAGACGGTGACTTCGGCGCCCTCGATGCCCGGCGCGCCGTTGAGGCCGGTGATGGTGATGCCGTCATCGGCGCCGTTGATGGTGATGGTCAGCGTCGCGGTCGAAGTGTCGCCATCCGCATCGGTGATCGTATAGCTGAAGCTGTCGGTCAGCGTCTGACCCGGCACAAGGAACTGCACCGCCGCATTGTCGTTGGCGAGCGTATAGCTATAGGCGCCCGCCGCATTCAACGTCAGGACGCCATAGGTCCCCTGGAAAGTGCCGGTCGTCGAAACCCCTGCGCCGTCCGCGCCCTGCACATCAACGACGCCGTCGGTGGCATTCGCATCACTGCCGCCGCTGCCGGTCAGGACATTGCCGTCCGCGACCAGCGGGCCGTCCTCGGTCACGCTGTCCACATCGTTGACCGCAAGCGGCGCGTCGTCCGCGATGGAAATGGTCAGCGTGGCGCTGGCCTGATCGCCGTCCGTGTCGGTGACGACGACGGTAAAGACTTCGGCGGGCGGCGCGCCCACCACATTGTCGCTCAGCACATAGCTGTAGCCCATGGCCCCGTCCGCGATGGAGGTGATGGTCAGCACGCCCAGCGGCGTCGCGATCGTCTGGCCGACCGTGGTGATCGCCGTGCCGTTGATGGTGACGCCAGCAAGGCCGTCATTGGCGGTGATCTGGATGGTGCCGGTGGTGCGTTCGCTGTCGCTGGCCGCAGCCGAACCAGCAGGTTCATCGCCGCGTGCGGGAAGGCCCGCCTCGCTCACGCCCGCAGTGGCGTCGATCGCCCCGGCAGGCTGGTTCGGCGTGACGATGACGACTTCCGGCGCTTCATTGGGCGCAATGGGCAGGATTTCGCGCTCTTCGGGCTGGGTGAACTGCAATTCGGTCGGCGGCAGCAGATCGCCCAGACCATGGGGATTGCCGACGTCCCCGTCCGGCCCCAGGAAATTGCCGCCAGAGCTGCGCGGCGGACCAGCGGCAGGCTGCGGTTCCTCGCCGATCAGCAGAGCCGCCAGGTTGACGGACGGAATTTCAACGTCGCCGACGACAAGGCGGGGCATGAAAACCGCGCCGTCCTGGATCACCATGTCGGTGCCGTCAGGCAGATGGACGATCAGATCGCGGCCCGAAACCTCGATCTGGTTGATGTCGGTTCCGGCGGGCAGGACCACCACGCCCTGCGCATTGGGCGTGACCGTCTGCGTGGACGTTGCATGATGCATCTTGCCGGGATGGATCGGCTTGCCCTTCGCGGTCAGCGCTGCTGCCTGCGGATGGAGGGCCTGCAGATGGTCGGCCGAGTCTTTGCTATCCCAATCGCGCTCGAAATCCATAATCCATCCCAATCATCGCCATGGGGGCTTGGGAGGAGCGCGCAGAAAGCCGTGCCTCGAATGCGCCTTCGCAAACGGACCAGAACCTTCTTAAGACAATGCGGGAATCAGCGGATCAGCCAATGCCCCCTAGTCAACGATCTCCCGCCGACAGGACCTTTTGCCAAAGATCGACTGCCGCCCCGGATTAACTATCTGCTTTTATGTTTCTACTGACCCGATAGCCGCATCTTATTCGCCGCCCGTAAAATGAGTCACGAAGATTCAAGTTTTGTTAACCATTTTAATGCGGTAAGAGCCAAAAAATGACTTTAGGAGTATTACCAAAGATATAGATTTTTTCTTTTATCTATATCCACGCGCCTATGCCGGGATCAGGTCATGGTTAACACTCAAGGCTTACAACATTAGCGACTCGGACGACTCAGCGGCACGAAAAGAGTTTGGCGACAAAGCGTGCTGGATGGGCGTCGACAGGAAAGGCCGATCGCGTCAGGTTGAATCATGCGCATCGTCCAGCATCCCGTTGCGGGTCCCGACTTTCGATCGGCATGTCGTGGATGAAAATGGAAACGGGCGACTGGCTCGGTCAGCCAGCCGCCCGCCTGAACGCGACCCATAGGCTTATCATTCGGAGCCAGCCTGCCTTTCCCGGCTTCGTCCAGTCGGCCTGTGACTGGCGATAAGCTATGGAAAATCGACCCCCCTCCGACGGGAATCAGGAATAGCGATGCCAATCATTTTAACAATTAACCCGATGACTTATATCTTAGGTTAATTTCGCTCGCTACAGTGCGAAAAGGGGCAGGAAATCAGGGATCAGTGCTGCATTTCCTGCTGATCGGGCTGCACATTTTCCGGCATTTTTTCCACAACAACGGCTGTAGGCGCTGCGACGGTCTGGGCCGGAGGGTCCGGCGGCGGGGTTATAATGTCCTGCCCGGTCGGGGCCAGATCAGCCGCCTTGGGCATGGCCGCGATGATCTGCGCCATCCTCTGGCTGCGCGGGCTGGTTGCACCCGTCGTTCGGCGGAATGTGCCGAGCGCATAGTCGGCCAAAGGCGCTGCCGCGTCGTAGCGTTTTCGCGCCACGTAGAAGTCGACGAGATTTTCCAGCGCGAGCTGCGTGTTGGGATCATCGTCGCCCCGCGTTCGCGAATAGCTGTCGAACACCCGGCGGAAGAGGCTTTCCGATTCCCGGAAGTGACCGGCGGACTCCAGTTGCAGCGCCAGATCATTGGCCGAAATCAGTGAGCGCGGATCATCCGCGCCGAACAGATCATCGGCCAGCCCCAGCGCCTTGCGCGCCGTCGCCATTCCGTCCGCCGCCTGACCCGCCGAATAGGCCGCCTGCGACGCTGCGGCGAGCCTGCGCCATTCCTTTTCCCGCGCTTCGGTCACATCGGGAACATAGGGCGCCTGCGCCTGCAAAGGCGCCGCCGCGCAAAGCAGCAGCGCCACGCGCAGCTTGACCATCTTCCTGCCGCCAAAGGTCACGACGCCCTCCCCCGCGCAGCCGATCCTGCCCGACCTTATCCCGCGACAAGGTTAAGAAAAAGCAGGTAAGGGCTATATTGTCAGCGCGTCAGCGCTTCGATCAGCGCCTTGACCTTTTTCTGGCGCCATTGCGGCAGGGGCGCGATCAGCCAATAGGCGAGCGGCGACGGCGCGGCATCGCCGATCGGCCGCACCCGGCCAGCTGCAATATCGGCTTCGGCCAGCAGCAATGGCACGCAGGCCCGCCCAAAACCGTTGGCCGCCGCGTCGATCGCCAACCCGGCATCGGCGACGCGAATGGTCGCAACCGCATCGCCCTTGGGACAGCCGGGCCATTCTATGCGATGATCGGGACCGCCCCCGGCCGCCTCGATCGCCACAAAGGCCGCCTCACCCAGCTTGATGCCTTCATTTTCGCCCGGCCCCTCCGCCAGGCGCAGGGCAAGGTCGAGATTGGCCTCCGTAAAGTCCAGCGTCTCATCCGCCGCCACCAGAGCGAATTTGAGGTCCGGCTGGCTGGCGGCATAGCCCGCCAGACGCGGCTGAAGCCATTTGGCGGTTATGTCGCGCGGCGCGGCAATGGTGAGCGAGGAACTGGACTGGCCCGCCTGCATGGCGCGCACCGCTTCCTCAAATTCCAGAAAGCCCGCGCGCAAGGCCACCAGCCCCGCTTCGGTCTCCGGGGTCAGTTCCAGCCCCTTGGGCGTGCGGCGGAAAAGGACGACGCCGAGCAGGTCTTCCAACGCCCTGATCTGCTGGCCCACGGCGGCGGGCGTCACCGCCAGTTCGTCCGCAGCGCGGGTGAAGGAAAGATGCCGCGCCGCCGCATCCAGCACGCGCAGGCCGTTCAGCGGCAAATGGGTGCGCTTCATTCAGCCACCGCCGGTGCGACCAGCGCGAAATGGGGAATGGCGATGTCGAACGTCTCGCCGCTGGCACCGATCATGTGATAATGGCCCTTCATCGATCCCGTCGGGGTATTGAGCGGGCAGCCCGACACATAGTCATAGCTTTTGCCCGGCTGCACCACTGGCTGTTCTCCAACCACGCCATCTCCGTCGACCCGATGCTGCGTTCCGCGCCCATCGGTAATGATCCAGTGACGGGTCAGCAGTTGAACCGGCTGGGACCCGTCATTTTCTATGCGGATATGATAGGCCCAGAACCATCGGCCCCGGTCCGGCTCCGACTGTTCAGGCAGGAAGGTGACGGCCACATGCACGTTGATGTCGCGCGTGGTCGCGTGGAAGGGGAAAAGCGCGTTCACAGACAAAGAAATGCGCCTTTCCCCCCTGTTCCGTCAACGCCCTATCGACTTCAGAGCGCGATCCAGATCCTCGATCACATCGTCCGGGTCCTCCAGACCGACATTGAGGCGAAGCATGTCCTCGGTGATGCCGACCTCCAGCCGCGCCGCTTCCGCCATGCCATAATGGGTGGTGGAAGCCGGGTGCGTCATCAGCGAGCGCGAGTCGCCGATATTGTTGCTGATGTCGACCAGTTCGAGGCCGTTGAGCAGGCCGTGCGCCTCCGCCCGACCGCCGCCGACATAGAGGGAGAAGATGGGACCGGCCATCTCCATCTGCTTCATCGCAAGGGCGTGCTGCGGATGGCTCTCAAGGCCCGGATAGAGGACCTTCGCCACCCGGCCTTCAAGGAATTTCGCAACCTTCAGCGCATTCTCGCTCTGGCGGCGGATGCGCAGATCGAGCGTCTCCAGACCCTTCAGCACCACCCAGGCGTTGAAGGCGCTGAGCGTCGGCCCGGTGTTGCGGTGGAAGGGCAGCAGCGTGTTGATGATGAACTCTTCGGTGCCGCAGATCGCGCCAGCCAGCACGCGGCCCTGCCCGTCCATCATCTTGGTCGCGCTATAGGCCACGACGTCCGCGCCGAACTCCATCGGCCGCTGCAGGGCTGGCGTCGCAAAGGCATTGTCGACGACGCTGATGATACCGCGCGCACGGGCAATGTCGCAGACTGCCTTCAGATCGACCACATCCATGGTCGGGTTGGCGGGGGTTTCGAAGAAGAAGAGCTTGGTATTGTCTCGCGCCGCGTCTTCGAATTGCTGCGGATCACGGGCATCGACGATCGTCACGCCGATGCCGAATTTCGGGAGCAGCGTGTCGGTCAGCCAGCGGCACGAGCCGAAGGCGGCGCGGCCGGCGACGATATGGTCGCCGGTCTGAAGCTGGCAGAGCAGCACCGCAGTCATCGCCGCCATGCCGGTTGTCATCGTGCGGCACGCCTCGGCGCCCTCGAGCAGGGCGATGCGTTCCTCGAGCATCTGCACCGTCGGGTTCTGGAGGCGCGAATAGGTCATGCCGACCTGGTCGCCCGAAAAGCGCGCGGCGGCATCGCCGGCGCAATCATAAGCATAGCCCGAG
>Ga0163161_10003050_pt1 | contig 11815 bp, 13 predicted proteins | sample S45metaG_FD_129847 | JGI IMG/M metagenome (GOLD analysis project Ga0163161, IMG submission 129847) | Switchgrass rhizosphere microbial communities from Kellogg Biological Station, Michigan, USA - S4-5 metaG | ecosystem: Host-associated > Plants > Roots > Rhizosphere > Soil | place: USA... | reverse complement strand
AAGAGGCATGAGTCGGTATATTGGAAGGAAATGCTGGCAATATTAAGTTTTGCTATGAACTATCCGGCAAAATACCTGTCGGCGGAAGACATGATGAGAATGCAAAAAACATTGCTGCCTTTGATCTCCCTGGTAATAGCATTTATTCCACAAACCTCTTGTAGAGAACTATTAGCATTGCACGCAGCAGGTAAACTTGAGCTCGAGGCAGTGGGTAACGATAGTGAGGAAAAAGTACATGAAACCGGCGGGATTACACTTAAATATAATACTGAAGATAATTTGAAATCGTCCTACTTTAAAACCTACATAGACTGCGTAGGGCAGCCGCATTTAAGTTATAATGACTTTCCGTTTAAAAGTATGCTGGCGGATAAAACTATAAGTCCTGCTACGATAGGTTTTAAAGATAATGACAAAGGTAAAGAAGCATATAAGGGTCAACCGGATAAGGTGGAATTATTCGATGATAGTTACCGCCTTAAAGTTTCCGGTATTGCCATTAATGATAATTTTCAGGTTATGGATAATTATGGCGCTTATAACGAACGCATATTTGTAATGGCTGTACCTTATATTGGAGGGTATAATCCTGATTACTCTGGACTGGATTTTTGTGAAGAGGCTTCTGGCAGAATAATCAATTGGATAGCGAGTAACATTTAAAATTGTCTATCCTATTTGATACTGAAAATGTTACATGAATAATTTTTCAGAAATTCGATTTTTATCTTACTTTCAAACTATAAGAAAATTTGTGTAAAATATAACATATTAGAAAATCAAAGGGTTACATTTGTTAATAACGCGCATACCTAAAAAGGTTATCCTGAATCGTAAAACTATTTAGCTAATTTAGAAAAGGACAAATATTAATGGAAGATAATTCAACACAAATTTTGAAAGAAAAAAAAGAAGCCATCCTTGAACTTTGGATCACCAAACAAATAGCTGAAGACAGTTATTTTAACGCAGAAGATCAAAAAGAAGATTCTGATGACTTCGTAAATGCATTTTTAAATGCGCTGAACGAATCCAACATCAATGATAAGGATGCTAAAGGATTTGAAAAAGTACACGATATCCTTATGGGAATTTCTGTTTCAAGGGCAAAACGAGGATTTACGCCAAGAGAAACCGGTGTATATATGTTTACCTTTAAAGAGGCTTTATTAGAGATTCTTTCAAAAGATGTTTCTGATCCTGCTAAGCTTTATGAAGACAGTCTTAAGATCAGTAAAATCATCGATAATATGGCAATCCTTACATTTGAAGGATACATTAAAGGTCGTGAAGATGTTATCTCAAGGCAAACAGATGAAATTACAGAAATTTCTACTCCCGTTATACGCGTATGGGATGGTGTAGTTGCCCTTCCTATAATAGGTACGCTTGACAGTGCAAGGACACAGGTTGTAATGGAAAACCTTCTTCAGCAGATTGTTGAGACAGGGAGCACTATTGCAATACTTGATATTTCGGGTGTACCCGCAGTAGACTCTCTTGTGGCGCAGCATTTAATAAAGACGGTAAGTGCAACGAGGCTTCTTGGTGCTGAATGTATAATTAGCGGAATAAGGCCTGAAATTGCGCAAATAGTTGTGCACCTTGGTATAGACCTTTCTAATATCATTACAAAATCTACACTGGCGAGTGCATTACAAACGGCGTTTAATATGCTGCAGCTTGAAGTACACAAAAAAAAGGGAAACTTTATAAACAACTAGTTTAATGGAAAGAATTCCTATTCTTAAAATGGGTGATTTCTTATTGGTCACCATTCAGGTAGATTTATATGATCAACTTGCAGAAAATCTCGAAAGTGATCTTGTAAATGCTGTAAAAAAATACAATGCTAAGGGTGTTCTCATAGATATTTCCTCAGTTTCAATAATCGACTCTTTTATGGGCCGTATACTGGGTAACATAGGTATAATGTCGCGAATAATGGGAGCGCAGTCGGTTATTGTAGGTATGCAGCCTGCTGTTGCCATGACTTTGGTAGAACTTGGGCTTACGCTTACAGGTGTTGCCACGGCACTTAATGTTGAAAAAGGCATGGAACTTTTGCGTTCAAAAATTTTATTTAATGAAGGCCAAAGTTACGATCATGATAACAATACTGAATAAGCTGGACTTTGAGATAATTCGCGAGCAGGACGTGGTTCCGTTCAGAAATCAGGTCAAGGATGCCGCTGTTAAAGTGGGTATGGGTATACTAAACCAAACCAAACTTATAACTGCGGCGAGCGAGCTTGTACGTAACCTGCTGAAATACGGAGGTGGCGGTAAGGTTGATGTGGAGACAGTAACTAATGGTAGGGAAAATGGGGTACGTTTGATATTTTCAGACAAAGGCCCGGGAATCAAAGATATTGACCTTGCCATGAAAGACGGATACAGCACCGGTAAAAGCCTTGGTTTGGGCCTCCCCGGCACTAAAAGGCTGGTAAATGAATTTAATATACAATCAATAGTAGGAGAGGGAACTACTGTTACGATAATAAAATGGAAGAATGGATGATGCTGTTTTTTTGAACTATAAAATAGAAGACAGGAGTTATGTGTCTTATATAAAAAGAGAAATTCATAACCTGGTGGTAGCGGAAGGATTCAGTTCACAAAAAATAGGCGAAATTGATATTGTTGTTGCAGAACTTACGTCTAACCTTATAAAATTTGCTGAGACAGGAGAATTATTATATCGCATCAGTTCTGACGGGCAGGGTGTTTTTTTTGAAATGCATTGCATTGATAATGGAAGGGGTATACGAAATCTTTCCCGAATGATGCAGGACGGAGTGTCGTCTTCGGATACTTTAGGGCAGGGGTTAGGTGCAATTGAACGTCTAAGCGATACCTCTGCAATTTATACAATTATGAATTGGGGTACGGTAGTGCATTGTAAAGTGTATAAAAGCGATGCTACCCAACCTGACAGAAAGAAAACTATAGACCTGGGGGCTGTGCAGGTATGCTGCCCGGGAGAAAAAGTTTGTGGTGATGGCTACGCCGTAAAAAAAGTTGATAACGGCTTTCAGTTTTTTATGGGTGACGGCCTCGGCCATGGCATAAATGCGCACGAGGCAGCTCTTGAAGCTATAAAAGCCTTTAAAGAATGCAGGGAAAAAAGCCCTGCTGAAGTATTAAGATACATACATCAAAGCGTTAAAAAAACACGTGGTCTGGTAGGTACTGTTGCCCATCTTGACATTGCCGGTCAAAAATGGTCTATATGTGGTGTGGGAAATATTTCTACTATTGTTTATACCGGATTGACCGCCAAAAACTATACTCCTTACAATGGCATACTGGGGCATAACATACCGAGAACGCTAAATGACTCGGTTCAGGATCTTGAAAAATACCAGACGTTAATTATGCATTCCGATGGATTGCGAACACGATGGAATCTTACAGATCTGCCGGGTATATTAAAATATGATCCAAATACTATTGCTGCTGTACTTTATAAAGATAACGCCCGCCATAACGACGATATGTCTGTGTTTGCGGCAAAAATAAACCTATAAGGATGAAAGAAATTATTCGTATCAATCTTGATAATGAAATGGATCTGATCCTTGCACACAGGCGCGCCATAAAATTGGCCGAGCTGTGTGGATTGGCCCTTTCAGCACAAACAAGGTTTGCAACGGCAGTATCAGAGATTGCAAGATGTTCTATCGTTAATGGAATTAATTCTTACTTGATCCTCGGTATCAGTTATTTGAGTGGTGGAAAAAAGGAAATTACCGCTGTAATTTATGACAGCATAGATCTTGTGCAATGTAATCCTGAAGCTTATGCTTATGCATCACGCTTATCGCGGGATATTGCAACTCAATTTATTGACGGGGTATACGAAATAATATTAAACCTAAGGATTCCTTATTCGGGTATCATATCAGATAGCCGAATTGTTTCCTTCAAAGAATATTTTAAAAAAGAGATTTCCTTATCGCCTTATGAGGAACTGCGCAAGAAAAATATTCAGCTGATAGAACTTTCGGAAAAGCTAAGCGAAAGCGAAGCAAAGTACCGACAGTTGACAGATACCCTGCCACTTATAGTATTTTCTGTAGCTTCTTCAGGCACCGTAACGCTTGCCAATAAGAGAGCGGGTGAACTTTTGGGCAATTTCAGCCATTTTTCTCCCGTAGCTATAGGAAACATATTTCATGCTGATGATATCAAAGTCGTTAGTAAAGCTTGGGAAACAGCTAAAAAAAGAGGAAGTATATATACAGGGCAGGCGCGTGTAAAAGTAAAAGATACTTATTTATGGCACCTTATATCTGTCGTGCCCGATAATGATGAACAGGGTGATGTATCAGGCTGGATAATTTCTATGGTTGATATCCATGCACAAAAACTTATTGAAGAAACACTTAAGGACAACAAGGCATTAAGGCAGGCACAGGAAAGCTTAAAGTCATCGAATGAAGAATTATCACGCAAAAATAGGGAACTCGAACAGTTTGCCTATATAGCCAGTCACGATCTTCAGGAACCTTTGAGAAAAATTCGAAATTTCACCTCTCTGGCAGAACGTACGTTAACCGAAGAAGAAAAAGAAAAATTATATTTTAATAAGATTAATGCATCTGCCGAACGTATGTCGCGGCTTATTACCGACGTACTAAACTATTCTAAGCTCTCGGTTAAAGAAAATGAGTTTTTATCGGTAGACCTTAATGCTGTAATGGACGAGGTTATAAATGATTTTGAATTTCAGATAGAAGAAAAAAGAGCAGATATTAACATAGGGCAGCAACTTCCTGTTGTAAAAGGTATACCTGTACAACTAGGACAGCTGTTTTATAATATTATTGGCAATTCGCTAAAATTTGTTGAGGGTATCCCAGTAATAAAAATCAGTTATGAGTTTTTAGAGAAAGGTAAGGGATGGGAACCAAAAGATACGGATTACCATAAAATTTCTGTTTCGGATAACGGAATAGGTATAGATAGCAGATACATCTCGAAGATATTTACAATTTTTAAAAGGCTGCACCCTCAAAATGAATATGAAGGTACAGGGATAGGATTGGCGCTATGCGATAAAATAGTAGAAAACCATGGGGGAATCATCGAGATTAACAGCGCTCCAAACTCCGGGACAACTATAGATATATTTCTTCCTTAATAAAGACATATTTGTATTATTAACTTCTACAAGTGGGGCTAAAGTCGTTAAATACTGCCAATTAAATATGTGGGCAGTAATAATTGACTACCTTACAAAATAGAATTTAAATTAAATCATACGATTATGTCTAAAAGTCAGGATAGTAAAAAAGGAACTAAAAAAGAACCTCTTAAAACTGCTAAAGAAAAAAAAGCTGATAAGAGGGATAAGAAAAACACCAAAAGCTCTGAATAGTTTAAAAGCCCTTGAGGGCTTTTTTTATTTAAAGCTGTTACAACTTCGTTATATAAGTGCAATATTGCGGCCATAGCTGAAATAGTAACAACACGGAAGTATCATTTTGTGTGAACTCGTGATGCAATTGATGATGCCTTTAAAGGAACAAATGTATTACAAAAAAGACTGATGGATAAGCTTAAAAATATTAGAGGAAGTAACGGATATCAACCGGGAGCATGCAGTTAATGGTGCAAAAACGGAAAATTATAAAGTAATCCCCTTATTACTACAAAAACTTTGCTTTTAGCTCAGGGGTTGGAATCATACAGGCATCTTTTTTGCCATACCATTTATATCTGTTGCGGGCTATATAATCATAGACCTTATTAGATATATATTTAGGTATTATCGAAAAGATGTTCAATAAAGAATAAATTCCGCCTAATTCTTTTAAAATATTTATAGCCGCGGCAGATTTGTAAAAATAAGCTCTACCCGGCTCATACAGTATTATAGAATCTGTTTTTGAAATATCAATTCCAATATAATTTATAATCTGCTGACCTAAATCCGACTGTAAAGCCACAAAACGAAAAATATCATTTTTATCCCGTTTAATTATGAATTGTACAGTGCTGTCACATAAATTGCACACACCATCAAATAAAATTATTTTTTTGTCTTTAGGCAGATTTTCCATTCTTATTTCCTTTTGGCTTCCACAAGCTCCAAAGATTCCAGGTCTACCTTAGAGGTAAATAATCCATAGTTCACTGTTACTTTTTTCTTTTCGATCACATCAATGGTACCAACAGCTTTGCCATCTATCATTCTGACACGGTCACCAACTTTCAGTATTGCTTTTGGTCTTTCAGCCTCAACTTTTAGAGCCTTTATTTTTTTCTCTTTTTTCTCCTGGCGTATTTCTTCTACTTTTTCTTTTACTTCTGCTATGATTTGCTTCTGTACGACTTCTTTCGCTTTCTTTTCTTTAGGAGTTGCCTGCTTACGCTTAGAATTTTCAATCTCAACAGTCTTAAGGAATTCACCAATAAGTTCCTTTTTGTTCCTATTACTGAAATATTTTTCGCTCATATCGTCAAGTTTCTGTCCCATGTATATAAGACGCTGGTTTGCATCATACAATTCCTGGTAGCTTTCAAGCTTCTGTTGAATTTTTGTATTGATGTTTTCCATCTTTTTGCCTTCTTCACGAGCTTTGCTTTCCTCTTCTTTTAGTGTTTGTGAAGTCTTTTCGAGTTTAGAGCGTTCTTTTTGAAGGGTTGCGATGGTTTTGTCAAAGCGTACTTTACTACCTTCAATCTTCTTTTTTGCCCTGTTAATCAATCCGTAAGGGATTCCATTTTTTTGTGCAACTTCAAAAGTGAAAGAACTACCGGCTTGCCCAAGTATAAGTTTATACATGGGTTCAAGTGATTTTTCGTCAAAAAGCATGTTCGCATTCGTTGCGTATGGTAGCTCATTAGCTAAAATCTTAAGATTGGTATAATGAGTCGTAATAATACCAAAGGCTTCACGATGATAGAATTCTTCAAGAAAGGTTTCAGCTAATGCACCACCTAATTCCGGGTCTGAACCTGTACCAAATTCGTCAATCAGGAAAAGTGTTTTGTCATTACATTTCTTTAAGAAATAGTTCATGTTCTTAAGTCGGTAACTGTAAGTACTTAAATGATTTTCAATAGATTGGTTATCACCAATGTCAGTCATTATTCTGTCAAACAAAAATGTCTCGCTACGTTCATGTACAGGTATGAGCATTCCGCTCTGAAGCATTAACTGCAACAATCCGATAGTTTTAAGGGTAATACTTTTTCCTCCGGCATTTGGTCCTGATATTACTATAATTCTGTTATCCGGAGTAAGTTCTATAGTTTGTGGATATGTCGTTTCTCCTTTTCTTTTATTATTTACATAAAGAATAGGGTGGAAGGCTTCCCTGAAAAACAAACGTTTGTCATCGTTAATAGCAGGTAAAAGACCATTTATTCTTTTTGCATATTTCGCCTTACCAGACACCACATCTATGTCAGTTAAAAAATCCTGGTAATCATACAATAGTGGAACAAACGGACGTATAGTATTACTGAGCTGTAAAAGGATTTTCTTTATTTCCTCTTTCTCCTCATATTCATAATTATTGAGTTCGCGGGAATACTTAAGAGTCGCTTCAGGCTCAATGTAAGCTATGCTTCCCGTTTTTGAACTCCCCAAAATTGACCCTTTAACCTTACGCCTGTACATTGCTGATACGGCAAGAACCCTTCTGTTCTCAACAACACTTTCCTTAATGTCATCAAGGTATCCCATGCCGTTATACTGGCTAAGCGCCGAAGCAAAACTTTGATTTATTTTAGTTTTTACAAGATTCATCTCGCGACGGATGTTTTGCAACTCCGGGGAAGCATCATCCTTAATTTCCCCGTATTTATCAACAATCTTGTCGATATTTTTTAATATATCTTTCGTGTATTCTACCTGTACAGCTCTACTGTTAAGTTTTGGGTAGTAGTCGTCAAATTTTTCAAGGAATTTGATTAGCGTGTTCACAGTGTCTGAGATTACAGCAATCTTTCTGAACGCAGATGCATCAAGATAACTGTCTTCTATAGCGAGAAATTTTATCTCGTTGGTTACCGGCTCAAAACCGTGATTTGGCAAAGCATTATTATTGTCAAAAGATGAAACGTATTCTGATGTTTGCAAAAGCGAATCCATCAGCTCTTCCTTGTCTTTGAAGGGAGCTATTTCCAATGCTTTTTCACGTCCCGGTTCTGTAGTGCAGCCTGAGGCAACAGCTTCGAGAACGGTATGGAATTCTAAATCTTTTAAGGTCTTATCTGTTATACTGATCATTACTGTATTAAAGCAAATTTTATACAAAAATACTACATATTTAGGCGGATTGTACATCTGGCTAAAAAGTTTAAGATGCCTTTATATTTCTATTTGTATGCTTTAATTATATTTGCCCAAAAACGTCAGTCATGCAGGTAAATATTGAATCCTCTTGGAAGGAAGTGCTTAAGGATGAATTTGAAAAACCATACTTCAGTAATCTAATAGAATTTGTAAAAAATGAGTATGCAACGAATACTTGTTTTCCTCCCGGAAAGAAAATATTTTCTTCTTTTGACCATTGTGCATTTGATAAAGTGGAAGTAGTGATACTAGGACAGGATCCTTATCATGGACCTGGACAGGCAAATGGTTTGTGTTTCTCTGTCAGCGATGGTGTCCCTATGCCTCCGTCACTTCAAAATATTTTTCGTGAAATTCAAACCGATCTGGGGAAACAATTTCCTTCAACGGGTAATCTGGAACGCTGGGCAGATCAGGGTGTACTGTTGCTTAACGCTGTACTAACCGTACGTCAGGCAGAAGCTAACAGCCATCAGGGAAAAGGATGGGAATTGTTTACTGATGCTGTGATCAGGAAAATATCAGAAGAGAAAAAAGATGTTGTTTTTTTGCTTTGGGGCGGTGCTGCAAAAAAGAAGGGTGCAAGTGTTAATAAAAACAGACATTTAGTATTAGAATCAGGACACCCATCTCCTTTAAGTGCAAATAAGGGACATTGGTTCGGTAATAAGCACTTTAGCCGCACTAACGAGTTTCTTGCTTCAAAAAGCAAAAAACAAATCGACTGGTAGCGCTTAATTAAAAGTAAGTGCTCCTAAGATTTCTTCGCTCATAAACGGACCTCCGGGATATTTTGCCGTGTAGTCAAGATTCAGCCATACCTGGCCGCGTTCATCTATGTGGTAGTGTACTTCCTTACCGCGGCTTTCCTCAACAAAAAGTATTTCTTTTATAAGGTAATTAGCAGTTTCAAGGTCGGCTTTTGTACCTACAAGCATTTCAGGATATAAATGCCCACCGGTATGGATAATTCTCGGGGTTCCTCCAACTGCTCTTACACAAGCAGCCATAAGAATAGCGTGATCATCGCAATCGCCGGAAAAATGCTGTATTGACTCACTTGCAAAAGCGATGTACTCATGGCCTTTCGGATCGTTTACATAATTCCAGCGGTTTCTGATTTCCTTAAAAACTGCAAAACACTGAATCATCAGCCGTTGTTTTTTATATCCCTTTACATCCCTAAAATATTTAGTAGTTGCCATGAGGGCAAAATTCCTGACTTTAGGATTTGAATAGTCTACTGCGTCTATAATTTTAGATTTGTTTGGAAAGGGCAGCAGTTTAGAAATTATTATGTCTTGTGGGTTTGCATCGTCAGCCATTGTGTATACCATAGACCTATAATCTTCAAATACAGCATTAAATCCGTAGTTTCCAAAAACAGAGCCATATAATAATGCCATCAAATAAACGAAAATGCAAATTATAAGTACTGTTTTTAATAACCTGAGTAATAACTGAATTACTGTAACTAAAACAATAAATATGAGTATTCTGTCAAGATGAAAAGGCCATTCGGGATCTTTAATGTTTTGGTGGATAATGATGAAAAGCGGAATTGCGATCAACACATTCAGCACAAAAATGATAATAGATGCCCACGGCTCCTTGATTTGGAGCTTAGCTTTAAGATCTTTTATGCTGATGGATTTCAGTTTTATCATTATGCGCTAAATGAAACGCCCTGTTTATACTGCCGAAGTTTCAAATGCAGCTTTTTTATCTATAATATCAAGTTCAAATAATTGATCCTGTACCTTATCAAACGTGTTTTTGTCGAGTTTCTGTTGTGACCATTCTGTAATTTTAAGCCATTCCTTAATATCTTCTTCTTTCTGGCTGTAGCGCTCTGCCAAAACATTCGTTATTCCTTCAGTCTGTTTAAAACTAACAGTAGCTTTATTAATTACAGACAGTAGTTTTTCAATAGCCTCAGTATTATTTTCTAATACTTCGTTACGTATTGCAATAACAAAACAAGGCCATGGGGTAGGGCAGTCGTCAATCCTCCTGAAAATGCCCTTGTCTACAATTGGCTTTGTCATAAAGCGTTCCCACATAAAATAGTCGCCGCGCCCTTCTGTAAGTGCCTCGACAGCGCCATCCAGTGTATTTATAATTTCAAAATCCAATGTTCTTATATCCCAACCCTGGTTTTTAGCATTTACGATTGCCATAAGGTGCGATCCTGACCCAAGACGGCTAATGGCAGCTTTTTGGTTTTTCAACTCATCAAGTGTTTTATATGGAGATGCTGCAGCAACATGGATACCCCATACAAGCGGAGACTGCACATATACCTGAACAATTTTGCTGTTATTTCCCGCGGATATATCCTTGATTATTCCTTCGGTAAGAATGACAGCTATGTCTGTGCTTCCATCACGAAGCATCTGGCACAACTTGCCGGTGCCTTCTGGTACGTTAGTCCATGCAAGATCTATGCCTGCATCTTTAAACTTGCCGTTTTCTATTGATAAATGCCAGGGAAGGTTAAAATGTTCGGGTACTCCCGCTATTTTTAATGAGGTCATTCTATTTATATTAAAGCATAAAGGTAGTGAGAGAATAATGACTACACAAACTAGAACAGAAAATCCCTGAAACAAAACTGCTCCAGGGATCTTATTTTATATCAATATATTTAACCGCCTACGCGTTTAACCTTATACCCTTCTTTAGCGAGAAAATCAATTATCTTATCCCTAAAGTTTCCTTGTATGATAATTTCCCCGTCTTTAGCAGCTCCACCTACGCCGCAAAGGGTCTTTAATTGCTTTGCAAGGGCTTTTAAATCGTCATCGGTACCCTCGTACCCTTTTATGATTGTTGCTACTTTACCGCCTCGGTTTTTTTTATCAAGATGTGCCTCGAGCTTTTGCTGGTTGTTAGCCACTGTTTCCTGCTGCTCATCGTTAGTATCAAACTCAAAATCTTTATTGGTCGAGAATACAAATCCTCCCAAATCATCTAAACTACTTAGTTTCTTTGCCATTTTATTCTAATAAAAACGAATCAACACCCTCCGCATTCGCCAAAAGCATGTATAGATTCTGTTACTATTTTTCCTTTTTTATCTTTTATTGTTATTACAGATGTTTGGTGCCACATCTGGTCAACCTGCCATTTTTGCTGGCTTACCACTGTAATTTCGTATTGGCTGTTTGAAAATATTTTTATCCAGTGCTTTTCATCCGTCTCTTCGTACCCAACAAGGTCAAGTTTGGTCATTTTGCCGTTTATGCTAATGAATCCAAATTCACTATTGTCATCCGTAAAAATATAACTACCCTTATAAAGTTCTTCTTTAGTTCTTGAAAAATAGCAGGCACAGCCTTTTATCTCTTCAGGAAATTCTTTGAACGCAGTTATTATTATTTCATCCTTATTTGTGCAGGACAGCATACTCCAAAGTATTATTGCAGGCAGAAATAGTCGTGTTATGCTGTTATTCATTTATTTTTAAATAAAAAAGCACCAGGATAAACCTAATGCTTT
>Ga0163161_10003049_pt1 | contig 11816 bp, 14 predicted proteins | sample S45metaG_FD_129847 | JGI IMG/M metagenome (GOLD analysis project Ga0163161, IMG submission 129847) | Switchgrass rhizosphere microbial communities from Kellogg Biological Station, Michigan, USA - S4-5 metaG | ecosystem: Host-associated > Plants > Roots > Rhizosphere > Soil | place: USA... | reverse complement strand
TTCCCGCATTCCGTCTGGCAGACGTACGACGAACTTGTCAGCCGTACGGCTGGAATAAATTGCCTGTTTCAATGGGCGCATATATTTAACCGGTTAGTTCAGGGGAGCGGTTTCTGGAATTGGCCGCAAGGATGTGTGTTAAGACAAGGCTCACGACCAAAGTTCAACCCGAATTGCAAAGAGGCCGCATCATGCCTCAGATTTGACATTTCCTTGGCGTCAATTCTGTGACAAATATTGAACCGCCTACAGGCTTTATGCCAGCACTGATTTGCATTTTTGCGGACTGGTTGGAAAAGTTTTTGCTCGGATCGGACATTCCTGATCTTCACGCAAACCTGTCCTGCATCGGGTTGAAGAGCTTGTGCCGGAAGCAATATGGCCTTTTGCCCTCATCTATAAGGGTAGTGGCAGTATGCTCTTTTACTAGCGCGGGGCGACGTAAGGTTGGGCAGGGTTTGAGGCGGGGAGGGCTAGCGCAGCACGGGGTCGAATTTGATACGACGACCAATGGCGAGCGACACGATCAGCAGGCAGCCGAACACAGCGCTGGCGATAAATGCGAGGGTCGCGCTTTCCCGCATATCGTTACTCAAACCCAGTAGAGCGGTGAGAAGCGTCAGGCAAAGAAATAACCATGCGGATTTGGACATGAGTAGCGCTCTCAAAATACCCAGTGTTCGGATGCTGGGGCTTCTTGGGTGCCTTGGGCCAAGCGAATGGGCGATTGGGCATTGGCAGTCATGACCGCCAACTGTGGACGTTGCTGCAGATGGTGGGGGACGGGTTGATTGATCTGAGCAGTGTCTTGGAAATCGGCAGGCTGGAAGTGAAAGGTTGCCAGCGCGGCCAGTGCCAATGCGTTGAGGCCGAGCAAAAGGGCGCTGTTCATGATTTCTTCTCCGTATGCCTGTATCAAATCGGGTTAGTAGAAGAACTATTGCAGCTCTCGTGCCAACCTATTAGTTCAATATAAACAATGGCTTGCGGGTCAGTCGAGGTTGTGGTGCATTGCAATTTGCAATGATGGCAATTTGCTGGGATGCAATCTGCACGATGGGGCGGGGCGAGCGAATGTAGTGCGGCACCACGTATATGCTTGCAGGATTGGCCTACGATCAAAAAGCCAACGGATGACATGACAAACTTTACCGTGGCCGTTAACATGCACGCCGTCCGTCGCTGAGCCTTTGGCCCGACGATCGCGACATGTCCCAGTAGCTCAATTGGATAGAGCATCCCCCTCCTAAGGGGAAGGTTGGCCGTTCGAACCGGCCCTGGGACACCATATCTTTCAAGGCTTTAACCGCTCATCCGCCCACTTTGTGTATTTTCATGGGTGCAAGGTGGGTGCAAGAATTGATGTTCTGAACTATTCATTGAGCGTTTCAGGACGCCCATCTCAAGGGATTTGAGACCCATCATGCAAGACTTTTTAACCAATAATTGGCTTACGATACTTTCCACTCTTATCGGTATGGCTGTTGCTTATGTTTTTTATCGGCTGCAGAAAAAGGATTCCGCCTCCGCCTCCGCCGAACGCAAGAAGCATGCAAACGCAGAACTGCTTGATGTGATCGAGAGCTACATCATCAACAAGCAAGAGCTTACAGAGAGCGTGATCGATAATCTGATTCATGCGTCTGAGCGTCATCACTCCGTTGTGCTGAGACCGCTCTGCACGGCTATTTCCCTTCTCCAAGATGTCGCTCTTCGTCTCCAAAGAAGCCGCCATTTAGATATTCCTCAGAAATCTGAATACTCCGTCAAAATTGACGCTCTTATCACTGAGGCGAGAGCCAGGGCGCAGCCGCTGACGTGGGAAGAGCTAAGCGCCGAAAGTCAGGAGACTATCAATGAGGTGGTGGAGTTAGTGCCCGAGGATCGCCGTATCGATGTCAGAAGCAAGCTCGAGTATTTAGGCGCGATGGGAGTGCTTACCTCAAATCATGGAGAGCTGTTAGGTAAGCTTGATTCAAAAGGCTCCAAGCTGAGCTTGGTTTCAGCTGTTACAGCAGGCTTAGCAGCCTCTCTGCTCGCTTCCAGAGTGGGTACAAATTTACTCCTTGATGTGAACGAGAAAACTGGATTTCTGTTTGAAAGGCTAATGCCCGTTTTCACTGCTGCTATGACACTTGTGATTGTAGGTGGGGCAGTGATACTGCTCGTGATTACCCTTCGCGCAAGGGGCAAAAGAGCTTAGGTTAGACAGACACCTTTTCTTTGATTCGGAGAACGGTTGTCGTAGAGCATTTCGCGTGCCGGGCAGTCGCGCGAATACCAAGGCCGGCGCCAAGCAGTTCGGTCACTCGCTTATGCAAATCTGCGTCCACCGGCCGCCCCTGATACTTTCCGGCGGCCTTAGCCTTCTCTATGCCCTGGGCCTGCCGATCACGGCGCTGCTCATAATCTTTGCGCGCGATCGCGGCCATCATTTCCACCAGCATTGAGTTGATCGCCCCCAGCATCCGGCCGGTGAACTCGTCACCCTTGGTGTCCTGCATTCCCTGGTGGCTCGTCGGTAGGTCAAGCGCAACGATGCGCAGGCCCTTTGAGTCAATGGCCGCCTTGAGCTTTTTCCAGTCCTCGACCGGGAGCCGAGATAGACGGTCTATAGATTCCACCAGCAGCACGTCGCCCTTGCGTGCATCTTTCAACAGACGCAGAAGCTCCGGCCGGTCGGCGGTGGCGCCGCTGGCGTTCTCCAGGTACACGCTTGCAATGACCTTGTTATGTTCGCTGGCGAACTGCTCAAGCGCGGCCCGGGCGCGACCGGCGTCTTGTTCTTCGGTGGAAGCTCGGAGGTATGCGCGGATGAACATGATTGGTGCCTGTATCAGTTAGGGCGTTCTACTAATACTGTTGCACTTTGGGTGTTCCTTATCAAGCAGAAAGCCCGAAAAAGGCAAAATATGCCTGTATCTGGATAGGCATACATCGAGTAACATTTGGTTTTATGGTTAGCGCTGTAATCAAGGAACAGGGTATGGCGATTGTGGATTCATTATCGGAGCGAGAAGAACTGCGTACTCGGGCATTTCTGCTCGCCAACAGGGAAAAAGAGCTTGATACGTTGCGTGCGCAGTTAGCTGAGCGTGAGGCGCAGGTTGAGTCTCGAATGCAGTACGAAAGGAAGATGCTCGAGCAGCGTGAGCAAGAACTTTTTGAGTCTGTCGAGAAACGTAATCAGTCAATTTCACAGCACGAGCAGGCAGCAATACAGCGACAAGAAATCATAGAGCGTGAGCTGGGAGATCAACGATTTCAGCTACTGCAAGACCGCGAGCAACTTGCTGCGCAGAAGAAAGCTGCGGAGGAGTTGAAACGGGAGTTAATGCTCGAGAAGCAGCGTCTGACCGAAGAAAGCCAAAAAACATTGCAGGGTAACTCTAAGAAGTTCGTCGGCTCTGCGCTTTCGCGTCTGAACGCGAAGGAGAGCCGATTTCACATCATTTCGAGTGTATGGGCGATTTTGGGTGCACTCTCTCTTTTGGCCGGGGTGATTATTGCTGTTTTGACCATGATAAGCAGTGCAGATAATTTCCATCAAGCATCTGGAGCAGGGCTGGCGTACTACTTCTTTCATTTGTTTCGCGGGTTAGTAGTGGTCGGTCTTTGCGGCGTGTTGTCTAGGTATGCTTTTATTTTCAGTAAGTCATATATGCACGAGTCGTTGAAGGTTGGTGAGCGGGCTCACGCTATCCGCTTCGGCGAGTTTTACCTAGACACGTACGGAGCAAATGCCCAATGGTCCGAGGTCAAAGAGGCATTCGCTCATTGGAATATCAGCGGGCATAGTGCTTTCTCTCAACCAGAGTCTGATGAACTCGATCCAGCAGTAACTGGAGCTGCAAGCAAGTTGGTCGAAAAAGCTATAGATGCTGCTGTAAGCCTAGGAAAGAAAAATTAATAGTAGCTAAGCACTACGCCTTGTCCTCAGCATGAATTGACGCGGAAATGATGATCCCCCCCCACCGGCGCTCACCGACGTAGATTGGTATGGGATCGCCGCTGGCCGAGTTGTTCTTAGTGCCGCCGAAGGCTTAGGGTGTTTTGGCCTACATCTGGTCTTCGGCATAAATCGCGGCACTGATGATCGCTCCACCCCAGCGCCGGTTACCGCAGCAAAGCGGTACTGGGTTGCCCGAGGCTGTGGTGTTTCGTGCTGCGCCAAACGCATACGATGGTGTGTTCTCAGGCGCTGCGCTGATTTTGAGGCCGCCGGCTTGGGGGCTGAGCATTTGAATAACGCCGCCGGCGACCATACCCACTCCTGATGCAAACAGCCCGGCTGATACCGGGGGTGCCCAGAACGTGAAGAATGAGGCTGCGATCAGCACGGCGCCGATGACGGTTTGCAGAACTCCAGAGCGTTTGCTGCCTACGATCACAGGGGCAATGATAATGTCGCCTTTGCCTTGAAATCCAAGCTCACCCTCACCGATATTTTTCTTGCCTCGAAAGACCGCGAACACGAGCCCGCGAGACTTCGCATTAGACAGAAACCGTTCAAACCCTGGGATCTGCACTGACAACGCTTTGATGGCCTCGGCCGGCGTTCGGATGGAGAACTGGTAGGACTTACCGAACTGCCGTAACTGCCCGTACAGTTTGATTGTGGTGAGCGGGGCGTATTCGATTGCTGTAGCGGCCATGGGGCCTCCTATGGCTTGGTGGATGGGGCGGGCAGCCCAAGACGAATGGCGAGTACTGCACGCGACATATGCGCCTGGTCGATGGTCAGTTGCTCCTGGCGCGGGTTGTAGTTCCACACCCGGTTGTAGATCGCCTCGCTGGCCCGGGCGCCTCGGAATGTACCCCTCAGCAGGTCGGCCGAAACCCTGGCTTCTTCTTCGGTGAAGAAGGGGCCGTCGACTGTTACCTGTTGGCCACCACTGATGTGCTGGACCTCCCACACCGTGTAGCCGGCGTCCGGCCCCTGGATCAGTTCGTAGGGTTTGAATTTCTGCGTTTTGCACGCCTCGGTAAAGCGCTCTTGAAACGTCATGTCTTCTTACTCAAAGAATCAGCCGGCTGATCGGCGCTACCAATGCTTGCGTAGCGCACGGATGGTCAGTTAGGCCGCTTCGGATTGATCAGGGGCCGCTTTTGCAGAGGTGCGAGTGGGCATTTTCGCCAGCCATTCGCGAAGCGCTTCGGAGCCCTCACAGCCCGATCTCCACTTCTCAAACCGGCCGGTGTACCCATTCGAATTGGCGACCATACCGCTCAGTGCGACACCAGCATTGGAGGCGGTGGCCAGCACGTCATCATAGATCGCTAGCATCTGCTTGAGCCCTTCGATGTCTTCGGCGCGGGACGCGGCAATACCCGCGCGCGAAAGGCTGTCAGCCGCCTCTGGCGATAGCCCGGAGAGCATTGGGTTTGCCCTGAGCACCGCCTCTACAACGTCGGGGTGACTGCCTGCGCGCGCTTCAGCTACCAGCCGCTGACGCTCCTCCGGCTTGAGGCCTCGCACGATGGCTCGTAGCTCCTGATCGGCCAGGAAACCAACAACGTCCGAGCTAGCGCGCGGCGTGACCGCGGCAAAGCCGCTGGCCACTGTTTGGGCCAACGTGAGCATATCTTTTGCTGCCTTCTCCATCGCCGGCATCAGGGCGGGAATGATTCCATCAATCTGCTCCTTGCCCTTGCGCTCAATGGCAGCGGCGTTGAGGTCCTTGTTCCCTCGAATCGAGAGGATTTCTTCTCCGAGGTCCTTGAACGCCTCCAGGGACAATCCCTGCAAATGGCGGACAGACTTCAGCAAGCCACCGGCCTGCCAAGTGCCTTTGGTGCCATCTGGTCGTTGAATGTTGAATGTTCTTGCCTCTACCTGGGAGTGCTCGTATTCGGAGTAATGGAGGTTGGCCAAGCCAACTTTGAGGACGGATCGTTTGCCGATTTTCATGGAGTTACCTTTTGATTGTCTGGCCGTGGGGCGGCCGGTTTTTGGTCTGAGGATTCGCTCAGGATTTGGAGTAGGGACACGTTTTCTCGGGCGCCACCGCCGGCTGCTACTTCGTGCAACTCGTCCATAAGGGCACTGATCTCTCGCACGTCACGATTGAACTGAGTGAGCCCGGATTGCTGGCGCAACTTGGCCACCTGGTTACGGATGTTCATGGCGGGCCTCGATGATCAGTTGGTACTGTTGTGCGACGTGCTCTTTAATGTTTTGCCCATCAGCCAGCGGCGGGAAGATCCAGGCACCAGAACTTGCGAATGGCCGCATATCCATCACACCCACTGGAGCAGGGCGGCGGAGGCTTTCGATTTCTCGGACGTGGAGAATGAACGCCTCTGCCAGATTGGCCGCGTCATAGCTGTTCATGGTGCGCAGTGGGAAGTGCATCACCGTCTGTACGCCCTGGACGGGATAGTTGAACGAATGGCCCACTGTCTCGGTGTAGTCCATCTCCCCCTCAACCGCGTCAACCCTGCAGTCCACTACCGTCAACATAACGAGCACTGTTTCTTCGTCATCGGCGCCGATTTTTTCTGCAATTCGCTTGAGCTCGGCCCGCATCCACTTGATGCTCATTGCCGCATTCCCTCCATCTGTTCGCGGAGTTCTTCGACGGCCTTCTGTAGCTCGGCAACCTCAATGACTCGGGCAACAGCGCCTAGCCCTTCGATCAATGCCTTGCCCTGGTCGGGCGGTAGCTCGCCGGCGGCAACTGCGCGAAGGATTGATTTGGCTGCGCTGGGTAGGTCAGTGTCGTCGAGTTCGAAGCACACTGTCTCGGCAGTTGGCTTGATTGGCGGTACCAGGCGCTCAAGGATCAGTCGGCAAGCCTGCATATCGCCCTTCTTGGCTGCTGTCAGAACCTTCTTTGTCACGGCGTCTGCACCTTCCGCGAGTCGGGCGCGCAGCTCTTGCGTCTGGCCGGAACGGCCGCCGGGATTACCCGACTGTCCGGGCTTCCATTTGCCGGCTTTATCGCGATCAGTCATGCGGCGGGCGATTCCATGGCGATGACCGGTTTGTTTTCAGCGAGCGCTATCAGCAGGGCGGATGCTTGAACGCTTCCGTCTGCTGCGGCTTCGCGAAGGCGGCCCCACGCGGCAGCAACTTCGGAGCGGGTTGGTTTGTGCTGGCGTCCTCGGGCGGGCTTAGCTGTGTTCATAGGTGCTGCCTCGAATGGGTTTTGAGTGGCTCAAAAACTCACATTAGGCATGATCTGATCATTTATCCAGTGCTTTTTAGGTGCACTCTAGGTGATACACATAACCGGATTAAACGGGACTGAAATAGTTGATTTGCAGCGAATCGAGAAGGGGGTTTTTGTTGCAGTAAGTCGGGGATAGGTAAAGTGATACGCAGCCGGGTTTTCGGCTCAGTCCGATCTCAGATTGAGGATGGAGCGGGGAGGGCTGACCTACCGTTTCGATATGTCAGGTTTCCGCGCCACGTTTTGCGAGATTTGAAAACGTGGCGCGGATTTGATGCGTCCAGCTTTGGAGGCATCTTCCACCAGCGGTGGTAAACCTACGCTGCTACCAAGTATTCCGATTGGGCCTTGCGTGGACTGTCGAAACTGATGCCCTTTTTTGGACAAGTAGCGATCCTGGGCTAACGTCATGGCCACAGGCCAGATAGCCGGCCTGCTCACGAGCTACCGTACAAAGGAAAGCTAATGGAGCGTTATAGGAACTTAGGAGGAGACTCAAATGTGGCCGCATTTGAGATAGGGAATGGTTCAATCACTGTCGAGTTTAACGACCGTTCGCAGTATCTCTATACCAATGAAAGCGCTGGGCCAGGGTCTATTGCAGAAATGCATCGGCTGGCTAGGGCTGGCCAGGGGCTGAATAGCTACATTGGGCGCGTGGTCAAGAAAGGCTACGCGAGAAAAATTCGCTAAGAGGCAGATGCAGCACGCTTTCGCATTTTGAAGGCGTGCCCTGGTTTGAGTGGGCCAAGGTCACTTTTATCTGAAGAAGGTGTTGCTTTCATCGCAACACCTGTTCCAGCCTGCTGTCAGGGTTGCGTCATTTTACTAATTGTCTATAGGTACCTGAAACGTGGCATGTGAAGTGGGAACTACCCTCGTCCATCATACCAATGGCGAGTAGAACCTGTTCGGGCATATTATGGATTTTATGTTGGCTTAGAAGGCGTATTAGCTCTTCTATTTCCTCTGTGGAATTTAGGCAGAAGGCAAAGGTGAATGTGCTGACCTCTCCATTGGTGAGGTTGCTAAGGGCCCTCTTTGTAAGGTTTTTAATGAAAGTTGGAAATTTTGATGTGTCCTGTATCATTGGCCTGACTTCATAGCCGTGTTTGTTGCCATTGTTATTTACTACTAGGTCTAGATTGTCATGTGGTACTTCTGTTCCTCCCCAAGTGAGTACCCAAGTGCTAAATGAAGCTTTTATTTTCTTCATTTGAGCAAATAATTGTTCGATACTAGGAGGTTCGTTTGAATTCTCTTTGGATGTGTCACGTACGTCTTCGATAGTTGCTTCAGAGATTTCTGTTTTTAGGAATTCTTTCGCATACTGTAAGAAACTTTCAGGGTTGTACATGACGAATGTTTCGATTCCTCCCGAAAGAGCAGATTCCTCTATCAGTTCTGGTCGCGGGCCAATAGTTTTAGTTCCATCTAAATTAAACTTTAGCCACCAGTCCTCTTTTGCGTCATCTGTGACAAATATGATTTCTTTTTTCGACTCTGACTTTGCAAAGGAAAGTAATTGTGTCCAGATTATATAGTCTCCGAATTTACGCTTATAAATTATGCCGCCGTGTAGAAATTCATCTGGTGCATCTTCATCCTTCTTGCTATCCATATATCCTGGAGGGATCTTAAATTTATAACGTTGTTCAGCTACTTTGAATAACTCATCAATGATTTTTTGGTCTGTAGGGATTGGACCTACACGGTTCTCGAATAGCGATTCAATTCGCTCTTTTAAAGAGTCTGGTTCGTTAAGCTTCTGCTGTGTCTTTTGCGAGGCTTCAAGTTGAATTAGGAATTCGCTTGTCAGTTCGTCGAATCTTGTAGTAAGAAAATCAAAGTCGATTAGTGTGTGTCGCTTTTTTAAGTTTAGTCTTTCTGCTTCGGAGGAAATAGTGGTCTTAATTTTATCGATGCTTTTTCGAACCTCTGAGAACTTTTTTCCTTGAGTTGCAATGACTTTAAGTCTATTTCTTTGAAATTCTAATGCTACATGAAATGGTATCCAAATCTTATCTGAAAGTTCGTCTAGTACAGATAGAAGCTCGTCCCGGGTTCCTTGTTGGTATCGGTACAGGTTTAAGAGTACGTTGCTGTCGAATACGAAAATCGCATCTTTCCAAACAGTTCGATAATCTATTTTGCGTTGTGCTTCATATTGTGGAAAGAGTCCTTTCATTTGCCCTCCAGGCGTTATCGTTGATGCTCAAACCGACACTGGTTCGCTGCTTAGCATGATGTGAGACAGGCCCCATCATGTGAATCAGACCGGTTGGTCTGTATCATAAATTTTTGACAGAGGTATCCCTGACGTGAGCCACGGTATGGGGATGGCAAATGGCTTTCAAGGCACTTCGCGAAATTTTTGGCGTTCCCAGTGAGACCAAAATGTCTCACTGAGATCAAAACGCCTAGGCAGCGGCTCTTGCCTAGACTACTTCTTCACGCGCTTGAGGCAAGCAGACCATACGGTCCGATTCGGCTCATATGGTCTGTCTCGCAGCGTTCGGAGCGCGCACCGAGAAAATCGGAACCACTCCCGATCTGCCAGATAGACCAAACCGTCTCGGTGAGACCAAATCGTCACACATCGAGATATTTCACTGTGGGAGCGGGGAGCGGTTCGGCCTTCCGAACGAAGAGATGCATACGTAATCGTACGCATCTCGCACTGATGAGATCGATTAAGAGATACAGCACTTTTTAAATTTTTTCCCACTTCCGCAATCACATATTTCATTTCGTCCAATCTTTTTATCGCGAGTTACTATCGTATTAAAATTTATTGCTTGGTTCTTTTTAAGGTGTTGAGGTTTTCTTAGGTTGGTTGTGATTTTGTCTAGTTCATCAGAAGGCGCCCAATCTTCAGTTATGCTATAACCAAATTTGATGCGAGCATTCTGCGGATTTATGCAGATTCCAAACCAAGAGTTTGCTTTTTGTTTGTGTTTTCTCATTGTGCATAGGACTATAAGTTTCTTTCTCGCTTCCTCAAGTGGCAGGTTGTTGCAGTGAATTGTTATTCCTGTTGAGTGCTCCGTAAGTCCGAGCGCGATATCATGGTGTTTGCCATCGAGCCTGGACAGTCTTTGCAGCTCTGAAATGCTATGGTTTATTTGCTCGATTGTTTCGCCGCTAAGCTCTAGCAAGAGAAAGCCCAAGTCTAGTGAGTCGGGTATTTTTAAATTTTCAATATCGGCAATTATGTTTGCAAATGCAGTTCCTTTGTATTTTGTTAAGATTCCTTCAAGTGTTTTTTCTCCAGGCGCTCCGTTGCGTCGGCTCAACATAGCTATATCTAAATCTGAGCTAATGTCATCATCTACATACATCATAGAAACGTCGTTCTCTATCCAGAGATTTTGCTTAAGATGAAGTGCGAGTATTATTAGCTCATGATTTGATAGTACCTTTTCACCGTATGACGCGCGTTTATTAATGTAGCTCAAGAAATACAGTGGCGACGGTAGTAACTCTGTCATGACGTCAAGTAAAAAAATGTCCATGACCATGGGGGGCTTTATTTCTTTTGTTGTTTTGTGACTTAAGAATTGTCGAGCTTGAAAGCTTAATGCAGGATAGTGCTCTGATATTACGCAAACAGGGTATATTTCTTTGAATTCTCTCGGGATGGATATGTCATTTTTATTGATATCCCTTAGGTTGTACTCTGGATTGAGAAGAAGCTCAGCACATAGAAAAGCTTGATCATTTGCGTCTTGAATTGCCTTCTTGAAATCGTCGCGAAGCAAATTGTCGTTACCCTTGCGGGCTGCTATCGTAAGCTTTTTCGATTTTGCTTGCAGGATTATTGCTCTATCCGCAAACACTACTAGTACGTCAATTTCTCCATATGTCTTTTTGTTTTTGTATATGTCGATATTGGTGTAAACGTTATTCGCCCCAAACACCAGTTTTAGCCGGTCCGCTGAAAAGCCTTCAGTAAAATCACCGCGGTTTTTTCTTGCAGTGTCCGTGTAATTTTTGTCGTTATTCAGCCAGAAGAAAGGTGTTTCGTATATTGCTTCAGATAAACTGTAGTTCTGAAAGGAAATATACGTCTCTTTTGAGATTTTTATAATTGGGAAGGCATTGTGCGCATTGAAGTCGTCAATGGCGTTAAAGCTTTTGATTTGATCTGTTGGAAGAGTGAATGCTTCAATAAATGACTTGGTTATTTTGATGTCAAGATTTGATTTTTTTGATATTTCCTCCGGAGTGAATGTGAAACAAGGGAGGACCGTCCTCTCGTCTGGAGAGATAGTAATAAAGTTCTGAACGGTTTCGGATAGTTTTTCTTCTTGGAGGTTTTCAATCGCAGCTATCAAAGTATTAGCTTGCTTTACTGAGAAACCCTTGTTGTTTACAAACCAATCATCATCATTTCCGTATTTTACGCTTGAGAGATCTCTGTATTGAAAGCTGTAGGCGCCTTCGGCTCCATAAAAGATAGACTCACGTAACACGCTCCCGGAAGCAAATGGGTTTTGTGGTGGTGCATCAGTGACGTCTTTTGTGAACATCTCCGTCACGGGCGATAGCATTGAGTTATGCAGCTCGATTAGCAGTTTTTCTGTTTCATTTACGTATGCTTGTAGTGTAGTGGCCAGTGGTTGTGAAATGTTAAGTGGA
>Ga0163161_10003046_pt1 | contig 11833 bp, 10 predicted proteins | sample S45metaG_FD_129847 | JGI IMG/M metagenome (GOLD analysis project Ga0163161, IMG submission 129847) | Switchgrass rhizosphere microbial communities from Kellogg Biological Station, Michigan, USA - S4-5 metaG | ecosystem: Host-associated > Plants > Roots > Rhizosphere > Soil | place: USA... | reverse complement strand
CTACAGCACCATCGGTAGGCACCTTTCTTTCCTCAATCGGGAACAGTGGTTTACCTGTACTGCGTTCAAACACAAAGATCAGCCCTGTTTTGGTGGTTTGCGCAATAGCATCTACTTTCCTGCCCTCCCGCAACAGTGTCACCAACACTGGCGGACTGGAAATGTCCATGTCCCATACATCATGATGAATGGCCTGGAAATGCCATTTCAATTTACCTGTTGCTGCATCAAGTGCCACAACTGAATTACCATATAAGCCTTTTCCTGAGCGGTCGCCCCCATAAAAATCATTGGTCGGGCTGCCTACACCAGCAAACAGAAGCCCTCTTTTGTTATCAAGGGTAAAGCCAGACCAGGCATTGGTTGAGCCCATACGCTTGTAAGCGGTTGGATCATCCCAGCTTTCAAAGCCAGGTTCTCCGGGATATGGGACGGTATGAAAGATCCATTTCTGTTCACCGGTTTGAATATCAAATGCCCGGATATGTCCGGGAGTGGTTTCGCTGACAGCCCCGCTCGTGATAAATAAGTCCTTGTATACCAGCACCGGCGACGTCGGGGAAATCGACAAATCCTTTTCATCTCTACCCAAACCTATCCTCAGATCGATGCCCCCATCTTTACCAAATTCCTTAATGAGCGCTCCGGTTTGTGCATTAACAGCAAATACAACAGGCCCAACAGTATAGATAATCCGCTTATCGCTGCCCTCGCTCCAGTAAGATACACCACGGTTCATGTTGACACTGTTCCTGTGCCAGCTCTTATTGGCAACAGAATCTGCAGGGTCAAAATGCCATTTTTCTTTACCGGTGGCCGCATCAACAGCAAACAGCTTCATCTTGGGTGACACCCCGTACAGGATATTGTCAACGATGATGGGGTTGCATTCCATAATGCCATAACGGGAGGTATCGCTGTTTTCAGCATGATAAACCCAGGCTACTTTAAGCTGGCTCACATTAGAAGTATCAATCTGCTGCAGGGCGGAATATTTAATATTTTCCGCACTTCCGCCATACACTTGCCAGTCGCCTTTCCCGGCTCTTAAGAAGTAGGCTGCCAATGCCGCCAGCAGGGCAAAAAGAATGACTGATATCGCAATTTTAGCTTTTGTTATAACCATGTGAAACGCTATTATCATTTTTATCAACGATAAAAACTACTATAAAATTTCCTCAAAGTAATCATTTTTGAACTTTTATGCCTGATTCATTTCCTTTCGGCTATGTGTTGCCTGATAGTCAATAGGATACTTATACCTCATGTACGTAGCAGCAAGGAGTGCAAAAGCACAAATTTCACAAAGGAACTTCTCTTCGTCGAACCAGTCCGCCGGACGGTCTTTCAGCAGCGGGCCCATCAGCGGGCCATGCACAATAAACAGCAGCGCCGTCCCATAAGAGATCATGTGAATATTTTTCCATAACCTGAAGACATCTTTCTTTTAACCAGCTTTTGGGTAGTCATCATCACGATCATCAGCGCAAGCACAGACACCGGCCCATCATCACTATGACAAGCTGTTTGGGTGCATCCAGGCTTTATTGTAATTCATTAGATTGAATGGCAAAAAAGGGATCGGTTCCCTGAGGAGTTCAAACTAATTTTGGAGGCGGGATGAGGATGTCAAGTGATAAAAAAAGATTATTTTGCGGTTGTAGCGCCTTAAATCAGATTTTTTTCATCCTCGCAACACTTTATGCAGAAAAAAAATCCAATTACTGGTTTATAGCATTACAATTCAGGGAAATTTCCTGAAACCAGCTGGTCATATAAAATTTACATTCATTGGCCGGGCAGAACATAAAAATCCTGATATTGAGCCTCCCTATTCCTCTGAAAGTATTGTATGAAAAGAAGAGACCTCATCAAAAGCCTGGCGGTACTTCCTGTTACCATTGCCCTTCCGGAAACTGTAAGTGCGGCCATCACACCAGTGGCAGCCAAACGCAGAAGCGTATATGAAGCTATTGGCGTAAAACCATTACTCAACGCGCGGGGCACCGTAACTGTCATTGGAGCAAGCAAGGTACTGCCCGAAGTGCGCGAGGCTATGGATGCTGCAATTGATGAGTTTGTGCAGATTGATGAACTGATGGATGGCGTGGGCAAGCGTTTGGGAGAGCTGATGGGCACAGAATCAGGCTGTGTTACCGCAGGAGCATCTGCAGCAATTACTGCTGCTACAGCAGGTTGTGTAACCGGCGGAGATCCTGACAAAATCTGGATGATCCCTAATCTCAGCGGGATGAAGGACGAAGTAGTGATTACCTCCTATTCGCGCTCAGCGTATGATGCCGGCTGCAAAGCTGTCGGTGTGAGGATGATCCAGGTATCAGATGTCAGCGAACTGAAAGCCGCCCTGGGGCCCAGAACTGCAATGGTCTACCTCTTATCCGGAGCTGAATCCGAGAGCGGTATTTTGTCTTTAAAAACCATCTCTGAAATCACCAGGCCTTTGGGTATCCCGATACTGGTAGATGCTGCTGCCGAAGGACCTGAAAATCCAAATCCGCATATACTGCAGGGGGCAGACCTGGTGGCCTACAGTGGCGGAAAATATCTGCGGGGGCCACAATGCGCGGGCCTGCTGGTAGGCAGGAAAGATCTGATTATGGCCGCAAGGATGAACACCGGGCCGCACCATGGGTTTGGCAGGGGCTTTAAAGTGGGGCGCGAAGAAGTGATTGGCATGCTGACCGCAGCAGAACTATGGTTTAAACGTGACCATAACGCAGAGCGGAAGGTTTGGAACACGCGGCTGGAATATATGGCCGGGCGGCTGCAGAAGGTGCCCGGAGTGCGTACCGTGATCAATCAGCCTGCAGGCCGTTCAAACCCCAGCCCGGATATGATCGTTTCCTGGAACCCTGCAATCATCCCTTACTCAGGGCAGGAAGTCGAAGATCTGCTTTGGAATGGAAATCCCCGTATTTCGGTAGGCTCAGCAGGCAGTTATTTTCAGCCCAATCAGAAAAACAGTATCCTCGTGAACTCTTCACAGCTGAGCGATGGAGATGAAAAGACCGTTGTAAATCAAATCATAAAGGCCCTGTCTGAACCAGCTGTAACACCGGCAACCGGCACAACGCCAGCTGCCGATCTGAGCGGTTCCTGGGATGTAGAAACAAAATTTTACGCCGCCACGGTAATCCAGGCCTTTACGATTGAACAGAAGGACGGCCTGCTGAAAGGAATATATACCGGCAGCATTGGCCCGAGAGAACTTACCGGAACAATCCATGGGAATGACATCCTGATCCGGAGTACCTATGGAGTTGATGGTGCAAGGGTACATTCTTTTTTTACAGGTAAAATTAAGGACGGTACAATGGAAGGTGAACTCAGCGTTGGAGAATATGGCAAGGCCACCTGGAAAGCTAAACGCCATATATTTAAAATGAAATAATCAAATGATCATCAGAAAATTAGAAAAAAAAGATAACGCGGCATTGGCAAAAATGATACGGGACGTGTTCGAAGAACATGATGCGCCAAGACAGGGAACTGTATATTCAGACCCTACAACAGACGATCTGTATGAATTATTTGAGGCTGCGCCACGATCAGTTCTTTGGGTAGCAGAAAATGAACAACATGAAGTGATGGGCTGCAGCGGCATATATCCAACAGCAGGATTGTCAGCTGATTGCGCTGAACTGGTCAAGGTGTATGTGAGCAAACTGGCCAGGGGAACAGGGCTCGGAAAATCACTCATGGAGCGCAGCATCGCTTCTGCTGCTGAGCTTGGCTATAAGGAACTTTATCTGGAAAGCCTCTCTTCCTTTTCAAAAGCAGTAAGTATCTATGAAAAACTGGGATTTAAACATCTTGAGCAACCCCTGATTGATTCCGTGCATATGACCTGCAACATCTGGATGCTAAAAAACATTGCAGAATTATAGTATTTTTATACAATATTATACAATGACAATCCATGGTACAGGAATGCAAAACTTCGGGAAGTAAGCTGTATATCCTCATCGTCCTGATGTTCCTGATCATCCCGGCAAAAGGATTTGCACAATATTATCCTGCCGCCCCGCCGATCGCGCAGGCAAGGCTGGCAACTTTGCGCAGCAGCCTTGCCCGCTCTACCTCAAAGGAGAAAGTAGTCCTATTCAATGCCCTCAGCAATTTATACTTTAATAAGCCCCTGAGAACAAAACAGGATTTGGCTTTATCTCTTAGTTATGCAAATAAGGCATTGGCTTTAAGCAAAGTAAGCGGTGATGAAAGCGGACGCAGCGAAGCGCTCCTGATGATTGCAGACCTGCATACGGTTCTTGACCAGCTTCCGGCCGCAGAAGCGATATTGCGACAACTTCCTGAACAGGCCAGAATAAAATTGCTGCTGAACCTGAGTTTTAAATACTGGCTGAAAAATCAGGAGGCAGACTACCCCAAAGCTCTCGGCTTTGCCCGGCAGGCTTTATCATTGAGCAAAAAGCTGCATCAGAAAAGCAATGAATTGATGGCGATGAAAGATATTGCCATGATACATGCAGAACAGCGCCGGCCCAATGCAGAACAGGAACTGCTGGAGCTGCTCAGGAAATATCAGGCGGCGCATTACCCTTTGCACTATGTATACCTGCTCCTCACTAACTATTATTATGGCACTGCAGATCCGGATAAAGCACTTTATTACTCCCAGCTCTCTGTTAACAGCATCAAAAAGACCCGGGACAGCATTGCTGCCGGGGATGTCTATATCTATCAGGCCAAGGTTTGCACGGATAATGAAGATTACCAGGAGTCTGTCGGTTACAGCAATTCAGCCCTGGCTTACTATGAAAAATATGCCGGAATGTTTAACCTGTATCATCCTTTTGTGGTAGAAGTAATCTGTCATAACCTGGGTAAAATGGGGCAGTATGAGGATGCACTGCGGTACCTGCGCAGTGTTTTGCAACGCTATTCTCCGCAGAGCCCGGCAGACAGTATTCATTATCTTTCAGTAACCGGCCAGATGTACCGCGGCTTAAAACTATTTGATAAGGCCGAAACTTATCTTAAAAAAATGCATGAGATTGGAAAAAGCCATGGTATCCTGCAGGACTTTACCAATAGAAATATGGGCCAGCTATACGTTGAATCTCATCAGTATACAAAAGCCAGGCCCTATCTTTATAATGTTTTCAGGTACGCTAAAAAAAATCTGCCCATTTCAGATGAGCGCCATTTCAGGTACATGTTATTTCTTACAGACTCTGCCACTAACCATTACCTGGAGGCCATCCGTCATCAAAATATGTTCAACAGCCTGGCCGATTTTAATTCAAGGCTGATCAAAGACCGCGAGGTAAAGCGCTTACAGATTGCATTTGAAACACAAAGAAAAGAAGCAGAGATCAGGCAGAACAGTCAGAACATTGCCATGCTCAAACAGCGCACACTTGCCCAGCAGGATAAACTCAGGCAATCACAGCAGATCAGAAACCTGGTTGCGGGCGGCCTGCTGCTGGCACTGATCATCATTGCCCTGCTGTATTATCAGTATCAGCTCAAACAGCGAAGCAGTCAACTCGTACTGGAGAAGAATGTGGTCATTACTGAAAAAAACAACTTGCTGGAAAAGCTCCTTACCGAGAAAGAATGGCTGCTCAAAGAAGTACACCACAGGGTAAAGAACAACCTGCATACCATTTTCTGCCTGCTGGAAAGCCAGGCCACCTTTTTGGATAATGATGCGCTGAAGGCGATTGAAAACAGTCAGAACAGGATCTACGCCATGTCTCTGGTACACCAGAAACTTTATCAGTCTGAAGATATCAAGGAAGTGAATATGTCTCTTTATTTTGCAGAGTTCCTGTTATTTATAGCCGACAGCTTTGACCTGAACGCCCGCCGTATACGCATCCTGCAGGAGGTTGAGCCAGTCAACCTGGGCATTGCCATTGCGATGCCGCTGGCGCTCATTTTAAATGAGGGGATAACCAATGCGATTAAATATGCGTTTGAAGGCAGGGAAAATGGCCATATCAGGGTCACGCTCAAACAGGATGAAATGATTGAACTGGTTATTGCAGATGACGGAATTGGTATGAAGGATACAGACAACCTGGAATTTAACTCTTTAGGGCTGCAGCTGATGCGCGGATTAAGCCATGATATTGGTGCCAGCATTAAGTTTGAGGTCAACAATGGCACCACCATCACCATCAGGTTTGCCGAAACACACCCGGCGGAACATCACTAGAACAGTAAAAACAGTTGATGTATGGCCTCGCGGGCATACTTACTGGAAATGTGATTCTGATCACCACAAAGGGCAATCCGTTTTCGTAACAGGCCTGAGCTACAGCAGCACCTTCCATCTCTACACAGCGTACGTCTGGCAGCGCTAAAAGCAGTGCATCTTTGTCGCTCTGACCGGAGAAGAACTGGTCGCCGCTGGCAATTGCCCCGATGAATAAAGCCGGGCTGCCGAGCGAAAACCGTTCGATGTGTTCCTGTTCTATCAGTGCATCAATCTGAGTATCTATCAGGCGTTGAACAGCCTTTTCAGCTTTGCTCATCAAATGAGGGCCGCTGTCAAAGTAAGTGATGCCCGGCAGCGGGATCTCGTGGCGCGGCATCAGGGGCCTGGCATCCATATCGTGCTGTACCAGCCTGTTATTCCTCAGTTGATTCTTCATCTTACAGGTATGCTGATCCGGCAAATCCGCATCATATTCCTGAAACCGGCGAAAGACAGCATGTTCTTCTCAAAAATATGAGCCCCAGTAACACTGAGATTCACATTAAATATTAATGCCTTTTCAAACGGATATCAGCATACTCGTCAGGGTGCCTGTCAAATTGCACATGTACATAAGCACACATGGGGATCACCTTCAGCTGATGGCTGCGTACATAGCTGGTCATCGCCTCCAGCAACTTCCCGGCATAACCTTTTCCTTCCTGGTCCGGATCTACTTCGGTATGGAACACGGTCATGTTGCCGTCCCTGATCTCTACAATCATTTCTCCTATTTTCTTTCCGTCAAGATAGAGGTTAAAGGCAGATGGTTCATTGGCTAAAGTTTCAAATCTGATGTCTGTCATAGTGCTTAATTTGGATGGTGAATTTATCATTAAAATCGGGGATAATGGTTTAATAAATGGGATAATGTAAGCTGCCAAACATTATCTTTGAAAATCAGGGAACAATAGACTATCATATGATTAACGCAGACCATCAACATCAGGTGCCTTTAAAAAAAGTTTTAGGCTTACTTTTTGGCATATCAATTATCGTGGGGAGCACCATTGGCGCAGGTATCTTCCGCGTTCCCGCAAGTGTTGCCGCGTTGCTTCCTGACAAAGCCCTGATCCTTTCCTGCTGGCTGCTGACCGGTTTATATATTTTACTGTGCGCCAGTTCCTATGCCGAATTAACTACCATGCTGCCAAAGGCCGGAGGCTCTTTCAATTATGTGAAAAGGGCTTTTGGCAATTATGTAGGTTTTGCCGCCGGATGGTTTGATTTCATTCTGAATGTTGGCGCCCCTGCTTTCTTCTGCATCGTACTGGGCGAATATACAGCACTGCTGATCCCCGGATTAAGCGGTTTGAATAAAGAGACAGGCATTGCTTATTTAACTGTCTTTACCTTGCTGAACCTCCCTGGAATAAAAATCGGGAGTGCTACACAAAAAATAACGAGTATCCTGAAAGTGGTATTGCTGCTCGCTTTGGTAGCGGGATGTTTCCTGGCAAAACCACAACAGGCCCTGGCCAGCACAATTCCACCCGTGACAGTATTTAACGGAACACTGGTGATTGCTTTTTTTAAGGCCATGCAGTTGATTTTAAGTACCTATGACGGATGGATGGCTGTTTCTTTTTTTGCAGAGGAGGATGAGAATCCCGGCAAAAACATTCCCAGGTCTTATTTTATTGGTGCTGCCACAGTGATCCTCCTCTATCTCCTGATCAACGGTGCGATATTGTACGTACTGCCGCTTACCGCAATAGCGCAGTCACCGCTTGCTGCTTCTGCGGCCGCTGCTGTTGCTTTTGGCAGCTGGAGCGCTGTGGTGATAGACATCATTGCCGTTTTTGTGGTCATCAGTATATTAAATGCCTATATGCTTATCCCTTCCCGTATTCTTTTGGGCTTAAGCAGAGAGGGCTATTTTATCAAACAGGGCGCCTATTTAAACAAAGGCGGCACACCCTATATTTCCTTGCTGATCTGTTACGTGATCACCATCATTTTTATTGTTTATAATACCTTTGAACAGGTGTTTTCGCTGGCGGCAGTCATGCTGACCATGGTAACGGCGTGTTCCTTTGCATCCCTGCTGATGTTGAGGAAAAAAGAGCCTGGCCTGCAGCGCCCGTATAAAGTATGGGGCTACCCATATATGACCATTATCGCACTGACAGTTACCCTGATATTGTTTGTTGGATTTGCCATCAGCGATACCAGGAGTTTTTTAATTGTAGCTGTTCTTTTTATATTATCCTATCCTTTTTATCGATTATTAAAGGGAAAAAGTGATATTTGAAAGCATATGTCAGCAAGATCAGGAAAACTAGAGCCCGGTATTCTACAAACCAAACATCATTTCGAAATACTTGACGGCTTAAGAGGTATAGCCGCCGTCTCTGTGGTCATTTTTCATTTTATGGAAATGGCTTATCCTGATCCCAGTACTAATTTTATCGGGCATGGATTTCTGGCTGTAGATTTTTTCTTTTGTTTGTCTGGCTTTGTCATTGGTTATGCTTATGATGACCGGATAGCCAAAATGGGCATCATGGAGTTTTTCAAATCCAGGATCATCAGGTTGCATCCGCTGGTGATCTCTGGTTCTGTACTGGGCCTGCTCGCCTTCCTGTTTGACCCTTTTGGGGGCCATCCCGAACTTTACAGTACCGCTAAAACAGCGCTGATCTTTATCACCTCCGTGCTGATGATCCCTTATCCGGTGGTAACAGAGCGGAGTTTTAACCTTTTCAATCTCAATGCACCCGCATGGTCCCTGTTCTGGGAGTATGTTGCCAATATATTTTATGCCCTTTTCCTTTACAGGACCGGCCGCAACCTGCTTTGGGCTTTGACCTTACTTTCAGCAGCACTGATCTGTTATATTGCTTTCCGTTCCGGCAACGTGATGGGCGGCTGGGGCGGCAGTACATTCTGGGACGGCAGCGTAAGGATATCCTTTTCATTTTTAGCAGGGCTGCTCATTTACCGCTCCAACTTTATCATTAAAAACAAGCTGGGATTTGCAGGTATAGGGTTATTGCTCTTTCTATCCTTTGTGATGCCGTTTACAAAATGGAACTGGCTTACGGAACCATTTGTCGTCCTGATCTTCTTCCCTCTGCTCATTGCCCTCGGCGCAGGCGCAAACTTATCCGCAGGGCTGAAAAAAATATGTGAATTTTCAGGAAAGATCTCCTATCCGCTGTATATGACGCACTATGCCGTCATCTGGATGTTCTTAAACTATTACAGTACGCATAAAGTGGGGACTAACCAGCTTGCCCTGATCATTATTACCGGAACAATAGTACTGATAGCAGTATCGTATCTGGTCATGGTGCTTTATGATATCCCTGTCAGGAAATATCTCAGCCGCAAAAGAACGGCCGCACCATCCGAATAATAAATTGTCACAAAACAACAAATCTGCTTGTATTATTGATCCGTTTTAGTTAACTTAATGTTAGCAAAATGAATCACATGAGAACTGATCAGGCAAAACATAACGTAAATGAAAAACCTGCAGGGAAAATCGTTTCCGTCACCTACAAATTAAAGAAGTCTGCTTTTGTCAGCTTTTTAGAGAACGGCTTCAGTGCCGGGTATGTAAACATCGATTTACTGAGCGATCAGGAAACAGAGCCCAACAGCTTTTCTACCAGGGAGGGAAAATCCTATCCATGCCTGATGGAAGGCCGCGGCTTGCAGGTTACTGTATTCGCTGAAGGTAAAACAGGAGATTTCTGGGCGCTGGAACTGGAAATTGATGGAAAACCTGTGGCTGCAAACCCGATCAGGGTAGAAACAGATCCGCAGGGACATTTGGATTTTGATGACCTGATCAGCTGACCAATGAAAGCTACACTCCTGACCCTTCTGGCGGGCCTGATGCTTTGCTTTAAAGCACAGGGGCAACTGGTTGCAGAAGATGCCAGTGGCGAATCCTCTATCCTGCTGAATGCTTCCGGCATCGCCTTCAATTTAAGTGAGGCAGCGCTTTCAGCCAACTGGAACAATTTCAGAAAACTGGCGGTAGAAAAACCATACCAAACGATCTGGGGCATTGCCGCCCGCGGCAGCAACAATGAAGGCCTGTCAGAATTGTTCAATGGCGGACAGTTTACTCCCCAGTCCAGGATCAGCGGATTTATCGGGTTCAGGAAGAGTTACCAGACCTCTGTTTTTGAACTGCTCAAACGCATACGTGATCTGCAGGCTTCGGAGAACTTCCCTAATGAAAACGCAATCAACACCATCAGGCAATTGAATGAACAAATTAAACAAAGCAGAGAAAAGCAGGCTACCAGAGCATTGAGCTTCTATATCAATACCGGACTGAATACAGATAACTTCAGGCTGTATGCGGACAACAACAACAGTTCCCTGGCTGCAAGGTTCAGGACGGTCAGCTTCCGCGGCGCTTTTGCAGCTGCCGGACTGAATTATGAATACGGCCCCAGATGGACACTTGGTTTATCTGCAGGTTTTGAACGTGATCATAACCTGGATTCACTGGTGAGCAGAGATTACAAACTCAGCAATATATCAGTTATCGGCAACACACAGCTATCTTCAGAAACAAAATATCATGCCTATACGGGTGAATATATGGCCTACAACAGGATCAGTTTTAAAACCGATGCGCTGTATTTTGCAAAGCTGAACGATGACTATCGCCTGGTCTGGAATACTTTATACACCCGGTTGTTCTTCCCCCTGCACGAAAAGAGGATCAACAGTTTGATCCAGGCCGGTTCAGCGGTCAATATTTACAAAAGTGAAGGGAAATTTGCCGGAGGACTGTATGCACAATCGAATGACGTATTCAATACGCTCCACAGTGCCAACGGCTTTACTGCACGCATCTCTTTCGGGATAGTGGCAAAGTATGCCTTTGGCAGTATCATGAGCAGGGATTATGCAAAATAATTACTAAATGACTATGAACCAGCAACGTAAATTTTCCGAAAATTACATCCTGCTACCCGTGTCTAAAACGCGTGTGAACCCAAATGATAGCATTAAAGTAGCAGAATTTTTCACGCAGCTGCAATCTTCTTCAAAAGCGACTGCTACCATCAACCTCAACGTACGAAAGAGGACTACACAAAACAGTGATGAAATTGCTGTTACCGTACTGGACTCTATCGATACCGAAGGCGCCAAGCTGATCAGCATCAATAGTGATGAGCTCGCCAATTTCAGGTTTTCTTATCCCGGTGTGAGGATCATTCCCGAAAAGTTTTATAGTCCTGCCATCGCCACCCGGGAGATCATTAAAATTCATTTGAGCGAGGCACAGGCACTGACAACAGCTACAGTCAGGATCATCAATACTGAAAACCAGGGGATACCGGGGGTAACCACCGTATTCTTCAGCGACTTTGCGGCAAGCAGGGGCGCATCTGGCGTGACAGACGAAAATGGGACAGTTACCTTAAAGCTCAGCGGCAGTCAGGCAGAAAGGATCTACATCTATCCTGAGCACAGCTACTGGGAGCATTACAATACCAATGTGGCACTCAGCAGCGAAATGAACTTTACGCTGCAGCGGGTGGTGCCGGGATATACAGATGCACTCCGATATTTTTATCCCACATCCGACTGGCCACCCATCTCCCGCAAGGT
>Ga0163161_10003044_pt1 | contig 11837 bp, 10 predicted proteins | sample S45metaG_FD_129847 | JGI IMG/M metagenome (GOLD analysis project Ga0163161, IMG submission 129847) | Switchgrass rhizosphere microbial communities from Kellogg Biological Station, Michigan, USA - S4-5 metaG | ecosystem: Host-associated > Plants > Roots > Rhizosphere > Soil | place: USA... | reverse complement strand
TCGCTGCGACGGCGAGACCCGGGAACACGTGACCGCCCGTGCCGCCGGTGGTGATCATCACCGTCGCGCCATCTGCGCTCATACGGTGAACCCCCGCAGGATCTGCCGGTTCTCGTAGTCGATGCGCAGCAGGACGGCGACCGCGATGCAGTTGACGACGATGCCGCTGCCGCCGAACGACAACAGCGGCAGCGTCAACCCCTTCGTCGGCAGCACGCCCATGTTGACGCCCATGTTGATGAACGTCTGTACGCCTATCCACACGCCGATGCCGTGCGCGACGAGTGCTGCGAATGGCCGCGACAGCCGCGCGGCCTGCCGTCCGATCGCATACGCGCGAAACAGCAGCCACGCGAAGAGCGCGATCACCGCCGCGACGCCGATGAAGCCGAGTTCCTCGGCGATGACAGCGAGCAGGAAATCGGTGTGCGCTTCCGGCAGATACAGGAGCTTCTCGACGCTCGAGCCGAGACCCACGCCGGTCCATTCGCCGCGACCGAACGCGATCAACGAATGCGACAGCTGATAGCCCTTGTGCAACGGATCGGCCCACGGATCCATGAAGTTCGTCAGCCGCTGCACGCGGTACGGCGCAGCAATGAGGATCGCCGCCAGTGCGACAGGAAGCAGCAGCACCAGGCCGAGGAACAGCCGCCAGTCGAGGCCGCCCAGGAACAGGATGCCGAACGCGATGACGAGGATCACGACGAACGCGCCGAAGTCCGGCTCGAGCAGCAGCAGGCCGCCGATCAGCACCATCACCGCGGACAACGGCGCAAAGCCGCGCAGCAGCGTCTGCCGCAAGGGCTGCTCCGCATGCAGGAACGCCGCCTTGCGCACCGCGTAGCTCGCTGCGTACAGGACACAGGCGAGCTTCATGAACTCCGACGGCTGGATGTTCACTACGACGAGCGACAGCCAGCGCTTCGAACCGTTGACCGACTTGCCGATCCCCGGCACCAGCACGAGCACGAGCAACACGGCGCCACCGACGAACAGCCAGATCGCGCCGCGCTGCCACACCTTGACGGGCACCTGGAACGCGAAGAACGCAACGGCGAGTCCGAGAGCCAGGAACATGGCATGCCGGGCGAGGAAGTACCACGCCCGATAGCCGGTATGGGCCGACGCCTCCGCCATTGGGATCGACGCCGAGTAAACCATCACGAGCCCCAACGCGAGCAGCAGCAGCGCCGACCACGCGAGTGACACGTCGAACGCGAGCATTGCGCGCGGCTCCCGCGGCAGCGGACGCAGCGGCGGCTTGCGCACCAAAGCGGTCGCGGTGATCCGCTTACGCATCGACGTTCTCCGCCAGCGCGGCGTTGACGAGTTCGGCGAAGCGGTTGCCGCGCTCGACGTAATCGCGGAACTGGTCGAGGCTTGCGCAAGCGGGCGAGAGCAAAACGACGTCGCCGGAGACTGCGATCGCCATCGCCCGCTCGACGGCCGCCTCCAGCGTACCGACCATCTCGACGCGCGCCGTGGTTCCGGTCAGCGCTCGCGCGATCTGTGGCGCATCGCGGCCGATCAGCAGCACGGCGCGGCAGGCGTTGTCGACGCTTGCTTTGAGCTGCGCGAAGCTCTGTCCCTTGCCGTCGCCGCCGGCGATCAGCACGACAGGCCGGCGCATTCCTTCAAGCGCAACCTGCGTCGCGGCAACGGTCGTTCCTTTCGAGTCGTCGACGAACAGCACGCCCGCCGCCTCGGCGATCGGCGCCATCCGGTGGGGCAGCCCGCTGAACGCAGCGAGCGCATCGAGCACCGGCCGGCCGACCTTCGCCACCGCCGACGTCAGCGCGAGTGCTGCGAGCGCATTCAGCGCGTTGTGGCGGCCCACGAGAGTCAGCCGCGACGTCTGCATGATCAGCTCGCCGCCGCGCGCGAGCCACGTGTCGCCGCCGCGCTCGACCAGACCCCACTCCTCTTCCGATAGCGGCACGCTCGCGCCGAACGTCTGCGCGGTCCGGCCGGGCAGCCGCATCAGCCGCACGATCGGATCGTCGCGATTCAGAATTTGCACGGTCGCCTGCGCGAACACGCGCGCCTTCGCGCCCGCGTAGTCGGCGATTCCCGCATAGCGATCCATGTGATTCGGCGAGACGTTGAGCACGGCGGCGGCAATGGGCTTCAGCGACATCGTCGTCTCGAGCTGATAACTGGAAAGCTCGAGCACGAAGACGCGCGGCCACGGCGCACCCGCCGTTTGCGTCGCGAGCGCGTCGAGCACGGGGGTGCCGATGTTGCCGGCGATGACCGTCTGCAGGCCGGCCGCGCGTGTCAGCGCGCCCGTCAGCGCTGCGACCGTCGTCTTGCCATTCGTGCCGGTGATCGCCAGTACCTTCTGGTCCGCAGGCAGCTCGCGCGCGAAGAGCTCGATATCGCCGGCGATCTCCGTCCCGCGGGTCACGGCTGCACGTATCGCGGCATCGCGAGCATCGACCCCCGGGCTGATCGCGATCAGGTCGGTGTCCGCGAACGTCTCGTCGACGTAGGGGCCGGTGACGACGCGAACGTCCGGCAGCTCCGCCTGCAGGGTGTCGCGATTCGGCGGATCGGCACGCGTGTCGGCCACGCGCACATCGGCACCTTGCCGCACGAGGAATCGCGCAAGCGACAGTCCCGTCAGCCCGAGGCCGAGCACGACGGCACGACGGTTTCGGTAGCCGATGCTCATCGGCTCGCGCTCATCACGTCGTCCACGTTGCCCGGCGCGCTCATCGCCTCGGCTCGGTCTGCGAATTTGCCCGGCTTGCTCATCGCAACTTCAGCGTCGACAGGCCGAACAGCACCAGCAGCATCGTGATGATCCAGAAGCGGACGACGACCTGGTTCTCCTTCCATCCCTTGAGCTCGTAGTGGTGGTGCAGCGGCGCCATCCGGAACACGCGCCGGCCGGTCGTCTTGAACGAAACGACCTGGATCACGACCGACAGCGTCTCGACGACGAAGACGCCGCCCATGATGAACAGCACGATCTCCTGCCGGACGATGATCGCGATCGCCCCGAGTGCCGCGCCGAGCGCGAGCGCGCCGACATCGCCCATGAACACGTCGGCTGGATAGGCGTTGAACCAGAGGAAGCCCAGACCCGCGCCGCCGATCGCGCCGCACACCACCGCCAGCTCGCCCGCACCCGGGATGTGCGGAAAGCCGAGATAGCGCGCGAACACGACATTGCCCGACACGTACGCGAATATCCCCATCGCGCCACCGATCATCACCGTGGGCATGATCGCGAGACCGTCGAGACCGTCGGTGAGATTCACCGCATTGCTCGTGCCGACGATGACGAAGTACGACAGCGCGATGAATCCCCACACGCCGAGCGGATAGGAGATCGTCTTGAAGAACGGCACGATCAGGTCGGCCTTCGGCGACAGGCCGGTGCTGAAGCCGGTTTTTGCCCAGGCGTTCAGCAGCTGGGCGAAGGTCGCGTTGTCGGGCGCCGACACCGAGAAAGCGAGATACACGGCGGCCACGACGGCGATCACCGATTGCCACAGCAGCTTCGCGCGCGCCGACAGTCCTTTGGGATTGCGCGCGACGACCTTGCGCCAGTCGTCGACCCAGCCCACGGTCCCGAAGCCCAGCGTGACGAGCAGCACAACCCAGATGAACCGGTTGTCGAGATCCGCCCACAGCAGTGTCGTCACGGCGATCGAGACCAGGATCAGCGCACCCCCCATCGTCGGCGTGCCGGCCTTGATCAGGTGCGTCTGCGGCCCGTCGTCGCGGACCGACTGGCCGATGCGCATCTTCGTCAGCCACGAAATCATCCGCGGACCAATGACGAACGAGATGATGAGCGCCGTCATCGTCGCGAGCACGGCGCGCAGCGACAGGTAGCCGAACACGTTGAATGCGCGGATCTCGCGCGCGAGCAACTCGGTGAGCCACAGCAGCATCTAGTGCGCTCCTCCGTGCTCATGGCCGGTCAGCGCCGCAACCACGCGTTCCATGCGCATGAATCGCGAGCCTTTCACCAGCACGGTGATGCCGGCGGTCGCGTCGGCGGCGACGCGATGGGCGAGCGCGTCGACCGATTCGAAATGCTCGCCACCGACGCCGAACGCGCGCGCGGCCTCGCGCGACAGCGTGCCGACCGAGAGCATCCGGTCGATGCCGGACTCGCGCGCAAACGCGCCGATTTCGGCGTGAAAGGCGATTCCTTCGGCGCCGACTTCACCCATGTCGCCGAGCACGAGCCAGCGTGGCCGCGGCTGCGCCGCAAGGACGTCGATCGCTGCACGCACCGAGTCGGGATTCGCGTTGTACGAGTCGTCGATCACCGTGACGTCGTTTCGAGTCGTCAGCGTCGCGAGCCGGCCTCGGACCGGGCGAAAATTTTCGAGGCCAGTAACGATGGCGGTGACCGGTAAACGGGCTGCATGTGCGACCGCCGCAGCGGCGAGTGCATTGCTCGCCATGTGCCGGCCCGGCGCATGCAGCACGACGTGAGCATGACCGGTGGGCAGCGTCAGCTCGAGCACGCTTCCGTCGCGATGAGTGGCCTGGCGCGCGCTGACGTCGGCGGGCGCGTCGAGACCGAACGTGACGACGTCGGCCGCGTTGGCGGCGGCGGCGGCACGCCATACGCCTGCACGCGGGTCGTCGGCATTGACGATCGCGCGGCCATGCGCGCGCAGCAACGCGATCGCGTCCGCGTGCTCGTCCGCCACGTCGTCGACGCTGCGCATGAATTCCTGGTGCTCGCGCTGCGCGTTGGTGACGACGGCGATCGTCGGTTGTGCAATCGCGGCGAGCTCGCGCGTTTCGCCGCGATGGTTCATGCCGATCTCGAACACCGCCAGCCGATGGGTGGCGCGCAGCGCGAGCACCGCCAGCGGAAGGCCGATCGCGTTGTTGAAGTTGCCGGGCGTCGCGGCAACGGCGGCATCACCCGCCGCAGCGCGAAAGATCGCTGCGATCATCTCCTTCGTCGTCGTCTTGCCGTTGCTGCCGGTGACGATCGCGACCGGAATGTCGAAGCGGTTGCGCCAGAACGTCGCGAGCGCCGCCAGCGCATGCAGTGGATTGTCGACGGCGATCAGGTTGCCCGATGCGGCGGCCGCATGCCGGCGGTCGACCAGCGCCGCCGCGGCGCCGTCCTGCAGCGCGCGCGCGACGAAGTCATGGCCGTCGAAGCGCTCGCCTTTCAACGCGACGAACAAATCGCCGCGGGTGAGGCCGCGCGTATCGGTCGTGACGCGCGAGAAGGGAACGGCGGCGCCGACGACGGAGCCACCGACCGCGCGCGCGGCGGTCGCCGTGTCCATCATGCGCGGCTCCGACGCGAAAGCGTTTCGGCGACGACCGCGCGATCGGAGAAGGGGACGCGCCCGCCGTTCGTTTCCTGATAGTCCTCATGACCTTTCCCTGCCAACACGATGACGTCGCCCGCACGTGCGTCTTCGAGCGCGCGCTCTATCGCGCGCCGGCGATCGAGCTCGACAGCCCACGCGGCCGGCGATGTCGTCAGTCCTTCGACGATCTCGTCGGCGATCGCCTGCGGGTCCTCGCTGCGCGGGTTGTCGTTGGTGACGATGACGCTGTCCGCGAAGCGCCCGGCCACGCTGCCCATCTGCGCCCGCTTGCCGCGATCGCGGTTGCCGCCGCACCCGAACACGCAAACCAGCCGGCCATGCGGCTCGAGCGTCGGGCGAATGGCCGCGAGCACCTTCTCGAGCGCGTCGGGCGTGTGTGCGTAGTCGACAATGACGAGGGGAGCCGAGTTGCCACCGAATCGCTCCATCCGACCCGGCGGCGGCGTGACGTGCGCCAACGCGTCCAGCGCGGGCTCGAGCTCCACGTCGCTTGCGAGCAGCACCCCGAGGACACCGAGCAGGTTCTGCACGTTGAACATGCCGCTGACGGGAACGGTGACCTGGCCCGACCCTTGGGGCGTGCCTACGCGGATCGCCATTCCCGCTGGGACTGTCTGGACCTCCAACGCAGTGATGTCGGCGCCATCCGCGCCGTACGAGATGATCTTCTGTCGATGCGCGCGCGCATTGGCGATCAGCGTGCGTCCGAACGCATCGCCTGCGTTGATGACGGCCGCGCGGAGGCCGGGCCAGTGCACGAGCCGCGCCTTGGCTGCACCGTACGCGGCGAGCGTGCCGTGGTAGTCGAGGTGATCGCGACTGAGATTCGTGAACAGCGCGACGTCGAATGCGACGCCATTGACGCGGCCCTGGTCGAGACCGTGCGACGACACCTCCATCGCGACGGCGGCGGCGCCATCGCGCATCAACTTCGCGAGCAGCGCGTGCAGCACGCAGGCATCGGGCGTCGTGTTGGATGACGGTTGCAGCGCGTCGACGAAGCCGTTGCCGAGCGTGCCGACAACGGCTGCGCGGCGACCGCACCGCGCGAGCGCCTGCGCAGTCCAATGCGAGCACGACGTCTTGCCGTTGGTGCCGGTGACGCCGATCATCCACAGCGCGCGCGATGGCTGGCCATAGACGGCGGCCGCGATGAAGCCGAGACGCGCCTTGAGATCGGCCACTGCGACATGGGGGACGCGCCAGCCCGTGTCCCAGTCGAAGCCGCGCGCTTCGAACAGCACCGCGGCGGCGCCGCGCGCGATCGCGTCGCCGATGAATGCTCGCCCATCGCGAGCGCCACCGGGGTATGCGGCGAATGCGATCTCCGGCGCCGCCATGCGGCTGTCCGACGTGATCCCGGCGAGCGGCCCCAGCCGCGCGACGAGCGCGTCGGCCTGTGCAGCGAGCAGGCGCGTGTCGTTCACGTTACGGCCTCATTGCCGCGCAACGCCGTGCATTCGATCGCGCGTCGGCCTCCAAACGATCGCGCGCCGCCGCGCCCTTCGGGCCTCGGCTCGGCCAAGGCCCCGCCCGTCGCGCTCACGTTTCCTCCTGCACAATCGCGTCGGGCGGCGGCAGCACGACGTTGTCGACCGGTGCGTCCGTCGGCACGCCGAGCATCCGCAATGCGGCACCCATCACGCTCGAGAACACGGGGCCCGCAACGCTGCCGCCGTAGTAGTCGCCGCCGGTCGGCTCATCGATCATCACGGCGACGATGAGCCGCGGATTCGACACCGGCGCCATGCCGACGAACGACGCCACGTATTTGCGCGTGTACTCGCGACCCTCGATCTTGCGTGCCGTACCGGTCTTGCCGGCGACGCGATAGCCGGCAACCTGTGCCTGCGGCGCCGTTCCTCCGGGCAGCGTCGCGAGTTCGAGCATGTGCCGCACGGCGCGCGCAGTCTTGACCGACACGATTGGCCGTCCCGCGACCGCGCCTTCGGTCTTGAACAAGGCGACGGGCTTCAATTCGCCGTCGTCGGCGAATATCGTGTACGCACGCGCAAGCTGGACGAGATTGACCGACAGGCCGTGACCGTACGACATCGTCGCCTGCTCGATCGGCTTCCATGTCGCCGGCGGCCGCAATCTGCCCGCGACCTCGCCGGGAAAGCCGGTCGCAGGCAGCGTACCGAAGCCGGCTTCCGAGAACATTCGCCACAACGTCTCCGACGGCAACGAAAGCGCGATCTTCGCGGCGCCGACGTTCGACGACTTCTGAATCACCTGCTCGACGGTCAGCGGGCCGGCGCGATGCGCGTCGTGGATCGTCTGCTTGCCGATCGTGAGCTCGCCGGCTTCCGTGTGGATCATCGAATCGGGACGGATCTTGCCGGCCTCGAGCGCGGCGGCGATCGTGAACGGCTTCATCGTCGAGCCGGGCTCGAACGTGTCGGTGAGCGCGCGGTTGCGCATCTTGTCGCGCGCGACCTTGTCGCGGCGATTGGGGTTGTACGTCGGCCAGTTGGCGAGCGCGAGTATCTCGCCGCTCTTCGCGTCGATGACGACGAGGCCACCCGCCTTGGCCTTGTTGCGCTCGACGGCCGCCTGCAGCTCGCGAAACGCCAGGTACTGCAGCCGCGAATCCACCGACAACGCCAGATCGCGGCCCGCCTGCGGCGCATGGATTGCGGCGACGTCCTCGACGATGTCGCCGCGGCGGTTGATGATCACGCGCCGGCTGCCAGGCGTGCCACCGAGCCACGCCTGCTGCGCGAGCTCGATGCCTTCCTGACCCGCGTCCTTGTCGCCGGTGAAGCCGATCACCTGCGCTGTCACTTCGCCACCCGGGTAGTAGCGCCGGTATTCGTTCTGCTCGTTCAATCCCTGGATTCCGAGCGCCAATGCCCGCTCGGCCGTCTCGGGGGCGAGTTGTCGCGCAACGAACGCGAACTCGCCTTCGCCCTTGATGCGTGTCGACAGTTGCTGCGGTGTTGTCTCCAGCACGCGCGCGAGATTGCGCAACTGCTCGGGCGTCGCAGCGATCTTGTCGCGAAATATCCACAGCGACTTCACGGGTGTCGAGATCGCGAGCGCATCGCCGAATCGGTCGACGATACGGCCGCGATGCGCAGGAACCTCGATCGCGCGCGAGAACCTCGCCGCACCCTGGCTCTGCAGGAAGTCGTTATCCATCCACTGCAGCCACAGCGAGCGGCCAAGCAGGACCACGAGCAGCAGCCCGACGGCGCCGAACACCAGCAGCGCGCGAACGCGCGGCAGTTCCGCGGGAGGCGGCACGTGCTTGCGCGCAGGGGGCGTTCTCATTTTCCGTTCGCCGTTTCCACGACCTCGACGCGCGACGCGGCGGGCAGTTGCATCTTCAGCGATTCGCGGGCGACCTTCTCGACGCGCGCCGGCATTCCCCACGTCGACTGCTCGAGCGACAGCTGGCCGTACTCGACGTCGAACTGCCGCGCGCGCGCCTGCTCGCGCTCGAGCTCGACGGTAAGCCTGCGCGCCTGATGCCGCGACGTGACGAGCGACAATGCGCACACGACCAGCACGCAAAGCAGCAGGACGTTGACGCGCGTCATCGTCCGCCGCCTTCCCACCCGCGCGGCCAGTCGCGCGGCAACGCGTGCGGCGTGCGTTCGGCGACGCGCAGCACGGCGCTTCGCGCGCGCGGATTACGCGCGGCCTCGGCGTCCGCCGGCTTGATCGCACGGCCGACGATCGCGAGGGGTGCCGGCGGCAGCGCAGCTTCGCGAATCGGCATCCGCGCAAGGCGCTCGTCGCCGCCGAACGGCCGCGACGCGAACGCGAAGAAGCGCTTGACGATCCGGTCTTCGAGCGAATGGAAGCTGATCGCGACCAGCCGCCCGCCCGCGGACAGGCGCGCCGTCAGCATGGGCAACGCCACCGACACCTGGGTGAGCTCCGCGTTCACCGCAATCCGAAGGGCCTGGAAGGTCCGCGCGGCCGGATCCTGATTCCAATCACCCCGCGTGCGCGCGCCGACGGCTTGCGCAACGACGTGGGCGAGCCGCCGTGTCGTGACGATCGGCTCGATTTCGCGTGCCTTCGCAATTGCTCTTGCAACCGATTGAGCAAACCGTTCCTCACCATAGTCGCGAATGACCTCCGTCAATTCGGCAGTGGATGCGCGGGCGACGAACGCCGCTGCGCTCTCGCCGCGCGACGGATCCATCCGCATGTCGAGCGGTCCGTCGTGGCGATACGAAAATCCGCGGAGCGGGTCGTCGAGTTGCGGCGACGACACGCCGAGATCGAGCAGCACGCCGTCGATCGACGCGATGTCCAGCGCATCGAGCACATCGGGCAGATCGGCGAACTGCGCGTGGCGAAACGCGAATCGTGGATCGTCGATCGATGCAGCGAACGCGAGCGCGTCGGGGTCGCGGTCGACAGCGACGAGCCGGCCACCCGGACCGAGCAACGCGAGGATCGCGCGTGCGTGCCCGCCACGACCGAACGTGCCGTCGACATAGATGCCGTCGTCGCGCAGCGCGAGTGCGGCGATCGATTCTGCAAGGAGCACGGGAACATGACCGCCACCGGTTGCGCTCGGCATCCGTGCCCGCTAGAGGCTCAGGCCCTGAAGGCCGTCCGGCAGGCCGCCGGCGAACGTGATGGTCTGTGCGACCTGCGCCTGCCACTTCACCTCGTCCCACAATTCGAGCTTCTGACCCTGCCCGACGAGAACGACGCGCTTGTCGAGCCCCGCATAGCGTCGCAGCGCCGGAGGCACCAGGATGCGGCCGGCCGCGTCGAGCTCGACGTCGTCGGCGTGACCGACCAGCAGTCGTTGCACGCTGCGGATGCGATCGTCGAACGACGACAAGCCCATCAATTCGGCCTGGATCGGCTCCCATGTCGCCTGCGGGTAGACGAGCAGGCACCCGCCGTGATCGGCCGTGATGACGATGCGGCCTCCGCCGCCGGCCAGGCCCTCGCGATGGCGGGCCGGAATCGCCACGCGACCCTTGGCGTCCAGCAGAAGCTCGGAAACGCCGCGAAACACGGGTCGGCCCTCGCCGCCGTTGATCGCCACGCCGCGCTCGTCCCCGCCTCCGCCGACTGCCGCCACGCCACCCCTCCGCCGCCCGGTAAGTGAGTGCTTAGTCCGAACATCCGCTGCGGATGTCGGTCACCCCACTTTGTCCCACTTTTTACCACTTCGGCGAACTATACGTGCGATCCGCGTGGCCGGTCAACGTATTTGCGATTGCGGAACAACGACTTAGGTACAAAACGCAACAGACAAAAATGACTTGATAATGATCGGGTTATGACAGTATATGAATGTCGATTCCCACCTGAGAGGCAAATTCGACCCTGGAGCGTACGTTCGTTCGATGGTACGACTTCGCCAAACTGTTGCTTTCATGCCACCGACATAAACGCCACACGTCCACACGCGCTGGCCCGCCACGGCCGGCATCGGTAGACTGGTCGTCGCACATCGTGCGCGGCGCGGAAGCGTCGAAGTTCGCGGTGGCTGCAAAAAATCTGCGGGAGGTCTGGATGCAACGTCTTGCTGGCATCATGTTGGTCGCGTTCGTTTGCGTGGCGATGCTCTCCGGCTGCGCGCTGCGCGACTCACGCGCCGATTACGCGTATTCCCGCGCGTCGGATGGGCTGTGGGGAGACACGTCTTTCGAGTTGATCGATTGGAATTTTCCGACTTCCCAGAACCAGCCCCCGGTCGAGGCCCCCCGGCGCATCCGGCCCGAACGCACCGCCATCGGCGTCACGTGGGCGACGCGCAACCCATTGCCGCTTTCGGACAACCTCGCCCCGGCGGACGCGCCGCAGACGCTCGGCCCGCGCTCGGATGAGAGCAACGGCACGTCGACTGCGATGGCCAGCGCCGGCGCTGCTGGCAATGCCGCTGCTGATCGCGAGCGCCGCGGCGTTCGCTGACGATCCACCCGCTTCCACCGCCTCACCCCCTTCGTCCACAGAGCCCTCCGCGGCACCCGCGGAGGGTTTGCGCTACCGCGTCGTCATCGACGCGCCGAGCCCGTTGCGCGAGACGCTTGCAGCAAGCGTCAACCTGATCCGCTGGCAAACCTACGATCAGATGAGCACCAGCCTGTTCGACGCGCTCGTGCGCCAGGCGAGCGAGCAGGCGAAGGAAGCCGCCGAAACCGAAGGATTCTTTTCGGCGACCGTCGACGTCGCCGTCGACCGAAGCGTAACGCCGTTCAACGTGACGGTCCGCGTGACGCCAGGCCCCCAGGCGACCGTCAAGAGCGCGCAGATCGCCATCGATGGCATTGCAACGAACGACAGCGTCGGCGCGGCGGCGCGTGGTGTCGTGCAGCGGCAATGGTCGCTGGCGCCGGGCACGCCCTTCCGGCAGGCGGACTGGATAGCTGCTAAACAACATGCAGTCGAAACCGTCGCCGGCGACTCGTTCGCGGCCGCCAAGCTCGGCTTCAGCGAAGCACTCGTCGATCCCGACGCCAACACGGTCGCGATCGACGTGCGGATAGACAGCGGACCTGTGTTCCACGTGGGCGAGCTCGAAATCGA
>Ga0163161_10003042_pt1 | contig 11843 bp, 4 predicted proteins | sample S45metaG_FD_129847 | JGI IMG/M metagenome (GOLD analysis project Ga0163161, IMG submission 129847) | Switchgrass rhizosphere microbial communities from Kellogg Biological Station, Michigan, USA - S4-5 metaG | ecosystem: Host-associated > Plants > Roots > Rhizosphere > Soil | place: USA: Michigan... | reverse complement strand
CCTATCTGCGTATGCAGGTAGGGGTTTTGTTTTGTCCGCAGGAAAGTTCGTACAGCATTACCGGACAGCTCCCGGCTGTCACCGTCTCCCGACAATGCTAAGGTTCGGCCCTAGCAATTGTATTTTTCCAAGGAAGCCTTTATGCCGGACGCCAAGTCCCTCAATGCTGCTTTTATGGTGGTTCAAAGCAACAGTCTGAATGAACTGCGCAGCCTGGTGATCAGCGTAATGCGGCGTTATCCGCTGGCTCCCCTGGAAAATGAAATCGCCCTGGTGCAGAGCAATGGCATCGCACAGTGGCTTAAGTTGGCACTGGCCGAGGATCCGGAAGAGGATGATATGGGCGGCTGCGGTATTGCCGCTGCCATCGACGTGCAGTTACCCGGTAGCTTCATGTGGCAGCTTTATCGCATGGTCCTTGGACGGGATGAAATCCCGGTCAAATCGTTGCTCGATAAAGCACCACTGACGTGGCGTCTGATGCGCCTCCTTCCGCAACTGATCAACCAGCCGCACTTCGAGCCGTTACAGCGCTTCCTGACCCATGACACTGATTTGCGTAAGCGCTACCAGTTGGCTGAGCGACTGGCGGACCTGTTCGACCAATACCAGGTCTACCGAGCCGACTGGCTCGAAGACTGGGCTGAAGGTCGTCACCAACTTCGCAACAGCAGAGGCGAAGCCAAGCCTCTGGCCCCGGCCAACTGCTGGCAAGCGGAATTATGGCGGGCTCTGTTACTGGATGTGGGGGAGGAAGGCATGGCGCAAAGCCGTGCCGGTGTTCATCAGCGGTTTATCGAGCGCATCAACAGCCTTGACGTCGCCCCTGGCGGATTACCTTCACGGGTGATCGTTTTCGGGATTTCTTCTCTCCCCGCTCAGGCCCTTGAAGCGCTCGCTGGACTGGCTCGTTTCAGCCAGGTTCTGCTGTGTGTACATAACCCATGTCGTTACCATTGGGCTGACATCGTCGCCGATAAAGACCTGCTGCGGCATCAATACAAGCGCCAGGCCCGCAAGAGTGGAATGCCCGTTGTACTCGACCCGCAAACGCTCCACCAGCATGCTCATCCGCTGCTGGCTGCCTGGGGTAAACAGGGTCGGGACTACATCAATCTTCTCGACAGCTATGACGATCCCAACAGCTATAGCTCGGCATTTCGTGACGGGCGTATCGACCTGTTCAGCGACAATCAGCCAAAGAGCATGCTCAATCAATTGCAGGACGACATTCTCGAATTACGTCCACTGAGCGAGACGCGAGATTTCTGGCCTGCCGTCGATCTGGAGCAAGACGAGTCGATCCGTTTTCACATCGCCCATAGCGCGCAGCGTGAAGTAGAGATCCTCCACGATCAGTTGCTCGCACGCTTCAGCGCTGATCCGGACCTGAGGCCTCGCGACATCATCGTGATGGTCCCGGACATCGACAGTTACGCACCACATATTCGCGCGGTATTCGGTCAGCTTGAGCGCCACGATCCACGCTTCATTCCGTTCACGCTTGCGGATCAAGGCCAGCGTGGTCGCGACCCCCTGCTGATTGCCGTTGAACACCTGCTCAAACTCCCCGATAGCCGTTTCCCCGTCAGCGAGATCCTCGATTTGCTGGACGTTCCTGCATTACGTGCCCGCTTTGGCGTTGAGGAGCGAGACCTGCCGACGCTGCACCGGTGGATCGAAGGTGCGGGCATCCGCTGGGGAATGAATGCCGAGCAGCGTGCGGGTCTGGGATTGCCTGAAGCGCTGGAGCAAAACAGTTGGCGATTCGGCCTCCGCCGGATGCTGCTGGGTTATGCCGTTGGCAGTGCCAATGCGTGCGAAGGCATCGAGCCTTACGACGAAATTGGCGGTCTGGATGCCGCACTTATCGGACCGTTGGTGGCCCTGCTGGATGCGTTGGAAATTGCCCAGCAGGAACTGACTCAACCTGCACCGCCCAAGCAGTGGGGCGTGCGATTGCAAGCACTGGTGCAACTATTCTTCCAGGCCAGTAATGAGCATGACGACTACTTGCTGGCCCAGCTCGAAGAATTGCGCGAGAGCTGGCTCGACACCTGCGAGTCCGTAGGTTTGCACGACGATCTGCCGTTAACCGTGGTTCGGGAAGCCTGGCTTGCCGGACTGGATCAGGGTCGTCTGTCCCAGCGTTTTTTGGCCGGTGCCGTTAACTTCTGCACCTTGATGCCCATGCGGGCGATCCCGTTCAAACGGGTCTGTCTGCTGGGCATGAACGACGGCGACTATCCTCGTGCGCAACCGCCGCTGGATTTCGATCTTATGGGCAGTGACTACCGTCCCGGTGATCGATCCCGTCGCGAAGATGACCGTTATCTTCTGTTGGAAGCGCTGCTGTCGGCACGTGATCAGCTCTACATCAGCTGGGTTGGTCGAAGCATTCGGGATAACAGCGAACGCCCGGCCTCGGTGCTGATAGGCCAATTGCGTGACCATCTTTCCAGCGGCTGGCGACTGCGCGATGAGGACAAGGACCTGTTGAAGGCCATGACTCAGGAACACCCATTGCAGCCCTTCAGCGCTCGTTATTTTCATGAAGGTGACGCGCTGTTCAGCTACGCCAATGAGTGGCAAGTACTTCATCAAGTCACTGATCATATGGCTGACGGCGAAGTACTTGAGGCTTACGTCCAGGAGGAGCCGCTGAGCCTCGGTCAATTGCAGGATTTCGTGCGCAATCCCGTGCGGCATTTTTTCAGTCAGCGGCTGAAGGTGTTCTTCGAAGCGGCTGAAGTGCCGTTGGCCGATGAAGAACCCTTTGTCCTCGATGCGCTGCAACGCTATTCCCTCAGCGACAGCTTGCTTGCAGCGGCTCTGGGACGCATCGATCACGCCGATCAGGCACTTGATGAGCAGGCCAAGCGCCTGCAAAACAGCGGGCTGCTGCCCATGGCAGGATTTGGCGAATGCCTTCAGCGTGAGTTGATCGAGCCGCTGCCGGATCTGGTGCAGCGTTATCAACAGCTCCTGGCGTTATGGCCGACGCCGCTTACCAGCGCTCTGCCGGTGAATCTTGAGTTGGAAGGACTGCGCCTGGAAGGTTGGCTCAGTGGCCTGCACCAACGTGCAGACGGTGGTTTGCTGTCGGTCACGACCATCCCCAGCAGCATTGGCTCAGTCAAAACCCGAAAATGGCACCGCTTGACGCGGCCTTGGGTCAATCATCTGGTTGCCTGCGCCAGCGGCATACCGATGACCACCGGGCTGGTGGCCAGCGACGACAGCCTGCTGCTGGAGCCACTGGAAAAGGGCGCAGCGCTAAAAGTTCTGGGACATCTCCTGGAGGCCTGGCAGGCGGGCATGCGTCAACCTCTGTCGATTGCAGTAAAAACAGCCTTCGCCTGGCTTGGTCAGACCGATCCGCTGAAAGCTGAAGTCGCCGCCCGCAAAGCCTACGAAGGCGATGGCCAGACCACTGACGGAGAGCGCCGCGAAAGCCCTGCACTCACCCGACAGTTTGCTGATTTCGACGCGTTGATGAATGACGAAACATTCCCCGACTGGTGCAACGCGTTGTACAAACCGATGCTTGAAGCCCCCTGGCGTTCACTGACCAGCGAGGGGGCTCGTTCATGACCACAAAAACACCTCTAGCGCTGGCCTTCCCACTGCGCGGCAGCCAACTGATCGAAGCCAGCGCCGGGACTGGCAAGACCTTCACTATCTCCGCGCTTTATCTGCGTCTTGTTCTGGGTCACGGAAGTGATGCGAGTGGCTACGGGCGTGAGCTGTTGCCGCCGCAAATCCTCGTTGTGACCTTCACCGATGCCGCCACCAAAGAGTTGCGTGAACGCATACGAACGCGCCTGGCCGAGGCCGCGCGGTTCTTCCGTGATGAGACGACGGCGCCGGATGGCCTCATTGCCGAACTGCGTGATCAGTACCTCCCCGAACAGTGGTCGGGCTGCGCAAATCGTCTGGACATCGCTGCGCAATGGATGGATGAGGCGGCCGTCTCGACTATCCACAGTTGGTGTCAGCGTATGCTGCGCGAACATGCGTTCGACAGCGGCAGCTTGTTTACCCAGACCCTGGAAACCGATCACAGTGATTTGCTGGGCGAAGTCCTGCGCGATTACTGGCGATTGTTTTGTTACCCGATGCAAGGCGATGCACTGAATTGGGTGCGCAACAATTGGGGTGGTCCGGCGGCATTGCTGCCGCGCGTGCGTGGTTTGTTCGCCAGCGAGCGCGACAGTGTTGAAGGTAAAGAGCCGGCCGAACTGATCAACGAATGTTTGCAGGAACGGCGAAGCGCGTTGCTCGAACTCAAGATGCCTTGGCGCCAATGGGCGGACGAGCTGCTGGTCATCTGTCATCAAGGCGTTGCGAGCAAAAGTGTCGACGGTCGAAAAATGCAGGCGCGCTACTTCGAGCCCTGGTTTGAAAAAATCAAAGCATGGGCCGAAGACGAAGCGCTTGAGCAACTGGACATCGGCACCGGCTTCACTCGTCTGACGCCTGATGGCATGGCCGAAGCCTGGAAGGGCGAAGCACCCCGCCATCCCGGATTGGACGCGATGCCCGGTCTCAAGGCCAGGCTAGACGGACTGCCGACCCCCGATGCTGTCGTTCTGCAACATGCCGCGCATTGGGTTGGAACACGCTTCGAGGAAGAAAAACGCCGACGCGCGGAGATGGGCTTCGATGACATGCTGCTGCGCCTGGATGCCGCCTTGCAGTCCGAGGGAGGCGAGCGCCTGGCCACCTTGATTCGTGAGCAGTTCCCGGTCGCGTTGATCGACGAATTCCAAGACACTGACCCGGTGCAATACCGGATCTTCGAAAGCATCTATCGCATCGAGGACAACAATCCGGAATGCGGCTTGTTCCTCATTGGTGACCCGAAACAGGCGATCTATGCATTCCGTGGCGCCGACATTTATACCTACCTGCGCGCCCGTCAGGCCACCACCGGACGACTGCATACGCTGGGCACAAATTTCCGCTCCAGCCACGGCATGGTCAGTGCGGTGAATCATGTTTTCGAACGCGCCGAGTCTCGTGAGCTGGGGCGCGGAGCCTTCCTGTTTCGGGAAAAAAATGGCGACAACCCTGTACCGTTTTTACCTGTCGAGTCCCAAGGGCGCAAAGAGGTACTGCACTTAGAGGGACAAGTGGTGCCGTCCCTGAATATCTGGCATTTGTCCGAAGAACAACCCCTGTCCGGCGCGGTGTACCGGCAACAATTGGCTGCCGCTTGCGCCAGTGAAATCGCTGCATTGCTCAACGGTGGACAACAAGGGCGGGCGGGGTTTGTCGAGGCAGGCAAGGACTTCAGAGGCCTGCTTCCAGCGGATATCGCAATCCTTGTGCGCGATGGCAAAGAGGCTCAAGCGGTGCGCGGCGAACTCTCGGCGCGAGGTGTGCGTAGCGTTTATCTGTCGGACAAGGACTCGGTGTTCGCCGCCCAAGAAGCTCACGACGTGCTGACCTGGCTCAAGGCCTGTGCCGAGCCCGAGCTCGAGCGGCCACTGCGCGCCGCGTTGGCCTGCATTACGCTCAATCTGTCGCTGGCTGAACTGGAGCGATTGAATCAGGACGAACTGGCCTGGGAAGCACGGGTCATGCAATTCCGTGGCTATCGCGAGCTCTGGCGCAAGCAAGGCGTGCTGCCGATGCTGCGACGTTTGTTGCATGACTTCCAGCTACCGCAAGTATTGATCGCGCGCAGCGACGGGGAGCGAGTACTGACCAACCTGCTGCACCTGTCCGAACTGCTGCAGCAGGCAGCGGCCGAACTCGATGGCGAGCAGGCGCTGATTCGTCATTTGTCTGAGCATCTGGCGTTGTCCGGCCAGGCCGGCGAAGAGCAGATCCTGCGCCTGGAAAGCGACGAACAACTGGTCAAGGTCGTGACCATTCACAAGTCCAAGGGCCTTGAATATCCCTTGGTGTTTCTGCCCTTCATCTGTTCGGCGAAGCCGGTGGATGGCAGTCGTCTGCCGCTGCATTACCACGACGAAAACGGCAAGGCTCAGGTGACCCTGAAGCCGACGGACGAGTTGATTACCCTGGCCGACGATGAGCGTCTGGCCGAGGATCTGCGCTTGCTGTATGTCGCCCTGACTCGCGCGCAACATGCGTGCTGGCTCGGCGTGACGGATCTCAAGCGCGGCAATAACAACAGTTCTGTGCTGCACCTGTCGGCGCTAGGCTACCTGTTGGGGGGTGGTTTGCCATTGGCCGAGTCGGCAGGCTTGAAGCGCTGGCTGGAAGACTTGCAGCAGGACTGCCCGGCGCTGGTTTACGCTGAAATGCCGCAAGCCACCGCCGAGCATTACCAGCCGCCGCAAAACCAGGCGACCTTGCTCGCGCTGCGCGTCCCCAAACGCAAGGCCAGTGAAAACTGGTGGATCGCCTCCTATAGCGCCTTGCGCATTGGCGACCGTTTGAGCGTGGGCAGTGACGAAGCCCCAGAGAGTCCGCAAGCGCAAAAGCTCTTCGACGACGAACGCCTCGATCCGCACGCTCCACGAGAAGTGGCGGCTGGTGGCGGTGATATCCATCGATTCCCCCGAGGCCCCAACCCCGGCACCTTTCTCCATGGTTTGCTGGAATGGGCCGGTGACGAAGGTTTTGCCGCCAGTCCGCAAGCGATCGAAGACGCGATTGCCCGGCGCTGCAACCGCCGTGGCTGGGAAGGCTGGATCACTACGCTGAGCGATTGGCTGCAGCATTTGCTCAAGTCCCCGCTGCGCCTCGGCGGCGGGACGGCACCAGTGATTTTCGAGCAACTGACCCAGTACCGCGTCGAGATGGAGTTCTGGTTCGCCAGCCATAAAGTCGACGTGCTCAAACTGGATGAACTGGTGTGCCAACACACCCACAACGGCGTTGCTCGAGTGGCGGCCGAACCAGTCTTGCTCAACGGCATGTTCAAGGGCTTTATCGACCTGACCTTCGAGCACGATGGCCGCTATTACGTCGCCGACTACAAATCCAACTGGCTAGGCGTTGATGACGCGGCCTACACCGAACAGGCCATGGAGCAGTCGATTCTCGATAACCGCTATGACCTGCAATACGTGTTGTACCTGTTGGCCTTGCACCGACAGCTCAAGGCACGGCTTGTCGACTACGATTACGACCGGCACGTCGGTGGTGCGCTCTACCTGTTCTTGCGCGGTACGCGAGCTACCACCCAAGGCGCGTATTTCGCCCGTCCACCCAAAGAACTGATCGAGCGACTGGACCGATTGTTCCAAGGCAAGCCAGAACCCAAGGCCGAACCCGCCTGGGAACAGGGAGTACTGCTATGAGCCGCACCTTCGCCGATTTGCTGCCCACACCCTTGGCGGCCGAAAGCCTGACGGATCTGGCGCCATTGAGTCGTGCCGATGACCTGCTGCTGTTACTGACGCGCTGGGTTGAGCGGGGCTGGTTGCGAGCGCTGGACAAGGCCTTCGTCGCCTTCCTGCACGAACTCGCTCCCGATGATGATCCGTTGGTGTTACTTGCTGCCGCACTGACCAGTCACCAACTGGGCCACGGTCATGTATGTCTGGATCTGTTCGAGACGCTGAAAGAGCCGGATTTCGCCCTGTCGCTACCCCCTGAAGGTGATCTGCACAGTGGCGCGATGGTATTGCCGTCGCAATTGCTGGAAGCGCTGGACGGTGCCCATTGGTGCAAGGTTCTGGCCTCCAGCAATCTGGTGGCCCTGGCCGCAGACGGTCGTGAATCTGCGCAATCGCGGCCCTTGGTTTTATCCGGCAAGCGCCTGTACCTGCGCCGCTACTGGGCTTACGAAAGACGCATCGACGATGCCCTGCGCCTACGACTGGCTGAACACGAAACGACGCCGGATGACTTACCCCAACGCCTGACCGGTCTGTTCGGTTCCGCTAAAACCGGTGAAGTGATCGACTGGCAAAAACTCGCCTGTGCCTTGGCGACCCGCAGTGCATTCAGCATCGTGACCGGCGGACCCGGCACCGGCAAGACCACCACCGTCGTACGTTTGCTGGCCTTGCTCCAGGCGCCCGCCGTTGAAGCCGGCAAACCGCTGCGCATCCGGCTTGCCGCTCCCACCGGCAAGGCGGCGGCCCGACTCACGGAGTCGATCAGCCAACAGGTGCGGACTCTGGCAGTCGCCGAATCGGTTCGCGGTCAGATCCCGTCGGACGTCACTACCGTGCACCGTTTGCTGGGCAGTCGTCCCGGCACTCGACACTTCCGCCATCACGCCGGTAATCGTTTGCCGCTGGATGTGCTGGTGGTGGACGAAGCGTCAATGATCGACCTGGAAATGATGGCCAACCTGCTGGATGCGATGCCAGCCCACGCGCGGTTGGTGTTGTTGGGGGACAAGGATCAGCTGGCATCCGTGGAGGCCGGCGCGGTGCTGGGCGATTTGTGCCGGGATGCCGAGGCGGGTTGGTACAGCCCGCAGACTCGCCAGTGGCTGGAAGCGGTCAGTGGTGAAAGTCTTGAAACCAGTGGATTGCAGGCCGACACCCAGGGCGCTCATCCACTCGCCCAGCAAGTGGTGATGCTGCGTCATTCGCGCCGGTTCGGCGAGGGCAGCGGCATTGGTCAACTGGCTCGGTGGGTCAATCAGCAACAACCGGAACAAGCCCGCAAGTTGTTGGCCGCTCGAAGCCACGATGATGTGTTTTCCCTGTCGCTCAAGGGTGAGCAAGACCGGGCGCTGGAGCGCTTGTTGCTCGAAGGCCATGGCGAGGGACCGCAAGGCTATCGTCACTATTTGAATCTTCTGCGCAGGCAGCGGCCAGCGCTCGACAGTCCGCTCGACGATGCACGCTGGACCGAATGGGCGCGAGACGTGTTGCAAGCCTTCGATGCTTTCCAGTTGCTGTGCGCCGTCCGCAAAGGGCCGTGGGGCGTGGAAGGTTTGAATCAGCGAGTGACCGCCGCGCTGCTCAAGGCCCGACTGATCGACAGCGATCAGCAGTGGTACGAAGGGCGCCCTGTGTTGATGACCCGTAACGACTACGGCCTGGGGTTGATGAACGGTGACATCGGCATCGCCCTCAAACTGCCGGAGCGTGAGGGACCCGAAGCAGGCAAGCAGGTGCTGCGCGTGGCGTTCCCACGCAATGATGGTCAGGGCGGCGTTCGTTTTGTGCTGCCGAGCCGGCTCAACGATGTCGAAACCGTCTACGCCATGACGGTGCACAAATCCCAGGGCTCTGAATTCGCCCATACGGCGCTGATTCTGCCGGATGCCCTGAACCCTGTGCTCACTAAGGAACTGATCTACACCGGGATCACCCGGGCCAAGCACTGGTTCACCTTGATCGAGCCGCGCGCCGGTGTCTTCGAAGAGGCCGTGCGGCGCAAGGTCAAGCGCTTGAGCGGGTTGATGCTGGAGTTGGAGGAGGGTGTTGCGCCGGGTCTTTGATTGAGCGCCGACTAGTCGGCGAACAACATCTCCCGGCTTTCACCCATCAACAGGCCTTGATTCTGTTCAGTGACCGAACGGATGTAATCCCACAGCAGGGTAATCCGCTTGAGCTTGCGCAGGTCCTCCCGGCAGTACATCCAGAATTGTCGGGTGATGTTGATCTCTTGCGGCAACACCGGCAGCAGCCGTGGGTCCTGGGCCGCGAGGAAGCACGGCAGAATTGCCAGTGATCGCCCCTGTTGCGCCGCCACGAACTGCGCAATCACGCTGGTGCTGCGCAGATTGGCGCTGGCGCCGGGCAATACATTCGCCAGGTACAACAGCTCTGAGCTGAACGCCAGATCGTCGACATAACTGATGAATGAATGCTTGCCCAAGTCTGCCGGGCGGCGGATCGGTGGGTGTTTGTCCAGATAGTCCTGGGTCGCGTACAGCTGCAATCGGTAGTCGCAGAGTTTGCAGCAGACGTACGGCCCGTGCTCCGGGCGCTCCAGGGCGATGACGATGTCGGCTTCGCGCTTGGACAAGCTGATGAAGTGCGGCAGCGGCAGGATGTCGACGGAGATGGCCGGGTAGGCGTCGACGAAATGACTCAGTTGCGGCGTGATGAAAAAACTGCCGAAGCCTTCGGTGCAGCCCATGCGCACGTGACCGGACAATGCCACTCCGGACCCCGAAACCTGCTCGCAAGCCATGTGCAATGTGCTTTCAATGGACTCGGCGTAACCCAGTAACCGCTGGCCTTCAGCGGTCAGGACAAAACCGCTGGTCCGGGACTTCTCGAACAACAAAGTCCCCAATGCCGCTTCCAGCGAACTGATGCGCCGCGACACGGTGGTGTAGTCCACTGCCAGGCGCTTGGCCGCAGTACTGGCCTTGCGGGTGCGGGCGACTTCGAGAAAAAACTTGAGGTCATCCCAGTTCAACGAGCCTAAAGACGTGATGTTTTTTTGCATGATGGACCGGCTTTTATGTGCGTTCTTATTAGAAGTTTGCACATCTATACTCCAAAAACAGCCCCACAACCAATGCGCGGCACACGCCTCATCACAAGGCGACTTTCTCGCCTTGGCTCCCAAGATAAAAACAAGCATCCGGAGACCCACATGAACGCTTCGCTCACGCCTAATGAAACCACTGTCCAAACGGTAAAGCTGTTGATCGACGGCCAGTGGGTCGAATCCCAAACCACCGAATGGCACGACATCGTCAACCCGGCGACCCAGCAAGTGCTGGCCAAAGTGCCGTTTGCCACCGCCGAAGAAGTCGACGCCGCCATCAGTGCTGCCCATCGCGCCTTCCAGACCTGGAAGCTGACGCCAATCGGTGCGCGGATGCGCATCATGCTCAAGCTCCAGGCGCTGATTCGTGAACATTCCAAACGTATCGCTGTGGTGCTGAGTGCAGAGCAGGGCAAAACCATTGCCGACGCTGAAGGCGACATTTTCCGTGGTCTGGAAGTGGTCGAGCACGCCTGCTCCATTGGCAGCCTGCAAATGGGTGAGTTTGCCGAAAACGTGGCCGGCGGTGTCGATACCTACACCCTGCGTCAGCCAATCGGCGTATGCGCCGGCATCACCCCGTTCAATTTCCCGGCGATGATTCCGCTTTGGATGTTCCCGATGGCCATTGCCTGCGGCAACACCTTCGTGCTCAAGCCGTCCGAACAGGACCCGATGTCGACCGTGCTCCTGGTGGAACTGGCCATTGAGGCCGGTGTTCCAGCGGGCGTACTGAACGTCGTGCATGGCGGCAAGGATGTGGTCGACGCGCTGTGCACGCACAAAGACATCAAGGCTGTTTCCTTCGTCGGTTCTACCGCCGTCGGTACTCACGTCTACGACCTGGCCGGCAAACACGGCAAGCGCGTGCAATCGATGATGGGCGCGAAGAACCACGCCGTGGTGCTGCCGGATGCCAATCGCGAACAAGCACTGAATGCCCTGGTCGGCGCCGGTTTTGGCGCGGCGGGTCAGCGCTGCATGGCTACCTCCGTGGTGGTGTTGGTGGGCGCGGCGAAACAATGGCTGCCAGACCTGAAAGCGCTGGCACAGAAACTGACCGTGAATGCCGGCAGCGAGCCGGGCACTGACGTCGGCCCAGTGATCTCGAAAAAAGCCAAGCAGCGAATTCTTGATCTGATCGAAAGCGGCATCAAGGAAGGCGCCAAACTGGAGCTGGACGGTCGCGAGATCACGGTTCCCGGTTACGAGAAGGGCAACTTTGTCGGCCCGACCTTGTTCTCCGGCGTGACCACCGACATGCAGATCTACACCCAGGAAATCTTCGGCCCGGTGCTGGTGGTGCTGGAAGTGAATACGCTCGACGAGGCGATTGCGCTGGTCAACGCCAACCCATTCGGCAACGGCACAGGCCTGTTCACCCAGAGCGGTGCGGCGGCGCGTAAATTCCAGAACGAAATCGACGTCGGTCAGGTCGGCATCAACATCCCGAT
>Ga0163161_10003036_pt1 | contig 11854 bp, 11 predicted proteins | sample S45metaG_FD_129847 | JGI IMG/M metagenome (GOLD analysis project Ga0163161, IMG submission 129847) | Switchgrass rhizosphere microbial communities from Kellogg Biological Station, Michigan, USA - S4-5 metaG | ecosystem: Host-associated > Plants > Roots > Rhizosphere > Soil | place: USA... | reverse complement strand
TAGGAATTTTTTTGGAAATGAGTTCTGTTCTTTGTTCTAAATCGTCAGTGGGGCGACAAACAGCCCCGCATCGGCTCTCAGTGTTAAGGAATCGGCCTGCCACGGCCTGTGTTTGAGTGTTTTAATAGGCGTTTTTTCCGTGCCCGGTTAAACGAACGAAACTAAAAGGAGACTTTGAAAATGGACACAACGAAAGTTCCAGGATTTACCGCTGAGTCGGCCCTAGTTATTGTCAGCGGGCCATATAAGAGATCGGTCAGTTTTGGAGGCGATACGGAACTTACTGTTGTGCCGGCCTTGCCCCCAAGAGATTCCGACACACCCAGCGATAAACGGATCGACTGCATTCTGGCATGTAGAGAATCAGGAATTGGTGCGGCCGAGTGCAGCAGACGATGCAATTCCGCAGGTTCATCCCCCGGTTATCAATGCACGATGCAGGACAATTCGTACAACCATGCATTGTGCATCGGTGGCATGTGGACCTGGGAGATCGCATGCGTTAGCGAGTGCTCGCTCCTAAACTCAGTTCCCGGTGTCGGCGCGGGCCTTGCGGCAGCATGTGGGGCCGGTTGTCATGCACTGGGTGAACAAATGCGTTCGACGTGCCCACCTTCGACGATATGCGTTTGAAGCATTCGTTGTTGCTGAAAGATCTTTAGAAACGTTATCAACGCGCCACTGGATCGAAATGGAAGGAGGCTTAAGATGCACAAAATAAAGGTGCCCGGATTTCGAGCGGACGCAAGTATTGGCGGCCCTCACGGGACTGACGGGAGAGGTAAAACCGCTCTAGTTTCAGATGACGCGGGAGTCGTTCCTCAACTAAGTTTAAGCTGCGGCAACGCCTCGCTTAATACGATCTGCTTCCCATTTGCGGCCCCGGCATGGCTCCCTTGTGAGTCTGCGTTCTTCTGGAATCAAGGTTGGGCAAGCTCGTGCATTTATGCTCAGATGGTTGCTCACGCTCCGTGGTGCGCCCCCTGCAAGGTCACTGCTCCTTGACCCTTGCTGGCGCGCACATAGCCCACAACGTTGCACAAGAGATTGAAGAGACGTCGCCATCGGGATCTGTATTTGTTTGTGCGGGTGCCACTCGCTTATGGCTGCAGCATGAATGTTGTGTCCGAGTTACGCAGTATTGGAGAATTTGAATATGAGCAATAGTCTTCCCGGGTTTTCCGCCAAATTTTCTGTCCGGAGCAATGTATCGTACGGTGGAATGGCAACCGCCGCGGACGTCGGCGATGACGCCGTTTACCCGGCCCAGAGTTGCGAATGGTGGCGAATGTCGATCTGCGGGCCGCACATATGGGATTGCGGCTGGTGGTGCGCCCCTGCACGTGCGGTCAGCAAAAAAACCTGCCTCGACTGTATGACAGGCTGCATAGCCATTCATGTTTGGTGGATGACATCTTCGTTCTGCACACCCTGCGCCTCGAGCTTTTGCTAGGATTCTTGATTCGAATGTTGGGAGAAAGGAGACGGTACTCACCCTGTTGATTGACTACCGCCGTTGCGAAGTCTATTTCGGCGCCGGTCAAAGCCCGCAAATCTTTCCAGAATCTCCTCGTGAATATGGTCAACCTTTTCGTGAAGGTGTGCGATCTCGAGCTCTGCTTTGATATTGACCTCGTATTCGATGTCGGCTCGGATCTTGTCTTTCGCTGCCTGCCGGTTTTGAGAGATCAGGACGAAACAGGATAGGAAGATCGCTTCGAGCGAGACGATCATGGTGAGCAGTCCGAATGGGAACGGATCGAACTGTCTATTCTCCGGGGGTAATGTGTTGGCGCCGATCCAGACAAGGAACCACAGGCCGTTGATTATCAAAAACTGCATGCTGCCGCTGAACCATGCGATCCAATCCGCGATGCGCTGGAGCGTGGGCAGCCTTTCCTCCATCTCCTCGTTTACGTTTCGCGAAACACGAGTCTGAAGCAGGCGGTCGACCTTTCGCAGCATCGTGCTTAAGGCGGCTAGCATGTTAAGGGCGGCATCAGGCTGCTTTCGAAACAGTAGCAACAGATCATCGCGATCGAGCAGGAGCAGCTCAGAATCCGTCAAAGCCAATGCTGTTGCCGAGCGTGGGCGTTCATCGAGCATCGAAAGCTCGCCAAATATCTCATGCTTATCAACGTTTGTCAGAACGATCTTCTGCCCGGCAGTATCCTTTACAGAGAGTTCGACCTCGCCTGATCGGACTATATAAAGGGCATCGCCGAATTCCCCGGCGTTAAAGATGATCTCCCCGGCTCCAACGGTTTTGGAATCAATGACAGAAGCGAGTTCAGCAAGCTCGTTTTCATCGAGCAGTTGAAAGAGCTGTACCTCGGCCAGTTCGGCTGGATTGCACGGCATTTTCTGATATTCCCCGAATCTGATTTTCTAAGGCAAGTCCTTGCCAATCATAGCCTTATACCTTCAAAATGTTCAACTCTTGACCGATAGGTGTATTACTTTCGTACATTTTGGGGCCAAATTGAACGCGAATGAACAATTTGAACACGTTGAACGGATTGAACAGATTGAACGAATTGAACTATTTAGAACAGTTGAATATTGAACACCCAAAAAAAAAGAGGCCTGCAACAAGGCCTCCCCTCTGCGAAAACGTCAAAAAATGCTTACCAGACCGTGCACTGCTTTTCGCGTACCATCTTGTTCCCCAGAATAAAGAAGATCAGAGGTAAAACTACACGAATATTACGTAAATGACCGGTTTTGTTACGAGTTTTTCGAGCTAACCGATAAAAGACGAGGTTCATCCCTCTCCTAAGTTCATTTTTTTGAATGGGAGGAAACGATGATAAGAAAACTGAAATCGGGTGAGTATCGCCTGTATTCCAAGAAAAAAGATTCCGAGACCGGAAGACGCAAAAATTTAGGGACTTTCAAGACACGCGAGGCGGCCGAAAAACACGAACGCGAAGTTCAATATTTCAAAGGCGAATAAGACCGTGTCAGGCAAAACATTGCCCCGGAACGTTCTCTAAGGTATTGACCATCAGCATGTCTACGACCGCGTTGAAATCGCCGCCGCTCTCCTCGAACACTTTCAGCTGGTCATCGGCTGATGTGCCACGCTCGAGGATAGTGTGGATGTGCTCTATCTCCTTTCGTGAATCGAGAGGATCGACGACGTCATCAACGAAATCAAGAAGTTCGCGGATCAGGTCCTTTACCGGTACTTCTTTCTGCTTACCCAGGTCGAGCAGCATGCCGTCGAGGCCATACCGGATCGCCCTCCATTTGTTTTCCTGTATCAGGCGGCGATGGTAGAGCCGGAAGCCTAAATTCTTTTCGATCAATCTATCGAGCTTTGCCACAATGGCCTGGAAAAGAGCCGCGACCGCGATTGTGTCATCAACCTTGGTCGGTATATCGCAAATCCTGAATTCGAGCGTAGGAAACAGGTGGTGCGGTCGAACATCCCACCAGATCTTGGAGCCATTCTGAATGCAGTTCATCTTGACGAGCAGATCGACGTAGCTTTGAAATTGCTGGTAGGACTCGAAGTGGTCCGGTATGTCCGTCCGCGGAAACTTTTTGAAAACCTCACAGCGGTATGATTTCAATCCCGTGTTAAAGCCCAACCAGAACGGCGACGAAGTTGTCATTGCCAGAACGTGCGGCAGGAAATAGCGGGCAGCGTTCATAATATGTATCCGGCGATCGAGATCCGCGATACCGACATGAACATGCACGCCAAAGATGAGCAAACTGCGAGCTACCATCTGGAGTTCGTCGACCAACAATTTATACCGGTCGCCGTCGTAGATCTCCTGCTCTGACCATTTCGAGAAAGGATGTGTCGATGCTGCAACGATCGCAAGGTTCTTTTTTCGTGCTAGCTCGGAAACAATGCAGCGGAGCTTTGAGATGTCCTCCCGCGCCTCCTGTATATTTGCGCATACGCCGGTTCCGACCTCGATCATGGATTGGATCATTTCCGGTTTGACCTTTTCGCCGAGAAGCAGACGCCCCTCGTCAAGGATCTCGGATACGTGTGACTTCAGCTCGCGTGTTTCCGGATCGACGATCTGAAATTCCTCTTCTATTCCGAGCGTATATTGGTCAAACATAGAGTTTTCCTTGTGGGCGAAGATTATCGTAATGGATCAGAAAACCTATCCGGCGCTTTTTGCTTTGCTTCCCTCGCGCGCAAGCTTAACAAATGCCTTGGCCGCGTAGGAAAGCTCCGAGCTTTTTCGGTAAACAATATTTAACTTCCTCTCGAGCTTCATCTCCTTAACGGCTATCCCCCTAAGCTGCCCACTCGCTATTTCGCTCTGGGCCGTTAACTTGGGAACCAGCGCCACGCCGACTCCGCGTTCGACCAGGCGTTTGATCGCCTCAAGCGACGGCAATTCCACAGCAATATGCAGCCTCGTTTTATGCTTATCAAAAGTTTCCAGAACCTTTTGTCTGTAAGGCGACGGCGCGTTGTGAGCAATGAAGATCTCATTGCCAAGCTCTTTGACCGAAACAACGGAGCGCTCGGCGAATGGATGAGTGGTCGCGACGATAAGCGTCAATTCATCAGTCAAAACGGGTATTGAAACAAGCGAGTCGTCCGATGGCTCGAACGAGATCACACCCAGTTCGACCTCCCTCGCCGTGATCTCTTTTGGGATCCGGCTCGCGACGCCGCGTTGGACCTCGATCTTGATCAGCGGGTGCATCTTTCGAAATTCCTGAATCAGCGGAAGAAGATAAAAGACCGTGTGTTCATTAGCGCTGATGGTTATCTTGCCGTGCTGAAGATCGCGCATCTCGCGTATAGCATTTACCGCCGATTGTCGAAGATTGAGCATCTGACGTGCGTGATCGAGCAGCACTTCGCCGGCAAAGGTCAGAGTCCCGTCCTTTGATGAACGATCAAAAAGCTTTTCGCCCACGTCCTGTTCGAGACGGCGTATCGCCTGGCTGATGGCCGGTTGGGTTCTGTTCAGCACCTCGGCCGCTCTCGAAAAGCTTTTTTCTCTCGCAACGGTAGCCAGTACCTCGAGCTGATTAATGTCCATAAAAGTTGCTGAACTTCCTTTTAGATAAAGGGCAGTATTTTTGGAAAGAATATTATCAAAACTTTTGCTTTTATAACAAAACTTTTCCTTATACTACCTAAAACACTCGTCGATTACCATTATATTATGATAATTGTTGCTTATTATTATTTCAAATGAATAAGCTTGACTTTCACCCTGCCCAATCGTTAAGATTTTGGTGATTTGACCGGATTTCCCTTAGATAACTGGGGTTAGGAGATATGACTACCGAAAAGATCGCGATCTTCGATACAACTTTGCGTGACGGCGAACAATCACCCGGCTGCTCGATGTTTCTTGACGAAAAGATCGACATGGCCCGCCAGCTTGAACGCCTGGGCGTCGATGTGATCGAAGCCGGTTTTCCGATCGCCTCGGAGGGAGATTACCAGGCTGTCAAGGCGGTTTCGAAAGAAATTCAGGGCACGACGATAGCAGCCCTCTGCCGAACAGTCCCTGAGGACATTTACCGTGCTGCCGACGCACTGCGAAGCGCGTCACGGTCGAGAATTCACATATTTGTCGCGACATCAGATATTCACCTCGAATTCAAACTTAAAAAAAACCGCGCAGAAGTTCTCGAAATGGCCCGGCAGGCTGTCAGGATCGCCGTCCAAAATGTCGATGAGGTCGAGTTTTCTGCTGAGGACGCAACCCGCAGCGATATCGATTATTTGTGCGATATTTTTGGAATTGTCGCCGAAGAGGGGGCGACAATTCTCAATGTGCCCGATACGGTCGGTTACACGCTGCCAACCGAATATGCCGGTATGATCCGCACGATAAAGGAAAAGGTTGTGGGCGATAGGGAGATCACCATAAGCGTCCACTGCCATAACGATCTTGGCCTTGCGGTCGCGAACAGCCTGGCTGCGATCGAAGCAGGTGCTCGACAGGTCGAGTGTACGATTAACGGCATCGGTGAGCGCGCCGGCAATGCGTCACTCGAGGAATTTGTTATGGCGAGCGCGGTTCGCTCGGATAAGATTCCTTATTCGAATAGTATTGACACCCGGCAGTTGTATCCTTCGAGCCAGATGCTTTCGTCGATCATCGGTTTCGGCGTTCAGCCGAACAAGGCGATCGTAGGCCGCAACGCGTTTGCTCACGAAGCGGGTATTCACCAACACGGCGTGCTGAGCAACCCTCTTTGCTACGAGATCATGACCCCCGAATCGGTCGGCGTTCCGCAGAATGACATTGTCCTTGGCAAACACTCGGGCCGCCATGCACTGCTTGCCAGGTTTGGCGAACTCGGTTATGAGTTCGATGCGGGCGAGATCGGCGATATCTATTCGCGATTTGTCGCCCTCGCCGACAAGAAGAAAAATATTTACGATCAGGACCTGCTTGCACTTGTCTCCAATCGCGTGCCGACCGCAGTCGCTGCCTGATGTAGAATAGGATCTATGAAACTTGTAGTTCTTCCGGGCGACGGAATCGGACCCGAGGTCGCCCGTGAAGCCGTCCGCGTACTTAAAACCGTTGGAGAAACATTCGATTTCTCTGTCCATATCTCCGAGCATCTGATCGGTGGTGTTGCGATCCGAGACGCCGGTTCGCCATTCCCCGATAAAACGCGCGAAGCGTGTGTGGCTGCCGACGCAGTTCTGCTTGGAGCTGTAGGCGATCCGGAATTCGATCACCTTACGCCCGACAAACGTCCCGAAAAGGGATTGCTCGCGTTAAGAAAGGCTCTAGGCGGATTCGCCAATCTGCGTCCTTCAAAAGCATTTTCAGCTCTGATAGATTCGTCACCCTTACGCCGCGAGATATTCGAGGGAACCGATCTCGTTATCGTGCGCGAGCTCCTTGGAGGTTTGTATTTCGGCGAGCCCCGAGGTTTTGATGATGATAAGACCGAAGGTTATAACACAATGAGATACTCGGTAGACGAAGTGATTCGCGTAGCGGAGATCGCATTCCAAACCGCTCAAGGCCGAAAGAAAAAATTGACATCGGTCGATAAGGCCAATGTGCTCGAAACTTCGCAGGTCTGGCGGGCAGCGGTCGAACAAGTTGCGAAGAGATACCCCGAAGTCGAGCTTGAGCATCTGTTTGTCGATGCTTGTGCGATGCATCTTGTTACGAATCCGACGCGGTTTGACGTCGTGTTGACCGAGAACCTATTCGGCGACATTCTTTCCGACGAAGCCGCCGTCTTGACCGGTTCGCTCGGCATGCTGCCATCGGCAACGATCGGTGGCAACGTTGATTTCTACGAGCCTGTACACGGCTCCGCGCCCGATATCGCGGGCAAGAACATTGCAAATCCACTCGGGGCCATCGCCTCGGCCGCGATGATGCTTCGTTACACGCTTAAGAACGACGTTGCAGCAACCGCGATCGAATCCGCCATTGACAAAGTTTTGGCCGAAGGCCATCGCACTGCTGACATCGCCGAAAAAGGTGCGAAAACCTCATCAACGACTGAGATCGGCGACCTTGTCGCGAGATATGCAGCTGGAACGGCTATCGCTGAAACGGCGTAAGTAGATTTGTGAAAACTTTATACGACAAGATCTGGGATTCTCATGTGGTTTGTGAAGAGGCAGGTAAGCCGACACTTCTTTACATCGACCTGCAGTTGGTTCACGAAGTAACGTCGCCGCAGGCGTTCGAAGGCTTGCGTATGAACGGGCGCAAGGTTCGCCGACCGGAACGAACGTTTGCGACGGTCGATCACGCGATCCCCACGATAAACCGAAACCTTCCTTTTAATGATCCCATCGCGGCTAAGCAGGTTGAAACACTGCGCAAGAATTGCAAGGACTTTGGCGTCCGGCTGTACGACATGGATCGGATCGAGCAAGGCATCGTCCACGTTTTTGGTCCGGAGCAGGGACTAACTCAGCCGGGAATGACCATTGTCTGCGGCGATTCTCACACATCGACGCACGGAGCGTTTGGAGCACTGGCTTTCGGCATCGGGACCAGCGAAGTAGAACACGTCTTGGCAACGCAAACTCTGCAGCAAAACAAATCGAAAAATCTTCTGATTCAGATCGACGGCTCTTTGCCGTTTGGTGTAACGCCAAAGGATCTGATCCTCGGCATCATTAACCGCATCGGGACCAGTGGCGGTACTGGATTTGTGATCGAGTACGCCGGAAAAGCTATCGAAGACCTTTCGATGGAAGGCCGCATGACCGTATGCAACATGAGCATCGAGGCCGGGGCGAAAGCGGGCCTAGTAGCGCCTGATCAAAAAACATTCGATTACATCGAGGGCAAAACGTTCTCGCCGAAAGATGAGGATTGGGAAAGGTCAGTTGAGTTTTGGCGAACGCTCCCGACCGATGCCGGTACGGCTTACGACCAAACCGTCGAAATTGACGCCGGCCAGCTAGAACCCTACGTAACCTGGGGCACATCGCCTGAGATGTCGGTGAAGGTTACGGAAACGGTTCCCGACCTCGGCGATGCCCGCGATGAGAATCAGCGAAAGTCGTTCGAGCGGGCGTTCAGTTACATGGGCCTGGAACCGACCCAGCGCATTGATACGATCAACATCGACCGAGCGTTTATTGGTTCATGCACAAACTCGCGGATCGAGGATCTGCGCGAAGCGGCCCGCGTCATTAAGGGCTATTCGGTCAGTGATGCGGTTAATGCGATCGTCGTTCCCGGTTCGATGCAGATAAAGAGACAGGCGGAAGACGAAGGCCTCGCAAAGATATTTACTGACGCGGGCTTTGAATGGCGGGATGCCGGCTGCTCAATGTGCCTTGCGATGAATGAAGATATTCTGAAGGAAGGCGAACGCTGCGCATCGACAAGCAATCGCAATTTCGAAGGCCGCCAGGGGCGCGGAGGACGTACGCACCTTGTTAGCCCATCAATGGCCGCCGCTGCTGCCATTACCGGCCATTTTGTTGATGTCCGAAATTGGAAGTTTAAGGACTAGTTAGACGATGGAAAAGTTTACAAGGCATTCCGGCAAATGCGTTCCGCTCTATCAGCCGAATATTGATACCGATCAGATCATACCGAAGCAATTTCTGAAGCGTATCGAGCGCACCGGGTACGGTGAATTCCTGTTCTACGATTGGCGCTTTAACTCTGACGGGACAGAAAGCGAAAGCTTCGTACTAAATGATGCTCGCTATGATGGCGGTTCCATCCTTATCGCGGGTGCCAATTTTGGCTGCGGTTCTTCGCGAGAGCATGCACCGTGGAGTCTGACTGATCACGGCTATCATGTGATCATCGCGCCGAGCTTTGCGGATATCTTTTACAACAACAGCATAAAGAACGGACTTTTACCTATCACCCTCGATGAACAAATCGTCGCTGGTCTTGCTGACAAGGCCTCAAATGATCCCGCTTACAATTTGACTATCGATCTTGAAGAAAAGACCGTCTCGGATGCGACGGGCGTCATAGCTTCCTTTGAGATCGACGAATTTCGCAGGCACTCCCTTCTTAACGGTCTCGACGACATCGGGCTCACTCTGCAGTACGCGAGTGCGATCGCCCAATACGAGGACCGACGTGCCGCACAAACTCCCTTTCTCGCATATTAACAATTACTTACAGTCAACCGTCGGGTGACCTTTCGTTTGCATTTTCAATTGATGCACGCTACCATACCATGCGTTAATGGGGCACCCTATTAGCCTAATTCTGCCTAAATAATGTAATATTTTTTTAAGTTGGCGAGTTGGCTGACTTTGTTTTTTATGGGCTTTTCCACAACTGCTATACATGCCGGTAACGATCCAGACACGGCGACAGGAGCGGTGAGCGTCCCAATATATCAAACCTCAACCTACGCTCAAGAAGGCCTCGGAAAAAATAAAGGCTACGAATACGCTCGCACGCAAAATCCGACACGAACCGCTCTCGAAAAGAATATTGCGGCTCTCGAAAACGCCGCATTCGGTTATGCTTTCGCGTCGGGCATGTCGGCGATCGACGCCGTTCTCAAGCTTGTTAAAGCCGGCGAGCACGTGATTCTCGGCGATAATACCTACGGCGGAACCTATCGCCTTTTCAGCAAGATACTGGCCAATTACAACATTGAATTTGATCTAGCGGATACCTCGGACGTCGCCAATCTTGAGAGGTCGTTCAAGCCGAATACAAAGATGGTCTTTGTCGAAACACCGACAAACCCTGTAATGACGGTCACCGACCTTGAGGCTGTTTCTAAGCTTTCACATGCGAATGGGGCTAAGGTGGTCTGCGATAATACGTTTCTATCGCCTTATTTCCAAAATCCTATCAATTTGGGTGTCGATATTGTCGTTCATTCGACCACAAAGTATTTGAACGGTCACTCGGATAGCGTCGGCGGATTTGTGGCTTTGAACGACGAGAAAGATGCTGAGTGGATCAAGTTTGTCCAAAACAGCATCGGCGCCATACTTTCGCCATTCGATTCGTTTCTTGTACTTCGCGGCACAAAGACGCTCGCCGTTCGTATGGAAGTGCACGATAAAAATGGACGCATCGTAGCAAACTTTTTGACCGAGCATCCAGGCGTAAAAAAAGTTTATTATCCAGGCCTCGCGTCGCACCCGCAGCATGAGCTGGCAAAGCGGCAGCAGCGTGGTTTTGGGGGCATGGTTTCTTTCGAGACCGGCTCGCTGGACAACGCAAAAAAGGTGCTTGAGAGCGTCAAACTCTGTACACTTGGGGAAAGCCTTGGAGGCGTTGAGTCATTGATCTCGCATCCTGCGACAATGACGCATGCCTCGGTTCCGGAGGTCACTCGGAACGCATTGGGCATTACCGACGGCCTTGTCAGGATTTCTGTGGGCATTGAGGACGTCGAGGACATCATCGAGGATTTGGATCAAGCGCTTAGTTAGTTGTGAGTCGACCCTGTTCCGTTGGGGCCGCTCACAGCTATAGAAATTATGGTAACTGTTGAGATACATGCCACGTCCCACGTCGGTCGCGTTCGCCGCGGTAATGAAGATAACTATCTTCTATTGAATATCACGAAATCGAAAGCCTGGACGAGTTCGCAGGACGCGGGCGAGTTCGTAATCGAATCGCAAAAGTTCGATATAGATGATAATGGCGTGGTCCTGGCGGTTTCTGATGGGATGGGCGGAGCTCTCGCCGGCGAAGTAGCAAGCAAAATGGCAGTGGAATCGGTGTGCGAAAAGATGATCACCGAGGAAGCCGACGCTACCTTGACGCCGGAGGAATCTGATCACAATCTAGTTTCCCGCCTCTATAACGCGACCATTTACGCAAATTATTTGATCCATCAGCAAGGGCGGTCCGACCCGCAATATCAGGGCATGGGAGCTACTTTTACAGGGATCGGTGTTACGCCCACTTCCGTGGACATTGTTCAGGTGGGCGACAGCCGAGCGTATCTCGTTCGTAACGGGAAGATCTACCAGGTAACCAAGGACCAGTCGCTGGTCCAGCAGCTCATCGACGCTCAGCAGATCTCTCCCGAAGAAGCTGAGACGCACACGCTGAAAAATGTAATTCTTCAAGCACTCGGCGCTCAGAACGAGATCTATCCGGTCTCAGCCCGCATCGAACCGCACCAAAATGATGTTTTCTTGATCTGCAGCGACGGCCTTTCAAACAAGGTAAATGCAGCCGCCATGCAGCGCATCGTTCTTGAGAACATTGAAACGCTTGAGATGGCGTGCGCCGAGCTCGTAAAGGTAGCGAACGAAAATGGCGGCGAGGACAACATCACAGTCATACTCTCAAAATTCACCGGAGAAAATCTTCCTGTCGCCGAAGGTGACGACGTCAAACTCGAACTTCTTGATCTCGGCAACATTCATGACACTGCTGACCAGGACACAGCCGAGATACTCTAAACACGG